>Ga0181519_10005515_pt1 | contig 10096 bp, 9 predicted proteins | sample PEATcosm2014_Bin_26_FD_121102 | JGI IMG/M metagenome (GOLD analysis project Ga0181519, IMG submission 121102) | Peatland microbial communities from MTU Mesocosm Facility, Houghton, MI, USA - PEATcosm2014_Bin02_10_metaG | ecosystem: Environmental > Terrestrial > Soil > Wetlands > Peat | place...
AGCGAACTCTCGCCGTGGGGCCGCCCAATCCGCTCTGGTTGCGGGGGCCGACATCGTCTCCATAGGTGCGCCGCAGAGGAAAAGCGTGCGGTCCGCCGCCGCGTCGCCTAGCATAGACCAAGCGCTAATGAAACGGAATCAATGGCGAAGTTGGGGCGGCGGCCCTGTTCGCCGGCGGTGGGCGATTGCGCTTTGATCCGGATCGGGTTTAATCCCCCCGCCCGACGGCGCCCCTAAAGGGCCGGTAGCTCAATGGTCAGAGCCGGCCGCTCATAACGGTCTGGTTGCAGGTTCGAGTCCTGCCCGGCCCACCAGGCGCGACGTCGTCCCTTCCCTTGCCTCCGGAAGTCTCGCGCCGGTCCGCTGGCCGCCTCGGCGCTAATCGAGGGTGCGGCGGAAGCGAGTCAGCGCCAGAAAGGCGTAGACGGCGACGAACAGCCACAGAATGAACAGCTCGAAGCCGACTTCGTCGAGGTTTGCGCCTTTCAGCATCACCGCCCGCACCACCCGCAGAAAATGGGTGAGAGGGAAGATCTCGCCGACGTCCTGCGCCCAGTCCGGCATGCCGTGAAACGGAAACATGAAGCCGGAGAGCAGGATCGAAGGCAGAAAGAAGAAAAAGGTGAGTTGCATCGCCTGCATCTGGGTGCGCGCGAAGGTGGAGAACGTGTAGCCGAGCAGCACCAGCGCCATGACGAAGACGAGAATCGCGAACAAGAGCAGCTTCAGCGAACCGACGAAGGGGACGTGAAACAGCAGCCGCGCCGCGCCGAGGATCACCACCACCTGCACCGCGCCGACGACGAAATAGGGCAGCACCTTGCCGAGCATGATCTCGGCGGCGTTGGTCGGCATCGCCAGCAGACTCTCCATTGTGCCGCGCTCGAGCTCGCGAGTCAGCGCGATTGAAGTCATCATCACCATTGTCATTTGCAGGATGACGCCGAGCAGGCCGGGCACGACGTTCAATTGGGACACGCCGGCCGGGTTGTAGCGGCGATGAATGGTGATCGTCAGATCGCTCGCCGCCGCCTCGGTCGCCGCCGCCTCGCGTCCCTCGACGCGCAGCAGCGCGCGCTGCGCCACGGTGGTGAGCGAATCGAGCGCGCCGCTGGCCGCCGCCGGATCGGTGGCGTCGGCGACGACGAGGAGCTCCGGCTTGTCGCCACGCTCGACCCGCGCGCCGAAATCGCTCGGGATGACGACGACGAATTCGACCTCCCCGGCCGCCACCAGGCGCTCCGCCTCGGCCATCGTCTTGGGCTCGGCGACGAAGCGATAATAGTTGCTGACCTCGATCGCCGCGGCGATCGCCCGCGCATATGGGTCGTGGCCCGTCGCCAGCAGCGCCGTGTCGAGCCGCTTGGGATCGGTGTTGATCGCGTAGCCGAACAGGATCAGCAGCAGGACCGGGATGGCGAGCATCATCGCGAAGGTGACGCGGTCGCGCCGCATTTGGATGAATTCCTTGGCGAGGATCGCGCCGAGGTTGAGCGGGGAAAAACCGATCATGACGGCCTCCGCTCTTCGTGGGCGAGACCGCCGCCCATCGCCATGAAGTGGATGAACACGTCCTCGAGGCTGGTTTCCCCGGGCGCGACGGCGACGCCGTCCTCGCGCGCGAGCGGCGCCAGCGCGGCGGCGAGGCGGTCGCGGTCGATTCCGGACACGTGCAGCGTCGAACCGAACGCGGCGACCTGCTCGACGCCGTCGAGCGCTTCGATGCGCGCCATGAGATTGGCCGCCGGCGGCGCGGTGACGACGAAGGTCGACAGGCCGGACGCCCGCACGATCTCGGGCGCCGTGCCGGTCGCGAGCATCTTGCCGTACGAGATGTAGTTGATGCGGTGGCAGCGTTCCGCCTCGTCCATGTAATGGGTGGAGACCAGCACGGTGAGACCGCCGCCGGCGAGTCGGTGGATCTCGTCCCAGAATTCGCGCCGCGCCTTCGGATCGACGCCGGCGGTCGGCTCGTCGAGCAGCAGCAGCCTCGGTCGATGCATGATGCAGGCGGCGAGCGCGAGGCGCTGCTTCCAGCCGCCCGACAGCGTGCCGGCGGCCTGGCGTCGGCGCGATTTCAGGCCAAGCTCTTCGAGCGTCCTCGCGACGACCTGGCGCCGGTCGGCGAGGCGGTAGAGCCGCGCGACGAAGAACAGGTTCTCCTCGATCGTCAGATCCTCGTAGAGCGAGAACTTCTGCGTCATGTAGCCGACTTCGCGTTTGATGAGCGCGCTTTCGCGCCGCACGTCGAAGCCGAGCACCGTCCCCTCGCCCGCGTCGGGCGTCAGCAATCCGCAGATCATGCGAATCGTCGTCGTCTTGCCGGAGCCGTTGGGGCCGAGGAAGCCGACGATCTCGCCCGCCGCGACCCGCAAGGCGATGTGGTCGACGGCGACGACGCCGTTGAACGACTTGGCGAGGCCGGCGACGTCGATGACGTTCATGGTCGTTTCTGCGGCAGGTCGACGTCGACGATCTGGCCCGGCTGCAGCCGCAGCGCGACGTCGTGGACCGGCCGCGCCTCGATCAAGTAGACGAGCGCCTGGCGTTGGTCGAGCGAGTAGATGACCGGCGGCGTGAACTCGGGCTCGCGCGCGATGTAGCTGATCGCCGCAGTCAGGCCCGGCGCGCAGCCGTCGCAGCGGACGGGGAGCCGCTCGCCGAGCGCTAGCGACGACAACGCCGCCTCGGGCGCGTAGAGCGTCAGCTTGAGCGCGCCGTCGGGCAGCATCGACACGACCGGCGCGGTCGGGCCGGCGACCTCGCCGGGATGGCGGATGATGTCGGTAATCTGCCCCGCCACCGGCGCGCTCAGCGTGCGTTGGCCGAGCCGCCAACGCGCCTGATCGAGCGCGGCCTGCGCCTGCTTCACGCGGTTCTGGGCGGCGGCGATTTCCTCGTCGCGCGCCGGCAGCTTGGCGACGGCGAGATTGGCGGTCAGTTCCTTGACCCGCGACGAGGAGACGTCATAGGCGGTCTGCGCTCGGTCGAGATCGGCCTGCGGCGCAAAGCCGCGCGCATTGAGGTCGCGCTCGCGGTCGAGCGAGCGCAGGTTGTCCGCGGTCTGCACCTTGGCGGCGTCGAGCGTGGCTTGGACGGCCGCGATCTCCTCCGGTCGGCGGCCGTAGAGGATGTTGGCGAGCTCCGCCTGAGCCTGCGCGAGCGCGCCTTCGGCGTTGCGTACGGCGATCTCGGCGTCGGTCGCTTCGACCGCGCCGATCGTCTCGCCAGCCGTGACCAGATCGCCGCGGCGAACGTCGAGCGCGACGATGCGGGCGACGTCGATCGGCGCGATCTGCACGTACTCGCCTTCGACATAGCCGACGACCGAAGCGGCGGGGGGCGCGCAAGCGGTAAGCCAACTGGCGACAAAGCCGATCGAGCACAGGGTTTCGAGGATCATGCGCCCCCCCCGATCGCGGCGGCGAGCGCAGCGTGAAGGTGCGCGGTCAGCATCGAGCGAATGGCCTCGCCCTCACGCGGGCCGATGTCGCTCCAGCCGAGCCGGCGCAGGGCGACGCGACGCGCGACGCGGAAGTAGAGAATCTGGCCGAGCATCGCCAGGGTGGCGAGCTTCGTCGCCGGCGCGTCGGCCGGCGCGCCGGTTGCGGCCGCCCACACCGCGCAGAAGCGTTCGTGCATCGGCGCGAAAGCCTCGGCGTAGATGCGCTCGAAGGCTTCGGTCGGCTCGAACATCTCGCGCACGACGAAGCGGGCGATCGATTGCGCCTCCGGGCGCACGACCATGAAGCCGACGAACGCCGCGAGAACGCGCTCGAGCAGCGCGCGCGCTTCCGCCGGCGTCAGCTGCGCCGGGCCAGCGGCGGCGAGCGTCGGCCCAAGGACGCCGCGGATGGTTTCGACGACATGATCGGCGCAGGCGAGCCGCAGGCCCTGCTTGCCGCCGAAGTGATAGGCGATGCTGCCGAGATTGGCCCCCGCCGCCGCGGCGACGGCGCGCGTCGAAGACGCCTCGAACCCCTTCGCCCCGAACAGATCGAGCGCGGCGTGGATCAGCGCCAGGCGGGTCGCGTCGCCGCGGCCCTCCGCAGGCGCCTGGGGCGCTGGTTTCGGTGTCGCGGCCATGCCGATCTCCGTTAATCAATCGATTGATTAAAATAAAACTCTGCCCACGGCAAGCGGCGCGCGGTCGCAGGGTGAACGGGAAGTCGGCGCGCGGCCCGCGGCGCCAGCCCGAGCGGGCCGAGGTGCGACATTCGCCGCCACGCCCGACTTCCTCCAAGCGCTGACGAAATCAGGCGAAACGAAACGAAGCGGAAGCGAATCCAATGGCTTCGTTTGGCCGGCGATTCGCCGCTCAGACGCAACCGCGGCGAAGCCGGCGATTTCGCCATATCGGGCCATTTCAATTGCTTGGCCCTGTCTTTGTTTCGCTTCGACGAAAACGCCGTCCGCCGCGCCGGCGATGGCTCGGACGCGCGGGCGGGCGGCCGGACGAAGCGGACATGGCGAGATCTCAGATGGCCAAGAGACATCCTATCAGAATTCTGATATTCAGAAAGATATTGTTCGCTGTCGCAGCGATCGCCCTGCCCTGTCGTCTGCGCGCAAACCGGCGTCTGGGCCGTCCGCCGCGGCGCTGTTCGACCCATGCTGGGTCGCCGCGTTCGACGAAGTCGACCGGACGGACGGTTCGGCGAGGATGGAACGCCAGAAACGCCGCAACGCTCGGGGCGAAGCTCGACATCGGCGCCCAGCGGCGACAGGGCATATTGACGCTCTCTCGCTGTCATTGTATCGTTTCATTGCATCGTTTCATAGAAGCCAGCCATGGCCAAAATCGTTGATGTCGCCAGACGCGCCGGGGTCTCCGTCGGCAGCGTTTCGCGCGTCATCAACAACCACCCGACGGTGAGCCCGGCGACCCGCGAGCGCGTCGAGACCGCGGTTCGCGAACTCGGCTACGTCCCCAACGCCATCGCCGGCAGCTTGCGCAGTCGCCGCAGCAAGACGATCGGGCTGATCATTCCCGACGTGACCAATCCGTTTTTCAGCGAACTCGCGCTGCATGTCGAGCGAAGCGCCGCCGCGGCCGGCTACAACGTCATCCTCGGCAATTCGGACAATTCGGCCGCGCGTCAGAAGCATTATCTTCGCGCGCTGGCGGTGCGTCGCGTCGACGGCATCATCCTCGTGCCGGCGCGAGGGAGCGATCCATCATTCGAGTTCGAAATTCCCCTTGTCGGGGTGGATCGGGAAGTCGTCGGGCGCCCGTTCGTCGCCAGCGACAACCGCGCCGGCGCCAAGAGCGCCGTCGAGTATCTCCTCCGATTGGGTCATCGGTTGATCGCCTGCGTCGCTGGGCCGAAAGACTTGCCCAACGCGCAAGAGCGACGCATGGGTTATGAAGACGTCGCGCAGCCCGTTCTTCGATCGGCGGGCGTCGACCCCTCCGCTTACATCGTTTCCGCGGACTTCAGCTACGATTCCGGCTATGCGGCGACCCGGCGCCTGATGGACGTCGCGCCCCGGCCGACGGCGATCTTCGCCAGTTCCGACCAGCAGGCGATTGGCGGGTTGCGCGCCGCCGCCGATCTCGGTCTCGCCGTGCCGGGCGACCTCTCGATCGTCGGCTTCGACGACATTCCGCTCGCCAACCTCATCATGCCGCGATTGACGACGGTGGGACAGCCGGTGGCGAAAATCGGCGTCCTCGCCATGCAGCTCTTGCTCGACCTCTTCTCCGGCGCGGCGCCCCCGCGTCGGCGCCGCCATCTCTTGGCGACGTCCTTGCAGATCCGACAGTCTTGTGCGCCGCCGAACGCAAGCGGCGCCGTTTCCGTCGGACGAAATCAAGAAGCTTCCCTGCAACCTGCTTGAGAGGAGGACAGACGAAACGGTTGGTCGGTAGAGTCGCATAAGAACGACAAACTCTAGGGAGTGAAAAATGGCTAGAATCGAACAGTTGTTGACTGGCGGGCGCGCCACGCGCCGTCAATTCGTCCTGACCGGCGCGGCCGGCTCGATCGCGCTTTTGGCCGGCGGGGTTTCGCCGGCGTTCGCGGCGGGCAAGCCGAAAATCGGCCTGGTGATGAAGTCGCTGGCCAATGAGTTCTTCAAACAGATGGAAGCCGGCGCGGAAGCCTACGCGGCGAAGAACGCCGCCAAGTTCGACTTCAAGGCCGTCGGCATGAAGGACGAGCGCGACTTCGCCTCGCAGGTCGACGCCGTCGAGAACTTCGTCACCCAGAAGTACGACATCATCGTCGTGGCGCCGGCGGACTCGAAGGCGATGGTGACGCCGCTGGCCAAAGCGGTGAAGGCCGGCGTGGTCGTGATCAACATCGACGTCGAACTCGACAAGGACGCCAAGAAAGCGGCGGGGATCGACCTTGCGTTCTTCGGCCCCGACAATCGCGCCGGCGCGAAGCTGGCTGGCGACGCCTTGGCCAAGGCGCTCGGGCCGGGCGGCAAGGTGGTCATCCTCGAAGGCAACCCGGAGGCCGACAACGCCCAGCAGCGCAAGAAGGGCTTCGACGACTCGGTCGCCGAAGGCAAGCTGCAGCTGCTCGACAGCAAGACCGCGCATTGGGAAACCGAGGAAGCCAATACGCTGATGACGAACTTCCTCACCCAATACCATGACATCCAGGGCGTCATGGCGGCCAACGACTCGATGGCGCTGGGCGTCGTCAAGGCGCTCGATTCGGCCGGCAAGAGCGGAACGATCAAGGTCGTCGGCTTCGACAACATCCCGGCGGTGCAGCCGTTGATCAAGGGCGGCAAGATGCTGGCGACCGTCGAGCAGTACGGCGCGCAAATGGCGGCGCTGGGCATCGACTACGGTCTTCGCCAGTTGGCCGGCGAGAAATTCACCGGCTGGGTCAAGACCGACGTCAAGCTGATCACTGTCGCCGATCTCTGAGCGGGCCTCTCTCTCGCCATTGACGCGACTTCTAGGGGGCGCGGGCGGCCCCGCGCCCCTCCTCTCGAGATCGGCTGATCACGCGCCTCGGGCAAACGCGATGAACGACGCCATCCTGAAGCTGAACGCCGTCGGCAAGCGGTTCCCGGGCGTCGTCGCGCTGCGCGACGTCTCGCTCGAAGTCCGACGCGGCGACGCGCACGTGCTGCTGGGCGAGAACGGCGCAGGCAAGTCGACGCTGATCAACCTGCTCGCCGGCATCTATGCGCCTGACGAGGGCGAGATCATTTTTGACGGCAGGCCTTACCGGCCGCACACGCCGCTCGACGCCTATGGCGTCGGCATCCGCGTGGTGCACCAAGAACTGAGCATGCTGTCGCAACTGACCGTCGCGGAAAACCTGCTGTTCGAGAGTCTTCCTCAACGCCATGGCCTGGTGAACTTCAGGGAGATGAACCGGCGCGCGGCGGAGCTGCTGCAGGAAGTCGGATTGGACATCGCGCCCACCACACAAGTCAGTCGATTGGGCGTGGCGCAGATGCAACTCGTCGAGATCGCCAAGGCGCTCTGTTACGACAGCAAGTTGCTCATTCTCGACGAGCCGACGGCGACCCTCACCTCGAAGGAGGTCGAACGCCTTTTCGAAATCCTCAACAAGCTGAAATCGAAAGGCGTCACGATCCTCTACATCTCGCATCGCCTGCAGGAGATCTACGAGATCGGCGACGCCGTCACCGTTCTGCGCGACGGTCAGGTGGTGGAGACGCGGCCGCTGGCCGGCCTGACGATCCCCGATATCGTTCGGATGATGGTCGGCCGCAGCATTCGCGACGAAGACGCGTTTCGCGACGACGTCGTGGTTGAGGGCGAATTGTTGCGCGTCGAAGGCCTGAAGCGCAACGCCGGCGCCCCCGCGGTGTCGTTCGCCGTGCGGCGGGGCGAAATCGTCGGAGTGGCGGGCCTCGTCGGCAGCGGCCGCACCGAGACCATGCGCGCGCTGTTCGGCGCCGACCCCAAGCTCGCCGGCGCCGTCTTCGTCGAGGGCGCTCGGGTCGAGATCCGGTCTCCGCGCGACGCGGTTCGGTATGGGTTGAGCCTGCTGACCGAGGATCGCAAGGGACAAGGCCTGCTTCTCACTTTGCCTTGCGCCGAAAACATCACGATCACGGACATGGCCAAGATCTCGCGTGCGGGATTGCTGCAACCCGAAGTCGAACGACAGAAGGCCAGCGCGCTGGTAACCGAACTGCGCATCAAGACGCCTTCCGTGTACCAACTCGTCGGCAATTTTTCCGGCGGCAACCAGCAGAAGGTCGTCATCGCCAAGTGGCTGTTTCGCGGCTCCAAGATCTTGATTTGCGACGAACCGACGCGCGGAATCGACGTCGGGGCGAAGCGCGAGATCTACGACCTGCTGTGGGCGCTCGCCGCCACGGGCAAGGGCGTGATCTTCGTGTCGTCCGACCTGCCCGAACTGGTCTCGATGTGCCACCGGGTCATCGTCTTCGCGCACGGCAAGATCGTCGGCGACTTGCCGAGGTCCGACTTCAACCAGCAGCGGATTCTGTCACTGGCTTACGAGGAATACGGCCTTGAGCGAGCAAACTGAACGGACTCGCGGCGCCAGCGCGGGCGAGCGCTGGAACACCATCCTGCGGTTCCTGGTGCGGGAGGCCGGCGTCGCCGTCGCGCTCGTCCTGATCGTGCTGTTCTTTTGTCTGACCGCGCCGTATTTCGCCAGCGCCGAAAATTTCCTCAAGATATTCGTGCAGATCGCGATCAATACGGTCTTGGCGGCGGGGATGACGTTTGTCATCCTGACCGGCGGCATCGACCTTTCGGTCGGCTCGGTCCTCGCGCTGTGCACCGTCGTCGGCGCGCTGATCATGACCGACAAGGACTTGCCGGCCTGGCTGTCGGCGCCGCTCGCCATTCTCGGCTGCATGGGGACCGGCGCCGCCTGCGGCGCGATCAACGGCTGGGTGTGCGAGCAATGGAAGCTCCCTTCCTTCATCGTCACCCTCGGGATGCTCAACGTCGCCAGCGGCGCGGCGCGCGTGTTGAGCAACAATTCGACGATCACCGGCCTGCCGCAACCCTTCGTCGATTTCGGCAACATGATCGTCGGCGGCGTGCTGCCGTCGATCTTCCTGGTGGCGGTCGGGGTGATCCTGGTCGGCTGGTTCATTCTGCGCTTCACCGTGTTCGGTCGTTTCATCTTCGCCATCGGCACCAATGAGGAAGCGGTGAGGCTCTCCGGCCACACGCCGCGCAACTACAAAATCGCGGCGTTCGCCATCAGCGGGCTGACCGCCGGCACTGCGGCCGTCGTCTATCTTTTGCGACTGAACATTGGCAGTCCGATCGCCGGCGTCGGCTACGAACTCAACGCCATCGCCGCGGTCATCATCGGCGGCACCAGCCTCAGCGGCGGCAAGGGCTCGATCATCGGCAGCCTGATCGGCGCCTGCATTCTTCAGGTCCTCAGCACCGGACTGCAGCTGTTCGGCGTCGGCGACAATTTCAAGCCGATCGTGATCGGCACGGTGATCGTATTGGCGGTGGTTCTCGACACCTACCGCGACCGGTATCTGCGCTCGATCGAGATTCGCTGACGCAGCCCTTACGGTTTGAGGCGATAGCCGGTGCGGAAGATCCACCACAGGATCGCCAGGCAAATCGCGATGAACAGGGTGGTGAAGCCGAGGCTGCCGGCGACGCTCACGTCGCCGCGGTCGTAAAAGCTCCAGCGGAAGCCGCTCACCAGATAGACCACCGGATTGAACAGGCTGACGGCGCGCCAAGTTGGCGGAAGCATATCGATCGAATAGAAGGCCCCGCCGAGGAAGGTGAGCGGCGTGACGATCAGCGCCGGTATGATCGCGAGCTGCTCGAAAGTCTTGGCCCAGATGCCGATGATGAAGCCGAACAGACTGAACGCGACCGAGGTCAGCAGGAGGAAGACGACCATCCACACGGGATGGAGGATATGCACCGGCACAAACAGCGTTGCGGTCGCCAGGATGATCAGGCCGATCGCGACCGACTTGGTGGCGGCCGCGCCGACGTATGCGATGACGACCTCGACGTAAGACAGCGGGGCCGACAGGATTTCAAAAATCGTTCCGGTGAATTTCGGGAAGTAGATGCCGATCGACGCGTTCGAGATGCTCTGCGTCAGAAGCGAGAGCATGATCAGTCCCGGCACGA
>Ga0181519_10005517_pt1 | contig 10095 bp, 7 predicted proteins | sample PEATcosm2014_Bin_26_FD_121102 | JGI IMG/M metagenome (GOLD analysis project Ga0181519, IMG submission 121102) | Peatland microbial communities from MTU Mesocosm Facility, Houghton, MI, USA - PEATcosm2014_Bin02_10_metaG | ecosystem: Environmental > Terrestrial > Soil > Wetlands > Peat | place...
AGCTTGCCGACCGATCCGGTCTTGAGATCGAGGGTCGCCTTCATCATCTCACCGTTCATCATCATCAGCGCCTGGGGAATCGAGCCGTTGAAGGTCGTGGCCTCGTCACCGTCGTCGGTGCCGAAGGTGATGTTGAACGCCCGCAGGTTGTTGGCCTTCTTCTCTTCATCTTCGGCAAACGTGGCGGCTTTCAGCTTGTCCTCGTTGCGAATGACCATCAACGATTCGTACAGCTCTTCGGCCTGCATCTGACGCAAGTAGAAGTGGCTGAACTTCGGCTTTTCGCCGACCGTCGGGTCGTCCTTCTTGTTGCCGGGACTCGACTTGCTCGACAAGCCGTAGGCGTCGCTCAGGCAAATCCAGCGAATCAGCCGCTTCAGGTCATAGCTGCTCTTGCTGAACTCCTTGCCCAATCGCTCGAACAAATCGGCGTGCGAAGGCGCATTGTGCGGCCCGATGTCGTCGACCGGCTTCGTGAACCCGTAGCCCAGGAAATGGCCCCAATAGCGATTCACCACGGCCTTGCCGAAGTAGTCGCTCTTGACGATCAGCTCGGCCAACTCCTTGCGACGATTGCCCTCCTTGACGTAACCATTCGGGTTGATCGTCGTGCCGTCGATGAACGTGGGATAGGCAACTTGCATCTGGCCATTGCGCAGCTCGTAATAGATTTCCGCATGGGTCGGGTCCTTGCCGTCGGTCGCTTCGCCACGGAAGTCATCGTTGCGAAGCGTGGCGTACTCGATCTGCCGGCCTTCACGCTTCGCGCCAACTTGCGTTTGCCGGAAGAAGGCGTTCAGCCCCCAATACTGATCCTGCTTCGCATCATTGAACGGGTGGTTGTGGCACTGCGTGCATTGCACCTGCAAACCCAAGAAATAGCGAGCCGTGCGGGCCGTCGCTTCGGCGCCGTTTTCCTTGAGCTTGTTGACCAGGAAATTCGTGGCACCGTTGTAGTTGGGACTTCCCGGAGCGGTCGTGCCTTCGGCCGAAACCAACTCCTTTACGAGCTGATCGTACGGCTTGTTGGTCAGGAAGCATTGCCGCAAGTACTGCTGCATACCCTCGCGGCTCGTCGGATCGCGGCGGTCGGGCCGGGCCGGCGGGCGGCCGATCAGCAGGTTCGACCAGATCGTCGTCCAGTTGCGGGCATAGGCCTCGACGTACTTGTCGGACTCGAGCAGTTTCTCGAGGAGCGCTGCTTTCTTTTCCTTCTCTTTGCCTGGGCTCTTCAGGAAGGCTTGCAACTCCGAGATCGACGGGATGCGGCCAACGATATCGATGTAGACCCGGCGACACCATTCGTTGTCGGGCGCCTTGGTCGAAGGCGTGAGGCTCGAGTCCTTCCAGCCGCGGGCGATCTCGGCGTTGATGAAGGCGAGGATCTCGGCATCGGTGCCGCCGGTCTCATACTTCGACGACTCGATCGGCGGGTCGCTGGCTTTGGCCGCCCAGGCGAGATTGCCCGCCAGGCTGAGCACTCCCCAAGAACCCGCCACGAAACACGCTGCGTACAGCCACGAATCGAAACGCCGGTTCATTGGTCCGCCTTCCCTGATAAGCCAAATGGATGCGCTAGCTAGAAGAGCCGCGGGGTCACTTGCCCCCCGCTAAAGAACGATCTTAACTGAATGCACGCCTGACAAGCAACAAAAGTTCTAGCCGTCTCCCTGAAACGGATAGGCGGCAAGCCCGGGGACACGTCCGTCGCTCCAATTACCCCCCGTCGCTCCCCGCCCGGTTCCTCGGTCTACTTTCCCCTCTCGACTCTCCCCTTTCCCTTTTGGCGTGCCTATAATCCGCGTTTTCCGCACCCGGGCCGCTTGGCCCGCCGACTTGCACCAGGGGGAGCGACGCGATGGCTACCGGTTTCGCGATCATCGGTTGTGGCATGATCGCTGGTTTTCATGCCCGCGCGATCAAAGACGTTCGGGGGGCGAAGCTCATCGCCTGCTTCGACATGAACGCCGCGTCCGCCGACCGGCTGGCCGAGTCGACCGGCTGCAAGCCCTACCACGACTTGGACGAGATGCTGGCCGACCCGAAGATCGAGGTCGTGACGATCGGCACGCCCAGCGGGGCCCACATGGACCCGGCCGTGAAGGCGGCCGAGGCAGGCAAGCACGTGATCGTCGAGAAGCCGTTGGAGATCACGCTGGCGCGCTGCGATGCCATCATCGATGCTTGCCGCCGCAACAAGGTCCAGCTCTCGACGATCTTCCCCTCGCGGTTCCATGCCTCGAGCCTGGAGATCAAGCGGGCCATCGAAGGCGGCCGGTTCGGCAAGCTGGCCGTGGGCGATTCGTACGTGAAGTGGTTCCGCTCGCAGGCCTACTACGACAGCGGCGCGTGGCGTGGCACCTGGCAACTCGACGGTGGCGGCGCGCTGATGAACCAGGCCATTCACAGCGTCGACCTGTTGAGCTGGTTCATGGGCCCGGTCGTCGAGATCCGTGCCCAAACGGCCACGCTCGCCCACGAACGGATCGCCGTCGAAGACACGGCGATGGCCACGGTCCGCTTCGAAAGCGGGGCGCTCGGCGTGATCGAAGCCACGACCGCGGCCTATCCCGGCTACTTGAAGCGGATCGAAATCAGCGGCTCCGAAGGCTCGGCGGCCATGGAAGAAGAGGACATCGTCCGCTGGGATTTCGCCCGCCCCGACAAGCGCGACAAGCTCGTGGCCGAGCAGATGCAAGCCCGCAAGAGCACCGGCGGCGGCGCGAGCGACCCGGCGGCGATCGGCCACCACGGCCATGCGCTCCAGTTCCAGGACGTGCTGACGGCGATCAAGAAGGGGCGAGCCCCGGCGATCGACGGGCAGGAAGGGCGACGTTCGGTCGAGATCATCCTCGGCGTCTACAAGGCGGCCGAGACCGGCAAAGCCATCAGCCTTCCCTTGGCCAAGGATCCCACGCTGGCCGCCCGCAAGATCAAGGTGCAGAAGTAGCTGCCGGACCGGCGGCGCAGCGGTTCCACCACCACGATAGCACGGCCGAAAGCGACCTTCCGCCGGGGAGCGATTGCTGGCACAATGCGTCCCCGCATTGGTCTGCTCTCGTCTTGGACGAATCGTCCCCCCTGGAAACCGACCGCCGTGCGTTTCGCTAGCTTCACCGGATACGGCGCCTACCTTGTCGTGCGTTCGTTCGTGGCCTTGCTTCAGGCGCTGCCGCTGGAGACTTGCCATACCGTCGCCCGCGGTCTGGCCTGGTTCGCGGCCGACGTGCTCGCGATTCGCTCGAAGGTGATCGACGAGAACCTGAGCTACGCCTTTCCGACGCTGTTGCCCCAGGCGCGGCGCGACCTGATGCGCTCGATGTGGGAACACTTGTTCCTGCTGCTGGTCGAAGTGGCCCACGCGCCGCGCAAGATCCACGAGACCAACTGGCGCGAGTTCGTCGAGTTCCGCAACGGCCACGACCTCTGCCGACTCGCGCTCGAGGATCGGCCTTCGCTGTTGGTCTCGGGCCACTTCGGCAACTTCGAGCTGGGGGGCTACTTCCTGGGCATCCTCGGCTTGCCGACCTACACGATCGCCCGCACGCTCGATAACCCGCACCTCGACAAGCTCGTGAATCGCTTCCGCGGCACGAACGGGCAGCGGATGCTTCCCAAGAAAGGGGCCTACGACCAGATCCTGGCCACGCTCGCGGCCGGCAACATGATGACCTTCCTGGCCGATCAATACGCCGGCTCGAAAGGCTGCTGGGTCGACTTCTTCAACCGGCCGGCCTCGGCCCACAAGGCCATCGCCCTGCTCGCGCTCGAGCACCAGGCCCCGATCCTGGTCGGGGTGACGCGACGACTGGGACGCCCCCTCCATTTCCAGATGGACAGGGTCGCGCTGCTCGATCCGGCGACTTGTCCCGCCGAGCAGTGCAACGTCCGCGGCATCACTCAGTGGTACACGCAGGCGCTGGAAAGCGTCATTCGCCTCGCTCCCGAGCAGTATTGGTGGGTTCATCGCCGCTGGAAAGACACCCGCCCGGCAAAGAAGCAAGCGCGCAAAGCGGCCTGAAGATGTAGGGCAGGCTCCTGCCTGCCATCTTGGAACGTCACCAATCGCGATGGCAGGCTACGCTGCTGACTCCGGAGAGCGCTCACCCCTGGAGCGTCCAAGCGGCCGATTGCCCGAAGCACTCGTCGAGCTCGATCCGCAGGCGATTCGCCTTGAAGCCGGTGCGTTGTTCCAGAGCCTCGACTAGGCGCTGGCCGATCCAGCGGGCCACGAGCTCGGCCGTGGTGTTGGCGACCGGCAAGACAATGCAGTCGCCGCGCGGAAACACCCACCGCCGCTCTTCGAACGTCGCCTCGATGCTCCGCTCGTCGATCGAGAGCCGGATCTGCGGATGCGATGCCGGCAACATCACCCGATGGTCCAACTCGTCGACGATCGTTTTCAGCGTGTCGCGGAGCAGGATGAAATCGACGACATAGTGGTTCTCGTCGAGCGGCCCCTCGATCTCGGCCGCGACGCGATAGTTGTGGCCATGCAAGCGTTCGCAGATATTGCCGCCGAACGTGATGAAATGGGCCGCCGAGAAGACGAGGTAATCCTTCGTCACTCGAACCTGGTACGATTCCGACACGGGCGATCTTCCCTTCGAACTGCCGGACAAAACGGGGACTGGCTCAGGCGTAGAACCGGACCGGCAACTTGATTATGCCCGAGCGCAACGCCGCGAACAAACCGGCAGCCACGAGATCGGCCGTGGTGCCAGGGTTACGGCGGGTTTCGTCGGCGCGCAGCCAGAAGTCCAGGTCGGCCAGTGCCTCGTGATAGTTGGTGTCGCCCGGCTCGCCGGCGCGCAGCGTCTGGGCCGCGTAGTCGGCGGCTTGTTCGGCGGTCGCCTGGCCGCTCTTGCGAGCGATGAGGCTATCGGGCAGCGTGCTCAACAGTTCGAGGTGCGTGCGGATGATCGTGTCGCCGAGCGCCCAGCCGCGCGCCAGGCCCGCCTCGAGCGACGCTAGCGACCTTTCGAACACCTCGGCAAAGCCGTTCGTGTATTGCCGGGCGATCAGGTCGCGGTCGGCCGCCAGGCGCATCGCGGCGATCAAATCGCTCGGCGCTGGGCCAGCGACATCGGCCTCGGCCACCTGCCCCAACCCGCCGGCTTTGGCCCGCCGGATCGCTTCGTATGCGAGCCTGGCGTCTTCGGCGTTGAGACTGGCGAGCACCTGTTCGACGCCCGAACGCAGGCCGGCCCCCTGCGGGACCATCGCCAACGGCGCGATCAACAACAGGCCACCCAGGTTCGTGTTCGTGCCGACCGAACGAGCCGTGACATCGACGGCTTCGAGAAGTGTTGGGCCGAGCCGCCGCGAGCCGGCCCGATCGAGAATCGGTCCGACGAGCAGCCCGCTGGTCGCCAGGTCGACGAACGTAAGCCCGTCGAAGTCGGACCCACGATGCACGTTGCCGGGCTTCGAGGCCGTGGCCTCCCAGAGAAAGGCCAGACTCGCGGCCTGGCCCACCGGCAACGGGTCACGGGCCATGAGCTCGCTCATTGCGGCACCGCCGCCTTCCCTGGCGACAGCGCGTGCCGCGACAGAAAGCCTTCGATCGCAGCGAGCACCTCTTCCGGCGCGTCTTCGACGACATAATGCCCAGCCTCGGGCAATGGACAAGTCTCGGCCTGTGGGAAGAACTGGCGAAATCGCTCGAAGAACCAGGGCGTGAAGCACCAGTCGCGCATGCCCCAGACCAGCAACGTCGGCAGGTGCGCGAGTGTCGCGAGCCCCTGCTCGGTGGCGAGCAAGGTCGCATAGCTCGGGTGGCTCGGCTTCATGGGGATGTCTTCGACGAACCGCTGAATCGCGACGCGGTCGTTCCAATTGCCGTAGGGTGCCAACAGTCCGGCCGCGACATCCGGAGCGAGCCCTCGTTCGGTCGCCATCCACAGCGCGGCGCGTGCAAATCCGTTCAGCCCTCGCACGGCCAGCGGGCCCACTAGCGGCGTGCGGCAGACGCGGATCCGCAGCGGAATGCGCGGGGCGCGAAACGCACCCGTATTCATCAGCACCAGCCGGGCGAAGCGCTGCGGCTCGGCCGTGGCAGCCGTAAGGCCGATCGCTCCGCCCCAGTCGTGGGCCACGAGCGTGATACGCTCCAGCCCGAGCGCCTCGATCAACCGCCGCAAGTTCGTCGCATGCTGGGCCAGCCGATAAGGGTAGTCTTGTGGCTTGTCCGACTGGCCACAGCCGATGTGGTCGGGCACGATCAACCGATACCGATCGCGCAGCCCTACGACCAGCCGCCGCCAGTAGAACGACCAAGTCGGGTTGCCGTGGACAAGCAGCAGGGGCTCGCCCGAGCCTTCGTCCAGGTAGCGGTAATGCAGGCCGTCGAGCGAAAGCTCGCGCGAGGTGAAGGGGTACAGCGAATGCCAGTCGGCGGGAGCCATAGTTCGGAAAGCCGGTTTGGAAATACGCGAGCTGCAACGACTAGCCACCCACCCCGGCGGGTGGAGGCCTGTACTGACCACATCGAATGCTCACAATTGGTCTCAGGCCAGCCCCGTTAAACTGGGCTCGCTGAGCTAAGTTTGAGAGACTCCAAGTCCGCCGGCAAGGCGTAAACTGGAAGTCAGAAGAGAGTTCGACTGACAAAGGGTGTGGCATGGCGATGAGCTATGAAGAGATCGTAGGCGAGCAGGCGTTTCGCGCCGAGCACTTCATCAACCGCGAGTTGAGCTGGCTGGAGTTCAACCAGCGGGTGCTGGAAGAAGCTGCCGACCAGACCAATCCCCTCTTGGAACGCGTCAAGTTCCTGTCGATCTTCAGCTCGAACCTCGACGAGTTCTTCATGGTGCGGATCTCGGGCCTGCGCGAGCAGGCTTTCGAAGACGGCGCCCCGCAAGACTATTCGCCCGACGGGCTACGGCCAATCGTTCAGCTTCAGCGGATCGCCGCCCGGACGCAGGAGCTCGTGGCCGGGCAATATCGGGTATGGAACGAGGCCGTCCGTCCGCAATTGGCGGAGCAGAGGATTCGGATTCTGACCTGCGACCAGCTCAACCCGACGCAACGCGCCCTGGTCGACAAGTTCTTTGACCAGCGTGCCTTTCCGATTTTGACTCCGATGGCCGTCGATCCGGCACATCCCAGCCCGCGGTATCACAATCGCGCGTTGTACTTGGCGACGATGCTGCGCCGCCACAGCGGCCTGGGGCCGAAGCGGATGTTCGCCGTGGTCCAGGTGCCGCAGGTCTTGCCGCGGCTGGTACCGGTCGGTCAGGGCGACGAGCTCGACTTCGTGATGTTGGAAGACGCGATCGCCGCGCGTTTGCCGGAGTTGTTTGGCGGTTTCGAGGTGCTCTCGCAGACGACCTTCCGAATCACCCGCGACAGCGACATCGAGATGCTGGAGCAGGAATCGGACGACATGCTACGGGTGATCGAAGACCGGTTGAAGGCCCGGCAGCGCGGCCAGGCCGTGCGGCTGGAAGTGTCGGCCGGGGGCGACGAAGAGCTGGTCCAAGAGATCATCCACGCCGAATACATCCACGACGGCGAGAACACGTCCGAGGCCTATAGCGAGGTCTACCGCGTCTCGGGCCCGGTCGACCTGACTTCGCTGATGGAGCTGCTCAAGGTGCCGGGACGCCAGTTGTTGCGCGACCCGAGTTTCACACCGCAGCCACCGCGCGGCCGAGCCCAGCGCGGGACCGAGGATCTGTTTTCGGCCATCCGCCGCCACGACATCCTGCTGCACCATCCGTACGATTCGTTCGAGCCGGTGTGCGAATTCGTCAGCCGCGCGGCCAAAGACCCGCAGGTGCTGGCCATCAAGCAAACGCTCTACCGCACCAGCGGCGACTCGCCGGTCACGCGCGCCTTGATCCAAGCAGCCGAGAACGGCAAGCATGTCACGGCCCTGGTCGAGCTCAAAGCCCGCTTCGACGAAGAGAACAATGTCAGTTGGGCTCGCCAGCTCGAGCGCGCAGGCGTCCACGTGGTGTTCGGCTTCATGGACCTGAAGACCCACTGCAAGCTGTCGCTCGTCGTCCGGCAAGAGGCCGGCGTGCTGCGCCGCTATGTGCACCTGGGCACCGGCAACTACAACCCGACCACGGCCCTGATCTACACCGACTTGGGCCTGTTCACGGCCAATGAAGACATCGCGGCCGACGCTTCGGCCCTGTTCAACCTGCTGACCGGCTATTCGCAAGGCCACAAGTGGCGGAAGCTGATCGTCGCTCCGACCGATCTGCATCGCCGCACGGTCGAGCTGATCGACGAACAGGCTCAGCGGGCTCGCGAAGGGAAACCCTCGCTGATCTTCGCCAAGCTCAACTCGCTGGTCGACTACCGTGTGATCGAGGCGCTCTACCGCGCCAGCCAGGCCGGCGTGCCGATCGATCTGATCATCCGCGGCATTTGCGGTCTCCGGCCCGGCATGCCTGGCATCTCGGAGACGATCCGCGTGCGCAGCATCGTCGATCGGTTCCTGGAGCACAGCCGGGTCTATGTGTTCAGCCCTGGCGACGAAGCCCAGGTCTATCTGGCCAGCGCCGACTGGATGCCCCGCAACTTCTATCGCCGGGTGGAAGTGATGTTCCCGGTCGAGTCGCCGCCTCTGAAGCAGCGGATCCTCACCGAGATCCTGCCCAAATACATGCGCGACAACAAGAAGGCCCGGATCCTGCTGGCCGACGGCACGTACGAGCGCATCCAACTGGCGCCCGGCGTCACGCCGCACCGTTGCCAGGAGGAGCTGTTGACCATCCGGCAGTCGATCGCTCCGCTCGAGACGGCCAATGGCGATGGTTCGGCAGCCGAGCCCGCACCGCCGCACCTCAAGCGCAGCGGTGAGGCCTCGCCGCCGAAGCCGGTCGTGGAGGCTGCGAGCCACGAGCCGCCGCATGAAGAGCCGCATTCCTCCGAGCGATCCGTTCGCAACGGCAGTTCGCGGCCGAAAGCCCGCCGGCCGGCGAAGCGACGCGGCTGATGGCCGATCCGAAAACCGCTGGGGACTGGCTCATTTTGTGATGCCCTGTGAGCAAAATGTGCCTGTCCCCCTCTCCGCAGTCGGTTTTCGGATTGGCACGAAGCTGAAGCGATACGCTACGGCTTCGTACTGGCACTGCTCGGAGCGACCTCGATCGTTTCGATCGAGCCGTTCGTGGCGAGATCCTGGCCGAAGTGGAGCTTGACGACGAGCGTCACACCGTCGAGCCCATCGACCTTGGCCTCGGGCGGAGAACTATAGCCGGCACCGGCCTCGGAGAGTTCGACGCGTTGGATCTTGCCGTCGACGACGATGGCATAGGCGCTGGCCGGCCGGCTCTTCCAATGCTCCCCAGCTTGTCGGCGGTAGCGGTAGTAGTTCGACACCTCGTCGAGCCGGTCGTTGGTTACCTGCAGCGGACCGAGCACCTTCATCAACGCCTGTTTGTTGCGCCGGGCCTCATCTTCGCTCGGCGGCCCATTCTTGGATGGCCGCACCCCGCTGAACGCCTCGCGAAACACTTCCGGCTTCACGCCCAAGCCCGCCGCCACGAGCACGACCGGCCGCCCCCGATCGCGGGGATCGGTCTCGTAGCCACCACTCAGCACGACCGGCAGCTTCATCTCCTCAGCCGACACCCTCTCGGCGGCCATGCCTATCCAGAGGGCGACGAATCCGAACAACGGGCGGTAGATCAGAGCACGATACATGGCATTTCCCCAAGAGCGGTGTTCGCACGTGGCCCGGTGAAGGCCTAGTCCATAAACGGGACGCCGGGCCCATTGAGGACAACCACCGGGCTCCGGCTGGCATTTTCACCCCACGGTTCTTGCCGCCTGAACGGTGCGCACAAAGAATGTTCAGCGCGGGGGCGGTCGAGGGGTGCCGAGGAAACAGAGTGCAATGGAGACCGGGAAGCCTGCGGCTCCGCGGTTATCTCCGCGTCTTCATCGGTGTGCATGCGCCGCCCAATGCTTCCCGTTTCTGTCTCCCCGCCTTCGTTCTTCGGGTCCTTCGCGAGCTTCTGTTCCATTGCATGTTGCCCGGCTGCGGCTCACCGGCGAGCGGCGGATTCCTCATACAAACGCGGCGGAAAGATATCGGGGAACACTGATAACCCCTAATCACCACTAATCAGATGC
>Ga0181519_10005519_pt1 | contig 10091 bp, 5 predicted proteins | sample PEATcosm2014_Bin_26_FD_121102 | JGI IMG/M metagenome (GOLD analysis project Ga0181519, IMG submission 121102) | Peatland microbial communities from MTU Mesocosm Facility, Houghton, MI, USA - PEATcosm2014_Bin02_10_metaG | ecosystem: Environmental > Terrestrial > Soil > Wetlands > Peat | place...
ATGCCAATCAGCATGATTCTTGCACTGAGCGTCAGCTTCGCCATCGAACGATAACCCCGCATCTCCTTGTATCTCCTCCGCGCGCTACCCGATCAGCCCCAGCTCTTTTAACTCGCTCTGCAGCTTTCCTGTATCGATCGGCTTCATCAGATAGGCATTACACCGCCCGAGCAGAGCATTGGTAATGCTCCCTATATCGGTCAGCGCCGTGGTCACGATAATCTTCGTTTGCCTGAATCCCCCCGCGGCCGTATCCACCTTGTGAATCTCCCGCAGCGCCTGCTGCCCGTCCATCACCGGCATACCCAGATCGAGGCAAACCAGATCGTATCTGCGGCCCTTCTGCTGCGCCTCTTTCACCGCCTGTACCGCCTCTCTCCCATCCGCGGCAACGTCACATTCCCCGTATTGAGAGAGGAACTTCTTCAGGATCATCCTGCTGGTCGCATCGTCCTCCGCCACAAGGCTCTTCACCGGCTTCTCCCCTGTTGAAAGGCCCGTGCGCGGGCCTTTCGCATTCTCTACGCAGGTCCTCAGCCCGGCAGGCGCTCGCCTGCCTGTTTGAGAGCCTCCTTCCTTTGTATCGGTCGATTTCGCCGCATCATCACGGGAAATTGAAGCGCGGCCGCGCAGGCGGAGTCTGGAGGGACGGAACACAGAATGTTAGAGCGCCGCAGCCGGAGACGGCGAGCCGAGCAATCGCAGGAGGAGGCCCCAGGGCCATGACGATTTTCGGGGGGCGATATTCATCGCGCCTGTGGAGTGCTGCGATATGTGGAGTGTCGCTCAGCCCGCGGCCAGAGCGAGCAGCTTTTCCAGGCCCACGGTCGAATCCGACTCTACTCCGCGCGGAAGCGTGGGCCCAACGGCCACCGCCTGATTATGATCCTCGAACCAGGCGATGAACGACGACTGCTCATAACCGGGAAGCCGCTGCTGGTTGAGCCAGTGATACCAGGCGGCCATGTCGGCATCGATCAGCGAACCCGCCGGGTCCGGCTCGGCTGGGTTATCGTTGCCGGTGAGCAGCTGATTCATGGGGCGCTGCCGCTGGCGCGGGGCAAAGCGCGCCACGACGGTGAGCGCCTGAGCCCGGCGGAGCACTTCGCGCGTCGTCCACTGGGCAAAGGTGGTGCTGAAAATCTGGGTTCCCGACCCCTCGGTGAACAGGCTCACATAAAAATGGGCAAGAACCGGATCGGGGGAGCTGGCAACACCCAGTTCGGCGGGTGTGAGCTGGGCGAGCCATGTTCGCAGCTGTTCCGGCCCCATGCCCGGCCGGCCGATCTCGATTTGCATCCTGCGCAGAAGGCCGGTGCGCAGCGGTTCGAGCGCAGCCCAGGAGACGCAGGTCAGAGCCGCGTCGCAACTGGACGGAATTCCGCCATCGATATACCAGTGCGCGTACGGCTCAGGATGAGCGCGGGCGCGTTCAGCGGCGGCATCGAGCAGAATACGGATGCCATTGTCCGGCTTGATTTGCGTGAACCACGTCCCCTGGACGCGAAGATTCCGGAACAGGGGCTCGTTCCAGGCTGCGACATCTTTGCCGACAATGGCGATACCCAGCCGACGCATGGGCAGGGGCTGGGCAGGGATTGCGTTCTGCAATCGTGCGCCAAAGTCCGTAGCCGCAGTGCGAAAGGCATCCAGTTGATGGCTGCTCCAGAGCCATGCCGACTGCTTTTCCTGAAACTGCGCGGGATGATTGACCCAGTCAAAGTCCTCGAGATCGCGTGACAGAGAAAGCCGGGCAAAGCCGCGGAACCACTCCGACCGCTGCCGCTCATCGAGCGCGGAGAGCGCAGCCAGTTCTTTCTCCACCGCGAGCCGCTCGGCCGGGAACGCAAAATCGCAGGAGAGGATCTCGCGCAACAGCGAAGGCGCATATCCGAGAGGAAGCTGCCGGAGCAAATCCAGATGCGCCACAGCCAGGTCGCGCGCCTGCGGCGGATAAGCGGCGAAAGCTGCGGTGGCCAGGTCGCGAGGCTGCATGGATCAAATCAGCTCCGGGATGGGTTTGCCTGTGCTTTGTGCCGCCGAGAAGCCCATGATCGCGCCCAGACTCGGCACCAGATCGATGGACTGCATGGGCTGGTCGTAGAGCACGCCGGGCCTGATTCCGGCGCCGAGGGCCATCATCCAGGTGGTGCGGCTGGCCGGATCGCCGGTGCGATGATGCTGGAACCCGTTGCCACCGGCCTCGTAATCCGCATCGCGCCCGAAATCCGGAAGGATGAACATGGTGGTGTTCCCGGCATACTCGGGATGATTCCGCACCGCCTGCCATAACTCGGCACACAGCCGGTCGGTGCGGCGAATCCCATCTATATATAAGGAGTAGGCGCCGGAGTGGGCGACGTCGATGTCGTGCATGGTGATCCAGAGCAGGCTGGGGGCCTCCTGCTCCATGAGGCGCTTTGCGATGTAGACCGAGAGCTCGTCGGGACTGGACAGCGTGCGGGCATGGGCTGTGAAATCGGCAACGGAAAGCCGCAGGATGCGGTCGAGCTGCTCGAGTTCGAATTCGCCGCCGCCGAGGTCCGGCGTGTAGAGCGGATTCTCGTAGTTGTCGCGCACCAGGTGGTCGAGATCGGCTCCTCCCGGCTGTGCCGCCGCCAGCAGATGCTTGGGAAGAATGACGGTGGCGCCCGCTCCATAGGAGCGGCATTCACTCTCTCCGATGCGATTAAAGCCATTGCTGGGCGCAACCACCCATGCATCGGTCGCAGGCCGTTTCAGGTCGCGACGAAAGTATTCGAATACCGTCGGGTGCTGCGGTGGAACAGCGGCGAAGTTGTTCAGTGTTTCGTAAACCCCCGTCGCCAGGCTCGCGGTGGCTACGTAGTGGCCCAGGATGCCCTGATTCGTCACGTGGGAGAAGAAGCTGGACTGCGGAATCAGCTCCCGCATCATGTGAGGGATATTCTCCTGCCCTTCCGGGGCGAAGGTTTCCTGATCGCGGGCGCCGCCGCCGAAGGTGATCACGATGACTTTGCGCTTCCTGCGGATGGATTCCCCATGAAGGAACGGATTGGCACCTATCAGCGTGGATCCGATGGCAAGGCCGGCAGCGCTGCGCAGAAAATCGCGGCGGCTCTGGCTGAGCGCCCGGGCGGTCGTCAACGAGAATCCCAGGCTCCCTTCCCGGCCGCCCTTCCCGCATCGTTCTCCGAACCAGCTCCGGTCCATTGCCTCACCCGCTGGGGCGAATGCAGCCTCAACCCGTCTCTCAGGGCTTGCTCGCCGATTGCGACTTTTCCGAATACACGAACTGCTGTACTTCGGCCCGTTCCTTCTCTGCTTCCGCCAGATGCTCGGCGCGCAGCTTCTGGTAGATCGCGAATTCCTTCTGTGCCTCGTCTTTCTGTCCGGTGTGCACGTAGTCCGTACCCAGCCGGTAATACGCGTCGGCAAAATCTCGATCCAGCTCCAGTGCGCGCACGTACTGCGGGATGGATTGATTGTATTTCCGCTCGTCCGCATACAGATCGCCTAACTGCACGTGCGCCTCCGCGAGCGAGTCATCCAGTTCAATTGCCTTCCGCAGCAGCCCCTCTACCGTGGCCGGATCCGTTCCCGGATCCTCGACCCGCTTGCCCTTCCACAAACTAACCGCATAATAGTACTGCGCGAGCGCGTTGCGCGGCTCCAGTTCGGCGTAGCGTTTGAACCGCTGCGTAACCTCGTCGGCCTGCAGCGCCGAGCTGTTGTAAGCCTTCGACAGGAAGACATAGCAGCGCGGGTCGGCCGGATTGAGATCGGCGGCCGCAATCAGCGCCTTGATCGCGTCGTCGTACTTCCCGCGAGAGTAGTACGCCAGTCCCATCCCGATCCGCATCCGCGGCGATCCGGGATACCGGGCAACCCCATCCTGAAAAATCGCAATGGCCGGCTCATAAGTCCGGTGCAGAAGCATTTCGCTTCCCCAGTTGAAGAGATTGTCTTCGCTGGGATCCAGATGCGCCGCGGCTTCATAGTCGTTCGCCGCCTCCACGTACTTTCCATCCTTCTCGTCGATCTGGCCCAGAAGGTTCCGCAGCTCCCCCGTATCCTTCAGTTTCACCAGAGCGGTCACCACCAGGCGCGCCTGATCCAGTTTCCCGAGCATGAAATCGGCCGTTGCAAGGTCGTAGGCGTTGTCATACGAATCAGGATGGATTTGCCAGGCTTGCTCCAGATACGGCTGCGCTTCGGCGATCTTGCCGGTCTGCACATACATCTCGCCCAGATTGTGCAGAGCATCGTAGTTTCGCGGGTCCAGGAGGCTCGCCTTGCGAAACTGCTCCTCGGCCGCTGCCGCCTGGCGGGCGTGAACCAGGGTTACACCCAGATTCACCCGGGCTTCGGCCAAATCCGGCTTGATCTGGACGGCGGTCTTCAGCTGATCGATGGCTTTGTCGCTCTCGCCCTCGGCAACATAGACCATCCCGAGGAGTTCGTGCAGTTCATAGCTCCTCGGCGCATAGGGCAGCAGGTGCTGTAATTCGTCCGCAGCCTGGGTGTAACGGCCGGCCTCGTAATCCGCCACCGCAGCCTGGTATTCACGATCGAGCTTCTGCTTTTGGGGATCCTGCGCGCCGGCGTTCAGGGAGGCGATTGCGGTCAGAGCCAGGATGCAGCCCACAATCCGAAACTCCCGACCGCTGCTCAACCTGTCCTCCCACGTCCTGCTGCGCAAGCTCGCACTCTCCGCAGAACATGGTACCGCAGAGAGGAACACCCCGGCACGGCGCGCTCATCGTGCGCCCTGGCCGGGGTGCTGGTTCCATCCGAGCTAGTAGTAAAACTTCAGAGCGAATTGGATCTGTCGCGGATCGTAAGGAGCATCGCGGGTTGATCCAACTTCGCCGAAGTGAGGATCGGTATAGTTACCCGAACCTCCGATGGCCACCACTCCATTGCCGCCAAAGCCCGGCGCATTGAAGTTGGGGTGGTTGACGATGTTGAAGAACTCGGCCCGGAACTGCGTTGAGATCCGTTCCGTAACCTGGAAGTTCTTAAAGAGCGAGAAATCGAGCCGGTGGAAGCCCGGACCCGGAATCTGCCCCGGCGGCGGACCAAGAGCGGCTGCCCCGTTGAGCGGTGTGCAGCCGGGCACCGAAGAGGGATCGGGAACGACGGAGGTTGTGCCCCCGTTGTCCGTCAGCTGGCAAGGCTGGCTAAACGCCTTCGCGTTGTTGACCCAGAATGGCCGCGGAGCGCCATCAATAACGTGGCTCTTGATACCCAGTTGCGGGCTTTGCCCTGAGACCAGGAGATCGTTGCAACCTGGCCCCGAAGCCGTACCGGTTGGACAACCGAAGTTGACCGGCTGACCGCCCTGTAGGGTAAGGATCCAGTTGGTTGCCCAGCCACCAAGAACGGCGTTAGCAACGCCACCCTGGTTTACGTATCGCTGGCCTTTCCCGAAGGGCAACTGATATCCGCCACTGAGGTGCACGACCTGACGAAGATCGTAGTCCGCCAGGCTGTAATCGAACCTCGGACCGAGACCGGGAATGGAGAACGCACGCCAGCCACCGGTGGACCCGCCATTCAGCTGGTCGCCAGCATCTGACAGCGCTTTGGCGTAGGTGTAGGTAAAGAGGACTGTGAAGTTGGATAACTGCTCTTCGATTTTCGTCTGCAGGGCGTTGTAATTGCTCTGGCCGAAGGTTGCAGCCCAACCACTGCTGAAATCCTTGAACGGCACACAACTACCGCCCGGAAATACGGCGTACTTGCCGCAGTTCTTGGTGTCGATACCGGCGGGCAGAATCTGCGTAACATTCTGCCATCCCGGCAGGCCCTGCAGATTGGCGCCATGCGTATACACGTAGGCTGCCTGGGCGGTTAAAGAGCGAGTGAGCGCGTACTGCAGGGTCAGGTTCGTCTCGAGCGTGTGTGGCGTCTGATAATCGAATTGTAGTCCCTCCAGCTCCAGTCCCAGTGCATTGACCGCGCTCGGGGTCAGCGGGATGCACGAGAATCCCGATTCGAAGCTGGCGGTTCCTCCCGGTCCGGCCGTGGCGCATCCGGCAAACGGCGAATTGTAGCTGACGGGCGCCACCTGAGAATCGATGCTGCGCCCGCTGGGGTTGGACTGAATACCGTACTGCAGGTTGTAGACAAACGGATAGTTTTCGCCGATGTTTGGCCCATACCCCTGGTTCTCAAAGGAGTTGAAGAAGAGGCCCACGCCACCGCGCACAACCAACTTCGGCGTGATCTCGAGGGCTGCGCCGACGCGCGGAGCGAGGTTGGCCCTGACCACCTCGATTAGCCCCTGACCATACCGGTTGGTCACATCGAGCGTGATGCCGTCCTTGGCCAGGAGGTCGGGGAGACCGAAACAGCCGACTCCCTGGCAGGTCCCGGCCGCAGCGGAAACCGCGGTGCCTCCATAATTGGTGTATGCCGGATGTCCGGTGGACAGCGTCCGGTTGTCCTTCCCGGTGGCGGGAACGATGTAGGTCGCCGCCCCAATGTTCTTGCCGGGAATCGCGTAGGGAACGAAGTTGGCCTGTCCTCCGTTGGTTTCGTTGATAGGACCGAAATTGTCCCACCGTAAACCAAGATTGACGGTCAGTTTCGGAGTTACCTTCCAGTCATCCTGGAAATAAGAGGCAAAGTACATCTTCTGGTCGTAGGTTTTGTTGATGTTCGAAGCATAGACAAAATCCGTCCCACCCGAATAGCTGAACCCATTCGGATTGGGCGCTCCATCGATCGTCGCCGGGGCTGCCGTCGGTGGAAGCAGGACCTGCGCGATTCCGCCTGTGGTATTGCCCTGATTCGGAATATCGACAAAGGTGCCGTTGAAGTCGAACTGGCCGTGCGACCACGCTGGCTGCAGGGTGGAGAACTTCACGTTCTGATACTCGATCCCCATCTTGAAGCTGTGGTTGCCGTAGATCTTCGTGAAGTCGTCGGTCACCTGCAGGGTCTGGCTGACTTCATCCGAAGGCAGGAAGTTATTACTGCCCAAGGTTGCCAGGTTACTAATTCCAAAGCCGGGCAGTCCGCCGTTCTCCTGTCCCTGGGGAATGCCCTGAATGCCGAACTGCGCGGGAATCCCGTTCACCGCACCCTCCGGTCCGTACCGGGTGGTGTGCAGGTGGGCAAAACCGGCACGCACCTGATTCGTGGTCAGAGGCGTGAAGACGTGGGTATATCCAGCCACAGCCTGAGCCGACTTAGCCGTCTGAATACCCTGGTAGAAGGAGCCGCCGTCGGCGATGCCGCCAAAGATGCCAGGGATGTAGATCGGATCATCGGAGTAACTGAACCGCGCGAAGACCTGGTCGGTCTGGCTCGGGTTCACGTCCCCGCGAATATCGAACTGATTGCGATGCTCGTACAGGCTGGGGCTGCTGCCAAACACCTGGGTTCCGGAGTTAGGAGCCGGGTAGAGATTCAGCACCTTGACCGCATTGGCATCAATTCGCCCCGCCGGGAGCATGTTCAGATCCCCGCAGGCCGCCGCCGTGAAGCTTTTCGTGCCCGGGCCGCAAACGGTGCTGAACGGATCGCGCACATAGGCATCGCTGCCGCTCGAATTGGTGAGTCCGGAAACCGGATCGACCGCGCCGTTGGCAACAAATCGAGTCGTGCCAGGATCGAGGATGGTCCCCTTCTGAATCGCTCGGCCCAGAGCATCGGTTCGGGTGGTACCGTCGTTAAACCCGAGGATCTGTGACAGATTGGTATAACCGCTGCTGCGTTCCAGCGCCGTCGGCACGTCGCCGTTCTCAGCCGTTCCCTGCACGCGGCGGAAGCCTTCATAGTCGCCAAAGTAGAAAACCTTGTTCTTGATGATCGGGCCGCCGATGTCGCCGCCGAACTGGTTCTGGCGCAGTTCGCCCTTCTTGACGCCGGTGTTGTTCTCAAAGTAGTCGGCCGCATCCAGCTTGTCGTTGCGGAAGAACTCCCACGCCGCGCCGTGAATGCTGTTGGTGCCCGACTTGATGGTCGCATTGAGTACTGCGCCGCCTGCGCGGCCCAGTTCGGCGCTGAAATCCGCCGTCTGCACCTTGAACTCCTGAATGGCGTCCACCGGCGGCAGAATGACGTAGTTCGTTCCGTTGAGGAAGTCGACCGCGTTGGAGTTATTGTCGATGCCGTCCAGAAGGTAGTTGTTCTGCGCAGGACGAAGTCCATTGGCGGAGAAGGCGCCCGATGCGGCGTTGCCGCGGGTGTCGGCCTGCGGGGTTTGCATGCCGGCGCCCAGCTGCGCAAGGAAGGTGAAGTTACGGCCGTTCAGCGGCAGGTTGTTCACTTCCTGCGACCCGATCACCTGGCCCACGGAGGCTTCCTGGGTCTGCATCAGCGGCGGAGCGGTGTTGACGTAGACCGTCTCGGTGCTGGCGCCAGGCTTGAGCTGCAGATTGACGAGGAGAGTCTGCGCGACGTTGAGGGTCACGTTCGACTGCGTGGTCTTCTCGAATCCCTGCGCGGTCGCCGTAACGGTGTATCGCCCGATCCTGACCGGCGAGAATGTGTAGGAGCCAGCGTTGTCGGTTTTCGTCTGCAGGGTGAGGCCCTGATCGATGTTGACCAGGGTCACCTGAGCATTCGGGACGACTGCGCCAGTCGAATCCTGAACGGTGCCGGTGATGGACCCTTCGTCCACCTGCGCCAGCGCGGACGGAGCGAGGACGAAGACCAGACTGAGGGTGATGAAGACAACAAGGACGCTGAATAGTCTGCGGTCACGGCTCATGTAAGTGCCTCCAATTTCCTTCCGGCCCGGTATTTACTGCCTTTCCTCCCCCTGGGAGGTTGGCTGGGGCCGCCAGCCCGTTTATTGCCCGGGTAGCCAAATCCAATGTAAACGGTTACTTTTTGGCAAATGATTACGCGCGCCAAGGTAGTTCGACTCCCTGCCTTTTGTCAATCCAAAGTTGTAGATTTTTTTACCACCTCAAACCCAGGACCGCCGGCGACCCGCAAAATCAATGCCTCTTCGTCGATTTGGGCTCTGTTGATCAGTTGGCTTCCCGCCCTTGCCAGCCGGCTTAAGATGCGTTTTCCACAGTACTCCGCAGCATCCGTCCCGATCACGTTCGGGCCGGCGGTGGTTCGGCGCGATTTTTTGGGTGCTATCATGCCTTCATCCGACGGCGCCCCGGTTTTTTGGCATGATGGCTCGTGGTAGATACAAAGACAGCAGTCCACCGATCTCCCGTCGAGCCGTCCTGAAGAGCCTGGCGTTTTCCGGCGCGCTCCTTCGTCCGGCTCCCTTGTTCGGGGCGGCTCTTTTCGGTCCCTGGGAAAACGCGCTGGCATTTCCTGGCGAGTTACCGTTTTCGGACGATCGCCTCATCCCGCACTACCCCGCGAGCTCGCCGCTCACCGATGTTCTGGCATTGGTGCCGCCCGGCTCCGATGACTACGTTTGCGAGAAGTACGCTGACGAGATCGAAACGATTCTGAAGCAGTGGAGCGTGGCGCTCAAAAAGTCTCCCGCGAATGTTCCTGCCCTTGCTTCTTCGCTCGACCCTGCCATCACCGGCGAAGATCTTGCCGGTTTTGCGGAGACGCGCCTCCAATCGCGATCCGGAATCGATGTGGTGCGGCGCGATTTCAGTTCCCGTTCCATCGCAGGACGAGATGCATTTGTCGGCTCGCTGCGGGCATGGCTCAAAGACGCAGCGCGCATCGAAACCGCCGAGTTCGAGATCTTCGCCATCGAAGAAATCGGCTCCGCGCCGCTGACCGTCCGCTCCCGCTTGCGCTATGACCTGGTCCTGGCCGGCCCTGATCCGCGCCGCGAAGAGAGAGTCGGTTCATGGCAAATCGACTGGATTCGTGACGGGTCGGGCAGTTGGCTGGCCACGAGCTGGTCAGCCGGCCAGGAAACCTGCTGCATCTCCGCCGCGCAGGTGTTCGCCGACGTCACGGAGTTCGCCCTGGGATCCACCTCTTCGTATCGCGAGCAACTCCTGCACGGAGCCGATTACTGGCGAACCCTGCTCGATGGCGCGGTTGGCCACGATGTCTACGGCAACAACGGCGTGGCAACCGGCGATTTCGACAACGATGGCTTCGACGACATCTATGTCTGTCAGTCCGCCGGTCTGCCCAATCGACTCTATCGCAATCGCGGC
>Ga0181519_10005521_pt1 | contig 10090 bp, 6 predicted proteins | sample PEATcosm2014_Bin_26_FD_121102 | JGI IMG/M metagenome (GOLD analysis project Ga0181519, IMG submission 121102) | Peatland microbial communities from MTU Mesocosm Facility, Houghton, MI, USA - PEATcosm2014_Bin02_10_metaG | ecosystem: Environmental > Terrestrial > Soil > Wetlands > Peat | place...
CGTTCTGCCAGCGCACGGAATCGAAGATGAAGAATTCCGGCTCCGGGCCAAAGAAGGCCGTGTCGGCAATGCCGGTGGACTTGAGGAAAGCCTCGCCGCGCTTGGCGATGGAACGCGGGTCGCGGCCATAGGCTTGCATGGTGGACGGCTCGAGCACGTCGCAATGCAACACCATCTGCGTGTGCTGGCTGAACGGGTCGAGGTAGGCGGTGTCCGGGTCCGGCATCAGGATCATGTCGGACTCGTTGATGCCCTTCCAGCCGGCGATCGAGGAGCCGTCGAACATCTTGCCGTCGACGAAGAACTCCTCGGTGACGTAGCGCGACGGGATCGTGACGTGCTGCTCCTTGCCGCGCGTATCCGTGAACCTCAGGTCGGCGTACTTGACCTCGCGGTCTTTGATCAGCTTCACCACAGCGGCGGGAGTCGTCATCGCAAACCTCCAAGTAGCGGGCATGGCCTGGGAATCGAGGCCCAATGGAGTGCAGGATTCGTGCCTATGCACCCCGATGGAGCAGAATCAGTGGGTTAGGCGGAACTGAGCCCGCCAATACAGCCAATTATGCACTGTTTTGGTGCTCGTGACGATTGTCATGCACCGAAATGGGGCGTCGGCCGGCCCGTCTGGCCAGGGCGCGCGCCGGCTCAGTCGTGCGGCAGCGCCGGAAACTGGCTGCGGAGCCGCTTCTTGTCGAGCTTGCCGGTCGCCCCGAGCGGCATCTCGGCCACGAACACGACGTCGTCCGGCAGCCACCATTTGGCGATCTTGCCGTCGAGGTAGGCGAGGAACTCGTCGCGCGTCGCGCTCTGGCCGGGCTTGAGCTTCACGACCAGCAGCGGTCGCTCGCGCCATTTCGGGTGCGGCACGGCGATCACCGCGGCCATCAGCGCCTTCGGGTGGCTGGCGGCGATGTTCTCGACCTCGACCGAGCTGATCCACTCGCCGCCCGACTTGATCAGGTCCTTGGCGCGGTCGGTGATCTGCAGGTAGCCGAGCGCGTCGATCGAGCCGATGTCGCCGGTGTCGAAGAACCCCTCCGCATCGAGCACGTCGTGGTCCTCGCGGAAGTAGCGCGCCAGCACGGCCGGGCCCGCGACCTTGAGGTAGCCGGTGCGCGTACCGTCGTGCGGCAGTCGCGCGCCATCATCGCCGGTGATCTTCATGTCGACGCCGAACGGCACGCGCCCTTGCTTGAGGTTGTAGGCGAGCTGGCTTTCGCGGTCGAGCGCGGCGACGGCCGCGTCGGGCGGCCCCGACACGGTGCCGATCGGCGACATCTCGGTCATGCCCCAGCCGTGCAGCACCTCGACGCCATGCTCGTCGCGGAACGCCCGCACCACCGCCTCCGGGCAGGCGCTGCCGCCGATCAGCACGCGCTTCAACGTCGACAGCCGCAGGCGTTGCGCCTTCAGGTAGTCGAGCACCAGCTGCCACACCGTCGGCACGCCGCCGGAGAACGTCACCTGCTCCTGCTCGAGGAGCTCGTACAGCGACACCGGGTCGAGCTTCGGGCCCGGCAGCACGAGCTTGGCGCCGCAGGCCGCCGCGGCGAACGGCAGGCCCCAGGCGTTGGCATGGAACATCGGCACGATCATGAGGAGCGCGTCGCGTCCCGACAGCGGCAGCGCGTCCTGCTGGGCGACGATCAGCGTGTGCAGCACCTGCGAGCGGTGCGTATAGAGCACGCCTTTCGGGTGCCCGGTGGTGCCGGACGTGTAGCACAGCGCCGCCGCCGTGCGCTCGTCGAAGCCGCCCCAGCGCGCCGTGACGGGCTGGCCCGCGATCAGGCTCTCGAAGTCGGTCGCCTCGCCCGCCGGGCGCTCGGCGCCGTCGCACAGGTAGACGACGCGCTCCAGCGTCGGGCACTGCGGCCGCAGCCGCGCGACCAGCGGCGCGAACTGGGCGTCCGCCAGCAGCCAGTGGTCCTTGGCGTGGTTGATGATGTAGACGAGCTGCTCGTCGAACAGCCGCGGGTTCAGCGTGTGACAGACCGCGCCGACGCCCATCGTGCCGAACCACGCCTCGAGGTGGCGGCTCGTGTTCATCGACAGCGTCGCGATGCGGGTGCCGCGGCCGATCCCGGCCGCGAGCAGCGCCGCCGAGAACTGCCGCGCGCGCCGCTCGACGTCGGCGTAGGTCGTGCGGCTGACGCTGCCGTCGGCGCCGCGCGTCACCACCTCGCGCGTCGCGTGCCAGCGCGCCGCGTGCACGATGAAGCGGTCGACCGTCATCGGCCAGTGCTGCATCAGGTCGCCGACGTCTATGGCGTCGTTGCCATTCATTCCGATCCCCCCGGCGCGGAACCCGTCGCCATGCGCCGGCACCAACGATACCGGATCGGGCCGCACCCCGTGCTCCGCTATAATCGCGGCCTTCGCGCTGGCGGGCTGCCGGCGACAGTCGCTCGAGGCAACCGATGGCCCGCCCAGGGACCCGCCCCCGCACCTTCCAGGACCTGATCCTCGCGCTCCAGCGCTACTGGGCGGAGCAGGGCTGCGTGCTCGTGCAGCCCTACGACATGGAGGTCGGCGCCGGCACGTTCCACACCGCGACCTTCCTGCGCGCCGTCGGCCCGGAGCCGTGGAGCGCGGCGTACGTGCAGCCGTCGCGGCGCCCGACCGACGGCCGCTACGGCGAGAACCCGTTCCGCCTGCAGCACTACTACCAGTTCCAGGTCGTCATCAAGCCGTCGCCGCCCAACTTCATCGACCTGTACCTCGGCTCGCTCGCGGCGCTCGGCTTCGACGCGCTGACGCACGACATCCGCCTCGTCGAGGACAACTGGGAGTCGCCGACGCTCGGCGCCTGGGGCTTGGGCTGGGAGATCTGGCTGAACGGCATGGAGATCTCGCAGTTCACGTATTTCCAGCAGGTCGGCGGCCTCGACTGCCGGCCGGTGATGGGCGAGATCACCTACGGCCTCGAGCGCCTGGCGATGTACCTGCAGGGCGTCGAGAGCGTGTTCGACCTCACCTGGGCAGACGGCCCGCTCGGCCGCGTCAGCTACGGCGACGTCTACCACCAGAACGAGGTCGAGCAGTCGCGCTACAACTTCGAGTACGCCGACGTCGACGAGCTGTTCCGCCAGTTCGACGCGCACGAGCGCGAGTGCCAGCGGCTGCTCGCGGTACCGCTCGCGCTGCCGGCCTACGAGCGCATGCTCAAGGCCTCGCACACCTTCAACCTGCTCGACTCGCGCCGCGCGATCTCGGTGACCGAGCGACAGCGCTACATTCTCAGGGTGCGCACGCTCGCGCGCGGCGTGGCCGAGGCCTACTACCGGAGCCGCGAGGCGCTCGGCTTCCCGATGCTGCACAGCGTCGTGCCACGGGTCGACCCGCCGCTGCCGGAACGCGCGCCGTCGGACGGCGCGAGGCTGGCGTGAGCGTGCGCGACCTGCTGGTCGAGATCGGCACCGAGGAGCTGCCGCCGAAGTCGCTGCCGGCGCTGTCGCAGGCGTTCGGCGACGGTATCGTCGCCGGTCTCGCCGCCGCCGGCGTCGGCCATGGCCGCGTGCAGCTGTACGCCGCGCCGCGCCGCCTCGCGGTGCTGCTGCGCCGGGTCGCCGAGCGCCAGCCCGACCAGGACGTACGACGCCGCGGGCCGCCGCTGAGCGCGGCGTTCGGCGCCGACGGCCAGCCGACCCGCGCCGCCACAGCCTTCGCCGAGTCGTGCGGCACGACGGTCGCGGCCCTCGGCCGCGTGACCGAGCCGAAGGGCGAGTTCCTGCAGTACACGGGCGTCAAGCATGGTGCCGCGACCGCGAGCCTGCTCGAGGGCATCATCAACGGCTCGCTCGACAAGCTGCCGATCGCCAAGCGCATGCGCTGGGGCAGCGGCACGGTCGAGTTCGTCCGCCCGGTGCACTGGGTCGTGCTGCTGTACGGCGCGCAGGTCGTGCCGGCGCGGATCCTCGGCCTCGTCGCGTCCAACCGCACGCGCGGCCACCGCTTCATGGCGCCGCGCGAGCTCGTGCTGCGCACGCCCGCCAGTTACGCCGCGCGGCTGGAAAAGTCCGGCCGGGTGATCGCCGACTTCGCGGTGCGGCGCGAGCGCATCAGAAGCGGCGTCGTCGCGCTCGCCGCCGAGTACGGCGCCGAGGCGATCGTGACCGAGGCGCTGCTCGACGAGGTCACGGCGCTGGTCGAATGGCCGGCGCCGATCGCCGGCTGTTTCGAGGAGCGCTTTCTCGAGCTGCCGCCCGAGGTGCTGATCGCGACGCTGCAGGACCACCAGCGCTACTTCCCGGTCCGGGAGCCGGGCGGCCGGCTGGCGGCGCGCTTCATCACCGTCGCGAACATCGAGAGCCGCGCGCCCGAGGAGGTCCGCGCCGGCAACGAGCGCGTGGTGCGGCCGCGGCTCGCCGACGCCGCGTTCTTCTGGGACCAGGACCGGCGGACTCCGCTCGCCGCGCGCCGCGCGGCGCTCGAGCGCGTGACGTTCCAGGCGCAGCTCGGCTCCTACCACGCCAAGAGCGCGCGCGTTGCGCGGCTCGCGGTCGCGCTCGCGCCGCTGGTCGGGGCCGCCGCGAGCGACTGCGCGCGCGCCGCTGAGCTCGCCAAGTGCGACCTGCTGACCGGGCTGGTCGGCGAGTTCCCCGAGCTGCAGGGCACGATGGGCAGCTACTACGCCCGCCACGACGGCGAGCCGGCCGACGTGGCCGCCGCGATGGCCGAGCAGTACCTGCCGCGCTTCGCCGGCGACGCGCTGCCGGCGACCGGCGTCGGCACCGCGCTCGCGCTCGCCGACAAGCTCGACACGATCGTCGCGATCTTCGCCAGCGGCCAGAAGCCCTCCGGCACCAAGGACCCGTTCGCGCTCAGGCGCCTCGCGCTGGGCGTGCTGCGGATCGTGCTCGAGCGGCGGCTGGAGATCGACCTCGTGGCGCTGGTTGCGACCGCGCTCGAGCTCGCGCGGGCCGACATCGCGGCGGTCGCGGCGGAACGCGCCGAGTCCGGCAAGGCACCCGCCGCCGCGGCCGGCGGCGCAGTGGCCGAGGAAGTCTACGACTACGTGTTCGAGCGGCTGCGGGCGCACTACCTGGAGGCCGGCGCGGGGATCACGACCGAGATGTTCGACGCGGTGCTCGACCGGCGGCCGCGCTCGCCGCTCGACTTCGATGCTCGGCTGCGCGCGCTCGGCGCGTTCCTGCGGCTGCCGGACGCGGCCGCACTCACCGGCGCCAACAAGCGCATCGCGAACATCCTGCGCAAGGCGGGCGGCGCGGGCGCCGCGGCCGTGAACGGGGCGCTGCTCGAGCTCGCCGAGGAGCGCACGCTGGCCGCCGAGCTCGCCGCGGTGACGCCGCCGGTGGAGGCGCTGCTCGCCGAGCGCGACTACAGCGGCGCGCTGCGCTCGCTCGCGCGGCTGCGGCCCGCGGTCGACGCGTTCTTCGACAAGGTCATGGTGATGGCCGACGACCCGGCGGTGCGCGCCAACCGCCTGCAGCTGCTCGCCGGCGTGCAGCGCCTGTTCCTCGAGGTCGCGGACCTGTCGCGGCTGCCGGGCTGAGCGCCGCCGGCCGGGCTAGTCCGGCCGGGCGCCGGCCTTCGCCGCGGCGCGGGCCGCGGCGCGGTCGGCGTTCAGCTGCCGAAGATCGACCGGCCGGATCTCCGTGATCGGGCAGCGCTCGCGCCGCTCCGGGAACAGCGACTCGAAGCGGCTGATCGTGTGCAGGGTCTCGCTGACGGCGAGGTGCTCGGTGAAGCCGAGGTCCACGCACGGCTCCATGACCGTGACGAGGTAGGCGCGCGTGACGTCGACGAAGAGCACGACGCGATCGCGGCCGACCACCTGCCAGCCGTCGAACGTGGCGTAACGGAACTCGTCGACCGGCGGGCCCGCGTAGCGCTCGTACTCGGCGCGCGCTTGGCCGGCGCCGTACCGGTCGGCGGCGCAGGCGGCGAGCAGCACCAACAGCACGGTCGCGATGCCTGCGGCTCTCATGACGGCACTCCGGCGCCGGCGGGGACGACACTGCATAGAACGGCGCCGCTGCGCGCGGGTTGACGCGGATTACCGTAGACTCGGCGCGGCATGCAGTGGCTCCTGTCGCTGATCTTCACGGTCTTCATGTTCGCATCGACGATGCTGTATGCGCTCGTCGTGATCGCGACGTTCTGGCTCCCGTACCGGCGCCGCTACGAGACGGTGGTCCGCAGCTGGGCGCGCACGCAGCTCGGTGCGGCGCGGCTGCTGTGCGGCCTCGACTACGTCGTCGAGGGGCGGGAGCACATCCCCGCCGGCAGCCATATCTCGATGTGGCGCCATTCCTCGACCTGGGAAACCATCGCCCAGATCCTGGTCTTTCCACCGCAGGCCTGGGTGCTCAAGCGCGAGATCCTGTGGATCCCGGCGGTCGGCTGGGCGACGCGGCTGATGCACCCGATCGCGATCGACCGCTCGGCGGGCGGCGCCGCCGTCAACCAAGTCGTCGCGCAGGGCCAGCAGCGGCTCGCCGCCGGCATGTGGATCCTCATCTACCCGGAAGGCACGCGCGTCGCGGTCGGCGAGCGACGCCGCTACGGCATCAGCGGCGCGCTGCTCGGCGCCGCGGCCGGCTGCAAGATCGTGCCGGTCGCGCACAACGCCGGCCGCTACTGGGCGCGCCGCGGGCTCTTGAAGCGCCGCGGCACGATCCGCGTCGTGATCGGGCCGCCGATCGACTGCGCCGGCCGCGAGCCGCGCGACATCCTCGAGCAGACGCGCGGCTGGATCGACGCCAAGACCGCCGAGCTCGGCGGCTGAGCACGCCGCACGCCGGCGCGCCGCGGCTCACCAGATGCGGGCGCGCGCGGCGGGCGCCACGTACAGCCGGTCGGTCGGCTGGACGTCGAAGGCGGCGTACCAGGCGTCGACGTTGCGGACGATGCCGTCGACCCGGAAGCGCCGCCAGGCGTGCGGGTTGCTGACCGTCAGCTGGCGCAGGAAGTCCTCGCGCGCTTTGCCGCGCCATGCCTGGGCGTAGGCGCGGAAGAAACGCTGGTCGCCGCTCAGGCCATCGATGACGGCGGCGGGCGCGCCGCGCAGCGAGGCGTGATAGGCATCGAGCGCGATCGTGACGCCGCCGAGATCGGCGATGTTCTCGCCCATCGTCAGCTCGGCGTTGATGTGCACGCCCGGCACGGGCTCGTAGCTCGCGAACTGCGCCCCGAGCACGGCGGCGCGCGCCTTGAAGGCGCGGGCGTCGTCCGCCGTCCACCAGTCGCGCAGCGCGCCGCTGGCGTCGAGCGTGCGTCCCTGATCGTCGAAGCCGTGCGTCAGCTCGTGGCCGATGATCGTGCCGATGCTGCCGAAGTTGACGGCGGCGTCGGCGTTCGGATCGAAGTTCGGGGCCTGCAGGATCGCGGCCGGGAACACGATGTCGCGCAGCGAGCCGTTGTAGGCGTCGACCGTCTGCGGCGTCATGCCCCAGTCGCTCTTGTCGACCGGGCCGTCGCTGCGCGCCACGTAGAACGCCCAGTCGGCGGCGGCGGCGCGACGGACGTCGCCGAGGAGATCGTCGTCGCGGATCGCGACCTGGCTGTAGTCGCGTGGCGTGTCCGGGTAGCCGACCTTGACGACGTAGGTGTCGAGCTTGCGCAGCGCCTCGGCGCGGGTGGTCTCGCTCATCCACTCGAGCCGCTCGATGCGGCTGCGGTAGGCGCGCATGACCTCGGCCACCAGCGCCTGGATGCTGGCCTTGGTCGCCGGCGGGAAATAGCGCGCCGTGTACAGCTCGCCGACCGCCCAGTTGAGCGTGCCGAAGCAGGACTCGGGCGAGGCGCCGCAGTCGCCGCCGGCGACCGCCCGCACGCCGAGCTTCCAGCGCGGCGCGCGCTGCTGGATGCCCTGCAGCGCCTGGTCGCGCAGCGCGAAGCGCGCGGCCACGAAATCCGCCGACAGGTACGGCGCGGCGGCATCGGCGACGGTGAAGGCGAGCCAGGCGCGCAGCGTCGGCAGCGGCGTCGCCGCGAACGCGCGCGCGATCTTCGGGAACGCGCTCTTCTCGAGCGCGATCACGCGCCCCTTGGCGCCGAGGCCGGCGCCGCGCAGGTACGCCGACCACGGGAAGCCGGGGGCGAAGCGGGCGAGCGCCGCGGGCGTCGCCGGGTTGTAGATCCGCGTCGTGTCGCGCTGCTCCGCCTTGCTCCAGCTCGCGGCGGCGATGCGCGTCTCGAGCGCGACGATCTCGGCGGCGCGGCGGCTCGCATCCGGCCAGCCGCTCAGCGTCAGCAGCCGTGCGGCATACGTGCGCAGCGCCTGCTTCGCCGCGGCGAACTCGGGCTTGAGGTAGTAGTCGCGGTCGGGCAGCGACAGCCCCGCGTGGTCGAGATAGACCGCGTAGTGATCGGTGTCCTTGAGGTCGACGTCGATGCCGGCGTGGAACAAGCCGCCCTCGAGGCCGAAGGCGGAGTGGCCCATCAGCGTCGCGATGGCGGCGCGGCTGCGGCTCGCGCGGATCGCGGCCAGCTCCGGCGCGAGCGGCCGGGCGCCGAGCGCCTCGATGCGGCTCTCGTCCATGAAGGCCCGGTAGAACGCGCCGACCTTGCCCTCGAGCGAGTCCGGGCCGAGCCCCGGCTGGCGGGCGGCTGTCTCGAGCAGCGAGCGCACCTGCGCCTCAGTGAGGTCGCGCATCATCTGCCCCGCCGTCATCGACGGCAGGTCGGCGGGGATCTCCGTGTGGGCGAGCCAGGCGCCGTTGCAGTAGTCGAAGAAGCTGTCGCCGGGCCGGACGGCCGGGTCGGTCGCCGACATGTCGATCCCGGCGGGCGGGTACAGGGGCGCGGCGGCGGTGCGCGGCGCCAGCGCCGCCGGGTGCGCCGCGCCGGCCGCGATCAGCAGCAGCAACGCGCCGCGCGTAGCGATCTTCCTGTGGCGCGGCACGGGACCTCCTGGTGCGCGCGGCCGGGCACTCGTGTCGAGGGGGTCGCGGACGGCGGCCGGCTCAGACGTCGAGGTTGGCCACCGCGAGCGCGTTTTTCTCGATGAACTCGCGACGCGGCTCGACCTGGTCGCCCATCAGCGTCGTGAACAGATCGTCGGCGGCGACCGCGTCCTCGATGCGGATCTGGATCAGGCGCCGCGTGGCCGGGTTGATGGTCGTGTCCCACAGCTGCTCGGGGTTCATCTCGCCGAGGCCCTTGTAGCGCTGGATGGTCTGGCCCTTCTTGGCCTGGTCCATGAGCCACGCCATCGCTTCTTTGAAGTTGGCGATGTCCAGCCGCTCCTCGCCCTTGGTCGCGAACGCGCCCGGGCGCAGCAGGCCGTCGATCGCGCGCGTCAGCTCCGCGATCCGCCGGTACTCGGCCGAGTCGAAGAACTCGCGCTGCAGGTGCTTCTCGGTCGTGAGGCCGTGCTCGGTGCGGAACACGTTGAAGCGCACCGGCACACCGCCGGCGTTGACCTGCAGCTCGACGCGGTAGGTGCGCGACTGCTGCTTGGTGCCGTTCAGATGCTCCTCGAGCTGGCGCGCCCAGGCGGTCAGCAGCGTCGCGTTGGCGAGGTCCTCGTGGCGCACCACCGGCAGGTTCAGCAGCTGCTCGAGCAGGCGCGGATCGTAGCGCCGCGCCCACTTGCCGAAGATCGCCTGCACGTCGACGTACTGGCGCGCCAGCACCTCGAGCTCGGCGCCGCGGATCACGCGCATCTGGCCGTCGGCGGCCGGGCCGGCATGCACCTCGGCGCCGTCGAGGGCGTTCTTGAGCAGTACGGTGTCGAGCTCGGCGTCGTCCTTGACGTACTGCTCGGTCTTGCCGCGCTTGACCTTGTACAGCGGCGGCTGCGCGATGTAGATGTGGCCGCGCTCGATGAGTTCCGGCATCTGCCGGTAGAAGAACGTCAGCAGCAGCGTGCGGATGTGGGCGCCGTCGACGTCGGCGTCGCACATCAGGATGATGCGGTGGTAGCGCAGCTTGGCGACGTCGAACTCGTTGCGGCCGATGCCGCAGCCGAGCGCGGTGATCAGCGTGCCGACCTCGACGCTCGACAGCATCTTGTCGAAGCGCGCCTTCTCGACGTTGAGGATCTTGCCCTTCAGCGGCAGCACGGCCTGGGTGCGGCGGTCACGGCCCTGCTTCGCCGAGCCGCCGGCCGAGTCGCCCTCGACGA
>Ga0181519_10005524_pt1 | contig 10088 bp, 10 predicted proteins | sample PEATcosm2014_Bin_26_FD_121102 | JGI IMG/M metagenome (GOLD analysis project Ga0181519, IMG submission 121102) | Peatland microbial communities from MTU Mesocosm Facility, Houghton, MI, USA - PEATcosm2014_Bin02_10_metaG | ecosystem: Environmental > Terrestrial > Soil > Wetlands > Peat | place...
CACGATCGTCTCCCTCGGGCAGCAATACGCCAAGGCGGTCAAACAGCAGGACCCGAGCGCGCTGATCCTCGGCCCCTCGGACTTTACCCTCGGCGGCTGGATCGGCACGCCCAGCCTGCAGAACAATTTGTTCGCCGGTCAATACTACCTGCAGCAGATGGCGGCCTACGCCGTGGCGCATCACAATAAACGCCTGATCGACTATTTCGACGAACACTACTATTTCAACTTTACCGACCCCACCAGCCAGCTCGCCTCGACACGCACCCTGTGGGACCCCACCTACAACGGCGGCACCTGGGTGGAAAAATATTATTTCGACGGCCCGATGCAGCTGATCCCCCGCTTCCAGCAATGGATCGCCCAGTATTATCCCGGCACCAAACTGTCGTTCTCGGAATATTCCATCGATAGCGGCAACAAGCTCGTCACCGACGCACTCGCCGAAGCCGACGTGCTGGGCATTTTCGGCAGCTACCAGGTCGATCTGGCCACGATGTGGAACCCGCCGGCGCCGACCGATCCGATCGCGTTCAGTTTTCTGCTGTATCGAAACCCCGACGGCAGCGGCCAGGGTTTCGGCGCCACCTCCGTGCAAACCAGCAGCGCGGACCAGGGTTCGGTATCGGCCTATGGCGCGCTGCGCACCTCGCATCTGCTGACTGTGGTGTTGATCAACAAGACCACCGGCAACCTGGTGACGCCGGTCACCGTGGCCGGCCAGACCGGCAGCGTCAGCGCCACGATGTTCAGCTACAGCAACGCCGATCTCACCGGGATCCATGCGCTGGGAAATGTCACGTTCACCGCCGGCGCCGGCAACGTAACCGTGCCGGCCTACTCGATGAACCTGCTCGAAGTACCGCTCCGATAAGCGCTTAAGCCAAGGAAGGCCAGGGCTCTGCCCTGGACCCGCTGGGGCCGGCGGCCCCAGACCCCCGTTAGCGCTGCGCGGCTTTTCCATGCCTCTTGGCGAAGCCAATTTAATCAGGAATTTTTGGCTTCGCCGTTCCCCCAACGAATCTTAATGAATGGGGGTCTGGGGCCTCCGGCCCCAGCGGGTCCAGGGCAGAGCCCTGGCCTTCCTTACCTTTCTTGCCTTATCGTCTCGCTTCTGGGGCTGTCCCCAACCCCGAGCGGGCGATCCGATGCAACGTATTTTCCTATTGGCCGCCAGCCTTCTCGCCACCCACGCCGCGGCCGCCCCCACCGACCTGCTGCCCGCGCCGGCGCCGCCGGACGCCTCGCTGCGGCAATATGTGCGGATCAGCGACCCCCAAATCGCCCTAACCCACGCCCGCATCATCGACGGCACCGGCGGCCCGGTGCAGCAGGACCGCACCCTGCTCATCGGCCATGGCCGCATCGCCGCCGTTCTGCCCACAGGCGCGCCCACGCCGCCGCAGGCCACCACCCTCGATCTGAGCGGAAAGACCGTGCTGCCTGGCATCGTCGGCATGCACGATCACCTGTTTTACATCGCGCGCCCCAACCTCAACGAAGCCGGCTATGCGGAGGCGCCGCTGCTGGTGCCGCAAATGACTTTTTCCGCGCCGCGGCTCTATCTCGCCGGCGGCGTCACCACGATCCGCACCGCCGGCAGCGTGGAAACCTACGCCGATCTGAATTTGAAACGGAAAATCGATGAAGGCACGCTGGCCGGCCCGCATATCGACATCACCGGCCCGTATCTGGAAGGCGCCGGCAGCCCGTTCATCCAGATGTATCCGTTACGCGATGCCGACGATGCGCGCCAGACCGTGGATTTCTGGGCGGACCGCGGCGCGACCAGTTTCAAGGCCTACATGAACATTACGCGCGCCGAGCTCGGCGCCGCGATCCAGGCCGCGCACCGCCACGGCATAAAAATCACCGGCCATCTTTGCAGCGTCACCTATCCCGAAGCGATCGATCTCGGCATCGACGATTTGGAACATGGTTTCGTTGTCAACACGCAGCTCGACAGCGGCAAGCAACCGGACAAATGCTCCGAAAGCGGCGGCATCGAAACGCTGATAAAGATGGACCCGAACGGACCCGATGCCGCCGCGCTGATTGCGAAGCTCGTCGCCGCCCACGTCGCCATCACCAGTACTCTGCCGGTTTTCGAGGGTTTCCTCCGCCGCCAGACCGCCCCGCAATGGCCCGCCATGCTCGCGGTCCTGTCGCCGCAGGCGCGCGCCGCACTTCAACTCACATTGCATCGCATGCCAAAAATGCCGCCGCAGCAGATGACGCTCGCCTTCAGCCACATGCTTGCCATGGAGAAGAAATTCGCCGACGCCGGCGGCCTGCTGATCGCCGGCCTCGACCCCACCGGCGGCGGCGGCGTCATTCCCGGTTTTGGCGACGAGCGCGAAATCGAACTTTTGGTCGAAGCCGGTTTTTCGCCCGCCGCCGCGGTGCGCGTCGCCACGCTGAACGGCGCCACCTATCTCGGCGTGGCATCGCACATCGGCTCGATCGAACCGGGCAAGAACGCCGACTTGATGGTTGTGCAAGGCGATCCTTCCAAAACCATTGCCGACATCCAGAACGTAGAACTGGTATTCAAGGACGGCATCGGCTGGGACTCCGAAAAATTGCGCCAGTCGGTTGCCGGAGATTACGGACTCTACTGAGCATGGCAATACCGCCGGCACAAACGGAGGTCGCGGAATTCCTCCAGGCGATCACCGGCGCCAGGCCGGTAGAAACCCACATCTCCGCCGTGTTTATCGGCCCCAACGACGTGCTGAAACTGAAAAAAGCGGTAAAACTGCCGTTCCTGGATTTTTCCACGCTCGCCGCGCGCCGCGAAATGACTCGCCGGGAACTGCAACTGAACCGCCAGGCCGGCCCCGGCATCTATCGCGACGTACAAGCCATCGTGCGCACCGCGACCGGGTCATTACGCCTCGCCGAAGCCGATACCGAAGGCGCGCTGGATTACGTGGTGCGCATGGCCCGGGTGCCGCAATCCGATTTTCTCGATGTCATGGCCCGCAACAACGCGCTCACCCCGGCGCTGCTCGATGCAATCGGCGACGCGGTCGCCGACCTGCACGCACACTTCGCACCGATTGAAGGGTGGGACAGCCCAGCCGGCATGCGCGCGATCATTCAAGGCAACGCCGACGCCGCGCGCGCCGCCGGCCTGCCGCCCGACGCCATCGGCCAATGGCTGCAAAACGCACTCACGGAACTGCAACGGATCGCCCCCACACTGAAAGCCCGCGCGAAGCAAGGCAAGGTATGCCGCGCCCACGGCGACCTGCATCTCGGCAATTTCTGTCTCTGGCAAGGCCGCCCCACCCCCTTCGATATGCTCGAATTCGACGACACCCTTGCCACCATCGATCTCGGCTACGATCTCGCCTTCCTGCTCATGGACCTGGAATTCCATGCCGGCCGCCCGCCCGCGAACCGCGTCATGAACCGCTACATCGCCCGTACCGGCGACGTCGGCCTGCTCACCGCATTGCCCTGCTTCCTTTCGGTCCGCGCCATGGTCCGTGCCCACGTGCAAGCCGCCCGAGGCGTCGCCGCGGAGGCCGCCGCCTACCTGCACGTCGCGCTGACGGCCCTGCAACCAGCACCACCGCTGATGGTCGCCATCGGCGGCCTGCAGGGCTCCGGCAAAACCACGCTGGCCCGCGCCCTGGCGCCCGAACTGGGCCGCCCGCCCGGCGCGCTCGTCGTCCGCAGCGACGAAATCAGAAAACGCCTGCACGGCGCACTGCCGGAACAAAAACTGCCGCCCTCCGCCTATTCCCCCGGCGCCAACGCGCGGGTGAACAGCGCCCTGCTCGAAGCGGCTGAAACGGGCGCCCGCGCCGGCCAGGCGGTCATCGCGGACTCCACGTTTCTGCATGCCCCGCTGCGCCACGCCATGGAAGCCGCCGCGCGCCGCGCCATGATGCCGTTCCTCGGCCTGTGGCTAACCGCACCGATGCAGACCATGCTGCAACGGGTAGCAGTGCGCGCCCACGATGCCAGCGACGCCGGCCCCGACGTGCTGCGCGAAGCCGCCACCGTCGACCCCGGCCCCATCGCCTGGCACAAGCTGCCAGCCGATGACGCCGATGCCGTCCTCGCCGCCGCCCGCGCCGAAATCGCGCAATTGCCGGTCGCCCACCGGAGTGCGGCGCCGGCCGAAACACCGCACATGCGGTCCGGACAAAGGAGTGCCGGCCATGAACCCTATCATCGTGAGTAACGACGAAACCCGCCTCAGCGCGGTGCGCGCGCGGGACGGCGCCTGTGACGGCCAGTTCTTCTACGCCGTGCTGACCACAGGCGTTTTCTGTTACCCAAGCTGCGCCGCGCGCCCCGCACGCCCGGAAAACCTGCGCTTCTTCGACACGCGCGAAGCTGCCGCCGCGGCCGGCTACCGCCCGTGCCGCCGCTGCCGCCCGGACCTGGCCCCCCGCGCCGAACGCCGCGCCGAGGCGGTGGCCGAAGCCTGCCGCGCCATCGAACAAGGCCGCTTCGATGCCGCCCAGGCCGGCGAAGCGGCCGGCCTCGGCGCCGCCGCCTTCGCTCGCCTGTTCCGCGAAGTCACCGGCGTCACGCCGGCCGCCTACGCCGCCGCGCGCCGCCAGCACATCGCCCAGGCCGCGCTGCGCGCCGGCAGCGGCGTCACCGACGCGATCTACCAAGCCGGCTTTTCCTCCAGCGGCCGTTTCTACGAAGCCGCGGATGCCATGCTCGGCATGACGCCCACGCGTTTCCGGTCCGGCGGGGCAGGGGAGACCATCGAATTCGCGTTCGGCACCAGCTTCCTCGGTGAGGTTCTGGTCGCCACGAGCGGCCGCGGCATCTGCGCCATTCTGCTCGGCGAGGACCGCGGGGCCCTGCGCGATGACCTCGCCAGGCGCTTTCCCCGCGCCAGGCTTAAGGACGCCGCGCCGGATTTCGGCGCGCGCGTCGTGGAAGTCGTGGCATTGATCGAAGCGCCCCGCGCCGGCCACGCGCTGCCGCTCGATATTCGCGGCACCGCGTTTCAGCGGCGTGTCTGGCAGGCGCTACAAGAAATCCCGGCCGGCGAAACCGCGAGCTACGCTCATGTCGCCTCCGCTATTGGCAAGCCGGGCGCCGCGCGGGCGGTGGGGGCGGCCTGTGCCGCAAATAATTTGGCGGTGGCGGTGCCTTGCCATCGCGTCGTTGCGGCTTCGGGGCGTGTATCGGGTTATGCGTGGGGGGCGGTGCGGAAGGAAAAGTTGCTGGGGATAGAAAGGCCAGGGCTCTGCCCTGGACCCGCTGGGGACAAGTCCCCAGACCCCGTTCATTAGGTAGGTGTTTGTGTCAGCTTCGAAGCAAATGAATGGGGGTCTGGGGCCCCCGGCCCCAGCGGGGTCCAGGGGCAGAGCCCCTGGCCTTCTTCTAGACTGGGCCCGCATCTCCGCCGATGTGGATTCGTGCGGATATTCAATTCTGCCGGCCCTAGTCTCGCCCGAGCGTTGTGCCGCGCTGACCGCCATGTATGACGATGACACGTTATTTCGTAACCGCGTCATCATGGCGCGGCACGGTTACGGCCAGGGCGAGTACCGCTATTTCGCGTATCCATTGCCCGACCTCGTGCAACGGCTGCGCACCGCGATCTACCCGGGCCTGGCGCGCATCGCGAACGGCTGGGCGCCAGCCCTGGGCGTCGACGTCGCTTATCCCGCTACCCACGCGGAGTATCTCGCGGCGTGTCATGCGGCCGGGCAGACCAGGCCGACGCCGCTGCTGCTGCGCTATGGCTCCGGCGACTTCAACTGCCTGCACCAGGACCTTTACGGCGCCATGATGTTTCCGTTGCAGCTGGCCGTGCTGCTTAGCCGCCCCGGCGAGGAATTTGAAGGCGGCGAATTCGTGCTGGTGGAACAGCGGCCGCGGCAGCAGAGCCGCGTGGAGGTGGTGCCTTTGCGGCAGGGCGACGCTGTGGTGTTCGCGGTCAATCAGCGCCCGGTCCGTGGCGCGCGGGGGGTGCATCGCGTGGCGATGCGCCATGGCGTCAGCCGCCTGCGCGCCGGCCAGCGCCATACGCTCGGGGTGATTTTCCACGATGCGGCATAGCGTGCGTTGAACGACCTTGCGCATCGCCGGCACCCCCTATATGTAGTGACTTTCACTACACCAAAGCGCCCGACATGAGCACCACTGTTTCCGCCGCCGAGGCCAACCGCCAGTTCTCCAAGATCCTCCGTGCCGTCGAAGCGGGGGAGACGGTGATTGTCACCTCTCATGGCCGCCCCGTGGCGCGCATTTGCCCCGTGGATGAGGAACGCGCGCAGCGGCGAATCGCGCTGCAACACTTGCTCACCCGGCTTGAGGCACAGCCCGCGCTTGGCCTGGGCAAGATGACCCGCGACGAAATCTACGAGCTGTGAGGGTCGCTTTCGACAGCAACGTCTTGCTATATGCCGAGGGCTTGGACGGTGCCGCACAGCAGCTTCAGGCCGTCGGCGTAATAGACCTCGTGCGGCTTTCGCAGGCCGATCTCGTCATACCGGTACAGGTCCTGGGCGAGGTATTCGCGGTCTTACGCCGCAAGTCTGGTTGGCCGCCCGATCGCGTGCGTCAAAGCCTCGTGGATTGGCGGGCGATTGGCGCGATTGTGCCGACAACGGAGATGGTGTTGTTACGCGCGGCAGACCTGGCGGTCGATCACCTATTAGCCTTCTGGGATTCGGTTATTTTCGCCGCGGCCGCGGATGCAAACTGCCGTGTGCTTCTTTCGGAGGACATGCAGGACGGTTTCACCTGGGGTGGCGTCACGGTGATCAATCCGTTTCACGAGAAGGGTCGAACGATTCTGCAATCGCTGATAAACTAGCGAGGCGGCCAGTTCGGCAGTCTCGACCATATCTGCAAGGAGACCCCGCGTGATCCACGTCGTAGCGATCCTGACCGCGAAACCCGGCCAGCGCGCCGCGTTGCTAGCGGCGCTGCACGGCAACCTCGACGCGGTGCGCGCAGAGCAGGGCTGCCTCGAATATGGCCCGGTGATCGATGCGGCGCGCACGCCGTCGCCGTTCGGTCCCGACGCGCTGCTGGTGATCGAGAAATGGGCCAACGAGGATGCGCTGGCCGCGCATGCCAAATCCCCGCACATGGCGGCTTATGCCGCGGCGACGCGCGACCTGGTGGCCAGCCGCGCGATCCACGTTCTGCAACCCGCCTGAGGCACCCTGCCATGCGATTGATCGCTGTCGTTCTTGTTCTGCTGTTGCCCGCCGCGGCTGCCGCTTCGCCCGGCGTCGAGCAGCAAATAAAATCACTCGAGGCAGCGGTGAACGACGCCTACCAGGCCAACGATTTGCCGAAATATTTTTCCTATTACGCCGACGATTTCCGCGGCCTGTTTCCCGACGGCGTGTCGTCCAAATCCGACTACGTCAAGAGCTGGACAGCGTTCATCAAGAGCGGCGGCCGCATCGAGAAATTCACCTACACCGATCTGGTGGTGCAGGTCAGCCCTTCCGGCGACGCCGCGGTTGCCAGCTACCACGCGGTCGCCCGTACCAAGAACCCCGGCAAGCCGGCCGAAGACGATAAATACGACGAGACAGACGTCTGGTTTCATCGGCCCGGCGGCTGGAAGCTTGTCGAGGTGCATTACTCGGAGGCCGGGAAGGCAAGCTAGCCGAATGGCCTTATGGCTGGTGGGCGAGAGATACTAAAAAAGAAGATTCAACACCAAGATCACCAAGATCACCAAGAAGAAATTTTAAAATATCTTCTTCTTGGTGATCTTGGTGATCTTGGTGTTAAAATCCTTTTTTCTTCTGGCCGCGGCCTGGCTGTTCGCTAACCGACCAGCACACCCGGATTCATCACGCCCGCCGGATCGAACCGCCGTTTCACATCCGCAAGCGCCGAGCGCATCAGCGCCGGCACCTCGATATCATAACCGCTGCGATGATCCCGTCCCACCGCATGATGATGCGTGATCGTCCCCCCAAAATCCACCACCGCCGCATTGCACGCCGCCTTAATCTCCCGCCACGCCGCCAGCGCACTCGCCAAACCGCCATCCGGTCCGAACACGGAATAACTGAAATAAGGCGCGGGCCCGTCCGGATACACATGCGTGATGCGGCATGAAATCACGGCCGCTCGCCCCGTCGCGCGCCGGATCGCATCCGCCACCGCCAGGCGCACGCCATCATAGAACGCCGGAAAGCGATCCCAGGTCACGGCACTCTCGAATGTGTCCACGATCACACCAGCCCCCACCAGCAGGTCGCGATAGTACGGCATACGCAGAAAAGTCATGCGCCACGCATCGGCCGCTCGTACGCCACCCTGTTCAGCCAGGGCAATCCCACCGCAATCGGCAACAATCTCCGCTGCCGGCGTCATCCAGTCCGTCACCGGATGTTGCGCATTCTCGAACGCCACGATCAATGTCGGCGACACGCGATCGCCGACACGCGCGAACGCCACCTCCGCCGCATCGAGCAACCGCGCATTGCTGGGATACAGCCCTGATTGCGCCAGGCCGCGCAGCGCCGCGCACGCAGACTCCATCGTATCGAACCGGAACGTTCCGCCAGCCCGGAAGCGCGGCCGGTCCTGCAAACGCATCCACGCGCTTGTCACAACCCCGAACGCCCCTTCCGATCCCAAAACCAGCCGGTCGGGTGCCGGCCCGGCACCGGATCCCGGCAGCCGCCGCGTTTGCACGGTGCCCGCCGGCGTCACCATGCGTGTGCTTTCGACGAAATCGTCAATATGCGTCGCCAGCGTCGCAAAATGGCCGCCCGCCCGTGTCGCGATCCAGCCGCCAAGCGTCGAATAGGCAAAGCTTTGTGGAAAATGCCGCAAGGTTAGCCCCAGTGGCCGCAATTGCGCCTCGATATCCGGCCCGTACGCGCCGCCCTCGATCAGCGCCCCGCGGCTCACGCGGTCCACTTCAACCACGCGCGAAAAACGCTCCATGTCGAGCGACACACTGGCCGCGAACCCGTGCGCCGGCGGCGCCACGCCACCCACCACGCTCGATCCTCCGCCGTAAGGCACCACGGCCACGCCGGCGCCGCTCACCCATTCCAGAATTGCAACAATCGCCGCCTCGTCCGCCGGATAAGCCACCCAGTCCGGCACATGGGGCGCCTGACGCAGCCACATGCGCGCCAGGTCGGCGTACGATTTGCCGCCGGCATGGTTCAGCCGGTCGAGCGGGGTCGCGGAAAACATCGCCGCGAGAGCGGCCGGCGGGGCCACCCGGGGCGGCGGCAGGGCAAACTCCTCCACCCGCGGCACCGGCCCGGCCGGTGCGGCCCCGTGCGCTGCCACGGCCTCCGCGACGGCCGCCTCCTCGGGCGGAAACAGCGTGTCCTGCTCCGCACCCCAGCCCCAGAATCGGCGCGTGGGCCGGCGCGACTTCGAGGCTGGCGACTCCATGGCAATTCCCTTCGTTGTCTCGGTTGATCACGTTTTCGTGAGCAGTCCATCAAATCGGTGACGAGTCGTTAAACGCACGGCAAGATTGCATCCAACGGGAAGGCCGCGCGCCATCCTTGGCGCGTAGCGGGTTCAGCTTTGAGGGGGCTGAGGACGTTGCCATGCAATTCGATAGCTTCGCTGCCAATGCGGGCCCGTGGGCCATACTGATCACCTACTCCGCCTGGATTCTGCTGTTCGGAGTCCCAACTGCCTGGCTCGCCGGGCAAATCGGCGTCTCCCGCTCGGCCCGGCGCATCGGGTTCTTCACCCCCGTGCTGGTCGCATTCGCCGCGGTCATGGTCCTCATGCGGCTGCAGCGCTGGCCATTTTGGTAAGGAAGAAGGCCAGGGGGCTCTGCCCCCTGGACCCAAGCTAAGGACAAGTCCTTAGAACCTATTCATTAGGTCAGGGGACAGGGAGGGGGGCTACGAGGACGTCGCCGCACACTCGTTGCCCCCCTCCCTGTCCCCTGACTTATGAATGGGGGTCTGGGGCCCTCGGCCCCAGCGGGGGGTCCAGGGGGGCAGAGCCCCCCTGGCCTTCTTCCTACCGAAAGTCCCGCGTAGTCACCCGGATCGACCGGTGGCCGACGCTATGCAGCAGGTCGGAGAGGTCGGTCAGTTCGCCGGCCACTATATGTGTCACCAGGCCTTCGCGCTGCAGCCGGC
>Ga0181519_10005526_pt1 | contig 10083 bp, 9 predicted proteins | sample PEATcosm2014_Bin_26_FD_121102 | JGI IMG/M metagenome (GOLD analysis project Ga0181519, IMG submission 121102) | Peatland microbial communities from MTU Mesocosm Facility, Houghton, MI, USA - PEATcosm2014_Bin02_10_metaG | ecosystem: Environmental > Terrestrial > Soil > Wetlands > Peat | place...
GTAAGCGCTCGGCAGCCAGCGCCGAACCGCTGATCTGAAACAGGCCGAAGAGATTCATTGACCGCTCCCTCCACTGATTGCCTGCTGCACGCGGCTGAACTCGGAGCGCAGCACGGCCACCTCAGCCTGGTACTGGAGCTGGTTCTGGGCCAGCAGCAAGCTCTCGCGATCGACGTTTACGTTATTGCCGTCGGGCCGGTCGATCAGGCCGGGCACCTCGCGCACGAACGGCGCGCTGCTGCCGGACGCCTCCTGGTCCGGCTGACTCCCGCGATTGCTCTCCTCGTCCGCGTCCTGGGTGAGCGCCCGTTGCAGTTCCTGGCGAAAATTTATGTCGCGGGCGTGATAGCCGGGGGTATCGATGTTGGCGATGTTCTGGCTGATGAGGTTTTGCCGCTGAGCCGTCAAGTCAAGGGCGTGGCCCAGCAGGCCGAGCAGAGGCGTCGAGATGGAACTCATGGCAGCCTCCGCGGCGGCAGACCATGCTCGCGAATTTTGTTGCGCACCGTTCGCAGGCTGACCCCGAGCAACTCGGCGGCATGCGTGCGATTGCCGGCGGTCGCGTGCAAGGTAATTTCCAGCAGGGTCTTCTCCAGCTCGCGCAACGACAGTCCAGGCTTGAGCCAGCCCGCCCCGGCGGAAGGCCCGGCAGGCGTTAGCGGCAGCGCGTCAGGCCCAATCTCGTCGCCATCGCAGAGGGCGACGGCGCGGTGCATGGTGTTGGCCAGCTCGCGCACATTGCCCGGCCACTGGTGCGCCCGCAAGGCGGCGCGAAAACCTTCGCTCATGGGCGGCGGGGCATGGGGAGCGGCAAACTTCGCGGCAAAGTATTCCGCCAGCTCCAGCACATCGTTGCCGCGCTCGCGCAAGGGCGGCAGCGCCAGGGGAATCACATTCAGCCGGTAGTAGAGATCTTCGCGGAAGCGGCCGTCGGCAACCAGGGCTTGCAGGGGACGGTTGGTGGAGGCGATGACCCGCACGTCCACCCGCATGGGCCGGCAGTCGCCCAGGCGATAGAACTCGCGTTCCTGCAACACACGCAGCAGCTTGGGCTGCAGCAGCAGAGGCATCTCGCCGATCTCGTCCAGCAGCAGCGTGCCACCCGAGGCCAGCGCGAATTTGCCGGGGTTGTTGCCCAGCGCTCCGGTGAAGGCCCCGCGCACGTGGCCAAACAGCTCGCTCTCCAGCAGGTTCTCGGGCACGGCGGCACAGTTGATGGCCACGAAGGCGCGGCCGGCGCGGGCACTTTTCTCATGCACCAGCCGCGCCAGCAACTCTTTGCCGGTCCCGCTCTCGGCTTCCAGCAAAATGTCGGCCCCGCTGCGCGCCGCCTGGCGGGCCTGTTCCAGCGCGGCCAGCAGCGCCGGCGAGCTTCCCAGGATGGGGTCGTGTCCCCCGTGGGCGGCGTTCGCCAAGCGAGGGCCGACGGGGAGCTTGGGGGGAACACTGCCTGCGTATTGTTCAGTGGGCAACATCTGCCTACTAACCTTTGCACGGCGGCTGCCGATTGGCGCCGCCGCAGATTAGGTTTGGCTCACGCAAAGTGACTGGCCGCGGAGATCGCCGGCATGGCATCGCTATCCGGCAGCCCCAGGTGCTGGGGAAGAATCGGTCCGCCTTCGGCCAGGATCGAGGCGCGCTCAATCACGTGTTGCAGCTCCCGCACATTGCCCGGCCAGTCATGGCTCTCCAGCATTCGCACCGACTCCGGCGGCAGCGCCTGGTCTTCATTGGCCAACTGAAACTTGCGCAGGAAGTGACGCGCCAGGGCCTCGACGTCGCCGCGGCGCTGGGCCAGAGCCGGCAGTTCAATGGGAAAAACCGAGAGCCGGTAAAACAGGTCTTCGCGAAACTGCTTGTTGCGGGCCATCTCCGACAGGTTGGCGTTGGTGGCCGCGATCACCCGCACATCCACGCGAAAAACATCGGAGCTGCCCAGGCGCTGCACCTCGCCCTGGTCGAGAAAGCGCAGCAGCTTGGACTGAATGCCCAGAGGCAGATCGCCAATCTCGTCGAGAAACAGCGTGCCCCCGTGAGCGCTGTGAATGCGCCCCAGACGCGACTGCACCGCGCCGGTGAAGGCGCCGCGCACGTAGCCGAAGAGCTCCGACTCCAGCAGCGCCTCCGGAATGGCAGCGCAGTTGATCACCACGAACGGCTTGCCGGCCCGCGCCCCCAGCTGGTGAATTGCCGCGGCGACAACTTCTTTTCCCGTTCCCGTCGCTCCGGTGATGAGCACCGGTGTAGTGCGCGGCGCCACCAGCCGCGTCATGCGGTACACCGCGGCCATACAGGGCGCCTGCCCTATCATGCCGGGCAACGGTTCCACGATCGCCGGCGGCTTCGCCGCAACACTGGACGGAACTGGCGGGGCCTGCCAGCGATGGATGGTCTCAAACAGATGCAACGAGCTGGCGCTGCGCCACCGCGCCGGCAGTGCGGGATGGCCGGCATCGTCCAGCAGCAGCACGTCGATTCCGGGGAAGCGATTGTGAATGATCTCCAGCAACTCTTCCGCGTCCAGATCGGGCAGCTTGCGGTCGAGCAGCAACAGCTGGCACTCGCTGTTCTCCAGCTTGCCTAAAGCGTCAGCGCCGCCCAGCGCCTCAGCCGCCGCAATGCGCGACAGCATCAGGTCCTGCACGATCTGCTGGCGAAGCCGGGAATTGGAGCTGGCTACGATGACCGCGGGGTCGTTTGCGCCAAAGGCTTGCATTGGGGTAGTCATACGTACGTTGTACGCTGCAAATCTTGGACGAAGATTAGGCGAAGATTAGAGTTTTCTCAGAAACTGAAGAATTTGGCGGGAGACGACGAAACCCGATTACAGCGCCAGGACGCGCAGCGTTTGAATCACGCTAGCGGCAACGTCGCCAGCCAGACACTTTGCTCCGCACGCGCCGAGACCAGCGTGAATTCCCCGCCGACGGCGAGGAAGGTGCGGCGCGCCATCTCGATCTCGCACGAATACGGGATGGACAAATTCCCATCCACCTGGGGCGCCACCGGCAGACAAGTTGCCGCGCGGATGCTGATCTCCGCTGGCTGACCGGCAACGGCCTGCACGCGAATGGTGAGCACAGCACCTTCCGCCGAATGACGGAACAAGTATTCCACGAAGGCGAACAGCGCCGTCGCCAGCCTCGCCGGGTTAGCGCGGACCTGGACCGTGCCACATTCCAGTTCCAGCTCAAACTGCTGCCCGGCCGAGGCAAATAGCGGCAGCATGTCCTGGTGCAGTTGGCGGAACAAGCTGGTGATCTCGGTTGGCTGGGAAAGATCGCCAGCATCGGAAGCCTCGTTGAGCGCCCGCAGCAGCAGCAAACGCTGCCGTAAACGCTCAGCATCTTCCAGTGCGGTTTCGACGCTGCCGCGCCACTCCTCCGCTGTCTGGTCGCGGCAAAGCGCGAGTTCCAGCTCGCAATGCAGCGCCGTCAGCGGCTGACTGAGGCTGTGAAACACCTCCGAGATGAGCGCGCCATTGAGCTTTAGCTCCTGCTCTTCGACATCGGCGGCGATCACAACAGCACCTCGCAGGGGCAGCTTAACTCATAGCCCACGCCCCGCACCGTGTGGATGAGGTGCGGGACCTCGCTGTCAACTTTCTTGCGCAAGTAATTGATGTAGACATCCACAATATTTGTGCTGGTATCGAACGACAGGTTCCACACGTGTTCGACGATCATGGCGCGGGTGACGCGCCGCCCGGCGTTGCGCATCAGGTATTCGAGCAAAGCAAACTCTTTCGACGTCAGCTCGATGCGCTTGCCACCGCGTTCCACGTGCCGCGCCACCCGGTCGAGTTCCAGGTCGGCGACCCGCAGCACGGCTTCCACGGTGCGCGGCCCTCGCCTCAGCAACGCCCGCACCCGCGCTGAGAGTTCGGTGAAAGAGAATGGCTTGGTCAGGCAATCGTCGGCGCCGGTGTCGAGCGACTGCACCCGGTCCTCGATGCGGCTGCGCGCGGTCAGCACCAGCACCGGCAGCGAAGACTTCGTGGGACGAATGCTGTTCAGCACGCCAATGCCGTCCAGCTTCGGCAGGTTCAGGTCGAGGATGACGAGATCGTAGTCGCTTTCGAGCGCCATCTGCCGGGCCAGCTCGCCGTCGGTGGCCACATCGACCGCGTAATGCTCGGCCTCCAGGCCCTTGCGGACAAAGCTGGCCAGCGGCGCGTCGTCTTCAACGACCAGAATACGCATCGGGGTAACTATCCTATAGTTACCTTGATCTTGTCCTACTCGCCTTACTTCGTCAGTGATAAGAGAAGATTCTTGGGCCTACTCTTCCAAATTGGGAAAGGTGCGATTCCAACGGCAACGAATTATCTACGCCCGCGGCAGCGTGAGGATGTGATACACCGGCAGGCACAGCAGCAGCGCAGCCATCACTGCCAGCCCCACTCGCACGCCGTGCGTCTTGAAGCGCTGGCTGATGGCAGTCAACAGCAGCACCGTTGCCAGCATTACGGTTGCCTTCACGTAGTCATCGGAGTTCCGCCGGGCGACGTTGCCCTGCTCGAAGACCTGCGCGGATCGTTCCTTGAGCTTGGCCGACTGCTCTGCCCTGGAGTTGTGATATTCAGGCATGGCCTGCGGGCCCACGGGAGCATTGGGATTATGCAGCGGATCAGTCCGCTTCCAGGCCTCGAACGCGGGACGAATCTCCGGCAAGAACCGGCGCTCAAACATCGCCGCCAACTTGTCTTGTCCCTGGACTTCGGCCTTCAGCCACTCGGCCACAGTCAAGGCGTTGTACATACGCACCTGATTGGCTTCGTCCGCTGCGCCTTCGGCCTGAACACGCAAGGTGTCGGCCACAGCGTATTGCTCGGCTTGATGCCCGGTCCACAGCGCGGCCTGGTAGCCGCTCCAGGCGGTGGCCACGGCGACGATGGCCAGAACGATGGCCTCTACGATCTCCAATATCTCGTGGGCGCGAGACTGCGCCTCGTGGTGGGATTCGCTGAGATGGTGCGCCACTTCGATGTTGGAGCCGCCCGCGCTTTCAGGCATTGCATGTCCTCCCCGTCAGAGCAGCATACAAGATAACGATTGAAATCAGCCTCGGCAAGCCTTTGCTCTATAATTGGCGTGTGCTAACCGACGAAGACAAGCAGTGGATCAAAGAAGAGCTTGAGAAAGTAGAGACCACTCTGCTGACCGAGTTTCACAAATGGGCTTCGCCGGTCGAGCTGCGCCAGCGGAGCCATGCAGCCGCTTTGCGGGCGCTCGACGCGGAAGTCGAATCCTTGTCGGACCGCCTTAAACACCTTGAAGGCCGCTGATCTTCGGCCGCTGTCCGAGCTCAACGAATCTCCCAATTCCCTGGCCTCTAATCCCTGGCCCCCAGTCCCTATTTCTTACTCCTTCACCGCAATTCCCAGCGCCTTCATCTTGCGATACATGTGGCTGCGCTCCAGGCCCAGCACTTCGGCGGTGCGGCTCACACTGCCGTGGTTCTCGTCCAGCTTCTTCAGGATGTAGTCGCGTTCATAGGCGGCGCGGGCCTGGTGCAGGCTGGAGAAATCCCCCGGGGTGCGGCGTCCACTCTCGCGATAGACCATGGTTGGGAGGTGCTTGCGCTCCAGTTTGCTGACTGCCGGATTCATGATCACGATGCGCTCGATAAGGTTGCGCAACTCGCGCACATTCCCCGGCCAGGAGTAGCGAATGAGCGCTTCGAGCGCATCGTCGGAGATTTCCTTCGGACGGCGGCTGTAGGTCTGCGAGAACTCCTTCAGGAAATAGCGCGCCAGCAGCGGAATGTCTTCCTTGCGTTCGCGCAGCGGCGGAACATAGAAAGGAATCACGTTCAGGCGATAGAAGAGGTCTTCGCGAAAATTACCTTTGGAGATTTCGTCTTCCAGGTCTTTATTGGTGGCGGCGATCACGCGCGCGTCCACGGTGACTGACTCTTCTTCGCCGACCGGCGCGAACCGCCCTTCATCCAGCGTGCGCAAGACCTTCGACTGCGTCTTCAGGCTCATGTCGCCCACTTCGTCCAGAAACAGCGTCCCGCCGTCGGCCTTCTGAAACTTGCCTTCCTTGTCGGCGGTCGCGGTGGAGAACGCGCCCGCGCGATGACCGAAGAGTTCGCTCTCGATCAGGTCTTCGGGGATGGCGGCGCAGTTGAGCTCGACAAACATCGCGTCCTTGCGCAGGCTCTGCGCGTGCAGGGCGCGCGCCGCCAGTTCCTTGCCAGTACCGGACTCGCCGTAGATCAGCACGCGTCCGTTGGTCGGCGCCATCAGCGCAATCTGCTGGCGCAGCGCCTTCATGGGAATGCTGTCGCCCACAATCACACTGCGCGTCTGAAACTGCTTCTTGAATTCCAGGTTCTCGCTGCGCAGCCGCTTGGCCTCAATGGCATTCTTCAGGACGATGAGTGTGCGCTCAATGGAGAGTGGCTTTTCCAGGAAGTCGAAGGCGCCCAGTTTGGTAGCGCGCACCGCCGTCTCGATGTTGCCGTGCCCCGAGATCATGATCACCTCGGGATGATCTTCGCGCTCCACCAGCTTTTCCAGGGTCTCTAGGCCGTCAATGCCCGGGAGCCAGATGTCCAGCAGGATGACGTCCGGCGATTTGTGGCGCAGGAGCTCGATGCACTCCTCGCCGCTGCCGGCGAGCAGGGTCTTGTAGCCTTCATCCGCCAGCACGCCTTCCAGGGCGCTGCGGATCTGCGACTCGTCATCGACGATCAGGACAGTTTGCATGTTGATAGTCGGGTAGCGCGGCGCTTCAGATTCTTAAGCCGTGACGGCTTCGACCCCGACTTCCTGGGCCACAGGCAACTCTACGATAAAACGCGCTCCGACGGGAGAGTTCTCTTCCACGCGGATAGATCCGTGGTGATCTTCGATGATGCGACCGACAATCGCAAGACCAAGACCGGTCCCGCGTCCCTTGGTGGAAAAATATGGCAGAAACAGTTTTTCCTTCACGTCGGGAGTGACACCGTGGCCGGTGTCGGTAACCACGATTTCCACCGAGTCGCGATCTTCCATCAGCGTGGTGGAAATTACGATCTCTTTCATCAACGAATCCTGTAAAGCCTCGGCGGCGTTGTCTACCAGGTTGGCGATGGCGCGCTTCATAGCTTCGGGATCAGCCTGCACCGGGGGCAAGTCTGTCGCCAGGAACTGCTGAACATGAATGCCGTCAAGTCTGCCGTCGAACATAAGCAGAGCTTGGTGGACGATGGCGTTGATGTCGGAGGGTTGCGGCTTGGCCGCAGGGAAACGCGCCAGCGTGGAAAACTCGTCGACCAGCTTGCGCACCGTTTCCACCGACGAACTGATAGTGAGGGCGCACTGCCGGATCACCTTCAGCGATGATGCCTCCGGAGGAGTCGGCCGTTCCAGGTGACGGCGAATTCGCTCCGCGGCCAAAGCCAGCGGGGTGAGTGGATTCTTGATTTCGTGCGCAATGCGCCGCGCCACCTCGCGCCACGCGGCCTGCTTCTGGGCGCGCAGCAGATCGGTCAGGTCCTCAAGCACTACAACGTACCCGGTGCGCTGCCGGGCATTGCGCGCGGTCTGCAAAGGCGGATCGAGGGAAGCCACGGTGACAGCTACGTTCAGGTTGACACGGGAGGTGACCGTCTCAATCTGGCTGGTCGTGCTGCCCATGCGATCGGCTTTGCGCAGCATGTGCTCCAGATCGGCAACGGTATCGGGCGGGAAAAGGTCAGACAGCGTCTGGGCTGAGGCCGGAGGATCTTGATCCAGCCGCAGCAGCCGGCGCAGTGCGGCGTTGGAGTGAACGATGCGCCGCGAAGAATCCAGCGACAGCACGCCCGACGGAACGCTTTCCAGAATGGTCTCGATGTGGCGGCTGCGTTGTTCCTGCTGTGCGTTCATCTCCGCCAGCTCGCGGCGCGAAGTTTCAATACCGCTGCGGCTGGCTTCCAGATCGGCGGCCATGCGATTGAACGACTCCACCAGCTTGCCGATTTCGCTGCCGGCTTTCACGTCCACCCGGTAATCAAGGCGGCCGCGGGAGATTTCCTGGGTAGCTTCCGCCAGGGCCACCAGCGGACGCGTCACCATCTTGGAAAGGAACAGCGCCAGCCAGGTTGAGGCAAACAGCACGCCTACGGTCAGCAGTAACAGGAATCCCAGGTAGGTGCGCCGCAGTCTTCGCCGCTGTAGCCGCAGCTCGCGATACTGCTCCTGGCTGCGCTCGATATCGCGCAGGGTACTGAGGTAGCTTTGCGGCAGTGGCATGGCCACCAGAATCTGGCCGTGGTCCCCCACATGTTCCCGTCCCAGAACATACATCTGCCCCAGCACATCAAAGGGCGTGGCGTGGCCTGGGGCCGCCACTAGCGGTGGCAGATGGCGGCGGACCAGAGGCCAGGCTTCCGGGGCGTGAAAGCTGGCTTCCGCCTGATCGTCCACCAGGGCAAACGCGAACCCGCCTTGCAACGTCACTTCGCTGCGCCGGAACTCGTCCATGATGAAGGTGAAATTGCCGGTGTGGAATGACTTCTGCGCATCGGGAGTCGCCGCGATCCGCAGCGCCTCGTCGCGGGCGTTGCTCTGCGCATATTCGGTCAGCAGCGAGGCGATTACGTTGGTGCGGTACTCCACATCTTCCGCCGGGCGGGAGAACCACTTCTCGACCGAGCGATTGATCAAGCCATAGGAGAAAAGGAAGAGAAAGATCACCGGCCCTAGCGACAATAGCAATGCGCCCAGCACCATCTGGCTGCGGAAACGGGAGCCCAGCACGCCCGTCTTGCGTTCGGCATAGAGGCGCAGCAGAGTGCGAATCAGGACGAACGTCAATGCGATGAAGAGCAGGAAAATCAGCGCCGAAACCGCGGCGAAGATGATGGTCTCTTCGCTGGTGTCAGGTTGCAGAAACGTCAACTTGAAGGTGGCTTGCGCCAGAATGACGGTGAACAAAAAGAAGATGCAAATCGACAGCGCGACGATCGCGGGGGTGCTGCTGCGTTTCTTCGGCTGGCGAATTGGCGGGGTTACTGGCAAGGTCGCTCGCTGATTGCCGGTGTGAAGCAGGCACGGACTGCCGCGGACTGCGATTCACATGGGAGCGTGGTTACATTATATCCGCGTTTTCTGCTGCGCCTCTAGAACATAATGGAGGGCGCTGCATCAACGACTGCATATCGGCTTTTGAACATTCATAACAACAACCGAACAACCTTTCGACAGCGAGAGTGCCTAACGCAGACTCTGACGCCGTGCACAGACACAGCCCAGAGTCCGCTACCGGATTACCGTTAATGCTTCGACGACCCTCCATGCGAAGCCGGCGCCGAATGCGGGGCAGGGGCTGCATGTCCTGCGCCGTGCGGCGGAAACTCCTGGTCCTGCATTGGTCCCGCCGGTTTTCCCGCGTAGATATTGGCCCGCTGCTGAGGCTCCAGAGGCCGGCCCGGATGATCCTGCATTGCCGGGGCCTTCTGCTGATAGGGCAATTTCTCTTGCGGCGGCGCCGTTCTGGAGACCAGAGGAGGATGAGTCTGCGGCGGTGCGCTGGGCGCACGATTTACGGTTGCCGGCGAGGTGACGGGCGCACGATTGTTCGCTGCTGCCGGTGGATTCTCGCGCGGCGCTTCCGGCGCCGGCCTCGCGGTTACAGGCGGAGTTCGTGTTTCGTTGGCTGCGGGTTCGTTGGCATGTTGCGGTTCGCCTCCGCGGGTCGGCTCAACGTTCCTGGGCGCCGGTGCGGGTTCCGCTCTTGCGGACACAGGAGGGTGCTGCACAATCGCGGGCCGCTGTGCTGCCACTGGCGGATGAGTCGCACTTCCACCGGCGATAGCGCGCGGCGTGGGATTGACCTCAGGATGCGGGATCACTTGCGCGTGGGCGAGCTGTTCGGGGCTGACGTTCACCATATTGCGCATCACCGGCTGCCCGTTGCGAAATGCGTTCTGCGAGACCGCCGTGGTGGCCGTGGTTTGATAACGGTAGTGGATGTTGTTTATGTTCGTAACGTTTGTAATGTTGGTGACGTTGATGTTGCGAACGTTGGTGACGTTGATCTGGCGCAGATATCCCGGGCTGTAGTGATACCAGGGATAAAACGCCTCGCCCGGACCGAGCGGAAACCA
>Ga0181519_10005530_pt1 | contig 10076 bp, 7 predicted proteins | sample PEATcosm2014_Bin_26_FD_121102 | JGI IMG/M metagenome (GOLD analysis project Ga0181519, IMG submission 121102) | Peatland microbial communities from MTU Mesocosm Facility, Houghton, MI, USA - PEATcosm2014_Bin02_10_metaG | ecosystem: Environmental > Terrestrial > Soil > Wetlands > Peat | place...
AGACGAAGATATTCGTATCCAGAAAGAATCTATCGCTCATTCATCTCTTCCCGCGTAAAACGCCGTCCGGCCCGCATTGGCTTGATCCGGCTCATGAACTCATCGAAGCCTGCCGCGTCTGAGCGCGAAGAGGCGAACTGCGCCAGCCAATCGCGGAAGGCGTCATTCAGGGTCTTGCGCTGGTCGGCTGCGGCCTGGCGGGCCTGATCGATCAAATCTTCGTCGGCACTGAAGGTGATGTTTCGCATAAATGCAGTGTACACTGAAACAGTGCACACTGCAACGAGGTGGTTCACCGGGGCCCTTATGATCGTTCCTTACCAAGTTGAGAGCGCCTCCGCTGCCTCGAAGGAACCAAGGGGGAGAATGACAAGGTTATAGCATCTCTACAATTGCCGTAGAGTGCAGCGTGGACCGGGAGGTCCACGCCACAGCCGACCAGGAGGTCGGCGCTACTCTATAGCTTTCGGAAAAATGCTATAAACCTCCTCAATGTATGAGTCTGTTGCTCTTTATTTCCCCTTTTCAAATGCGCGTTGCCTCTACCAGAGATCCAGTTTGAAGCCGCGATCCTCACGAATCCATTCGAAGTTGACGCCGTAGAGTGCGGCGTGGACCGGGAGGTCCACGCGACAACTGGCCCGAAGGCCGGGGCTGCCAAATGCCTGCTTTTACTCCCGTCCTTTTTTGCGGACCTCGATATTCAGGCGCTTGATCTTCTGGTTGAGCGTGGAGAGGGGGATGCGGAATTGTTCGGCGGCGTCGGTCTGGTTGCCGTTGCAGCGCTCCATCTTTTCAATGATGATGCGGCGCTCAATGTCTTCCAGGATGTCGAAGAGCGAGGCATTGGGATTCTGCGCGATCAGCGCATCTTGGAAGCTGCGTCCGGTGATGGGCCCTGGGAGAAGTTCGGAGCCGATCACTGGTCCCGAAGAGAGCACGACGCCGCGCTCGATGGCGTTCTCCAGTTCGCGGACGTTGCCCGGCCAACTGTAATCGCAAAGGCAGCGCAGTGCGTCGGCGGAGAGTTTGCGGGGGCTGAAGCCGTTTTCATTGGCGTAGAAGTCCAGGAAGTGCTGGGCCAGAATTGGAATATCCTCGCGGCGAGTGCGCAGCGGAGGCAGGTCCACGGTGATGACATTGAGGCGGTAGAAGAGATCCTCGCGGAAGCGGCCCTCGCGCACCTCCTGGCGTAGATCGACATTGGTGGCGGCGATGATGCGCACATCCACCTGCACCTCCTGCACGCCGCCCAGATGCATGAAGCGCCGGTCTTGCAGCACGCGCAGAATCTTGGCCTGGGTGTCCATGCCCATGGTGGCGATCTCGTCCATGAAGAGCGTGCCGCCGTTGGCCACTTCAAAGAGGCCTTTCTTCGAGGCGATGGCCGAGGTGAAGGCGCCTTTGACGTGGCCGAAGAGCGTGGATTCCAGCAACTCCGAGGGCATGGCGCCGGTGTTGATGGGCACAAAGGGCTTGTCTTTGCGCGGTGAATTGGCGTGGATGGCCTTGGCTATCAGCTCTTTGCCGGTGCCGCTTTCGCCCTGGATCAGAATAGTGGAGCGGCTGGGCGCAACCTGGGCCACGAGGTCAAAGACTTTCAGCATGATCTCGCTTTTGCCGACGATGTTCTGGAAGTTATAGCGCTGCTTGAGGGCGCGCTTGAGCTGGAGGTTTTCTTCCTCGGCCTTGCGGCGGGCGACGGCCGAGCGGATGTCGGCCAGCAGCTTTTCATTGTCCCAGGGCTTCTGGACGAAATTTTCCGCGCCGGCGCGCACCGCGTCCACCACGTTGTCCACGGTACCGTAGGCGGTAATCATGATGACCGGCAGGTCGGGATGGCGCTCCTTGATGATGGGCAGCAGCTCCAGGCCGCTGCGCCCAGGCAGCGCCAGGTCCAGAAGCAGCAGATCAAAGCTGTCTTGATCGAGGGTGCGCAGCCCGTGCTCGCCATCGACGGCCATGGTGACCGCGTAGCCTTCCAGGGTAAGCAGCACCTCCAGCGACTCGCGGATCGCCGACTCGTCATCGATGACCAGAATGCGCGCCAGACAGGAGTCGCCGGCGGAAGTATAAACAGACGAATTCAATGGCAGTTCAACCTCAGGCATGAATGGAATTCCTCAAATATGGAAACTCGAGATGAAAGGTTGTGCCGGCTCCAATCTCGCTTTCGACGTGAATCTTGCCGGCGTGTTCCTGAATGATGCCGTAGGAAACGGAGAGTCCCAGCCCGGTTCCGCGGCGGTCGCCCGGTTTGGGGGTGGTTTTGGTGGTAAAGAAGGGATCGTAGATGCGCTTCAGGTGCTCGGGAGCGATGCCGGAGCCGGAGTCAGCCACCAGCGCCTCGACGCAGTTTTCCTGCTCGTTGACGGAGGTGGAAACCCGCAGACGACCGCCGCTCTGCATGGCCTCCTTGGCGTTCAAGAGCAGATTGAGAAAGACCTGTTGCAGCTTGCCGGGGTTGCCGTGGATCAGCGGCAGATCGGCGGCGAGCATTAAATCGACGGTGATTTGAGCGGTTTTGAACTGGTGTTCGAGCAGCGAAAGCGTATCGTGAATGACCTGGTTGAGGTTGGCATCACGGAACTCGGTGGTCGAAGTGCGGGAAAAATTGAGCAGGCCATTGGCGATCTCGGCGGCGCGAAAGCTCTGCTGAATGATCTTCTCCAGAACCGGCGCCAAGCGGGCATCGCCCTTGAGCTGTTTGGAGAGCATCTGCGAGTAGGAGGAGATAACGGCCAGAGGAGTATTGATCTCATGCGCCACGCCGGCGGCCAGCAAGCCTATCGAGCTGAGCTTGTCGGCCTGCGCCAGTTGTGTCTCCAGGGAGACGCGCTCCGTGATGTCATCCACCAGAACGATGCGTCCAACGGAGACAAAATCGCGCGAGAGCAGGGGCGCAATGGCGATATTGGCGGTGCGTTGCTCGCCCGCCCGGCTGGTCAGGCGAAACTTGTAAAGGTGATGAACGCCCTGTTCGCTGCGGAAGCTGTCCAGGGTGTCGACAAACTCCGAAGGGAAGACGTCGCTGAGCGCCTGACCGATGGCCTCGGCGCGACTGAGGGCGTACATGGTTTCCATCTGCGCATTCCAGCTCTCGATGCGGTCATTGAGATCGACGGCCAGGATGCCTACGTTGATGGATTCGACGATGTTCTCGTTAAACTCTTTGAGGCGCTCGAATTCGCCGATCTTTTCCTCGAGCCTTGCATAGAGGCTGGCATTCTGCAGCGCGATGCCGATGTAACTGGCTAAAGATTCGAGCAGTTCCACATCCTCGCTGGAGAGAAAATCGCCGCCCAAAGTGCGCCCCAAGCCAATGATGGCGATGGTGCGGCTGACATCCGCATCGTCTTTGGTCTGGCCTTGTGCCACGCGACAGGGCAGATAGTAGTTCAGGTCCAGCACGGCTGCGGTGCGCTGCTGCGCGGTGGGTAGATGCAACGCAGCTTGAGCGTTTTCCAGGAAGATGTGAGTGTGATCCTGAGCGTGATCAAAGTCCAAAAAGCTCAGGTCAAGCGCGCTTTGACCGTGGCCGTCGCGCGCCAGTTGCGCCTCGGCGGAGAGCCCGTGGGCGGCAGCCAGATAGAGGCCGCCCGACTCGCGCGCCAGAAAAACCGCCACCCGCGCCACCAACAGCGTGCGCGGCAGTTGCTCAACAATCGAGACCAGCAACCGTTCCAGGTTGGTCTCCGAACTCAAGCCGCTGCCGAACTCGATCAGAGCCTTGCGATAATCGTAGCGCTGCTGATCAAAGACCCGGTCCACCCAGCTTTGAATCCAGCGCTTGATGGGGTCAAAGATGGCGGCCGTTATCAGTATGGTAAGAACCAGAGCCCACTCCCGCACATTATCGGGCAAGCGCTTGTGGACCACTACGGTAATCAGCGCGATGATGCCAAAATAGCCGCCCAAAATCAAACTGGTGGCCAGTGTGTAAGCCACGCCGCGTTTGAAGATCAGGTCGGTATCCATCAGCCGGTAACGGATGATTGCCCAACTGAAGGTGAGCGGCAGAAAGACCATCGAAAGTACGGCCAGATCGGTGAAAAGGCTGGCCGGACTTTTATCCAGGAGAAAGGGAATGGCGTAAAAGGCGGTATAGGGCACCACGGCCAGCAAGGCGCCGCGATAAAGCCACTTCAATTGCTGGCGCTGCAAGGGCGTGTTGGCCAGATAGTAACTGCGGACAAAGAGCGAGGCGGCCAGCACGTAATAGACGGCGTCGTATAAGGTGCCGAGCCACTCCAGCTTGTGCTTGAGCAACCCCGTGGCCTGTAAGAAATTGAATGCCCATAGCCAGAGGCCGAACAGCAGCGCGCCGGGCGCATAGATCAGAGGAAGCCACCGGTGGCGCAGCTTCTTGAAGCGCTTTTCAGGGAAGCTCAGGGCAAAATGCAGAAAAAGCGCCGGTTGCAGGGATTCAGCCAGCACATTAAGCCAGAAGACGCTCCAGTCCAGAGTGTCAAATGTGCCGGTGTTCTTGAGCGCATAGAGGGCGAAGGAGACCAGGCAGAATAGATAAAAGTGAGTGGCGCGCGGGGCCGTCCAACGGCGAAGAAGGACGTAGATGCCGATGGCCAGATAGATCAGTCCGATCACCCGCTGGCCCATCTCCAGACTGCGGTCCGCAGGCTCTGGAATCAGTTCGATCTCGGTGAATACGCCACCGCGCGTGATGGTGTAATCGACCTTGATGTAGCTGCCGGTCAGCGAGAGCGCGCGCTCCAGGTCGGAGAGCCGCCGGACCGGCCTGCTGGGAAGCTGGTTGAAAAACTTGCTTTGGCCATTCAGCGTGTCCAGTTGCGCTTCGGTCTGATCCCCGCCGGCATCGGTGTCGCTCGCGGGCGCGCCGGTCTCGTTGAGCAGCGTGTGTTTGGGCAGCCCCTTGCGCTGAATGGAAGTCTCGACAGGCTGTTTGATGCCCGTCAGCAGATCGCCTTCGTGAATGCCGGCGCGCATTCCGGGACTGCTGGGCAAGACCTTCTCAGCCACCAGGCCGCTGCCGTCGGCAGCTTGACGCCACCAGACGCCGTCGTCCGGCTGCTGGAAGTTGTGGTCTTGCCAGTAATTCAGAACGGCAAGCGCCACCAGGCCAAGCGTGACCAAGGCCAGCATGGTTAACTGCAAGCGGTTATTGAGATTCTTCTCCATCCGATGGGAAACCTGACCTCGTTCTGCGCCAACTGCTTCATAGCACGTTGCTTGCCAGCCGCGAGAGATTTCTCGATAGCCGGAAACAATAGGACAATCAGTTGAGAATACGTGAGTTATAGACGGTCAGTTCCTGGAAATGTGGTGAGAGCGAAGGAAGTAGACCGCAAATATACTGTAAATGGCAGACCGCCTACCGGAAAAGGGATACACGTATTAAAAACCGTATGTAGTGTTTGGCTAGGATTACAGCTACCATTGACTGCTCACTCCATGCCGAAGCACTTGGTCACGGTCAATTCAGCCTACGGCAGGGGTCTCTCATTACGACTTAAAAATTCCTGGCAAAGAACTCACGCAGCTTTTCCAGGCGGTAAGCGGCGTCGGCGCTCTCGATTCCCAAAAGCAGTTGTGTGGAAGAAAGTTGATTGCGGAAGTCGAGAGCCGCCGAGCTCTCCGCATCGCCCAAATCTTTCAAGTTCTGCTGAATCTCCAGACTCTCTTTGGCGAGGGACTGAAGGCGCTCCTGCTCGGCGGCGATGCTCTGTTGCACCTGGTTGCGCAGCACTTCCATTCCACGCGCCACATCCGTCTCCTGCACCCGCTTCCAATCTCCGTATGCTTCAATCGATCGGTCGAGGTGTCTGTCGATGGCATGGCTGCCCAGGTTGTAGCTGAGGCTGACTTCGCCGTAAGGCTGAAGTCCCTGCGCCGGCGGGTTGATCTGCTGGTGCGTGCCGACGGTGAGGGCAACGTCCCAGTTGTTTTGCCGGGCGAGATGCGCCAGCGCCTTCTGCTCGTCGATGTCGCTGGCCTGTTTGGCGGCTACTTGCTGTTTGAGCGGCTGATCGGGAAGCGGCGGCACATAGAGCGCGGCGATTCTGGATCGCGTGTCGGCGCGGTCGGCCTCCAGCTTGATGCGATTGCTCTCCATGGCCAGCAGCATGGGGCGGGTCATCTCTTGCGCGGCAACTTTGGTTCGCGTCTGATCGATCATCTCTTCGAGCGACCGGGAGGCGTCGCCGATCAGCGTCAGGCGGTGAGCGAGCGCATCCTTTTCATAGCCGTTGAGAGCGTATTGCAGAGTGAGCAAAACTCCGCTGGAGGCATTATAGAGCGTGCAGTTTTTGCGCGCCGCCTCCAGCGTGATACCGGCCTTCTTCAGATTGGCAAGGCTGAGTTGCGCGCCCGCCACAAACTGCGTCGGCAGTCCCGTCTCCGCTTGTGCAATGCCGCCCAGAACCGTTGGCGAGCGCAGCAGGTCGCTCTGCGCCTTGGCCTGCTCGGTGAGGTACTCGCAGTAGCTCCGCTGGTCAACCTGAATGTTTTGCGCCGCGGCGAAGCTTGGAAGAAGAATGAGAAGTGTGAGCATCAAAGGACGCCGGAACATGATCTTGCTCCTTGGAAAATCTGGTTGAGGATTGTGGCTTCCCAGCTCCGAAGATCCGAAGCTGGTACACCCGGTTCTTGCCCTAAAACAACAGCGGTTTGCGCCCCAGAAAAACAGTCTGCGATTTGGCCGACTCGGGATGCGTGAGGTTCATCAGTATGGTCAGGCCGCGCACCTGCGATTTGAAGATGGGGTGATTGATGACCTGCTCGCCGAGAAAGATTTGTTTCACCGTGCCCACCTTGCGGCAGAGAACCATATTAAGGTAGCAGTCGTAGATGGGCGCGCCGACGGTGGCGCTGGCCTGGTTGTCATAAGGTACAAAAGCGAAGTAAAGACGCCCACTACCGTTGGAGTTGAGGTAGTAGGGGCTTTGCTTGGCAATGGCGATGGCGTCGTGCAATCGATCCGCCTGGCGGTTGTCCTCCTGCAACTGCTTCTCCGCCACACTGAGGGTGACATCGAGCTGGGCAATATCGGAGCGCAATTCGGCCTGCTTTTCCAGGGCTTCCAGAGATTTGGTGCCGATGGTGGTTTTGTCCAGGATCTCGTCGGAGAGCATCACATCGGCGATGCGGCTGTCGGTAAAGGCCGTTTCGGATTGGCTGAGCTGGGCAAGCTCAGTGGCGGCATCGCCTTTGGTGATCAGGCCGGCGGCCAGATCGCTTTTGATCTGCGCCTCGATCTGGCGAACCTGGGTGAGCAGCTCTTGCGTCTTGCGATTATCAGCCTGCTTTTGCTTGTCAAGCGCGGCTAGTTGCGGCCCGGTGAGCTGGTCATGAGCATGCTTGCTCTCGATGGCCGTCTGCAACTCGCGGTCCAGCGCCTGCAACGAGGCGCGGTATTTGTCCATCTCCGCCAGGGTGGTTTGCTGGCGGACGATATCCACCTTGATGTCTTCAATGGATTGGCGGCTGATGACCAGCTTCTGCATGAAGTCAAGGCTTTTTTCGTCGGAGGCGGAAAAGATGACCGGCGCGGCCCAATTGCTGTTGACGGCATAGAAGCCCATCACCCAGGCATAAGCCAGCACGCCGATCAGCACTGCGTACAGCACCAGAATGGCGACGATGCGGTAGGTGGTGAGTGTGAATTTGTAGACGAGCGATTGCAGCGTCCAGCGGCTCTTCGCCGGTCGCTTGGCCGCCGTTTCTGCCGGTTCTTTTGGATCAAGGATGGAGGGATTCACTCTGAGTCTCCTGTTGTTCTTTGGCGCGTGTTCCCCAGTCGCCGGAATCAAAGGTAAAGAGCGCGAGCGGGGTAATGAAGAGCGAGCTGGTGATGGACCACGCGATGTAGGCGCCGAAGGCGAAGGGATGGCGCAGCGTCTCTTTGGTGCTGAATTTCTTGATGGCCCAACTGAAGGCGGCGGCCAGACCAAGATAGGCAATCAGCGGCGTGGGGCCGAAGGCGGAGCCGGGGTCGCAGACCATGCGATTGATCACCATCAGCAGCCCCACCGCCGCGCCCAGCGGCGTCAGCACCAGCGTGAGAACCGTATTGGGATGCAGCTTGAAGACGTGTTGCGGCAGGCTGCGCATCGTATAAAAGAAGTCGCGCAGAATGCTGGAGCGCCAGCGGAGCTGCTGATTGAAGAGCACCGAGAGCTTGGTCGGCACGGCGGTCCAGCAGAGGGCGTCGTTGTTGATGTAGGTGGTGTAGCCGCGCAGCAGAGTCTGATGAGTGAGAAAGCGGTCTTCGCCCTGGTTGACGGGAATGCCGAACCAGTGGCGGGCGCGCAGAGTGGGCTCAATCTCCAGCAGCAGTTCGCGGCGGATGGCAAAGAGGCAGCCGCTGATGCAGCAGACGCTGCGCGTCCAGTTCTCGGGAATCTTGTACAGTTCAAAGGCCGCGTAGTAGACGATGGTCTGAATCACGGTCAGGATATTGTCGTTGGGGTTGCTGACGCCCACGCGGCCGCCCACCGAACCAATCCCCGGCTCGGCAAAGCAGGCGGTCAACTCGCGGATGGCGTCGGGATGGAAGAGGCAATCGGAGTCAATGGAGATGATGACTTCCGCTGAGGAGAATTGCAGCGCGTTGCAGACGGTGCGCGCCTTGCCGCAGTTGAACTGGTTGCGGTTGACGCGGATGGGAATATTGGTGAAGTCGCGCTGCGCCTTGAGCATCCACTCGTAGCTGTCGTCCACCGAGCAATCGTCCTGGGCGATGATCTCAAAGCGGTCGTTGGGATAGTTGCTCTTGCTGATCGTCTCGATAGAGTTGTAAACGGTGCGGCCTTCGTTGTAGCAGGGCAGCAGGACGCTGACGGTAGGCTGCCAACTGTAGTCCTTGTGAATCTTGGCGCTGGGAAAGGTGAGCCGCATGATCAGGCCCACAATATATTTGATGACCGAAATGAGCAGGCAGAGAAAGAGGATCAGCCAGAGAAGAATGGGCGCCATTGATCTTTCTCCTGCCTCCATTTGGAATGAGTCAACTGTCAAGAGGAACCCTGGTTCCAGATAAAAGTTGCAAGGATGGAAGACTGTTTGCTTGGTAATCAGATCCTGAATGCGTGATTCGAATACGAGTTTAATTGAACGGAGGTAAGGTGTGTTGTAATTTCGGTTGGTTTGTTAAGGAATAGAAGGGAATAGCTGCGCGATGTAAACTTGCAGCCAGTGCGGGCGTCTACCTGAGTGATGGCAGCCGGCACACTGGAAGTAGCGATGAGTACGTCAACGGCACAAGAGATTGCCGCCGAGGAGTTCTCGGCTGTCGTCACAAAGCACCGTCCGCAGATCTTCCGATTTCTGCTCTCGTCCACGCGCGACGTGGACCTGGCCGAGACGCTGACGCAGGAGTGTTTCCTGAAGGCACATCGGAACTGGGCGAGCTTTCGCGGCGAGTCGAGCGCCATGACCTGGCTGATGCGCATCGCCATCAACCTGCAGAAGGACCACTGGCGCAACCGGCGGATGCAGTTTTGGCGCAAGACGCAGGTCAATTCCGTGGAGCTGGACGAGGCCAGCGATTGGCTGCCCAGCGGCGAGAGTTCGGTCGAGCAGCAGTTGCTGGCGCGCGAACGGGTGGCGCAGGTGAGCAAGGCCGTCGAGAAGTTGAGCGAGCGGCAGAGGACAGTCTTTCTGCTGCGCTATGTGGAAGAGCGGGAGCTGTGCGAGATTGCGCAGATGACGGGGTTGAGTGAGGGCACGGTGAAGGCGCATCTCTCGCGGGCGCTGACGAGAGTGCGTGCGGAGCTGGGAGGCAAACGATGAGCATCAAAGACAAGACCCACGGAGAGACTGGCGCAGAGGACGAGATGACTCCTGATCTGGAGCTGGCGCTGTGGGAGTTTCGCCAAAGCGTTCATGCCTGGAGTGAGGCGGCGATGAACCGTCCGAGGCTTGCTGTTCCTCCCCGGCGGCGGCTTTGGCGGCTGGCGGCCGGCTGGGCGCTCAGCGGGCTGCTGATTGTCGGCGGCCTCTCCGCGGGCGTCTTCGAGCGCCATCGGCAGCAAGTGACAATCGCCCAGGCCCGCATGGCCGAGCACGAGCGGCTGGCCGCCGAGCAGCGGTTGCAGCAG
>Ga0181519_10005533_pt1 | contig 10075 bp, 7 predicted proteins | sample PEATcosm2014_Bin_26_FD_121102 | JGI IMG/M metagenome (GOLD analysis project Ga0181519, IMG submission 121102) | Peatland microbial communities from MTU Mesocosm Facility, Houghton, MI, USA - PEATcosm2014_Bin02_10_metaG | ecosystem: Environmental > Terrestrial > Soil > Wetlands > Peat | place...
GCGTGAACCTCTCCGGGCCGCAACCGTTCGAGGTGTACAATGCCAGCGGCGTCCAGTTCGTTGACTGCCAGATCAAGCCGCCAGCCGGCAGCAGCGCTTTGCTGCTGTTCAATGCGCAGGTCACGGTCAGCAACAGCGTCCCCACCAACACCCTGTTCACCTTCGATGGCCTGGCCACCAATGTCCCCGGCAGTGTGCTGGCCGGCAACCCGCTCGCCTTTTACAACGCGCAGGGAGCGCTGAAAAATACCAACGCGCTGGGCGCCGGCCCGCTCACCCTCGGCGCCAGCACGCTGACCATCACCAACAACCTGACCTTGTTCCCGTCCACGGTTTTGAATTATGGCCTGGGCGCCAACGCCGCCCTGGTCGCCGTGACCGGCAACCTGGCGCTGGGCGGCACGGTGAACCTCGGCGCCGGCGCCGGTTTCACCAACGGCACCTACACGCTGATGACTTATGGCGGCGCCTTGACCGGCACTCCGCCGGCGCTGGGCGGCGTTCCCGGCGGTTACCATTACGCCTTCAATACCAATTCGCCCGGGCAGGTGAACCTCGTGGTTACGCTGCCGGCGCCCGCCGCGCCGGCGAACCTCGTGGCCACTGCGACCAACCTGCAAATTAATCTGAACTGGAACGCCGTCGCGGGTGCGGACAGCTACAACTTGAAACGCGGCACCATCAATGGCGGGCCTTACCCGGCGGTTTTCGGCGGGCTGGCGGCCACCAATTATTCCGATGCCGCCGTGACCAACGCCGTCGCCTATTATTATGTCGTGACCGCCGTTGCTTCCGGAGTGGAAAGCACCAATTCCCTCCAGGCCGGCGCCGTGCCGCTGCCTTCGTCGTCGCCCACCAAACTGGCCATCCAGATCAATGGCGGCCAGTTGCAGCTTTCCTGGCCGGCGGATCACCTCGGCTGGACATTAGAGATCCAGACCAACGGTTTGAGCCGTGGACTGGGCACAAACTGGTCCCCCTTCCCCAATTCTCAACTGACCAATCAGATCGGGATTCCCCTTGATCCGGCCAACGGCAGCGTCTTTCTCCGGCTCATCCTGCCAGGCGCCGCGCCGCAATGATCACCCACCGGTTTCGCGCCGGGAACACTTTTTCCGCGGTGGATACGGCACGAGCATTTTGCCCAGACGCGGCAACCGGTTCTCCCTCTCCAAAACATTCAACATTCCACATTCAACTTCCAGGCCGGTCGTTGAATGTGGAATGTTGAATGTTTCTTTTGCGGTTCAAAGGTTCAATGCGCGAACGGTTTCGGGGAATTCTCTCCCCGGGGGCGAGGGCCGGGGAGGGCGAGCGTTAAACCATTTAGTACGCCCCCGCCTCCCCCCGCGGCGCAAAAATCCTTTTTGCCCCCGCCCGATTCGTCTAGGTTGATTTTGTGCCAGTTGAATCCGCTCTCACGCCGCCGCGCATCCTGATTGTGGATGATGATCCGGGCCAGCGCAGCCTGCTCGAATCCTTCCTCCGCAGCCAGAATTTTGACGTGGTCCTGGCCGACTCTGGCGAGCGGGCCCTGGCCCTGCTGCCCGGCGGCAATTTCTCCCTGATGATTTCCGACGTCCGCATGCCCGGCCTCTCCGGCCTCGAAACCCTGCGCCGCGTCCGCCTCCAGCTTCCCGCCCTACCCGTCCTCCTCGTCACCGCCTACGCCGACATTCGCGACGCCGTGGTGGCCATGCGCGACGGCGCCCTCAACTACCTCGCCAAGCCGATTGACCTCGATGAACTGCTCAGCACCGTCCGCCAAGCCACCGGCATGGCGCCGCACGCGCCGCTCCAGCTCGGCGGCCGGCAAAAACTGCCGCCCGACGTCATCGCGCAAAGCCCGCTCACCATCGCGCTGTTTCAGGATGTGGCCCTGGTGGCGCCGTCCGAGGCCCGCGTGCTCATCACCGGCGAAAGCGGCACCGGCAAGGAGGTCGTCGCCGAGGTCATCCACGCCTGGAGCACCCGCGCCGGGGGCCCGCTGGTCAAAGTCAACTGCGCCGCCATTCCCGAAACGCTGCTCGAGAGCGAACTCCTGGGCCACGAAAAAGGCGCCTTTACCGGCGCCACCGGCCAGCGCATCGGCCGCTTTGAAGAGGCGGACGGCGGCACCATCTTCCTGGATGAAATCGCCGAGATGTCGCCGGCCTTGCAGGCCAAGCTGCTGCGCGTCACCCAGGATGGCCGCTTCCAGCGCATCGGCTCCAACCGCGAAATCCGCACCAACGCCCGCATCCTGGCCGCCAGCAACCGCAACCTCGAAGACGAAGTCAAACGCGGCCGCTTCCGCGAGGATCTCTATTACCGGCTCAACGTTGTCGAGCTGAGCCTGCCGCCCCTGCGTGAGCGGCGCGAGGACATCCTGCCGCTGGCCAATTTCTTCATCGGCAAGCTGGCCCGCACCCGCACCCGCCTGGCCGATGCCACCGGGGTGTGCCTGCAAAATTACGCCTGGCCCGGCAATGTCCGCGAACTGCGCAATACCATCGAACGCGCCGTCCTGCTCTCCCAAAGCGAGCTGATCCTGCCCGACCACCTGCCCGCCAAGTTCCGCGACGTCCTCAAGTCCGCCGTCCCCCCGGCGGCCATCGAGGCCCAGCAACTGGATGAAATCGAGCGCCAGGCCATCCTTTCCACGCTCGCCCAGCACAAATTCAACCGCACCGAGACCGCCCGGGCCCTCGGCATCAGCCGCCGCGCCCTCATTTACAAGCTCCAACGCTTCCGCCAAATGGGCCTGCCCGTGGACTGAGGGACTCCGGCTGTTGCACAAATTTAACCCGCCGCGCGCGGTTTATCGTTGACTCCCGGGTTGCGCCTGAAAAAATTCAGGGCAAAGTTACCCGGAAACTAGATGCTGTGGTTTGAACCTTCCATTTACCGCCGCCCTCGCGGCGGCAGCGCCGCCTGCCGTATTCTCCACTGTGAAAAATTACATCCTTGATACCAACGTCCTCCTCCACGACCCCAACTCGCTCGTCAACTTCGACGAACACAACGTCCTGATTCCCATCGAAGTCATTGAGGAAATTGACCACTTCAAACGCGAATCCACCGAGCTCGGCCGCAACGCCCGCACCGTCTCCCGCATGCTCGACGGCTTCCGCGGCGAAGGCAGCCTCAGCGCCGGCGTCAAACTGCCCAACGGCGGCAAACTCAAGATCGCCTTCCAAAGAAACGGCCACGGCGACACCGTCTTCCCCCGGGACTCCGTGGACAACCGCATCCTGGCCCTCGCCGCCGGCTTGCAAAAAGCCCAGCCCAAAAACGCCACCATCCTCGTCTCCAAGGACATCAATCTCCGCATCAAGGCCGACGCGCTCGGCTTGCTGGCCGAAGACTACGAGACCGACCGCGTTTACATCACCGATCTTTACACCGGCATGGTGGATCTCGTCGTTTCGCCGGAGGCGCTCAATGCCTTCCGCGTCAAAAACGAGTTCCCCCTCGACAACGGCAAAACGTATTTCCCGAACGAATTCTGCACCCTCACTGACGAGACCAACCCCAAAAAGGCCATCCTCACCAAGGTGGACGCCACCGGCACCAAGCTTGTGCCCATCCACGACTGCCGCGAGGGCGTCTGGGGCATCAAGCCCCGCAACCGGGAACAGCATTTCGCCTTGGACGCCCTGCTGGACGACCATGTGAAACTGGTCACCCTCATGGGCAAGGCCGGCACGGGGAAAACCCTCATCGCCATGGCCGCCGGCCTCAAGCGGGTGGTCAATGACCGCGAATTCCGCCGCCTCATCGTGGCCCGCCCCACCATCTCCATGGGCAAGGAACTCGGCTTCCTCCCCGGTTCCCTCGAGGAGAAGCTCGCCCCCTGGATGCAGCCCATCCATGACGCGCTCGAGATGCTGAGCGACCTGAACATGGGCCACGACCACCGGCGCAGCACCGATTTGATGCGGAGCGGCAGCATCGTCGTGGAGGCCCTCAGCTACATCCGCGGCCGCAGCATCGCCAATCAATTCATGATCATTGACGAGGCCCAAAACCTCACGCCCTTGGAGGCCAAAACCATCATCACCCGCGTCGGCCAGGGCACCAAGATCGTCTTCACCGGCGATCCCTACCAGATTGACAACCCGTACGTGGATTCTTCCTCCAACGGCTTCAACTACATCGTCAGCCGGTTCCGCGACCAGCCCATCGCCGCCCACGTGGAACTCCAAAAAGGCGAGCGCTCCGAATTGGCCGAGCTGGCCGCCAACATTTTGTGAAAGTCGTTGGAAATCCGCCGGTTTCCTCCCGCCAGGGATGGCGGCTGCCGCTCCGGAAACTCGCGGCCGGCGCGAGCCCCGCGGCGGCGGCCAAAGATGAGCAAATTGTAAGTTGACATTTGCTTGCAGTCGCTAGACTTTAGAATAATTAGGTAACGTCGGTTAAGAATATGATATCAAACGAAAGACCATCGCCCTACGGTCGGCGGCCCTATCAGGCGCAGGGCTACGGTGCCCCCAAATATTCCCAGCCCAGGCCCCCGGTTGTAGAGGACACGCTCAAAAGCGGCGAAATCCAGATTGAACGGAAAAACTTCGTTTTTTCCCTCAAGGAAAACCCCCGCGGGCGCTTTCTCCGCATCACCGAGGATGTCGGTGGGCGGCGCGACACCATTATTATCCCCTCTACCGGGCTCGAGGAGTTCAAGAAAGTCATAGACGAAATGGTCAAGGCGGCGGAAGAGATTCCACCGAAGGCCCAATAATTTCGTCCTTTCGCGGCAGGCGGTGTTAGGCATGCCCGGTTTTTACAGGGCAAGGGTGGTTTGTCTCCCCTCATTTCTTTCCAATCTTCCCATGGGCGGCGGCCAGCGCTGACGTCCGGGGTTCGCTATTTTCGGGGCAATTCGCTTTTTCAAATTCGAAGGGACTGTTCGGCCGAACGCCGGAGGAGCAGCACCGGGGCGGGAACGGCTCGTCCCCGCGAATCCCCTCGCCTTGACTGTGCCATAAAAACTGTGCCAAAACCAATCCATGCGTGCCATATTGGCCCTCGTGGCGCAGGTTTTCCGGTCCCGTCCACCGCGGCCAATCCACATTTAGACCTTTATTTGAAAGGGAATTGGTGCCTTTTCGGCCCATCAGCCCGCTTCGGCATCCTTATTGCGGTGAGAGATGAAGAAGTTTTAACGCAAAATCAATTTAACCAATCAATTCTATGGCTAAAGTTTTAGGCATTGACCTGGGCACAACCAATTCGTGCATGGCCGTGATGGAAGGCGGTGAACCCCTGGTGCTCGAGAACTCCGAAGGCAAGCGCACCACCCCGTCGGTCGTCGCCTTCACCAAAAACGGCGAGCGCGTTGTCGGCGAGGCCGCCAAGCGCCAGGCCGTCACCAACGCCCGGAATACCGTCTATTCCATCAAGCGCTTCATGGGCCGCAAATTTGACGAGGTCTCCGAAGAGATCAAGCGCGTCCCCTACAAGGTCGTCCGCGCCAGCAATGGCGACGCCGCCGTGGAAGTGGAAGTGGACGGCAAGCCGAAGCAGTTCTCCCCGCCCGAAGTCTCAGCCATGATCCTGGGCAAGCTGAAGGCCGACGCCGAAATGCGCCTCGGCGAAAAAATCACCCAGGCCGTCATCACCGTCCCCGCCTATTTCAACGACTCCCAGCGCCAAGCCACCAAAGACGCCGGCCGCATCGCCGGCCTGGAGGTCCTCCGCATCATCAACGAGCCCACCGCAGCCTCCCTGGCCTACGGACTCGACAAGAAAAAGGATGAGAAGATCGCCGTCTATGACCTCGGCGGCGGCACGTTCGATATTTCCGTCCTCGAAATCGGCGACGGCGTGTTCGAAGTCAAAGCCACCAACGGCGACACCCACTTGGGCGGCGATGACTGGGACAACCGGCTGATGGACTGGATCCTTGATGAATTCAAGCGCGAGAGCGGCATGGACCTGCGCAAGCAGCCCGACGCCCTCCAGCGCATCAAGGAAGAGGCCGAAAAAGCCAAGATCGCCCTCTCCAGCTCGCAGCAATACGACATCAACCTGCCGTTCATCACCGCGGACGCCAGCGGGCCCAAGCACATCCAAAAGACTTTGACACGCGCCAAAATGGAGCAGCTTTGCGACGACCTGTTCGAGCGCACCATCAAGCCGGTGCATTCCTGCTTGAAGGACGCCGGCATCGAGGCCGCCAAGATTGACGAGTTGGTCCTCGTCGGCGGCATGACCCGCATGCCCAAGGTCGTGGAAACCGCGCACACCCTCGTCAGCAAACAACCGCATCAGGGCGTCAACCCGGATGAAGTCGTCGCCGTCGGCGCCGGCATCCAGGGCGGCGTGCTCAAAGGCGAAGTCAAGGATGTCCTGCTCCTCGACGTCACCCCGCTTTCGCTCGGCATCGAAACGCTCGGCGGCGTGTTCACCCGGCTCATCGAGCGCAACACCACCATTCCCACGCGCAAGTCGGAAATCTTCTCCACCGCCAGCGACAGCCAGCCCGGCGTCGAGATTCATGTCTTGCAGGGCGAACGCCAGTTTTCCCGCGACAACAAAACCATCGGCAAGTTCCAACTGACCGACATCCCGCCCGCCCCGCGCGGCGTGCCCCAAATCGAAGTCACGTTCGACATTGACGCCAACGGCATCCTGCACGTCGGCGCCAAGGACCTCGGCACCGGCAAGGAACAGAAGATCACCATCACCGCCAGCAGCGGCTTGTCCAAGGACGAAGTCGAGAGAATGCGCAAGGACGCCGAGGCCCACGCCGAGGAAGACCGGTCCAAAAAAGAGGAAGTCGAGGTCCGCAACGAGGCCGATGGCGCCGTCTATCGCACCGAGAAAATGCTCAAGGACAACGCGGACAAGATCTCCGGCGATGACAAGGGCAAGATTGAAAACGCCCTCAAGAGCGTCAAGGAAGCCCTGAAAGGCAGCGACACCGCCGCCATCAAGTCCGCCAGCGAGAAGCTCAATGAAGCCTGGCAGGCCGTCAGCGCGGAACTTTACAAGGCCGGTGCGGCCAAGGCGCAGTCGGAAAAAGCCCAGACCGGCGGCGAGCCCCAGGGCGAAGCCAAGTCCGGCGACAAGAAAAAAGACGAAGGCGTGATTGACGCCGAAGTCGTGGACGAGAAGAAATCAACCGGAGCTTAGAGCACTGTCCGGCGGCGGGCACGGGCGGGTTCGAAACCAAAATGAACACGGCGCAAACCAATTTGAGCAGGCTGAAAGCCTGCTGGAAATTAGCCGGGGGCAAGGCCGCAGGCCGCCGCCCCCGGTTTGCGCCCCATCGCGTCGCCGCCCTGAAGGGGCGGCGGAGCCGCCCGCTGGCGCCAGGCCATTGGAATTTGTCCCGCCGGGACAACCTGAAAATAGCCCGGCGTTTCAACGCCGGGACCGGATTGACCGGTAATTTAAGTCCCGCAGGGACGGCTGAACCAGTCCGGTATTAGACAATTTTTCCCCCCGTGAGTGCGGACCGGGAGTTGATTCGTAGCAATAAACCAAAACACAAACAAAACAAGTATGGCACTGAACATCAAACCGCTGGGCGACCGCATCCTGGTCGAGCCGGCTGAAGAAAAAGAAGTCAAAAAGGGCGGCATTATCATCCCCGATACCGCCAAGGAAAAACCGCAGGAAGGCATTGTCCGCGTGCTCGGCACCGGCAAGACGAATGACGACGGCAAGAAAGTTCCCTTTGAAGTCAAGGTCGGCGACCGCGTGCTCGTCTCCAAATACGGCGGCACGGAGATCAAAATTGACAACAAGGAGTACAAAATCTTCAATTCCGACGATCTCATTGCCATCCTCGAATAATCCCCCCAACTTTTAACCAATTAATATCAACCAAAGAATATGGCAGCTAAACAATTGTTGTTCGATGAAGCCGCGCGTCAGGCTATCCTGCGCGGCGTTACCAAACTTTCCAAGGCGGTCGTCGCCACCCTCGGACCGAAAGGCCGCAATGTGGTGATCGACAAAAAATTCGGCTCCCCCACTGTCACCAAGGACGGCGTGACCGTGGCCAAGGAAATCGAACTCGAGGACGCCTACGAAAACATGGGCGCCCAGATGGTTCGCGAGGTCGCCAGCAAAACCAGCGACACCGCCGGTGATGGCACCACCACCGCCACCGTCCTTGCCGAATCCATCTTCCGCGAAGGCCTGAAGTTCGTCACCGCCGGCGCCAACCCCATCGGCATCCAGCGCGGCATCAACAAGGCCGTCGAAGCCGCGGTCACCCAGCTCGACAAAATCTCCAAGAAGGTCAAGGACAAGGAGGAAATCAAGCAGGTCGCCGCCGTCTCCGCCAACTGGGACTTCGAGATCGCCGATAAAATCGCCGAGGCCATGGACAAGGTCGGCAAGGACGGCACCATCACCGTCGAGGAAGCCAAGTCCATCGAGACCACCCTCGAAGTGGTCGAAGGCATGCAGTTCGACAAGGGCTATCTCTCGCCCTATTTCGTCACCAACGCCGAGACCATGGAGGCCAAGCTGGAAGACCCCTACATCCTGATTTTTGAAAAGAAGATCAGCAATTTGAAGGACATGCTGCCGCTCCTCGAAAAGGCCGCCCGCACCGGCAAGCCCCTGCTCATCATCGCCGAGGAAGTTGAAGGCGAGGCCCTCGCCACGCTCGTCGTGAACAAGATCCGCGGCACCCTCAACGTCTGCGCCGTCAAGGCCCCGGGCTTCGGCGACCGCCGCAAAGCCATGCTGGAAGACATCGCCGTCCTCACCGGCGGCCTGTTCGTCAGCGAAGACATCGGCCGCAAGCTGGAGAGCATCGAGCTCAACGAGCTCGGCCGCGCCAAGAACGTCGTCGTGGACAAGGACAACACCACCATCGTCGAAGGCGGCGGCAAAAACAGCGACATCCAGGGCCGCGTCAACCAGATCCGCCGGCAGATCGAGGAGACCACCTCCGATTACGACCGCGAGAAGCTGCAGGAACGCCTGGCCAAGCTCGCCGGTGGTGTGGCCGTCATCAATGTCGGCGCCGCGACCGAAAGCGAAATGAAGGAGAAGAAGATGCGCGTCGAGGACGCCCTCCATGCCACCCGTGCCGCCGTTGAGGAAGGCATCGTGGCCGGCGGCGGCGTGGCGCTCATCCGCTGCCTCCCTGCCATTGAGGCCGTCAAGTCCGCCAATGAAGACGAGGCCATCGGCATCGGCATCATCAAGCGCGCCGTCGAATCGCCCCTCCGTTCGCTCGCCCAAAATGCCGGCGTCGAAGGCAGCGTCATCGTGGACGCCGTCAAGAAGAGCAAGGGCAACGAAGGTTATAACGTTGCCACTGGCGAATACGAAGACCTCGTGAAGGCCGGCGTCGTTGACCCCAAGAAGGTCACCCGCAGCGCGCTCCAAAACGCCGCGTCCATCGCCGGCCTGCTCCTCACCACCGAATGCCTCATCACCGACCTCCCCGAGAAGGACAAGCCCGCGCCCGGCGGCGGCCATGGCGGCGGTATGGGCGGCGGCATGGGCGGAATGGATTACTGATCCGTTAAGGGTTCAGGAGAACCGAACTATCGCGAACGCGGCGGGAACCCCTTCCCGCCGCGTTCTTTTTTTCCCCGGCGTTGTGGCCATGGACGTGAGTTCATGGCTGACATGAGTTCGCGGCTGAATGCTCAAGAGCCCGCCGCGCCGGAGCGGGGACGGCTCGTCCCCGATTCTCCTGGAAAACACCTCCCGCTTCCTCCGCCCCCTGAAAGTCCCGCAGGGACCACCGAGAATAGCCCGCAGTTTCAACTGCGGGACTTGCGGGCCAAAGGGTAACCGTCCCGGCGGGACGGCCGAGGAGTCCTGCTTTTCAATCGTGCCTCTGCGCGCCCGACCAACGAACGGTCATCCCAAGCCGACGGGTTCGCACGTCAGCCACTACGGCCTCGTAGCGGCAAACTGGCGTTTGCCGCCATCTGAAAAAATGGCCTGGCAGCACCTACGAGAGGGTCGAGAAAACGGCCCCAAATTTTCCCGCACCCCGGCAGGCGGTGCCGGAAGGGCTCGCTGGGAATCACCACAACCGACAAAACTGGAGTCGCACGCCAGCCACTCGCGCAACCCGAACGCACCGCCGCTGTTCCTTCTCCTCGGGGGAGAA
>Ga0181519_10005536_pt1 | contig 10073 bp, 10 predicted proteins | sample PEATcosm2014_Bin_26_FD_121102 | JGI IMG/M metagenome (GOLD analysis project Ga0181519, IMG submission 121102) | Peatland microbial communities from MTU Mesocosm Facility, Houghton, MI, USA - PEATcosm2014_Bin02_10_metaG | ecosystem: Environmental > Terrestrial > Soil > Wetlands > Peat | place...
CGCCTGGTCGTAACCCGGCAGCGCGCGCACCTCGGTCACGGCTAGCGCATTTTGCGTCAGGGTGCCGGTCTTGTCGGCGCACAGCACGTCCACACCGGCCAGTTCTTCGATGGCGACCAGCTTGCTCACGATCGCCTGCTTCTTGGCGAGCAGTCTTGCCCCGACCGCCATCGTCACCGAGAGCACCGTCGGCATCGCCACCGGAATCGCGGCTACGGTCAGCACCAGGGCGAATTGCAATACGGTCAATACCGGCTCGCCGCGATAGATGCCGACGGCGATGATCACCGCCACCAGGGCGACGGCCAACATGATCAGATAGTTGCCGATCCGCAGGACGGCTTTCTGGAAATGGCTGACGGTCACGGCCGACTGCACGAGTTCCGCGGTCTTGCCGAAATAGGTCTTGCCGCCCGTGGCATAGACCAGCGCGCCGATCTCGCCGCGGCGGATGATCGAGCCGGAGAATATGGCGTCACCGGGTTTTTTCGACGCCGGCAAAGACTCTCCCGTCAGGGCGGATTGATCGACCGATATTTCATCGCCATCCAGCAAGCGCGCGTCGGCCGGCACGATATCGCCGAGGCGCAAGCGGATGACGTCCCCCGGCACCAGGTCCTTGGCCGCCGGCGTAATCCATTTGCCGTCCCGCTTCACCCGCGCCTTGATCGCCAGCCGGGCCTTGAGCGCGGCAATCGCGTTGCCTGCCTGGTGTTCTTCCCAGAATCCCACGACGGCATTGGCGAGGAGCAGGACCAGGATGATCCCGAAATCCGGCCAGTGCTGGTCGACCGCCGACAGGATCACGGCGACTTCGATCATCCATGGGATCGGCCCCCAGAAGTAGCTGAGGAATTTGAGGATCTCGTTGGTTTTCTTCTCCTCGATTTCATTGGGGCCGTATTGGGTCAGCCGCTTCTGGGCTTCGGCTTGCGTCAGTCCGTCGGGCGACGACCCCAATTTTGCCTGCAGGTCAGGCATCGAAAGCGATTTCAAGGCCTCGTTCGGATCCGGCTTCGATCCCGGCTTGGCATCGGCAACCTGAGCAGCCGCGTCCTGGGGTACCATCGTGGATGCTCCTTAGCTTAGACTCAGCTGCCAGTTTTCGTAATCTGCAGGTTACCTGTCGTCATGGTCGCGCCCCTGACGGTGTGCGCGCGATCCAGTCTTTCGCGGCAGGCAAGTCGGTCAGGCCGAACAGTCGAACCTCCCCGTGAAAGAAAGGCCTGAACATGTTGACTGTTGCGCTCAGCCAGGCGTGATCAGTCACCACGGCGATATCGCTGAAATCGTGCCAGTGCTTGAGTCCGAACATGCTGTCATCCCACAATGCCTCAAGCTCAAAGCCTGTGAAATCCTTCCCGATGACATAGAGCATCTTGATCGGACCCTGGGCGATCATCGCCTCGGCTTTGGGAACAAGCGTGCTGCGATAGTCTTCGTGCGTTACTTTGCCACTGGCTTCGATCGCCAGCACCTCTGGGGGCAGGCCCTCGATGAATTTGAACATTGCCCTTCTCCTCCGTAGCTCTTACGTCTCGGACTCTGTTCCAATTCCAATGAGCGCCAGTGTGTGCTGGGCGATCATCAGTTCCTCATTGGTGGGGATGACCCAGACCGACACGCGGCTGTCCGGGGCCGAAATCCGAGGGCCGCCGGAAGCATTGGCCTGCTCGTCCAGCCTCACGCCGAGCCAGTCCAGCTTGGCGCACAATGCCGCGCGCACGGGGGCCGAGTGCTCGCCGATGCCGGCGGTGAACACCAAGGCGTCGAGCCCGCCGAGCACGGCGGTATAGGCGCCGACATACTTCATCATGGCGTAGACGAAATGCTCAACCGCGGCGACTGCCCGCGGATCGGCACTCTCCTGCAGCACTCGCATGTCACCGCTGATGCCCGACAGGCCGAGCAGGCCCGCGCGGTCATAGAGCATCCTCTCCAAAGACGCGTCGTCGAACAGTTTGCTGCGCAGCAGGTAGAACAAGGCGCCCGGCGGCACGTCGCCCGAGCGGGTCGCCATCGGCAGGCCGGACACGCCGGCGAAGCCCATCGTCGTCTCGACGCTCCTGCCGTCCAGCATGGCGCAGAGGCTGGCGCCCCCGCCGAGGTGTGCTGCGATCACCCGCCGTGCCGCCGGCGCAAATTTCGGTATCTGCCGGCTGATGTAGTCGTAGGAGATGCCGTGATAGCCCCAGTGGCTCACGCCGGCATCGCGCACCTCCTTCGGCAGCGCGTAGATCTGCGCCACTGCCGACATCGTGCGATGGAACGAGGTGTCGAAGCAGGCGACCTGCGGCAGGCCGGGAAATGCTTCGGCGAAGGCACGCGCGCCGGCCACATTGAAGGGCTGGTGCGACGGCTCCATCACGACGAGCGAGTCGAGATAGGCGAGCACGGCGTCATCGATCCGCACCGGCGCCTCGAAGCGCGCGCCGCCGAGCACGATCCGGTGGCCGGCGGCGGCGACCTTGGTGCCGGCAAGATTAGCCTCCAGCCAGGCGATGACGAACTGCAGCGCGGTGCGATGGTCGATCGCGTGACCCTCGCCCCATTCGTGCGAGGCCAGTGGCTTGCCGGCCGCGTTGCTGACCACGAAATGCGGATCGCCCTGCATGCTGTCGATCCGTCCGCGGCAGAGCAATGGCAGCGACCCGGCTTCGTCGATCGCATAGGCGCCGAATTTCAGGCTGGTGGAGCCCGCGTTGAAAACGGTGATGGCGTCGCTCATAGCCGATCATTCGGCGGTATCGGGGCGGAGGATGGTCGGATCGCGCCAGAGCGCATCGGCGTAGAGCAAGGCTGCGGCGGCCGAGAAGCGGCGCGCGGCGGCGGTATCGGCACGGCTGGTCAGGATCACCGGCACCTTTGCCCCGACCACCAAGCCGGCCGTCTGGGCATCCGCCATGAAGGCGAGGTTCTTGTAGACCATATTGCCGGCCTCGATGTTCGGCACGATCAGCACGTCGGCGAGGCCCGCGACGGGCGACGCGATATGCTTGATCCGGGCGGCTTCGGCATCGACCGCTGCGTCGAGGTCGAGCGGGCCGTCGACGATGCCGCCGACGATCTGGCCGCGATCCGCCATCTTCGCCAGGATCGCCCCGTCGAGCGTGGCCGGCATTTTCGTGCGCACCGTCTCGACCGCCGCCAGCACCGCCACCTTCGGCACGTCGATGCCGAGGGCGCGCGCGAAGCCGATTGCGTTCTGACAGATGTCGCGCTTCTGGTCGGTGTCGGGCGCGATGTTGAGTGCGATGTCGCTGAGCACGAAGCGGCGCGCATAAGTGGGCACCGACACCATCGCGCAGTGGCTGATCAGCCGCCCGGTGCGCAGCTTCGCGTCCTTTTGCAGGACCGCGTGCAGGAGCACGTCGGTGTGCAGGCTGCCCTTCATCAACGCAGCAACCTCGCCCGCACCGGCCGCCATGGCCGCCTTCAGCGCCGAATCCTCGGGGCTGTCGGCGGCCACGATCCGATACTTGCCGATGTCGAGGCCTGCCTGGTCGGCAATCCGCCGGATCTCGGCCGTGGGTCCGTAAAGAACGGGCACGATCAACCCGGCTTCGGCGGCCTCCGCCGCGCCGATCAGCGCATCGGCGCTGCAGGGATGCACAATTCCAGTCGGTATCGGGGTGAGGGTCCGGCAGCGCTCGATCAGCCCGTCGAGCCGATGCTCCGCGACCTGCCGCTGCTGTCGCGTCGTCGGCGCCAGAACTTCCAGGATCCCGGTTGCGACGACCTGGCCGGCCGCGTCCGTGCATTGGCCGTCGAGCACGATTGTCCCGTGGTCGGGGCGCTTCTCCCGCACGACCAGGCGCGCCGTCATCACGGTGCCGATCGGCAATGCACCCTTGATCTGGACCGAGGCCGTCCGGATCGAGCTCCCAGGCCCCGGGAGGGCGGAACCCACCAATGCAGTCAGCAGGGAGGTGACGATACCGGCGGCGGCCTGGCTCTCACCCGGGCCGGCGAGCGTGTCAGCCTCGCCGAAGGCAGCTTCCCAGGCCCGCAAATCGCCGACTTGCAGCATGCGCTCGACCGACGCGGCGTCGCCGAGGGCGATCTCATCGAATGTCTTGTTCACGACTGTCGGCATGGCGGCAACTCCGAGGGGCTGGTTTGCGGGGCAGCGAAGGACATGCGCCGCTCAGTGCACGACCTCGCCGGGCGTGGGGCTCACCTCAGCACCGGAGGATCGGCTGAGTGCCGGCCGCGGTGCCGGCTTCGCAACCGGCTCAGCCAGGACCTGTGACACCCTTGCCATGCGGTCGCGCTCGGCTGCCGTCGGGGCGGAGCCCGCGCTGACGATCGCGCGCATCTGCTTGAGCAGCTCCTGGCGCGCCGCCGCCTCCGGCACGAGCGACGGCAGCACCTCGATCGCGCGCTCGGGTTCCAACTGGAGCACGAAGGATTGGTCCCGCACCAAGGCCTTGAACTCGGCGAGAGAGAGCCGCATGAATTGTTGGCGCGCGACGTTCAACGCGAGGGCGCAGCGCTGGTCGAGCGCCCGGTCGGCAGCGAGGACGTAGAGCACCACTCTGGTCAGCGCCTCGTCGAACCCGCCGGTCGACAGCTTCGCCGCGTAGGCCGCCGTCTGAACCCGCCGCGCCGCAAGCGTCTCCGGCGACGTCGTCGGGACCGGGCGCACGACGCTGTCTTTGCCGATGCCGAGGAGCGCCTGCACGACCGGCGAGCCGTAGAAGCCGAAGAAGATCTGCTCTTCCTGTTTGTCCCGCGCGGCGCGATAAGAATCGAGCGCGGCCGTGATCTGGGCCGATCCCTTCGTCTGCAGCGCCAGGACCGGGTTGTCGGCCGCTACCGGTCGGCGCACCGCGGCCACACCTTCTGCCAGCGGCCTCAGCACCTTCATCCATGGGTTGCGATCCGCGAAGATCGTGTAGCTGAGCCGGAGCGGGTTCAGGGCCTTGGCCAGGTCCGCCATCGGTTGGCTGGCGAGCGCGCGCACGAAGGGCTGCAGACAGGCGCGATAGAGTGCCAAGTTCAGCGCCGAGAGCCGGGCGACCGCGGCGAAGGCGCGGTCATCCTCGGAACTGTTGCGCCCAAGGGCGCGGATGTCGTCGAGCGATCGAACCTCGAAGCGGGCCATCCAGTCGCCGGTGACGAAGCCGGAAGCAGGCACATCGGCCGGCCGCGGCGAGATGACCATTTCGTGGAGACCGGGCGGCAGGCAGTCGATGACGTCCATCAGCTGCACGAACTCTTCGTCCTGCTTGGCCCCGACCTTGGCGGAGACGAAGATGGCGAGATGCCCGACCTTGTGGCTCAGGCAATACACGATCGTCTGTCCGGTGGCACGGATGTCCTCGACGTCCGAGTAGAGATCGAGAATCCAGCCTAGGGACTGCGGCGGCGGGCTGATGTTGTCTTCGGTTGAGGTGAACACGATGATCGGCGATGTGACGCGACGAAGATTGAAAATCGTGCCGTTGGTCGACTGGAGTTCGTTGCGGGTCAGCTTGTCGCCGATGAACAGGTTATCGACCAGGAACTGCAGCTCGTCGCCGTTCAGCTGGATGAAGTCGCCCCACCATTTTTCGAACCCGAGATAGCGCGCCGCATCCGAATCGACATGCGTGTAGACCTCGTATTGCTTGCCCCACAGCCAGTTCGACGGGTTCAGGATGTCGAAATTGAGGATCAGCGCGGTCCCGTCGATCTTGCCGTTGCCGAGATCGCTGGCCATCGCGGTCAGCCAGCTGCCGCCGAGCAGGCCGCCGGAATAGCGCATCGGGTTCTTGCCGTGCTCGCCCTGCCAATAGGACATCGGCGACCCTGCGACCAGGCAGGGTCCGAACAGATCCGGCCGCAAGATGGCCACCATGAGGGTCTGATAGCCCGCCTGGCAGTTGCCGATGGCAAACGGGCGCGGCGCCTCCGGATGGCGTTCGACCACGCGTTCGAAAAAACTCACCTGTCCCTCGACGACATCGAGGAACTGCTGGCCGGGTGCCGGATTCGCGCCGAAGCCGATGAAATAGACCGGATGGCCGGCATTGAGCGCATCGCCGATCTCGCTCTCGGCCTTGAACCCGCCGATGCCCGGCCCCTGGCCAGCCCGCGGATCGATCACCACGACCGGCCGTTTCTGCGGGTCGATCACGACCCCCGGCGGCGGGACGATGCGCGACAGCGTATAATTGATGGGCCGCGGCAGCGATCGACCGTCCATGAGCAGTTCGCTACCGAAGCTCAGCACCGTCGCCATAGGCCGGGACGCGATCTCGATCTCTTCGTTGCCACGCTGCCGGAGCAGATCGAGGAACAGAATGCTGCGCTGGAATGCGTCGACCAAATATTCCGGCCAAGCCGTCATTCCGGTTCCGCAAGCTGCAACAAAGGTGTTTGGAAGATTAGGCAATTTCAAGTCCGGCGGGCGCAGTGGTGGCGCCGGATCAGGCTTTGTCGCGTCTGCGATTTTCATGGCTTTGTCCCTTTGTGGTCGATCCGTCGAGCCGCAACTGCTCGCCGGCGTGACCAAAATCGATTTCGATTGAACTGCCGGAGCGCTCGCTGATCCTCGCCCGGATCGCACCCGGCTAGGGCTCGTTCGTGCTCTTGCCTGGCGGATCGGTCCGGTAGCCCGCATCGATCCGCATGATGAAGTCGTCGACCAGGTCCGCCAGATCGTCGGTCATGACTTCGGTTTCAGCGGCTATCGCGCTGGTCGCCGCTGGATCGATGTGGCGGATCCGGTCTTCGAGCGCCTTGTACCGTCCCTCCAACTCGTCGATCTCACCTGACTGTGCGAGCCGGTCGGCACCGGTCGCGTGGTCCATCTTCTGCCTGAGATCACCGATTCGGGTTGCCAGAACCGTCAATCGTCGCTCAAGCATCTGCTGCAATTCTATCTGTGCCACGTCGGTTCTCCTCGCTTGCTCTGCGGGGCCCTGCGCGATGTCATCGGGCATCCTTACGCAACCAGCGCCCGCTCCTCGAGATACGGGATCTGCGCGGCACCGTTGGCACCCTTCGCCTTGCCGGCTTTGTCGAAGAGATCCAGGAAGGGCTTGATGAGATCGATCGGCATCGGAAAGACGATGGTCGAATTCTGTTCCGCACCGATCTCGGTCAGCGTCTGCAGGTAGCGCAGTTGCATGGCGGCCGGGAGGCTGCCCAGAATCTGGGCGGCATTCAGCAGCGTTTGCGAGGCCTGGAACTCGGCTTCCGCATGGATGATCTTGGCGCGCCGGTCACGCTCAGCCTCGGCCTGTTTGGCGATTGCGCGCACCATGTTTTCCGTGAGCTCGACGGTCCTGATCTCGACATTGCTGACCTTGATGCCCCAGGTCTCGGTCTGTGCGTCCAGGATGCTTTGCACGTCCACGCTGAGCTTCTTGCGCTCGGAAAGCATCTCGTCGAGCTCGTGCTGACCGAGCACAGCCCGCAGCGTCGTCTGGGCGAGCATGTTCGTCGCCGGAAGGTAGTTCTGGACCTTGATGATGGCCCGTTCCGGATTGACGACGTTGAAGTACAGCACCGCATCGACCTTCATCGACACATTGTCCCGCGAGATCACGTCCTGGCTCGGGATCTCGATGACCTGGATGCGCAGATCGACCCGGACCATTTCCTGGATGAAGGGAACCAACAGGACGAGGCCCGGTCCCTTGACCCGCTGAAAGCGTCCCAGTGTAAGGACGACGGCACGCTCGTACTCCCGGAGGATTTTCACGCTCGTCCCGGCCAGAACCAAGGCAAGGAGCAAGACCACCGGTGCGATCATCATGGTTGAGAATAACATGGCGTTCCATCTTTCAGTCGATGCACCCGAACCGGTTGGCCCGAGCAAGCCTCCGAGCAGCCGATGGCGGCCGGACAGCTTCACCAAAGATGCGAGGCGCCAACGTATCGGCCGGTTCTGCTGCTTGGGTAGGCTCGGAAACTACCTGCACCGCATCGACGGTTTGGCCAGCGGGCCGGATGGTTCTTCGCAGCTTCGGCCTGCCACGAGACTGAATTGCCCGCTACAGCGATACATCCGAACGATCTTCTGCTGTTGAGGACAAGCCAGGTCACCGCCCATCTCGTTAGGTAGTTTCCGAACCTCGCCTCAGGGCGTCTGCCGCCGCTACTCTGCGCCCCAGCTCACGAGAGGGTTATGCATCCTTGCCCGCTCTTACATAGATGCCTCTCGAACTTTGATCGCCGATTGGCTGCCATGCCACCGCCGACGCCCCGATCATGGAGAAACCGATGCAATCCCTTCCCGTCGACAACGCAGGCGACAGCCGCCTGAGGTTCCTTTTCAGCGACGCCGTCGTCTCGCGCAACTTGGCCCAGGACGCGACTTTCGAAGACATTGCACGGAAGTTGGAAGAGTTGGGACTCCGGCATTGCGGTCATCCGATCGCCATTGACGTCACCTTGGCGGTGCCGCGGATCCTGTCCAGAGGCTGAGCGCGGAACTATGGGAGGCGAGCCAAATGTTACGGAATGCATCGACAATCAAGGGCTACGCCATTACAGGAAGCGATGGTCACTTCGGCAGCGCCAGCGACTTTCTGTTCGAAGACGATAGCTGGCTCGTGCGGTGGTTGGTTGTCGACACCGGCCATTGGCTATCCGGCCGGAAGGTTCTCCTGCCGCTCTCCGTCCTGGGACATCTCGACCCGGAGGCAAAGGAATTTACCGTCAGACTCACCAAGCAGCAGATCAAGGAGAGTCCGGAAATCGATTCCGATCGGCCGGTGTCGCGGCAGATGGAGACTGATATTTACGATTACTATGGCTGGCGGCCGTATTGGGGTGCCGGCCTCTACATGGGCGGCTATGGCGGCATTGGCGGCTCGATGGGGATGGGTATGCAGCCGTATCTGGGATCGATGGGCCGCGAAAGGGAGATTGCCGATACCCGGCGCACCGACGGCGATCGGCATCTCCGCAGCATGGAAGCGGTCACCGGGTACCATATCCACGCCCGTGATGGCGAAATCGGTCACGTCGAGGACTTCCTTCTGGAGGACGCCGATTGGAGCATCCACTACCTTGTCGTCGATACCAAGAACTGGTGGCCCGGCAAGAAGGTTCTGATCTCGCCGCGCTTGGCAGGTGACATCGATTGGGAAGATCGCCTGGTGAATCTCGACGTCGATCGTCAGAAGATCAAAGACAGTCCGCCCTATGACCCGGCCGCCACGGTCGACCGGGCCTATGAGAAGCAGTTTCATGCCTACTATGGCAACGTTCCGGTAAGTACGAGCGACCAGCGCTAGCCAAAGCTCGGCCACGAGCCCGCAGCACCGTCTGTTCTTCCGGCGCTGATCGCAGCGTGCTTCGGACCGAAGCGCGACGCAGCAGGTTCGGCAGTCCGGCATTGGAAAGGTCATGAAGATGATCCGTCTGCTTTTGCTCGGCCTTCTGGCGGCATGCGGGCTCTTCGCTTGTTCGCCCGAAGGGCGCCCTGTCGCTGAAGCGGACTACGCCGCAAAAATCGTCGGCGATTGGCAGGGGAAGGTCGGAGGCAGGAATGAAACCATCTCATTCGCTGCCGACGGTGGATTCGTATCCTTGGTCCAGCCGGGGGGCTTTATCGGTCTTACCCTTGGCCAGGGCCGCACGGATACGATCCGCGGAACATGGGTTATCGAAGGAAAATCCATGATCTTGAATATGCCCAGCGCGACGCCCGAGCGCGTCTTGAATTTCGCTGCCACGGCCACGATCGAATCGTTCAAGACAAACGAACTCCTCGTCAAGAGCGGCTCCGGCGGCACCTCGACATTCATAAGGCAAACATCATGAGCGGGAAGCCGGGCGGGTTTGGTCGCCATCCTGCGAAAGGATCGGAAGCACGAAGCTGAGTAGATTCCGAGGCTCGTCAACCACCGGCTCCCCGGTCTCTAGATCAGTCTTGCGGTCGGCAAATGTACCCGCAATGCAGCGCAGTTGCGGCCCCAGGCGTGCCCGCATGTCCAATGCATGGAGCGAAGACCAGGGCTGTTCAGTTCTGATCATGTGACGGCGTATGCCATGGCGTTTTCAGGGTTTAGCGCGTTGACGTAGAGTTCGCGGCGAATGTTGGCGACGGCATTTGCGCGCAGGATGTTGAGGGC
>Ga0181519_10005540_pt1 | contig 10070 bp, 7 predicted proteins | sample PEATcosm2014_Bin_26_FD_121102 | JGI IMG/M metagenome (GOLD analysis project Ga0181519, IMG submission 121102) | Peatland microbial communities from MTU Mesocosm Facility, Houghton, MI, USA - PEATcosm2014_Bin02_10_metaG | ecosystem: Environmental > Terrestrial > Soil > Wetlands > Peat | place...
GCGGAGAGCGACAATCCGACCTTCCTGGCGATCGATCCGGAGGCGAAAAATCTGTACGCAGCTAACGAGATCGACAAGTTCGAGGCGCAGGCAAGCGGGTCGGTGAGCGCCTTTGCCATCGACCGCGAAGGGGCGAAGCTGAGACCGATCAATAAAGTCGCAGCGCTGGGAACGGGGACCTGCCACGTCGCGGTGGATCACCTGGGGCGGGCGGCCTTCTGCGCAAATTATGCGGGCGGAAGCGCGACTTCGTTTGTGATCGACTACGACGGCCTGATCAGTGACGCCGTTTCGCACTTTCAGTATCAGGGCCATGGCCCGAATCACGACCGCCAGGAGGCGCCCCACGCGCATCGCGTGACCGTTTCGCCGGACGACCGGTTCCTGCTGGTGAACGACCTGGGGCTGGATTGCATTCACGTGTACCACCTGAACGATGCGAATGCGAAGCTGACGCCGAATGCGCCGGCGCAGTGGAATGCAACGCCGGGCTCGGGGCCGCGGGCGCTGCGCTTTCATCCCAGCGGACGATTTGCGTATTGCGTTCACGAGCTGGTTTCGCAGGTGGAAGTGCTGGAGTGGGACCGGGAGAAAGGCACGCTCAAATCCGTGCAGAAGGTAAGCCTGATTCCCGAGGATTTTCACGGCGTGACGCGGGCTGCGGACATCGTGATCACGCGCAACGGCCGTTTTGCGTACGCGGCTAATCGGGATTACGACCGCCTGGTGAGCTTTGCGGTCGATCCGAAGAACGGGAAGCTGACCATGCTGGAACGCGGTTCATGCGGCGGCAAGACCCCGCGCCACCTGGCGCTCGATCCGACGGAGAAGTGGGTATTGGTGGCGAACCAGGATTCGGATGTGATCTCCGTGTTTGCGCGCGACGAAGCGACCGGCAAGCTGGCGCAGTCGGCGAAGGACTATCCGATTGCGAAGCCGCAGTGCCTGGTGTGGGCTTAACGAGCCGGTAGCCGGTAGCCGGTAGCCGTAAGCTGGAAGTCAGTCGTCGAGGCGCGTTGCGATTACCGCATCCAGTTCCGCGATCTGGTTGCGCAGGGATGCCAGGTCCTCCCGGGTTAGCAGATCGGAGGCAAGAAGCAAATCTTCGATGGAAGACGCGAGTTGCGTCCCCTGGGGCAATCCAAAAACCCCCAGAGTGCCGGAGAGCTTGTGCGCCGCCTCGCGGCCGTGCGTGCGCGCGTCGGCGTCGGCGAGGTTGAGAGCGAGAGCTTCGCACGCGGAGCGGAGCACGGTCATGCGCTCGAGGACCGTCGGCCTGCTTCTGCGCCAAATCTCGTCCAGCCGGGCAGCAATCTTCGCGGCCGGGTCCTCCGTCATATTTCCTGCCAGCCCAGAGTCGCTGCGATTTCCTGGGCCAGCACCAGGGGATCGAAAGGCTTGAACATGACCTTGACGACGCCGAGGTCGGAAAAGCGCTTCTGGTCCGCGGCCTGCACTTTGGCGGTGAGAAGAATGACGGGGATGTCGGCCGTCTCCGGCAGGGAACGCAGCTCGCGGAAGGTGGTGGGGCCGTCCATCCCCGGCATCATGACGTCGAGCAGGATGGCGTCGGGGTGATTCTCGCGCGCCTTCGCGATTCCCGCGGCGCCGGAACCGGCGACCAGAACGTCCCAGCCGGCGACGGTTTCGAGGCTCAGGGCCGCAACCTCGCGAATATCTTCTTCATCGTCGATGATCAGAACGCGTCGCGACATCTTTGCCTTGTCTTCCGATATCACTAATAAATCAAGTCCGAAAGAACCACCATCCCCCTGTGGTTCTACGACTATCTGCTGGTAATCGTCCTTCACTTACCCCAGCTTCTGCTCGAACTGACTCTGCGTCGCCTCCTCAGCGAGGGGGGACAGGGAGGCACGTTCGGGAAGGAAAAAGTGAAAGACGGCGCCGCGGGAGCCATTCTGCTCGGCCCAGATGCGGCCGCCGTGCTGCTGGACGATGGTGCGGCAGATGGCGAGACCGAGCCCGGTGCCGCCCTTCTGTCGTGAATCGGATGCGTCCACCTGCTGGAAGCGGTCGAAGATAGTTTCCAGCTTGTCGGCGGGAACGCCGCGGCCCTCGTCGATCACGCTGACCGTGACGCCGTCGGAGGTGCGCACCGTGGCGACGCGGACCGTAGAGCGCGGCGGCGAGAATTTGATGGCATTGCTGAGCAGATTGGTAAGAACCTGCAGCAGACGATCGGCGTCGGCCTCGATGAAGACGGAATTCGAGTCGCTCGCCAGATAGACTTCCTCGGAATCGGCCATGGGCTGCATGGCCTCGACGGCCTGACGGACAAGGTCGTCGAGCGAGATGCGACGGAACGCGAGCGGCGCGCGCCCCGAGGTCATGCGCTCCAGATCGAGGATGTCGTTGATCAGACGGACGAGCCGGTCCGAGTTGGCGACCGCGATGCGCAGCAGGCTGGTTGCCTTTTCACTCACCTCGCCCAGCAGCCCTGCGGAGAGCAGCCCGAGAGCGCCGCGGATGGAAGTGAGCGGTGTACGCAGCTCGTGGCTGACCGTGGAGATGAACTCGTCCTTCATGTGGTCCAGCGCGTAGCGCTGGCTGATGTCGCGGAAGCTGAGCACGCTGCCCACCGGCTCGCCGTCTTCGACCATGGGCATCAGCGAAAATTCCACCGGGAAGTTCTTCCCGTTGCCGCGGAAATAAACGTCCTGGCCCGAGGCCCCCTCGGAGGTCTGGAAGGCGCGACGGGTGAGGCAGGTAGAGTCGCAGCCCGCGAGCGGGGGATGGAGCAGCTCGTGGACCCGGCAGCCGATCAGCTCGGATTCGCTGCAATCGAGCATGCGAGCGGCCGCGGGGTTCACGAAGGCGATGCGGTTGGACGAGTCGACCCCGACAATGCCGTCGGCCACCGAATTCAGGATGACCGCTTTCTGGCGATCCAGCTGGCGGACGCGGGCCTCCTGCCCGGCGCGGGCCATGAACTGGCCGACCGAGCCGCAGACGGTTTCGACGGTGGCCATCAGGTCGGGGTCTTCACGCACGAAATGGCGGGAAAAGCATTCGACCGTGGCGATGACCTGGTTGCCCACGCGGACCGGGACGGCCCATCCGGAGATAAAGCCGTTGAGGCGAGCCCCGGCGCGGCGGTTGAACGTAGGGTGCTGGCGGAGATCGTCAACCCAGCAGGGCTTGCCCAGAGACCATACCAGACCGGGCAGTCCCTGACCGCGCGAAAGAACCAGGCCTTCGGTCTCATGCAGGAAATCCTCGCTGGAACGGCCTTTGACCGCCCAGCAGATGCGGGGACGGATGGAGTGCTGGGTCTCGTCGACCGTCCACAGCGCGGCGAACTCGCAGGAGAATGTTCCGCAGAGAGCCTCGAGGACGCGCGTGAGGCCTTCGTCCATGGAAGTGGTTTCGGCGATGATCTGGCTGACGATCAGCTGAATGCGCAGACGGCGCTCGCGGCGGTTCTGCTGGGTGACGTCGCGGAAGATGCAGCGCACCGACACCGGGCCGGTTTCCTCGCGGCGGCAACTGAGACTGGCCTCGATTTCCACGTTTTCGCCGGACGAGTTGCGCAGACGGAGCGGGTGGTGCTCCACGCGCACCCCATGCAGCGCCTTGTGGAAGAGCGCGGCGGCTTCGGCCTGGACCTCGGGCGGGAACGGCGATTCGAACCCAATGAGTGACTCGAACTGTGGCGAATCCATGCCGAACAGCGCCTGCCAGGCGGGATTGACATAGAGGTAGCGGCCGCGCGGACTGAGTGTGGCGATCATCTCCGCGGAGTTTTCGAACAGATCGCGGTAGCGCTCTTCGCTCTCGCGGAGAGCGTGCTCGGCGCGGCGCGTTGCGCTCAGGTCGACGGCGATGGTGACCAGGCCTTCAACCGCTCCGGCGGAGGAACGCACCGCCGAGAGGTAAACCATGGCCGGGAAGGTGCTGCCGTCCCGCCGTCGGAAGCGCATTTCGAATCCCCGCACCCGGCTGGCGGGGAAAGTGGCCACGTAGCGGACGTAGGGAAGAAGCACCTGAGCGGTGCTGGGCGGCACTTCAGGATGGTGCACGCGAAACGCGGGCATGGCGGCGGCGAGTTGTTCACCGACGCGCGCCATTTCGCTTTCCGGAAAGAGATCGGCCGCGGTGAGCTTGCCGACGGCCTCGTGCGTGCGATAGCCCAGCATGCGTTCGGCCGCGGGATTGAAAAGATTGATGTGGCCGCCCAGATCGCAGGCGATCATCATGGGTCCGGCCGAGTCCAGAATGCTCCGGTGCAGACGGGCTACCCGCTCCAGCTGCCGCTCTCCCTGGCGCTCCCGCAGCGCAGCGCGAAAACTGGAAATGGCGATGGCCACCAGGAGGGCAAGGGCCACCGTCCAGAAGGCCGCGAAGCAGAAAATCCACGGATGACTCTGGTCGGACGGGCTTCCGTAGTGAGCGAGAATCAGCGCGCCCACCAGCGAAAAAGCCAGCGCGATCATGAAGGCTGGCGTGACGGTACGGGAGTGGCTGAATCGCGTCACGACTCGCTTCCGAGGAGAAATCGGGAATGGGCTTCCCTATGGGCTAAACAGAGATTCGAGGCCCAGTATAGGGGAAGCCTGGAGAGTTCCGTGAGGAAAATCCACAGCGAATCAGCGAAACAATCCCACTTTGGTGTTAGTGCTGCATAAGTGATGCAAAAATGTTGCACAAATTGTGACAGTGACGATTAGACGGCGACGGGATCGAGAATCCGGCTCCAGTGGCGCTCGCGCCTCTCGGAATAGGCTTTTTTATGCCAGGCATAGCCGGCGATGAGCGGAAGCGCCAGGGTGGCTTCGCTGTAAACCATCTGCTCGAAGGTGGTGTCCACTTTGCCCCAGGAGCTTGCCTCTTTGAGGGTGCTCGAGGAGAGGGCGCCGTCCCGGACGTCGGCGACGGTGATTTGGATCGCGTACTTATGCATCGGCGCTTCGTTGCCCAGGATGTCGGCGGCAACCACGATGTCCTGCGCGAAGTTCTTGGGAACACCGCCGCCGATCATCAGCAGACCCGTCGTCGGATTCGCAATCTTCAGCTGGGTCAGTTCGTAGAAATCCTTGGCCGAGTCAATCGAGACCTTCGGCTTGTCTTGCCTCTTGTGCTGGTGCGCAACCAGGCCGAATCCCGCCGAGCAGTCGCTGAAAGCCGGACAGAAAATCGGCACATCTTTCTGATAGGCCGAGTAAACGATGGAGTCGACCCCGCCCTTCTCCGGAGTCTTGCCGTTCTGCTCCAGCCACGCGCCCATGGCGCGGATGAATTCGCGGGAGCTGTGGGGGCGGGGCGGGAGCGAATCGGCGACCTTCTCCGTGGTCTCGTCGCAATGGCGCAGCTCTTCCTCGTCGATCAGCGTGTCGTAGATGCGGTCGATCATTAGCTCGCGCAGCTCGCCGTCCCGCGTTCCCGACTTATAAAGATCGTCGGCGATGTAGTGTTTGAACCCCAGCGCCTCGAAGAAGTCCTGATCGACGATGTTGGCGCCGGTCGAGACGACAGCGTCGACCATATTGTTACGGATCAGGTCGATGAAGATCTGCTTGAGGCCGGCCGAGATCAGCGAGCCGGCCAGGCACAGGATCACTCCGCAGTCCTGGTCGCGCAGCATGCGCTCGTAGATGGAGGCCGCCCGGGCAAGGTCACGGGAGCTGTAGGCCATCGACTGCATCGCGTCGACCAGAGCGACCACGTTGTGCTCGCGGATGTCGATGTGGCGGACGGGGTCTTTGAGGAGATCGTGTTTCGAAGGCATGACGACCTCAGGATAGCAAAGCAAAATGAGGATTGAGGTTGGGGCGCGGTGAATTGCGGGTAGGTTTCTGTGGCCTCAATACCTTTGAGGTTCCCTCCCTGTGGATTTGGGAAGAGACCTTATGCGCAACCGGGGGCGGCTGGATCCAGCTGAGCGGCCTCCAGCTTTTCCCGGGACTAACCTGACCGCTTCCTTCGTCGGTGAAACAGGCATGGCCGGCTTGCGCCCGGGGGAAAGCCGCCATGGGGAGAGCGTCGATGCGCGGATTGCGCGGAACCGGGGAGGTCGAGCACGGGGTTAAGGCGGCCGAGGAGTCGGGCCTGAAGCTGCGCGGCATCATCGAAGGGACCGAGCAGGCCTCGCAGATGGTGGCGCAGATTGCCACGGCCGCCACCGAACAGGCGAGCACCACCGACGAAGTGAACGCCAACATCGCGGAAATTGCCCGAATCTCGAACGACTTTGCCGCCGGCGCTCAAAAGTCAGCCCGTGCCAGCGAGTCGCTGAGCGAGCTCGCGGTGGAGCTGGATTCGCTGGTGTCGCGGTTCAAAGTGGAGGAGGATGCGGGGCGCAGCGAACCCGGTGTGCGGCCGCGCAAGGTGCGCGCGGGCGAGGTATCGATCACGCATCGGGCGGGTGCATTGGCCTGAGCTATCGCAAAGCCATGAGGTCCGGTTGTGCGCCGCGAGGCGCCTCAGCCGCAGTCCTTTTCGATGGTCCTGCCGGCTAGTCAGGCAGCACCATCGTTTTTCCCGCCAGATCGCAGGCACGCCACAGATACCAGCTGGCGACCGAGCGCCAGGGCCGCCACTTTTCCGCGCGCCGCTCGATCTGCTCCGCGCTGGCCAGCATCGACGCATCAAACGGCTTCGATTTCGGCAGGCGGAGAAACGTCAGCGCGAAGCCCTTGCGCACGCCGTAGTCGGTGATGGGCAGGACATCGGGCCGGCCGAGCCGGAAGATGAGCAGCATCTGCACCGTCCAGACCCCGACCCCGCGCACTTCCGTGAGGCGGTCGATGATTTCCTGATCGGGCATGCGGCGGATGGCAGCGAGGGTGGGCACGGTGCCGGAGAGGGTCTTGGCGGCGAGGTCGCGGAGGGCTTTCGTTTTGCCGGAGGAGAGGCCGCAGGCACGCAGCATTTCGTCGGGCGCCTCGAGCAGGTGCTCCGGCGAAGGGTGGAGTTCGCCAAATGCGGTCAGCAGACGCCTGAGGATGGCCGCCGCCGCTTTGCCGTGGAGCTGCTGATAGATGATGGACTCGAGCAGCGCCTCGAAGGGCGAGTGCTGGCTCTTGAGCCGCAGCGTAAAGGGCCCAACGCGCCCGATGAGTTCACCAAGTTTTGGGTCGGCTGCGGCCAGTGATCTCACGGCGAGTGCGGCATCGTAGCGAACTGGGCGCCGTCCGTCGATCATTGGAGACAGGGTACAGGGCGCGCCGCCGCGGGTACAGGCGTGCCGACCCGTCGATTGCGCTGGCTGCGGCTCGAAACCAACCCATATTGCAACCGGGACCGTTACAGATCGTTCGCTTCGAATTCGCCCGGCGAACCGGTGAATCGGTGAAGGCGGCTCGAGAACTTGGCCCTGTGTGCATGGCGTCGCGTGAATGGCGCAGGTTGGCGCTCGCGCCGCCGAGCCGGTCGTCCCTCCTGTTAACAAAATTTTCTGGTAACCGCGCCCCTGGCTTGCAGAGCGCGGCTGCTGCCGCTATAGTTTTTCTTTACTCGCAATTGTGATGCAGATCACAATCGGCTGTGATCCGGAACACAATCAAAACGAACTCCAGAGCGCAGGGCCTTGCCGGGTTGTGAGTTCTGAGCGCTGGAAGCAACCAGACCACCAGTGGAAACGCCTGTTCCGATCGGGTCCACCGCCCGCTTGCAACCACGGTAACCGAATTCCGCAACTCTCAAGCCATCGCCCCGCAGCGATTCATCGATTCACCGAAACGAGGAGAAGCAGGACGCATTCATGGCCCAGATTTTTGACCGCAGCTCGAACGCGCTGGCCCGGATGAGCCTGATTTTGACGGGACTGATTGTCATAGCCCTGGGGCTCACCCTCGACGAGCTGCAGCGATCGCCCTGGGTCACGCGCCAGGGACAGCGCGCCGATCAGCCCGTGCCTTTCAGCCACAAGCATCACGTGGAAGGGCTCGGCTTGCAGTGCCAGTACTGTCATACCACCGTCGAGAAGTCGAGCTACGCGGGCATTCCCCCGACCAAAACCTGCATGAACTGCCATGCCCAAATCTGGACCGATGCGCAACTCCTCGAGCCGGTCCGCCACAGCTGGGCCACGGGCGAGTCCATTGCCTGGAATCGCGTGCACGACCTTCCGGATTACGTCTTCTTCAATCATGAAATCCATGTGAACAAGGGCATCGGCTGCTCCAGCTGTCACGGCCGCGTCGACGAGATGCCGATCATGTATATGCAGAATTCGCTGCAAATGGAATGGTGCCTGAACTGCCACCGCAACCCGGCGAAGAATCTGCGCCCCGCCAGCGAGATCTACAACATGGCGTGGCAGGGCGCGTCCGGCCTCCATCCGGTCTGGTGCGCGGCCGAAGATGTGCCGGCCGGATCTCCCACCGCCGGTGGCGTTACCTGCACCGAGACCGCTCCACCAGGTGAGGTTCAGATCGCCGCCCTGGCGCCGCCCCTCGCCGGCCTGCACGCGCAAACCGTGGCCACCACCATCGGCAGCGAAAACACCGCGCCTGTCACGCTGCCGGCCGGATTGCAGTACGCAAAGTTCACCAGCCAGGAGGCGCTCGGTCAGTTCCTGGTGCAGCACTACGAAATTCGCAACCCCCGTGAGCTGACCAGCTGCGAGGTTTGTCACCGATGAACAAGAACGAGCGTTCAGCGATCGGCGATCGGCGTTCAGAAATGCAGGTGCCGGTGCTCGGTTCCTCAACTCAAGCGGGAGATCTGGTGCAGATCGAGCCGAACAAACTCACCCTCGCCGAGGTTCGCGCCAAACTGGCAAAGCAGAAGGGCAAAAGGTTCTGGCGCTCGGTCGATGAGCTGGCCGACTCGCCCGACTTTGCCGAGCTGGTCAACAAAGAGTTCCCCTCCCAGGCCTCCGAGTGGATCGATCCTGTCTCGCGGCGCAGTTTTCTCAAAGTCATGGGCGCTTCAATGGCGCTCGCGGGCCTCGCCGGATGCACCAAGCAGCCCGACGAACCCATCATGCCCTACGTCGCGGCGCCGGAAGATCTGATCCTTGGTAAGCCGGTCTATTTCGCCTCCGCGTTTCCCTTCACAACGGGCGCCATTCCGGTGCTCATCAAGAGCGACGCCTACCGGCCCATCAAGGTCGACGGCAATCCCGAGCATCCTTATAACCGCGGCGGCTCGGACCCCATTACCCAGGCGACCCTGCTCGATCTCTACGATCCCGACCGCTCGCAGCACGTGCTCTATCGCGGCGAACCGCGTTCGTGGCCAGCTTTTCTGGGCGCCTTTCGCGCCATGCTGGCCGACAAGAAGCCTTCCGGCGGCAAGGGCCTGTATTTCCTCAGCGCAACGGTGACCTCGCCGACACTCGCTGCGCAGTGGCAGCAGGCGCAGAAGAATTTTCCGCAGGCGAAGTTCATCCAGTACGACCCCGCCAATCGTGACAGCCACTACACCGCCGCACAGCAGGCTTTCGGCCAGTATGTCGATGCGCAATACCATCTCGACCAGGCCGACGTCATCGTCTCCCTCGACGCGGACTTCCTCGGCGGTGCCCAGTTTCCCGGCTTCCACAAGCTTGCCCGCGACTACGCGCAGAAACGCAAGCTCGATGGCACCGATCAGATGAACCGGCTCTACGTCATCGAGTCCGTCACCACGACCACCGGATTCAAGGCTGAACATCGCCTGGCGGTGAAGCCGAGCCAGCTTGCGGCCTTTGCGCAGTCACTGGCGAGCGCGGTAGGCGCAGGCGGATCAGCCTCGGGCAGCTGGACCGATCACGACTCGAAGTACCTGCAGGGTGTCGCGGCCGACCTTAAGGCGAGCGGCGGCAAATCCGTCGTGATCCCCGGCGAGTTCGCGCCGCCTGAAGTCCATCTCGCCGCATTCGCTCTCAACCAGGCGCTCGGCAATGTCGGCAAGACCGTGGTCTACACCGATCCGGTCAACCCCATGCCCTCGATCCAGGGCGACGATCTGAAGTCGCTCGTCGCCGACATGAATGCCGGCAAGGTGGACTGGCTGGTGATTCTGAATTCGAATCCTGTGTATGCGACGCCGGCGGATCTGGATTTCGAGAGCGCGTTCAATAAGGTTGGGACGGTGGTGCATCTTGGCTCGCATCTGGATGAGAC
>Ga0181519_10005542_pt1 | contig 10069 bp, 6 predicted proteins | sample PEATcosm2014_Bin_26_FD_121102 | JGI IMG/M metagenome (GOLD analysis project Ga0181519, IMG submission 121102) | Peatland microbial communities from MTU Mesocosm Facility, Houghton, MI, USA - PEATcosm2014_Bin02_10_metaG | ecosystem: Environmental > Terrestrial > Soil > Wetlands > Peat | place...
CGCCTGCTGCGTTTCGTCGAGCGCCGGCTGGCGCTGCTCGCCGCCGCCTGGCTGCGCTGTTTGTGCTCGATCACGAGCGGCGTCGGCTTTCTGCGCGTGCTCCTTGGCGACATCGGCCAATCGCTCGAGCTGTCGCTCGAGCGCGGCGAGTTGCTGCCCGGCCGCAGCCTGCTGGCTCCCGGCTTCGGCCTGCTCTTTGCGCATCCGCTCGAGTTCGCGCTTCGCCTCGGCGAAGTCACCGCGGGCCAGGGCTTGCGCAAGCCGGTCGGCCGGCTTCGCCGCGAACTGCTCGAAACCGCGCGCGAGCTGCTCTTTCAGTCGCTTGGCCACGTCGGCGTTCCCACGCCGCTCTTCGACCTGCCGGACCAGATCGTTGAGCTTGACCAATGTCTGCTTTGTGTCGCCGCTCTTCGCGCGCTCAGGCGAGGCGGTTTGCTGTTCGAGCTTTTCCAGGAGTTTGCGAGCTTCCTCGAGCCCTTTGCCGCGGGCCTCGTCGCTGCGCTTGGCGAGCTTCGTGCGCAAGGCTTCGTTCGAAACGGCGATGCGCTGGGCCTCGACCTTGGCCGCGGCCGTCGGCTCGGGCAGGATGTCGAACTTCCAAGCCAGGGCGACGACGAGCAGCCCAATCAGCGTCGGCGCCCACTTGCGGACCGGCGGCCAGATTCCGAACGGGCGCGTCAGTGCGAGCGTTTCGAGTCGCGCAGCCGTATCGTCGAACAAGGCTCGACCGGCCGGCGTCGCCCGCGCTTCCGCCGAGAGCGACCAACTACTGCTCACCCGCTCGCCGAGATCATGGCGACGATCGATCTCCAGCGCCGCCGCTAGCGGAGTCGGTCGGCCGACCAGCGCGATCGTCAAGGCGGTCAAGAACCCCCAACCGAGGCCGCCGGCGATGCACGCTTGCGGCGCCACGCCGAAGCTCGCCCAGCGGCCGACCTCGATCAGCACCGCCGCCAGCAGCAGTCCGGCGCCCAGGCACCATGGCGCGATTCGTAACGAACGCGCCAAGACCAGGCGGCGGGCGATACGTCGGACCTGACGCTCGAAAATGTCCATAGTGCGGATAAGCTTGTGGAGTCGTTCCTATTCGTATCCTGGCGGCTACCAGTGTACCGCGCCGGAAGGCCATTGCCCTCATTTTCGGTATCCACGCGGTTTTGCGAGGCCGAATCGTCGGCCGAACCGGTTTGACGGACAGGCGGAAGACGACCGTGCAACGTATAATAAATGAAACGGACCTTACTCATGAGTGATTTGCCATGGCCACCGCTTCGCAACCTGGCCGACTCCCCGCGCCGGACGACCACCCTCAGGCTGACGTGCTGATCTACGACGGCCAGTGTCGGATGTGTCGCGCGCAAGTCGGACGGATCGCCAAGTTCGATGGGCAGGCTCGCGTGGCGTTCTTGTCGCTGCACGATCCGCGGGTCCACGAGCGCTATCCCGACCTCGAACACGAAGCCATGATGCAGCAGATGGTGTTGGTCGACGGCCAAGGCCGAAGGCATTGGGGAGCCGCGGCGGTCCGCTACCTGTCGCGGCGGCTTCCGGCGCTATGGCTGCTCGCGCCCGTGATGCACGTTCCCGGCTCGCTGCCGGTATGGCAAGCGATGTACCGGTTCGTCGCTCGTCATCGCTACCTGCTCGGTCGGACCGCCACGTGCGACGATGGTGCTTGCCGCATCCCTTAGGATTCATCGATTCCAGCACAGTGCTGTCCACACGGGCGCGGAACAGCGTCTACGGCCCACGCCTGGGGGACGCTACGCAGGGGGTGGTGTCTGACCGAGGTTTCAGGGAAGCTTCGAGTGGTAGTTTTCATGCGCTTGCTACAATGCGATTACGCATTGTGTTGCGCTTGATTCTGGACAAAGTTGCGCAGGCCCTGGGTGTGGAGACGGATCATGCACGTCACCCCGCAGGCCAGATCGGTGAGCTCGCCGCCGTCGGCGGTAGATGCGGTCGAACCCGGCAACGTGCCGACGACCTGGAGAAACAGGCTCCTCGTGGCAGGAACCTTGCTCTTCGGATTGGGCTGCACCGCACTCGCGGTTCATCTGGCGGCCGACCACGTGCGACGTCTGTCCCAAGCGCGCTTCGAGCTGCTCACCGAGCGGCTGAGCGGAGAAACACGACACCGTGCCGAGCTATCCGGCAACGGACTCAAGGGCATTCGCGGGCTCTACGCCGCCAGCAATTCGATCGAGCGCAAAGAATTCGAAGCGTACGTCTCGACGCGCGATATGCCGAAGGAATTTCCTGGCGCTTTGGGCTTCGGTTTCATCGAGCGCGTGAGGCGTGCGGATCTCGATCGCTTCATCGCAGCAGAGCGGGCCGATGGCGCGCCCGATTTCGCGGTCCGCGCCGCCCTCGATGCCAAAGGCCTGGCCGGGGAATCGCCTGACCTGTACGTGATCAAGCATCTATTTCCGAGAGAGGCGAACTTGAAGGTCTGGGGATACGACATCGGTTCCGAACCGTTGCAGCGGATCGCGGTAGAGCGGGCCGTGCAAACCGGGGAACCGACGATCTCCGGCAAAGTCGGCCTGCAACAGGTGAGCGGGGAACACGTCGCCGTCCGCTGTTTCGTGCCCGTCTACAAACGGGGCACCAATCCAAAGACTGCGGCCGAGCGCTCGGCTGACCTGGAAGGCCTGTTTTATGCCCCGATCCTGCTGGAGGCGGCCCTGGATCGGGTCGTGGATGTCGTCGATGGAGAATTGAAGCTGGCGGTGTTCGATGGCGTAGAGGCGAACGACGACCATCTGCTGTACGACAGCGCGCCCCATGCGGGCGGCGTTGGTGGACCACTGCACAAGGCTGCCAGGGCGCGGCCCCTCTTCGAAGCACGCTCGTCGATCCCTGTCGGCGGCCGAACCTGGATGATCGTCACCTCGACGACGCCGAAGTTCGAAGCGGCGATCGACCGCTCGTTGCCCTGGGGGATCGGCTTGGGTGGGATGCTGTTCAGCGGCATGCTAGCGCTCATCGTCTGGTCGCTGGGGCAGAGCCAGAGCCGAGCCCTGGCGCTGGCCATGGAGATGACTGCTGAACTGAGGGCCAGCGAGGAAGGGATCCGCCGGGCGAAGGAGGAAGCCGAGCAAGCAAATTCCGCCAAGAGCTCGTTCCTCGCCAACATGAGTCACGAAATCCGCACGCCCATGAACGGCATCATCGGCATGGCCCAATTGCTCGGACAGACGGACTTGCGATCGCATCAGCGCGACTACCTGACGACCATTCGGGAGTCGGCCCAGATTCTCTTGCGACTGCTCAACGACATCCTCGACTTCTCCAAGATCGAGGCCGGCAAGCTGGAACTCGAGTGCGTCGACTTCGGCCTTGCGGAGTGCGTCGCTCGCGCCTCGCAGATGGTCGTGCTGCGCGCGGCCGAGAAGGGCTTGGAGGTCGCCTGTCGCGTCGCCCCGGAGATCCCAGATTTCCTGCGCGGCGATCCCGGCCGCATTCAACAGGTGCTCGTCAACCTGTTGGGCAACGCGGTAAAATTCACCACGGCCGGCGAAATCTACGTGAACATCGAAGCCGAGTCGATCACGCCCGATGTCGCCCGCTTGCATTTCTCCGTGAGCGACACCGGTATCGGGATTCCGGCCGACAAGCTGAACCAGATCTTTCGTCCGTTCGAACAGGCCGAAGCCTCGACGACACGCCGCTTCGGCGGCACTGGGCTGGGCCTGGCGATTTCGCGGCAGCTTGTCGAGATGATGCATGGTCGGATGTGGGTCCAAAGCGAACCTGATTGCGGTTCGACCTTTCACTTCACCTGCGAGTTGGGAGTGGCGACGAACCAACATCTGCGCGAGCCGGCGGAGCTCGATTCGCTCCAAGACCTGCCGGTGCTGGTGATCGACGACAACTTCACGAATCGCCGCATCCTGAGCGAGATGCTGCAGCACTGGCGAATGCGGCCGATCCTGGCCGACTCCGCCGCTGCTGCCCGGCAATCGCTTCAGGATGCCGAGGACGCGCAGCGGTCCATTCGGCTCATCCTGCTCGATCACCACATGCCCGGTGAAGATGGATTGCAATTCGCCGAGAGCGTACGCGACCTGTTGAAGCGGCGTCAGTGCCGGGTGATCATGATCTCGTCAGGCTCGTCACCGGTCGATGCCGACCATTGCCAGCAGTGCGGCATCAGCCGGTTCATGACCAAGCCGGTGATCGCGTCCGAGTTGCTCGACGAAGTGCTGCGTCAGTTCGGGCGCTACACGATCTTCAAGCCCGATCAACCCCAGACGACGAGCATGCACGAGTACGTTCAACCCCGTCGGGTGTTGCTGGTCGAAGACAACGAAATCAATCGCCGCGTGGCGTTGGGGTTGCTCCATTCGCGCGGACACCACAGTGTTTGCGCCGCCAACGGTGAGGAAGCGCTGAGGATCCTCGCCGAACAGGAGTTCGACGTCGTTCTGATGGACATGCAGATGCCGATCCTGGACGGCTACGAGGCGACGATCGAGATTCGCCAGCGCGAGCTGCGCACCGGCGGTCACGTGCCGATCGTGGCGATGACCGCCGAGGCCCTGAAGGGTGACCGCGAACGCTGCCTCGCCACCGGCATGGACGACTACATCTCGAAGCCGATCGTTCCCGACGAAATGTACCGAGCCATCGAGCGATTCCCGGCAATCAGTGCGCCGACAGACGCAGGCGCGAAGGATCTCGGGCTGAATGGTGCTGCGCAGGCCGCCCGCGATGCAGGCTCGAAACGCTCGGAGGCACCAACCGAATCGACGGTCCTGACGACACTACCGGCCATCGATTGGGCGGTCGCGCGCGCAAGGCTACCGGGCAGCGATGCGGAGCGGAACGAGTTCGCGGTACTATTGAGAACCGAAACGAAAACCCAACTACGCGACATTCATCGTGCGATCGAACTGCGAGACTCCAAGCTGTTGCGACACTCCGCGCATACGATGAAAGGTTGCGCCAGTTGTTTCGGTGCCGAGCCTTTGGTCCAAGCGGCGCTGGCCTTGGAAATCCTTGGTCGCGCGGAGTCGTTCGACGGAATCGGCGAAATGTTGCCGCGGCTCGAACAGGAGCTGGCTCGCGTGCTGGCAGCCCTGGATGTCGGCCCCGCCAACTCGACGTTCTGACGCAAAGGAATAGGAGCGAAGGCGATGCGGAATTTGCCCCAGCTAGCCGGTTCTGGATACGCGGCAAATGAATGCGACCCGCGGCAGCAGCAGTTCGCTTCCATCATCGCGCTGGCAGAGCCAATGCTCGGCGACGGCCGTGGATGGCTTGACGACGCGCACCTGAATCAGCGTGCTCTCATAAACATCGGTGACTTGGTGGCGCTCGCCGAGCGCGATTTCTTGCGATTGCATACAGGTATCCGCCCAGAATCCTCTCCCCTCCTCAATCTTTTATCCGCTTCGCGCGAAAAGCCAGCATTTTCGGTCCGGATTTGGAGCGCGCCTTGCTTGGTCCCGCCGGAGGGAGTACGACAAACAGTCAGTCGGCGTGCTCGTTTGATTCCGTCAGGGGGTGATGAACCCTCTGGAACCGTGGCCGCGAGGGCCACCGGCAAAATGTCGCACGGTCTCTCGTTAGCCGAAGTTCAGGTGACTGCGAACCGGGGGCGTGTCCATGAAGGTGCTGATTGCCGAAGATAGCGTGCTGTTCTTGAGACTGCTCGAACGGCTCCTGGCGGATTCGGGTTTCGAGGTCGTCATCGCGACCGATGGCGACGAGGCCTGGCGCATCTTGCAGGAGCCCGACGCACCAAAGCTGGCGCTCGTCGATTGGCACATGCCTGGGCTCGACGGTCCGGAGATCTGTAAGCGGCTGCGGCAGCTCCAAACGCTGACGCCGACCTACGTCATCCTGATCACGAGCAACACCTCGAAGTCCGACGTGGTGGCCGGGCTGGAAGCCGGAGCCAGCGACTACGTCACCAAGCCCTTCGACCCGGCCGAGCTGCGCGCTCGGGTCCAAGTCGGGCGCACGGTCGTCGAGCTCCAGGCCGACGTCGCTCGGCGGATGCGAGAATTCGAAGAGTACGTCGAACATGCGCCGCTTGGAATCCTGGTCGTCGAACACGACGGCTCGATCGAGTTCGCCAACGGCCGCGCTTGTTCGATCTTCGGCTACCAGCCGGAAGAGCTGAAGGGCCAGCAGGTCGAGATCCTCGTTCCCGAGTTCCTGCGCGAACGTCACGAGGGTTTGCGGTCCGAGTATTTCCGCAATCCGGACTCGCGCATGATGGCGCGGCGCGACGAAATCGTCGGGCAGCGATTCGACAACAGCCAGGTGCCCTTGGCCATCGGCTTGAACCCCGTCTGTCGCGGAGACGCCCCGCGGGTTGCCTGCACGGTGATGGACCTCACCGAGTTGCGACGTGTGGAGATGCAACTGCAGCGATTCTTCGACCTGTCATTGGACTTGTTCGTCATTGCCCACGTGAACGGCACCATCCTGCGGACAAATGCCAAGTACCGCACCTTGCTGGGCTTCTCCGAAGACGAGCTGCTTGCCCGACCGTTTTACGACTTCATCCACCCCGAGGACATCCCGGCAGTCGAAGCTCAGATACGCAAGCTGGCGGCCGGCGAAGCCATCAGCGAATTCCGCTGTCGTTTGCGTGATTTCCAGGGCAACGAGTACTGGATCGAATGGAACGCCCGATCCATTCCGGAGGACGGCACACTGTACGCCGTCGGACGTGACGTCACCGAGAGCCTGCGCTTGGCGAACGAACTGCAATATCGTCAGACCCGGGAGCGCGCTATCCTGGACCATATGCCGGCGATCATCTACGTCAAGGGGACGGACGGTCGCTACGAGTTCGTCAACCATCGACACGCCGAACTCATCTCCGGCAGCCCCGAAGCGGCGATCGGCAAGACGACCGGGGACTTCTTTCCCGCGGAAAGAGTCGAAACGATCATGGCGCACGATCGGCGCATCCTCGAATCCAGGGAAACGATCACCGTCGAGGAAGTTCTCCAGCAGGAGGATGGCGATCATGTCTATGTTTCGCTGAAATTCCCCTTGCTCGACTCCAGCGGTCACGTATGCGCCAGCGCCGGCATTTCGACCGACATCACGGAACAGCTTCGGGCCCGTCGGGTCAACCAGGAGCTGACGCTGGCGCGCTCGTTCCAGGGCAAGCTGTACCCGAAGGAGGCACCGGTTACGCTGGGCATCGACGTGGCGGGGTCGGCCACGGCGCTGGCCCAGCTATGCGGCGATTACTATGACTACATCGAGATCGGTCCCAAGCGATTGATGGTCAGTGTCGCCGACGTCAGTGGCCACGGGATCGCTTCGGCCTTGCAGATGGCTCAGACACGGGGCGCCGTCCGGGGCCTGGCGCGGCATGGGCTCGATCCTTCGCTCATCATGGACGAACTGAACCGTATGCTCTGCGAAGATTTGCCCGAGTCGTACTTCGTCAGCTTCTTTCTCGCCGATATCGACGCCGAGAGCCACCGGTTGCGTTATGTCGGGGCAGGTCACGATGCGATCCTCATTCGGGCCGATGGCAGCGAGTGCCGGCTGGATTCCACGCACCCCTTGCTGGGGATCGAGCGAGCGATCGCCTTCCCCGAGCAGCCCAGCCTGCACATCGGACAGGGAGACGTCCTGTTACTCTTCACCGACGGCTTGACCGACGCGACGAGCCACGAGGGAAGGCACTATGGCCGAAAGCTGGCGGCGGATACGGTCCGTCATCATCGCCAGCAGTCGGCCGGCGAAATCCTCAAAGAGCTTTTCGAGTCGGTCAGCGAGTTCATCGACGGTCAGAAACTCATCGACGACATCACCGCCGTGGTGGTGAAGGTCATCGCCTGACGCACCATGAAGATCCTGTTTCTCCACGGCTGGCAATCGGTCCCCGGTGGTAAGAAGCCGACGCACCTGGGCAGCGCCGGGCACCATGTCGCCAACCCGAAGTTGCCCGACGACGACTTCGAGGAGGCTGTGCGGATCGCTCAACAGGCGTTCGACACCGAGCGGCCCGACGTGGTCGTCGGCTCGTCGCGTGGCGGCGCGGTGGCGATGAACGTGTGCGCCGGCACGACGCCGCTCGTGCTCTTGTGCCCGGCCTGGCGACGGTGGGGCACGATGCGCACCGTACCGCCGGGAACGACCATCCTGCACAGCCGCTCCGACGAAGTGATTCCGTTCGCCGACAGCGAAGCCTTGGTGAGCGCCAGCAGCTTGCCGGCCACCGCGCTGGTCGAGGTCGGCAGCGATCACAGGCTCGCGACGCCTGATGCCCTAGCCGCCATGCTGCGAGCCTGCGAAGCTGCGCACGCCTCGCGACGATCCGAATGAGGTTCGTTCGCTGGGCCCCTGGCGGGTCGGAATACTTCAACCGGCTGCGATCTAGGTCAGGGCCAGCTTGTTCACGCCGTTGAGCGCCGCCACCTTATAGGCCTCGGCCAACGTCGGGAAGTTGAAGACGTTGTGGATGAAGAAGTCGACTGTCCCGCCGAAAGCCATCACGGCCTGGCCGATATGAATCAGCTCGGTCGCATTCGTGCCGATGATATGTACGCCCAGGATCTTGCGATTCTCCTGGTGGATCAGCAGCTTCAGCATCCCGATATCGTCCCCCAGAAGCTGCCCGCGAGCGATCTCGCGATACTGGCCGATGCCCGCTTCGTAGGGGATGCCGGCCTCGGTCAGTTGCTGCTCCGTCTTGCCGACCATCGAGACCTCGGGCACCGAGTAGATGCCGAGCGGAAACAGCTCGGGGATCGAGTTCGTCTGCACACCGAAAGCGTGGCATGCCGCCAGGCGTCCTTGCTCCATGGCAGTCGAGGCCAAGGCCGGAAAGCCGATCACGTCGCCCACGGCGAAGATGTGCTCGACCTGCGTGCGGTAGTCCGCATCGACCGTCACGCGCTGCCGCTCATCGAACTTGACTCCGGTGTTCTCCATGCCCAGGTCGCCGCAAACGCCCTGCCGGCCGATGGCGTAGAGCAGACACTGGGCGCGGATCTTCTTGCCGCTTTCGAGCGTCGCCTGCACGAGCGTCCCGTCGCCGTTCTGCGGAGGCAGGGTCTCGATCGAGGTCACTTTCTCCTTGAGCCGGAGCGTGATCCCCGAATTGCGCATGTGATAGTGAAAAGCCTCGGCGATCTCACGATCGAGGAACCCGAGCACCTGGTCGCGTCCTTCGATCAGCGTCACGCGCACCCCGAGCGTCGCCATGATACAGGCGTACTCGGTGCCGATCACACCGCCGCCGACCACGATCATGTTTCGCGGCAGCGTCTCCATTTGCAGGATGTCGTCGGTGCAATAGACATGCTTGCCGTCGAAGGGGACATGCTCCGGTCGGGCCGGCTTCGTTCCCACGGCAATCACGAACCGCTCGGCCGAGATCCGATCCGAGCCGTCCGGCCGAGTTACGCTCAACAGGTTGGGGGTTTCGAACTTGGCATGCCCCCAAATCAGCTCGACATTGTTGCGGTCGAACGCGTCGCGGATGATGTCGAGCTCGTGGTTGATTACCTGCCGGCTGACGGAGATCAGGTCCGAGATCGTGATCTTGCTTTTGACGCGGTAGCTCTCGCCGAACAGCCCTCGTTTGCCGCGCCCGCTGAGATGCATGGCGGCTTCGCGAAGCGCCTTCGACGGGATGGTTCCCGTGTTGATCTGCGCTCCGCCGACGTTGTTGCAGCGTTCGACAGCGACCACGCGCTTGCCGAGCTTGGAAGCCTGAATGGCGGCCCTTTGTCCGGCCGGCCCGGTGCCGATGACGGCGATATCGTAGTGTCGCACGGTATCCTCTGCTGTGAATGCAGATCGCCTGGGCACCGTTCCGTCGCGCCCTGCGATCGATTCCCCCCCACTCGCGACTCAACTCTGAGTCGAAAGCCATCTGAGTCGAAAGCCTCGCCGAATTCCAGGGGGGCGCTCGGAAATCCCCGGTTTTCCGGCTACCGTCCGTCGAGCCTGCCATACCGCCGAAGCCGGGGTATGCCCAAGGCCACCACCGCCACGACGACCAACGTCCCCAGCCCGCCCCCCACGACGGAAATCGTCGGCGACGTAAATCGGGCCACCAGGCCCGACTCGAACGCGCCCA
>Ga0181519_10005545_pt1 | contig 10063 bp, 8 predicted proteins | sample PEATcosm2014_Bin_26_FD_121102 | JGI IMG/M metagenome (GOLD analysis project Ga0181519, IMG submission 121102) | Peatland microbial communities from MTU Mesocosm Facility, Houghton, MI, USA - PEATcosm2014_Bin02_10_metaG | ecosystem: Environmental > Terrestrial > Soil > Wetlands > Peat | place...
CCCGGTGCTCGAGTCGCTCGACATCGTGGCCCAGGGCTGTGGCAATGCCGTGTTGGCCGAGGCCGTGCTCGACACCAAGACGGCTATCCGCGAGGGCCAGCCCTTCTCCGAGCCCATGAAGCAGCACGACGTCTTCCCGGTCCTGGTGACCCAGATGGTCGAGGTCGGGGAGGCCACCGGTGCCCTGGACGAGATGCTCCTTCGGGTGGCCGAGTTCTACAACGGCGAGGTGGACCAGACGGTCGACAACCTGACCTCGATCCTCGAGCCGGTGCTGGTGGTGTTCCTGGGCATCGTCGTCGGTAGCGTCATCATCTGCCTGTACCTGCCGATGTTCGACTACATCAAGCACGTCGGATCCTGACCACGCCGGTCCGCGGCGACGTGTTGGCCGCACAGGTCGAGCGCGTCGACCGCTCACGGGCCTCCGTAGGCGTGGAGAGCGCCCGATAGGCTGACCGCCACGACCACCGGGATCGCAGACCAGTCGGGAGGGCGGTCGTGGGCTCGTCGGGCGATCGGAGCCCTGGCCACCGGGCTGCGGTGGTCCTGGCCGGTCCTGCGCTTCCTCCTCGGCCTGGCCCTGGCCGGTGTGGCCCTGTGGGTGCTGAGCGGTCACCGCAGCGAGCTCCAGGGCCTCTCCAGCCTCTTCTCCCATCTGCACTGGTGGTGGCTCCCGGTGGCCGTGGCCGTGGAGGCGGCATCGTTCGTGGCCTTCGCCGGCGTGCAGTACCGGCTGCTCTCGGCGGGTGGCGTGTACCCGCCGGTCATCCCGCTGATCGGGATGACCGTGGGCGCCCAGGCCATCAGCAACTCCCTGCCCGCCGGGGCGGCCCTGGCCGCCGTGTACGGCTACCGCTGGTTTCGGCGGTTCGGGGCCGACGAGACGGTGTCGGCGTGGGCTCTCATCGGTACCGGGGTGACCGCCGCCGTGTCCCTGGCCCTGGTCGCCGCGGCCGGGCTGGCCGTGGCGGCCGAGCTGGGGGCCAGCCTCGACCTGATCGGGGCGGTCATCGGAGTCCTGCTGGTGACCCTGGCCGTGGGGGGCCTGTTCGTCTATGAGCGGCCCCTGGCCGTGGTCGTCACCTGGAGCGTGCACACCAGCCGGCGACTGCTCGGGCGGCCCCGGGGCGACGTCGCCGCCACCATCGGCGAGGTCGTGCAGCGCCTCACCGTGGTGCGCCTGGGTTGGCGGGACATCGGGGCCATTCTCGGCTGGGGCAGCGCCAACTGGCTGCTCGACTGCGCCTGCTTCGCCTTCAGCTTCTTGGCCGTGGGTGCCGACATCCCGTGGGAGGGCCTGCTCCTGGCCTACGGCGCCGGGCAGCTGGCGGCCAACCTGCCCATCACCCCGGGTGGCCTCGGGGCGGTCGAGGGGAGCATCACCATCGCCCTGGTGGCCTTCGGGGGCGACCGGACGACCACGGTCGAAGCCGTGGTCATCTACCGGCTGATCAGCTTCTGGGCCGAGCTGGTGGTGGGCTGGGCGGCCGTGGGCATCGGGGCCCTCCAGGTGCGGGCCGGACGCTGGCCCCGGTCGGTGGCCGGCCTGGCTCCGGACCTCCGCCACGAGCTGGGCGATGGACCCGAGGAATCACCGCTCCCGTCGATGGAGACGGGGACCGAGCAACGCGAGGTGGGGGGATGACCAGGATCGGGTCGGGCCGGCCGTGGCGATGGAGGGCGGGCGTGCTGGCCGTCGTGGTCGGCGCGGCCACCCTCACGGGGTGCACGGCGGTGCGCAACGACCTGGGCACGGCCAACAGCCCGTGCTACGTGGCCCTGCCGGCGGCCCGCCAGGCCGTGCACGGACGGGGACGGCTGGTCGGGGTCCATCTGGCGTCGGTGGGCTCGTTGGTCCGGGCCCGGGGCCTGTACCGGGTGGCCCACGTCTCGCCGGCCGGCCGGCCGGTGGCCAAGGTGTGCCTGGTCGCCTTCAGCGGCCATTTCACGGCGGCCGGCGTGGAGCAACCCCGGGGCCGCCCGAGCGGGCACCTGGCCGTGGTCGTCCTGCAGTACCAGGGCAACAACCTGCTGGGCACCGTGCTGTTCGAGCACGCCCCCCAGGCCTTCGGGCACTCGCATTTCGGCCCGTGAGCGGAGATTCGGCCGGCCGGGCCCGTCCATCCCCCTGGCCGTTCGGGGCGCCCCAGCCGGGCCGTTCACCGGACGACCAGCGTGGTCGATTCGGGACCAACGGCCCTGGCCGCCCCGGTCCCGGAGGGCGACGATGAGGAGATCAAGACGGGAGAGCCGATGGTGAAGAGTGAGGCGTAGGCGAACCGGGGACTGGGACGGGCTTCGTCCGGCCCGGGCCTTCGTGCTGCTGAGCTCGCTGGCCGTGGTCGTGGGCACGGTGCTGCCCTGGGCCATGGTGAACCTGGCCGGGTCGACGACCGGTGGCCCCGGGGGTGCCGGCCGGCAGCTCTCGATGTGGCAGATCCCGGGCGGCTGGCGGGCCGGTGCGGCGATCGTTGCCGGCGCGGCGATGGTCGGCGTCGGCACCGCCCTGTGGTTGCCCGAGCGGTCGGTGGCCCCGATCGGCGCGGCGGTGGCCGTCGTGGCCGGCGGGGTGGAGATGGTCACCTATCAGCACGTCCGCTCGGCGGCGTCTCCGCTCCACACGGTCAGCCCGGCCGTCGGCTTCGTCCTCACCCTGGCCGTCCTCTACGGCCTCATCACCTGGGGGGCGCTCAGCCGGTGGCCGTCGCCCGGGCGCCCGATCGCCGGGCCCGCCCGGTTGAGCAGCCGGGTGCCGTCGGCCCCGATCGGCCCGGGCCTGCCGGTGCCGGCGTGGTCGCCCTCCTCGGGCGCCGAGGCGCTCCACCTCGCCGTGCGGGCCGACCCGCCGCTGCCCGGCCCACCCCGGCCCGACGTCACGGCGCCGGCCGACGAGGACGACGAGCCGGCCCTGCCATCGTTCTGGGGAGGGCCGTCGGCCGCCGCCGCCTTCGTTTCGGACGAGCTGGCCCGTTCCGTCGTCGGGTCGCCCTCGCCCGTCTCGGTGCGGTCGCCGGCCGGCTGGTACGAGGACTATGGCGACCCCAGCCTCGAGCGGTACTTCGACGGGGCACGCTGGACGGAGCACACCGCGCCGCGATGAGCTGGGGTGCCGGCCGAACCCAGACCGGGGGCCGGGCCCGGGGGTCGGGCCCGGGTGTCGGTTCAGGGGTCCGGCCGGCTTCGGCCTCGGGCCGGGCAGCGGTTCAGCCGGCCGCCGGGCCCTCGGGGGGTGGTCCGTCGGGCCGGTGGTCGCCGGGGATCTCGCCGTCTGCGCCCGGGCCACTCGCCGGTTCCGGTGCGCCCGTCGAGCCGGAGGCCGGAGCGGCCGGGTGGTCCCCGGCCGGCCGGGGCTTCGGCGGGGCCAGGGGGAAGCCCGGGTTGGCCGTGCGCTGCTGGCGGCGCTCGGCCCGCTCCAGATGGCGCTCGACATCCGACCACCGCAGCGGATCGGGATCGCCGCCGCGGTCCTCGGTCCGCTGGGCCCGGACGACGGTGACGAACGCCACGGTCCACAGCGGGATGATCGTCCCCAGTTTGGCCACGAAGCCGGCCAATTGCTGGTCCAAGATGGGCGACAGCCCGGCCACCGACTGGTCGCCGGCGAACGGCGGGTACAGGGGGTGGCGGGCGAAGATCCAGATGATGGCCAAGAAACCGGGCACGATGGACTGGACGACCAGGTAGGCGGCCCGGCCGAGGGCGGCCGGCCGGTGGGTGCCGGGCAGGCGGTCCAGCACGGGCGCCCAGAGCACGGCGCCGGTCAGGATCAGGAGCACTTCGAGCAGGGCCCGGGCCAGGCCCGAGGAGGCCTGGGCCTTGACCGCCGGCACGGTCAGGGTGGCCACGGCGACCACGGTGACCACCAGCACGGCCACCGCAGGTCGGGATGCGGTGCGCACGGCGGCGTCGACCGGGGCCGGCCGGGTGAGGGAGCTGAGAAGGGCCGGGGGCGTGCCCACGATGAGCAGCGAGGGCACGGCCAGAAGCAGGATGAGCCGCTGGATGACCAGGGCGGTCAGCGACCAGTGGGCGGCCAGGTCGGCGATCGGCCAGGTCAGGGCGACCAGCAGGAAGACCAGTCCCAAGAAGAACCAGCCGACCTGCCGGGGCGTGGCCTGCCATCCGGGCCGGCGGACCGCCGTGCCGTAGACGGCGCCCAGGCCCAGGACGACCAGCCAGGCTCCGGCGTGCAGGTGGAAGCTCCAGACGGCGGCCGTCACCGGGTGCCCGGGGCCCTACGCTCGGGGCCGTGGCCCCCCTGGATCGTTTGGAGCGACTGACCGACCTGGTGCTGGTCCTCCTGGCCGCCCGGCACCCGGTGACGCTCGAGGAGATCGCCCAGCAGGTGCCCGGGTACCCGGAGTCCAAGACCGCTCGCCGCCAGGCCTTCGAGCGGGACAAACGGCTTCTTCGCGACGAGGGCATCCCGGTGGTCACCGGGGCCGTGGACGGGCCCGAGCAGGTCGGCTATCGGATCGATCCGGAGGCCTTCTACCTGCCTGACCTGGAGCTGCATCCCGACGAGCAGGCGGCCCTGCACCTGGCCGTGGCCGGCGTCCACCTGGGCGATCCTAGCGGCCGGGATGCCCTGCTCAAGCTGGGTGCCACCGGCCTGACCGAGGCCCGCCCGGTGGCCGACCTGGATCCTCCCGAGGCCCTGGTGCCCCTGTTCGACGCCCTGGCCTCCCGGGCCGCCGTGACCTTTCCCTACCGCGGGGTGACCCGCCATGTCGCCCCCGGGGGACTGGTGTTCCGCCGGGGCCACTGGTACCTGGCGGCCTGGGACACGGACCGCCGGGCCCCCCGGACCTTCCGGGTGGACCGGCTGGAGGGTCCGGTGGACCGGGGGGCCGACGGCTCCGGAGTCCCGCCGGAGGGCTTCGATCCCGACGCCGTGGTGCCGCTCGAGCCCTGGCGGCTGACCGAGGGCGAGGAGCAGGAGGTCCGGGTGCTGGTCGACCCGATCGAGGCTCCCCGGGTGGTCGAGGAGGTGGGTGGGGACGCCATCACCGAGCGTCGGGCCGACGGTTCAGTGGTCGTGGGACTGGCCGTCACCAACGTCGCCGCCCTGCGGTCCTGGGTCCTCGGGCTGGGCCACCACGCCGAGGTGCTCTCGCCCGATCCGGTTCGTCGGGCGGTCGTCGACTGGCTGACCCTCCTGGCCGATCAGGCCAGCGCGGCGACCCCCGGGGCGCCCGGCGGGCCGACCGCCGGCCACGCCGCCGAGCCGGCGATCATCGAGCCCGGGCTCGCCGAGCGGGGGGCCACCGCCCGCCCGTCGGCAGCAAGTCCGGCCACCAGCCAACGCCTGCGCCGGCTCCTGGCCATGGTCGGCTGGCTGGCCCGGGTCGGGGAGGCCCCCCTCGACGAGGTGGCCAGCCGGTTCGGCCTGACCCCGGCCGAGGTGGCCCACGAGCTGGAGCTGGCGGCCTGCTGCGGTGTCCCTCCCTACTCCCCGGACGTGCTCATGGAGATCGTGGTCACCGACGACCGGGTCCAGGCGCACCTGCCGGCCGCCCTGGCCCGGCCCCGGCGCCTGACCCCGGCCGAGGGGTTCGCCCTGGCCGCCACGGCCCGGACCATCCTGGCCGTCCCCGGGGCCGACGAGGACGGGGCCCTGGCCCGGGCCCTGGCCCGGTTGGACGCCGTGCTGGGTGACCACGGTCCCCTGGTCGTCCAGCTGGACGACCCGCCGCTCCTGGCCGCCGTCCGCTCCGCCCTGGCCGCCGACCGCCAGCTGGAGATCGAGTACCACTCGGCGTCGACCGACGAGACGACCCGACGGATCGTCGACCCGGTGGACGTGGTGTCGCTGGACGGGCACTGGTACCTCGACGCCTGGTGTCACCGGGCCGACGATCTCCGGCGCTTCCGGGTCGACCGCCTCCGGGACCTGGTCGAGCTGGGCCCCCGGGACCCGGCGGCGGCCACCCTGGCCCCGGCCACCGCCGAGTCGTTCGTCCCCGGCCCGGGAGCCGAGCGGGTGCGTCTGGTCGTGGGGCCGGCCGGGGCCTGGTTGGCCGAGACCGTCCCCGTGCTCAGCTCGGCCCGGACGGCCGACGGCGGCCTCGAGCTCACGGTGGCCGTCGGCGGGCGCGCCTGGTTCGAGCGGCTCCTCCTCCAGCTGGGGCCCGAGGCCCGGGTCCTGGACCCACCCGAGCTGCGCCGGGCCGGTCCCGACGCCGCCCGCCGGGTCCTGGCCCGCTACCGCCCGTAAGGGTCTCGGCCGGTGCTCGGCATCGTCCGCCTGTCCGGCCCTTCGCCCGAGTACTACGTGGGCCGGTCCCGGAACGACGGGGCCCGAGGAGAGGAGCCGGTGGTCGGCCGGTGGTGGGGCCGGGCCGCCCCGGGGATCGGCTGCCGGGGTGCGGTGGGTCCCGACGAGCTCGGGGCGGTGCTGGCCGGCGGCCGGGCTGACGGCCGCCCGCTGGCTCAGCGCCGGCCGGTCACCGCCGCCGGGTACGACCTGACCTTCAGCGCCCCCAAGTCGGTGAGCGTGGCCTGGGCCATCGGCTCAGACCGGCACCGGGACGCGCTGTGGGCCGCCCACCGGGTGGCCGTCGACGCCGCCATGACCTACGTCGAGGAGCGGGCCGTGGCCGTCCGCCGAGGGTCGGGGCCCGAGCGCCGGCTCCTCGGGGTGCACGGCGTGGTGGCCGCCGCCTTCGACCACGGCGAGAGCCGGACCGGTGACCCCCACCTCCACACCCACGTGGTGACGGCCAACCTGGTCCAGGCCGAGGACGGGCGTTGGAGCGCCATCGACGGCCGGGGCCTGTATGCCCACGGTCCGGCGGCCGGCCGCCTCTACCAGGCCCAGCTGCGCCATGAGGTGACGGCCCGCACCGGGCTGGCCTGGGTCCGCCACTCGGCCGACCGTTGCGAGCTCGAGGTGGTCGGCCCCGAGCTCCGGGGGGTGTTCTCCGGTCGCCAGGCCGACATCCGGGCCGCCCTGGCCGGGCGGACCGGGCGGGCGGCCAGCCGGGTGGCCTGGGCGGCCACCCGGCCCCCGAAAGGGCCGGCCGGCACCGACGAGGACCGGCGGGTCGGGTGGCTGGCCCGAGCGGCCGATGTCGGGTGGACCGGGGAGCTCGGCCGTCTCGGCGACTGGCGCACCGGACCCCCCGTCCTCGACGAACAGGCCTGGGCCAGGGCGCTGGTCCGGGACCGGCCCACCGCGCTCTACCGGCGCGACGGCGTGGCCGCCTGGTCCGACGGGCTGGTGGCGGGGGCTCCGGCGGCCGCCGTCCGGGCCGCCGTCGACCGGTGGCTGGGACCGGGTGACGGTCCCGGGGTCGGTGAGCGCCGGCGGGTGGCGGCCGAGCTCGTGCCGGCGGCCCACCTGCTGGTCGCCCTGGGCCCCCGACCGACCACCGCGGCCGGCCTGGAGACCTGGTGCCGGGGGGCCCGGGCGGTCGAGGACTACCGGCACCGCTTCGGCGTGGCCGACCGGACCGACCCGGTGGGGGCCGGCGCACCCGGCTTGGCGACCCTGACCCCGGCCCGTCTGGCCGCCCATCTCCGGGTGACCGGCCAGATCGACGAGACCCGACGCCGGCTCGGCCGTCCGCCGTGGCGGGAGCTCGACGGTGTGACCCTCGAGCGCGGGAGGGGGTGACGGCCCGCCGGGACCGGGCTCACCGGTCGCGCCCGACCGGTCCGGGGCCGGGGCCCCGCCCGAGGGCCGGCCCGTCCCGACCGGGGAGGCGACCCCGGCTGAGCTCGCGCCACGGTGACACGGCGTGGGCCGGGGTCAGGCCGACCCATCCGAGCCGGTTGGCGCTGTCGAGGGCCAGGGCCGACCCGGCTCGACCGCGTGCGGCGACATCGACGGGGAGCCGTCGGCGGGTCGTCCCGGCCACGCTGACCGAGTGCTGGCGGCCCCGGCCGGCCACTGAGGACACGCCGAGGGTCCGGGTGGCCACCTCGACCTCGCCGCCCAGGGTCGACAGCGCGTCGAGGGTCCGCATGTCGGCGATCCCGGGCAGGACGACGGTCGTCCCGAAGAGGGACAAGAACGCATCGGCCTGCTCGCCCCACTGGGACCGGGCCTGGGACAGGTCCTGGAGGCAGGCCAGCGTCAGCAGGCCCTGGCCGGCCCCCTCGCTGACCATGGCCGGGAGGTCGGGGAGCGGGGCGATGTGGGCCACCTCGTCGAGGGCCAGCAGCACCGGCGGGCCCCCGCCGCCGTGCCGGGCCCGCTCGTAGGCCGCGTCGCGCACGTCACCGACCAGACCGACCACCAACGGGGCCAGCAGTTGTTGGTGGCGCCCGGAGGCGCAGATATACAGGGTATGGCGGCCGGCGCAGAAGGCCTCGGGGTCAAGATATGGCGGCTCGGTGGAGGCCAGGGCGGCGCTCGACCGGTAGGCGGCCAGCACCCCCGACGCCGTCGACCAGATGCCTGACTGCTCGCGGCCATCGGTGGTGAGGATGCCCGAGAGCACGTTGGCCGCCGGGTGGTCGGCGCCGACCCGATCAGCCAACGCGTCGAGGGCGTCCTCACCACGGTGACGGTCGACCCACGAGAGCACGGTGGCCATCGAGTCGCCGCGTCGGGCGGCGGCGTGGAGCAACGGGGCCATCAACGCGGTGGCCCGTTCGGTCCAATGATCCTCGGCCGACACCGCGCCGCGTCCGGCGCGGCCGCGGGCCGAGCGGACCATCGCGTCAGCCACGGCCAACGCCCCGTCCCACTCGGCACTGGCCGTGACGGGCGACCACCCGACCCGGACGACACCGGGCGGCGGGTCAACGGTGCCGCTCGGATCGAACAGCAGGGTCGAACCGGTCGAGCGCCGCCAGGCCGCGGTGGCCGCCATGACGTCGGGCTTGGTCGACGTGCTCACCACGGCGCCGCCGGCACACAGGACGTTCGGGATGACCAAGGCCGATGACTTGCCCGAACGCGACGGCCCGAGGACCAGGACGGACCGCTCCGCCCCGGCCCACGCCCAACCGCCTGGGGTCGTCCCCAGGTAGATGCCCCCTCCCAGCTGGGACGACGCGTCAGGGGCGTGTGCCGGTCGGCCGGTGAGCGGCCCATCGCGCTCGTAGCCCGACGACGTCGTGGTCGACATGGTCTGCTCCGATCTGTCGGTGCTCGGTCGTCGACCGAACGGGTCGCTCGGGCGTGGCCCGAGGACCGGTGCGCCGGCCCGGCCGCTCCAGTCGGTGAACAGATCACGACCGGGTGGCTGATGGTCCGCACCCGACACCGCCGGGTCGCTCGGGCGGCGCGTCCGGCCGGCAACTCGACCGTCAGCTGCTGACCGGGCCGCCACGGTCGAGCTGACGCGCCACGACTCGATTGACGCGGAGGACATGGCGACGCCTCGTCGGCCCTTCGGTCCAGCTCACGATGCTTGACCTGAGCGTGCGCAGGCTCTTTGATTGAGTGATCCCGACACGCAACAGAGGGGTCGTCATGGGTCTGCCACGGATCAAGGTGCATGCGTCGCACGAGAGGTATCGGGCGACGCATCGCGCACTGCCGTGGGCCGGCCGGGGCGAGTCAACGCGTGTCGGGTCATGCGAGGACGCGGTCGACACTCGGCAGGGGCCATCGCCTCAGTACGACGGTCGCCGACTCGCCCGCAACCCCATAGGCGGTGCAGCAATGCGGATGTCCGGTGTCATCGACGCCGGAACGCCGCAGGCTCCACCTCGAGTCAATGCAGTCACTCCAAGGGAGGTGTACCTGTGGCAATAGCCGCGAAGAAGGCGCCGGCCAAGAAGGCTCCGGCCAAGAAGGCGCCGGCCAAGAAGGCGCCGGCCAAGAAGGCGCCAGTGAAGAAGGCTCCGGCCAAGAAGGCGCCAGTGAAGAAGGCGCCAGTGAAGAAGGCGCCAGCCAAGAAGGCGCCGGCCAAGAAGGCGGTGAAGAAGGCTCCGGCCAAGAAGGCTCCGGCCAAGCGGGTCGTGAAGCGGGCGCCGGCCAAGAAGGCGCCGGTGAAAAAGGCACCGGCCAAGAAGGCGCCGGTGAAAAAGGCTCCGGCCAAGAAGGCGCCGGCCAAGAAGGCGCCGGCCAAGCGGGCCTGACACCGCCGGCTTCGCTCGGTCG
>Ga0181519_10005546_pt1 | contig 10063 bp, 7 predicted proteins | sample PEATcosm2014_Bin_26_FD_121102 | JGI IMG/M metagenome (GOLD analysis project Ga0181519, IMG submission 121102) | Peatland microbial communities from MTU Mesocosm Facility, Houghton, MI, USA - PEATcosm2014_Bin02_10_metaG | ecosystem: Environmental > Terrestrial > Soil > Wetlands > Peat | place...
CTTCGGCGAGCCGGGCGATGCGCTCGGCGGTGTTGGTCTCCTCGAATCCGCGCTCGAGCGCCCAGGCGCGCACGCCGTGGACGATGGGGAAGATGCCGCCCTTCTTCACGTCGAGCGCGCCCCCCTCCCCCTCCGTCAATTTGAGATTGTTGAACAGGCCGATCGGCGGCTCGAAGGCGAGCACCGCCGCCGCGAAGCGGGCGAGGAAAACCCGTTCGCTGGCGATCTTGTCGAGCAGGGCCTTCTTGGTCCTGTGCAGCAGCATCTCGTCGCCCGCCACCGCCGCGGCATCGTAGAAAATGGCGATGTTCATCGCGGATTCGCTGGACGGCGTGGTGATCCAGCAGGAAAACTCCGAGATGTACTGATCGACGGTGCGCACCCAGAACGGGTTGCTCACCATCACGTTGCCGGGACAGGGCGGGAAGCCGAACTGCTTCAGGGCGCCCGAAAAATCCGAGCGGAAGCGGTCGAGCAGCGCGACATCGACGGGCTCGGCGAGAATCAACCCGTTGTCCTGGTCGGTGCGCACGGTCTGCTCGCCGCGCCCCTCGCTGCCCATCACGATCAGGCAAAGTTTTGGCGCGATCTCCGCCGGGCAGGTGAGTTCGAACAGCTTTGCGAACAGGCGGCGGTTGAGGTCGGAGACGATTTCCGCGACCACCGCGAACTTCACGCCCTGGCGGCGAAGCGGCTTGATCTGTTCGGCGATCTGGCGGGCGCTGGCGTCGAGTTCGTCGAGCGTGGCGGCGCGGTCGATGCGGCCGGAGACCAGCTGCGAATTGCCGGCGAAATGCCCGACCAGATCGGTGTCGTCGATGATGCCCGAAAACGCGTCGCCCTGCTTGACCACCACCCGCCGCTTGTTGTGCTTGGTCATCACCAGCAGCACATGCGAGACGAAATCGTCGGGCTTCACCGTGACCAGATCGAAGCGGGCGATGCTTCTCACGGGCTCGTCGATAGTCATGCCCTTGAGCAGCACCGCCTTGGCGAGATTCATGCCGGTGATGATGCCCGTGCGCGCGCCGTCGCGCACCAGCAGCGCATTGCAGTCGATCGACTGCATCATGCGGGCCGCCACCTTGATGCTCGCATCGGCCTCGATCGTCGCCGCCGGGCACATCGGCAGGTCGCGCGCGCGCGCATGCATCCGCGAGGCGAACCGGTTCTGCTCGCTCTCGCTTGCGAGCGCGTCGAGTTTTCGGGTGATGTCGAGATAGAAGAAGGCGCCGAAGCGCGGATTGGCGTCGATCAGCCGGAAAAGTTCGCCGCGCGGCGCGATGGCGCAGAGCGTTTCCTCGGTGGCGATGAAGGCGCTCACGCTCGCGCCCTGCACCACCGCGCGGGCGTCGAAGAAATCCTTGGGGCCGAGCATGCCGATGAGTTCGTCCTGCTGGCGCTCCTCGACGCAGCCCTTGACCACGAGGTAGAGCCCTTCGGGCCGCGCGCCTTCGGCGAGAATGCTTTCGCCGGGGCGGTAATAATGGATGTCTAGGGCCGCCTGCAACTCCTCGGCTTCGTCCGGCGTCAGCCGGTCGAACGGGGCGGCGGCCGCGTCGAGAAGCACGCTCATGGCAATGTCTCTGGGAAAGAAGCTCCCTCTCCCCGCGAGCGGCGAGAGGGAGCGGGCGGGTCAGTGCGCCGAAGCGCCGGAGGCGCCGATGCCGGTCTGTCCGCGCACGAACTGCGGATCGAAACCCTCAATGTCCTTCACGCCGCGCCGGCTGCGATCGAGCTTGGAGAACAGCCAGATGCCGGCGAAGGCGAGGGTCATCGAGAACAGCGCCGGATTGCTGTAGGGGAACGGCGCGCTGCCTTTCGCATGGCCCATCACCGCCTCCCAGACCGCCGGCGACAGGATGACGCCCACCATCGCGCTGGCGAGGCCCAGGAAGCCGCCATAGACCGCGCCGCGCGTGGTCATGCCGCGCCACATCAGCGACATCAGGAGCACCGGGAAGTTGCACGACGCCGCGATCGCGAAGGCGAGGCCGACCATGAAGGCGACGTTGGCTTTTTCGAAGGCGATGCCGAGATAGACGGCGACGATCCCGAGCACGATGGTCGCAATCTTTGACACCCGGATTTCGCTTTGCTCGTTGGCCTGACCGTTCTTGAATACGGTGGCGTAGAGGTCATGGCTCACCGCCGAGGCGCCCGACAAGGTCAGGCCCGACACCACCGCGAGGATGGTGGCGAAGGCCACCGCCGAGATGAAGCCGAGGAAGGCTTGGCCGCCGACCGCCGACGACAGGTGGATGGCCGCCATGTTGTCGCCGCCGCGGATCGCCTCGATCGCGTTCTTGCCCTTGGCGATCAGATCCCCGTTGAGGAACTCCGGATTGGTGGAGACCAGCGCGATGGCGCCGAAGCCGATGATGAAGGTGAGGATGTAGAAATAGCCGATGAAGCCGGTGGCGTAGAACACCGACTTGCGCGCAGCCTTCGCGTCGGACACGGTGAAGAAGCGCATCAGGATGTGCGGCAGGCCGGCAGTGCCGAACATCAGCGCCAGACCGAGCGAAACCGCGCCGACCGGATTGGTGACGAGCTGTCCCGGCTCCATGATCTTGATATGCTTGGGATGCGCGTCCACGGCGGCCTTGAACAGGTTCTCCATGCTGAAGCCGAAATGGACCAGCACCATGCCGGCCATGAAGGTCGCGCCCGCCAGCAGCAGACAGGCCTTGATGATCTGCACCCAGGTGGTCGCGATCATGCCGCCGAAGGTCACGTAGACGATCATCAGGCCGCCGACCATCACCACCGCGATCCAGTAGTCGAGGCCGAACAGGATCTGGATCAGCTTGCCCGCGCCGACCATCTGCGCGATCAGGTAGAAGGCCACCACCACCAGCGTTCCGCAGGCGGCAAGCACCCGGATCGGCGTCTGCTGGAAGCGAAACGAGGCGACGTCGGCGAAGGTGAACTTGCCGAGGTTGCGCAAGGGCTCCGCGATCAGGAACATCACGATGGGCCAGCCGACCAGGAAGCCGACCGAATAGATCAGGCCGTCGTAGCCGGACTTGTAGACGAGGCCGGAGATGCCGAGAAACGAGGCCGCGGACATGTAGTCGCCGGCGATGGCGAGGCCGTTCTGGAAGCCGGTGATGCCGCCGCCCGCCGAATAGAATTGCGCCGCCGACCGGGTGCGCTTGGCCGCCCAGTAGGTGATGCCGAGCGTGACGAGCACGAAGCCCACGAACATGATGATCGCGGACAGGTTGACTTCCTGCTTCTGCACCGCGCCGGTGATGGCGTCGGCGGCGAAGGCGGGATTGCACAGGGCGAGAGCCCCGGCGCCGACGAGGGCCGCCGGGAGGAAAGACTTGCGCGACATCACTTGCTCTCCTCGACGATCTGCCGGGTCAACACGTCATAAATGGCGTTGGCGCGCATGACGTAGAAGCCGACGATGAGGAACGTCGCGACGATGACCGCCAGTCCGACGGGCATGCCGAGCGTGGTGACGCCGTTGCCGATAGGCGTGCCCAGCAATTTGGGCTCGAAGGCGACCAGCAGGATGAAGCCGAAATAGATGACCAGCGTGAGGAAGGTCAGCGACCATCCGAGCGAGCGGCGTTTGGCCACCAGCTCCTGAAACTTCGGATTCTTTTCTATTTCCAACGCGCTTAAGGCCATTGAAGGCTCCTCCCGTATTCCAGAACCTTTGCGGGTGGACCTTATTGGCGTTGCGCGCAGGCTTTTCGCCGGCGGCCCTTGCCCGCGCAAGTCTGCACCTGTCTATCCCACCCGCCGCCCCAGCGTGAGTTAGCTTTTCGTTGAAGATACCGTTCAGAAAGGGGAAACCGGCCCGTCGAGGGTGGGGACCAGGCGGGTCAGCGCGCGAACATCGGGTGCTGCACGAAATCGCCGGGCTTCAGCCCGAGCTTCCCCGCGAGTCCGGCGTTGACCTCCAGCACCGCGAAGGCCGGGCCGTGCGAGGAGATGATCGCCTCCGAAAACGGCTCGGTGTTTGCCTCGATATGGGTGACCCTGCCGTCGCGGGCGATGAAGATCATGTCGAGGGGGATGTAGGTGTTCTTCATCCACATCATCACGGGCTGCGGTTGGCCGAAGTCGAACAGCATGCCCCGGTTTTCAGGAAGATGGCGGCGGTACATCAGACCGCGCTCGCGGGAGGCCTCGTCGCGCGCCACCTCGACATCCAGCGTGTGCGGGCCGTTGGTCGTGGACACGACCAGCTTTTCAGTGGCGGCGGCTTCCGCCTCCAGCGCGCGGACAGCGGTCGAGGAGAAAAGCGCCGGCGCCGGCGCGATCCCGAGGGCCGCGACGGCCAGCAGCACGAAGACAGACAAACGCATCGCCAACTCTTTCCTTGCACGCCGGCCGCGCGATGCGGACGGCGCGGCGCATCAATGTGCGCTGGGCAGGCGCGTCTCCAGCGGCCGCACCTCGGTCGCCATCATGCCCTTGGGGCCGGCCCCGAAACGCGCCAGCAGCGTGTCGCCCGGCTTGAGATCGGCGATGCCGTAACGGCGCAGGGTCTCCATATGGATGAAAATGTCCTGCGTCTCGTCCCCGCGCGTGAGGAAGCCGAAGCCCTTCACGCGATTGAACCACTTGACCACGACAATTTCATAGCCGCCGACCGCTGTCACCTCCGCATGGACGCGGGCGAGCGGCAGCTGCGCGGGATGAACGGCGGTGGACTCGTCCATGGACAGGACGCGGAACACTTGCAGGCCGCGCGAGCGGTTCTGCGCCTGGCACACCACATGCGCCCCCTCCGGCGCGCTCTGGAAACCGTCGCGGCGCAGCACGGTGACGTGCAGCAGCACATCCGCGAGGCCGTTTTCGGGCACGACAAAACCAAAGCCTTTGGCCATGTCGAACCATTTGATGTGGCCGCGGATCTCGATGATCTCCGCTGCGGACTCCGATACAAAATCAACTCCCGCGCTCAACGCGAGATCCGCCGGTTCTTTGGTTCCCAATGAACCTGCTCCCAAACTTAATGTACGAGCTCCCCGGCCCCGGGCTTTCCCGAATCACCGACTCGTCAACTGAGAATCACAATCGAGAGAATAGCACCGGCCGAAGTGGGTAAAAGTGCATTCTGCGGGCCGCCCACACTAAGAGCACTGGATTTTGCCACAATTTATACGTGTGTTACAAAATCACATCACTCGCGATTCGCGCGCCGCGTGCATCCTTACGTCGGTTTTGCTTGACGCGCGGCAATCGCGCGCGCCTGCCCGATCCAGTCGTCGCGCTCGGGCGCGCCGGGCGTGGCCAGCCAGGCGCCAATCCAGCGGGCGTTTTCCGGACGCCAGCGGGCGATCTGCCCGACGCACCAGACGCCGAGGCCGTTGAGCCGCCCCGCCCGCTCGGCATCGACTCCCGCAATCCGCGTGAGGTCGTCCCTCACGCCGAAGGGCGGCTCGGAAAACCCGGGCGGACGCGCGCCCGCATAAAGGCTGTCGCCCGCGCCCGCAGGCGCCGGGCGCGGCAGCGAGGCGACCCAGGCCGCAAGCGAGGAGGCCGCAAGCGAGCCCTCGTCCTCGCAGCTTTGCGGCGCGTCCGCCTCCAGCACCGCGCGCGCGTGATCGGTGAGCGCGCCCGCGGCGAGCAGCCGCGCCTGCGGCGGCCAGTGTTGCGCGCACGCCGCCGGAGAGACCAGCGACCGCTGGCGAAAATGCCGTGCGATCCACGCCACCTGCTCCGGGCCCCACGCGGCGATCTGGCTGAAGCGCCAAACGCCAAGTTCGTGCAGTACGCGCGCCGTCGCCGGAGCGACGCCGCGAATGAGACCCAGTTCGTCCTCGCCTTCGCCGTCGTCCGGGCGCTCCATCGCCGGCGGCCGGCTGATCGCGCGCTCGTCGTCATCCGATTTTCCATTCTTTTCATCCGCGCGCGCGTCACCCGTCGGCGCGCCGACCTCCCGCGAAAGCGGCGCGGGCGCGCTCATCAGCTTCAGCAACGCCTGCGCGACCAGCCCCGCGGCCGCGACGGCGGGTCCGGCGGCGACCGGCGCATTTTTCGCGTCATTTTCTTTCGCGTCATTTTCCGCGCGAGCGGCGGGCGCCGCTACTTCTTCTCCTTCTTCTTCCGCGGAAGAAGAAGGAGAAGAAGTAGCGGAATCCTTGCCCGGCGGGGCCAGCAGGCGGGAGGCCGGCGGGGCGACGGGCGCTTTCGCGAAGGGCGCGCCGGCCATCCAGCCGGAGAAGCAGCCCGTACCGTAGGCCGCGCCGGCGAGCACGGCGGTTTCGAGCCAAAAACCCGCCCGTCCCGGCGCGACGCGCAGGAACGCGGCGGCGGCGCCGAGCGCGAGCAGCGCCAGCGCCGCAAAAACTCCGCCGCGCCCGCGGGCCGGCCGGCCGCCGCGCCCGGCCAGAACCACCACGAAGCCCAGCGCGAACGCCGCCAGCCACCAGGGAAGCAGCGCCTGCGACAGATAGATCATGGTTGCCGCCCCTGTTTCGGATTGAACTCGATGCGGCGGTTCTTCGCGCGGTTCTCGTCGTTGTCGTTGGGAACGAGGGGCTGGCTTTCGCCATAGCCCACCGCCGAAAGCCGCTTCGGCGAAACCCCGGCGGCGACGAGATAAACCAGGACATTTTCGGCGCGGCGGCGCGACAGCTCCCTGTTCTCGCTGACATAGCCGATGTCGTCGGTGTGGCCGGCGATTTCGAAGTTCACGTCGGGACAGCGGTTGGCCTGCGCCGCGACGGCGTCGAGCGTCTCCGCCGAGGCCGCCGTCAACCGCGCGCGTCCCACGGCGAAGTCGATCGGCTGCGCCGTCGCCAGCGCGGCGATGCGAGCCGCGCAGGCGGGCGCCCCGGCTTCGCCGGACGCCGCGTCGGCGCCTTTTTTGCCCAGGTTATCTTGTTTGCCCGGGATATCTTGCGCCTCGACGCGGACGGCGGCAACGGTTTCCTTCTCGTCCGACAGCGCCGGCGCCTCCGCCGCGATCGCGGGCGGTTGGGGCTTGACCGGCGCACTTGCCGCCGCCGGCTGCGGCGCGGTCTCGCGCGCCGGCCCCGTGAGCTGCGACTGCACCGCGAATCCGCCGGGCAGCGCGCTGACGAGACTCGACCGGATGTCGTCGGCGATCTCGGCGCGCGCGGCCTCGCCGCGCAGAAGCGCCGCGTGGTCGCGCAGATCGAACGCGCCTTCGCGCAGCCGCGCCAGCTCGCCGAGCCCGGTGACCGCCGCTTCGATGAAATCGCGCGGCGCGTCGAGCCCAGCCTGCATACGGTCCACCAACTCGCGTCCCCCGGAGGCGCGGGCCGCCGCCCCGACCATTCTGGCGTGCGCCGCGGGATCGGGGTAGGCGCCGGTGAGCGTCAGCTTGATGGCGGACAGATCGGCATGAAAGAGATATGGCGACACGGCGGCGCTCTTCGCACCCTCGCCCGAATCAACCTCGCGCGCCGCCGGGGCGGCGGGCGCCGACGGCGCGGCGCCGGCCACGGAGCGCAGACTTGACGCATCTTCAGTCACTCGAACGCCGTCGAGCGCCGCCACGCCCGCCAGCGCCGCCGTGCGCGCGCGCTCGTCTTCGATCTCGCCGGTGAGCGTCACGTCGCGGCCCGCCACGCGCGCGACGCCGCCGGAGGCCCGCAGCGCGTCGCGTGCGCGGCTCGCCAGCTCCGCTTCGATCCGACTGGTCTCGAACGCGTTCACGCCCAGCCAAAGGCAGGCGAGGGGCAGAAGGCCATAACGCCAATTTCCTCCCCGAGCAGCCATGCAGCCTCCGTGACCCGGTTTGCCCGGCGCGGGATGCGCACGAGTCGACGCCACATTGTCTTAAACGCAAGCTCACCGCGAGGCCAGCCGCAATCGCGCCCGCCACCGGCGCGCAAACTTTCCCGAGGTGCTCGCGCCTTGGCCTTGCAGGCAATGCTCAATATGCTCGTCCTGCCCACCGTCCGAATCGCCGTGACGGAATCTGATCGCGATATTGTCGCCGGGAACCTCCATGGCGATCCCGGCCAGCTTTCGCCACCGCACGTCGTTCCCCGTCGTAGGCCTTGACCAAATCGTCGACCGAGCGCGGAGAATCGTCGGTGGCCGCCGAAAGCCGCTCGCTGCGGCGCTATGATGAGCGCGCTTCGCGAGCGGCTTTCTCCCATCGTCATACGGGAAGACAAGCGGGTGCTCCAATCATGTGGAAAACCCGCAGTTCGACTTGACCCAACCCCCCAAAAGTTCCTAATTTGTTCCCGAAAAACCGTGAGGCCGCGATGAAACTCTATTGGGCGCCGCAATCACGCTCGCTGCGCGTGCTCTGGCTATTGGAGGAAATCGGCTGCGCCTGCGAGCGCCAGAAATTCGACCTGCGCGCGGGAACCCACCGCACCCCCGAATTCCACGCCATCAACCCGATGGAAAAGGTCCCCGCCTTGCAGGACGGCGAAACCTGCGTCGCCGAATCCGGCGCGATCTTCGCCTACCTCGTCGAAAAATTCCCGGACGCCAACCTCGCGCCCCCCGTGGGCGACCCTTTGCGCGGAAGATTCTGGCAATGGCTGTTCTTCGCCAGCACCAACATCGAAGCCGCCATGACGGAAAGACGCGCCGAGATCAAGCTTCCGGAAACCGCGGCGGGCTGGGGCTCGGCGGCGAAAGTTGTCGCCGTGGTGGAGGAACAACTCTCGGCAAGCCCCTACATTCTCGGCGAAAACTTCTCCGCCGCCGATATCATGCTGGCGACCAACCTGCATTTCGCCATCGCCTTCAAGCTGTTCGAGCCGCGCCCGGTCTTCGACGCCTATCTGGACACATGTCGCGCTCGAAAAGCCTTCCACAGCGCCGCCACCATCGACGCGCATGGCTGAGCGCCCCTTCCTCGGAGTCAACGCGAGCGTCACCGGAAAATTCTGGCGCGACCGGCTGGACGAGGCCGGCTGCGCGCGCGCACTTGCGATCGCGCAACACAGCGGTCTGTCCGACCTGATCTCCCGCATCCTCGCCGGTCGGGAGGTCGCGCCCGACGACGCCGAAAAATTCCTCGATCCCACCCTGCGCGGCCTGCTGCCCGAACCCTTCACCCTCACCGCGATGGAGGCGGCGACGCAACGCCTGGTCGCCGCCATCCTGCGCCGCGAAACCGTGGCCATCTTCGGCGACTACGACGTGGACGGCGCCTGTTCGGCCGCCGTACTGGCGGAATTTTTGGACCATTGCGGAACGCCGCGCCTGCTGCACATCCCGGACCGCATCACCGAAGGCTACGGCCCCAACACGGAGGCGATCCGCGCCCTCGCCGGCCAGGGCGCGAAGCTGCTGGTCGCCGTGGATTGCGGAACCACGTCGTTCGAACCCTTCGCGGAAGCCAAAAAGCTCGGCGTCGACGTGATCGCGCTCGACCACCATCAGGCGCCGGAAAACCTGCCGGACGCGCTCATCGTCAATCCCAACCGGCAGGACGACATGTCCGGCCAGGGCGCGCTCTGCGCCGCCGGCGTGGTGTTCCTCACCCTGGTCGCGGTCAATCGCGCCCTGCGCAAAAGCGGGTATTGGCGCGAATTTCCCGAACCCGATCTGCTGCTCGCCATCGATCTGGTGGCGCTGGCGACGGTGGCGGACGTGGCCCCGCTCACCGGCCTCAACCGCGCGTTCGTCGTGAAGGGCCTGACGCTGATGAAGGCGCGCGGGCGCCCCGGCCTGCGCGCGCTCGCCGACATCGCGGGCGTCAACGGCCCGATGCGCGCATGGCATCTGGGGTTTCTTCTGGGCCCGCGCATAAACGCGGGCGGAAGAATCGGCGACGCCGCGCTCGGCGCCAAACTCCTGCTCGAACGCGACGACCTCCAGGCGGGCCTGATCGCCGCCGAACTCGACCGCCTCAACGGCGAGCGGCAGGTGCTGGAAAAAGCCATGGTCGCGCAGGCGACGGCGCAAGCCGAACTTTTCCGCGATCCCGAGGCCCCCGTGGTGATCGCGGGCGGCGACGACTGGCAGCCCGGCATTGTCGGCCTCGTCGCCTCCCGCCTCAAGGAAGCCTACCAAATCCCCGCCTTCGCGCTCGCCTTCACGGGCGACCTCGCCACCGGCTCAGCCCGCTCCATTCCCGGCGTCGATCTGGGAAAAG
>Ga0181519_10005548_pt1 | contig 10062 bp, 4 predicted proteins | sample PEATcosm2014_Bin_26_FD_121102 | JGI IMG/M metagenome (GOLD analysis project Ga0181519, IMG submission 121102) | Peatland microbial communities from MTU Mesocosm Facility, Houghton, MI, USA - PEATcosm2014_Bin02_10_metaG | ecosystem: Environmental > Terrestrial > Soil > Wetlands > Peat | place...
CCTCGCGCCTCATCCGCCTCGCCGCCCATCCTTCTGCTGCCGCCCTTCGATGAATACGCCGTCGCCTACGCCGATCGCAGCATCGCCGTCGATGCTTCGGTCCTGCGTTCCATCGGCCATGGCCTCGCCCCCAACATCCTCATCGATGGCCTTATCGCCGGCACCTGGAAGCGCACGCTCCTCGCCCATGGCGCCGTCGCCGTCACACCCCAACTCCTGCGTAAGCTAAACAGAAAAGAACAAACCGGCCTGGCGCGCGTCGCCGAACGCTACGCCGCATTCCTTGGCCGCAAGCTCACGACCGTGGACAAACGACGCCAACCCGCCACTCTGCCGCGCAAAGGAAAACGATGAAGATCGCCAACGCCGCCGTCAACATCTGCTCGCCCGGCCGCAACTTCGTCACGCTGAAAATCGAAACCGACGAAGGCATCTACGGCCTCGGCGACGGCACCCTCAACGGCCGCGAGCTGGCCGTCGCCAGCTACCTCACCGACCACGTCATCCCCTGCATCCTCAACCGCGATCCGTTCCAGACCGAAGATATCTGGCAGTACCTCTATCGCGGAGCGTACTGGCGCCGCGGTCCCGTCACCATGTCCGCCATCGCCGCGGTTGACATGGCGCTGTGGGACATCAAGGGCAAGGCGTTGAACACGCCGGTCTATAACCTGCTCGGCGGGCGCAGCCGTGACGCTGTCCTCGTCTACTGCCACGCGCACGGCCACGACATCGAAGAGGCCTGCGACGACGTTGCCCGCCATATCGAGATGGGCTACAAAGCCATTCGCGTGCAGAGCGGCATCCCCGGCCTCGACTCGACGTACGGCGTGCCCAAAGGCGCGCAGCCCTACGAGCCCGCCGAGCGGGCGCTGCCTTCCGAGAGCCGCTGGTCCACGGAAAAATATCTGCTGCACGTGCCGAAGCTCTTCGCCCGCGTGCGTGAGCAGTTCGGTGACGACCTGCATCTGCTCCACGACTGCCACCACCGCCTGAGCCCCATTGAAGCGGCGCGCCTCGGCAAGGAACTGGAGCCGCTCCACCTCTTCTGGATGGAAGATCCCGTCCCCGCCGAGCTCCAGGAAGGCTTCCGTGTCATCCGCGAGCACACGACCACACCCATTGCAACGGGCGAAGTCCTCAACTCCATCTGGGACGTGCACGACCTGATCCGGAACCAATGGATCGACTACGCGCGGCTCACCCTCACTCACGCCGGCGGCTTTACGGCGCTCAAAAAGATCGCCGACTTTGCCGACCTTTATCATGTCCGCACCGGCTGCCACGGGCCTACGGATTTATCGCCGGTCTCGATGGCCGCCGCGCTCCACTTCGACGTCGCCGTGCACAACTTCGGCATCCAGGAACATATGCCCCACAACCAGGAAACCGACGAAGTCTTCCCTCACAAATATCAGTTCAGCGACGGAACCATGGTTCCCGGCGACGGCCCCGGTCTCGGCGTCGACCTCGACGAAAAACTCGCCGCGCACTACCCGTATCAGCGCGCGTATCTTCCAGTCCTGCGCAAACTCGACGGCACATTATGGGATTGGTAAGGCTGGCTTCGCGCCCGGAACCGCGGTTAGCCTGCGCTGGGGTCAGCCGCGCCACGCCCTCCGCAGCATGTCTGCTTTGCCTCCCGAATCCGGATCCGATCGGAACCGCGCCCACGCGGCCTGTGCGAGAGCTGCCAATATCCCCAGCAGCAAACCGCCCGCCGTCGACCCCAGCACAATCATCGTCCGCTTCGGCCACGATTTCCGATCCGGCGGAATCGCTGGATCGACGATCTGCACCAGGGCGCCCTCTTTAGCCTCGTCCAGTTTCGCAACCTCAAATTGCCGCGCAAGGATGTCGAAGATGGTCTCGTAATACTTCACGTCGCGCAGCTTACGAACGTAGTCAAGGCCTGCCTGGGTCAGCTTGCCCTTGGGTACGATCAGCGCGTTCGCGCTCTCTTCCGACCCGCCCAGCTTCCCCAGCTGCGCCCGCATGCTCTCCAGTTCCTGCTGCGCCTCCACCAGCTGCGAATTCTGCCCGGTCGCGTAGGTCTGCATCGCCTGAATCTGGACTTCTTTCGCCGTGATCTGCGCCCGCAAAGTTGCCGCCGACTCAATCAGCGCTTTCGCCTGGCTGTCCATCTGGATCAGACCCGTCGTCTGCTCGGTCCGCTGCAAAGCCACTTCCGCGTCGGCCAGACTGTCCTTCGCCTTCTCCAGCTGCTTCTCGAAAAACAACCGGCGCTGCGAAGCTTCCGTGATGGCCATGTTCTGCGTCAGTCCCTGAAAGTGCTCCACGTAGCCATTGGCCAGCTCCGCGGCACGCTTCGGGTTCTTGTCCTCGACCGCGATATGGATCAAGCCATCCTTGCTCGCGCCATCCACGGTCGCGTGTTTCTCAAACGCTTTGCGCGCGTCGGAGACTAACCTGGCGTGATACTCGGCCTGCAGCTGGTAGTCGTGCACCATGCCGTCCTCCACGGTCTGGCTCCTCAGCATGGCCACATACATATCGTTGGGGCTCTTCAGTCCCAGACCGCCGCCCGCCAGCGCCGCCATCGACCCCAGATTGCCCAGCTGGGAGGCGATGGCCGAACCGACCGAAGTATTCTGCTGCGGGGGCAGCAGCAGGACGGTCGCCGTGTACCAGTTGGGCAGCAGGAGCGCGACCGCCACCGACAGAATCGCGCAGGCCGCCGTCACCAGCAGCACCGTCCGGCGCCGCTCCAGGAGGATAATCAGCAACTCGAAAAGAGTGATTTCCCGCTCTTCCGGGTGCTCACCATTCCGGCGCCGAGCGGGCGCATCGGCGCCGGACGATTCCCGCAGGTCGGTGTAGTGTGTCTCTGTCGCCATGAAACTGCTGCATCCCTGAGGACAGCGCTCCTCTGTATCTTACAAGCTCATGGGTTGCGACCGCCCCGTTACTGAATCACGTTGAGCGCCGCGGCGCCCAGAGCGAACTGCGAGAATATCTGCGAGTAGTCCAGAATCTGGCGCAGCGCCGATGGTTTAAACGTCTTCTCCGGAACCACGATCGTGTCGCCCGGGTTCATGCGCAGATTGTCGAACTCATTGCCCCAGATGCCGCTCTCCGCCTCGCGGCTGATCACCGAACCATCCGCGCGGATGATGAAGATGTGCCGCTTGTCCGCGTCGCGATTCGGCCCGCCCGCCAGGTGAAGATAAACCCCCGCCCGCCGGCCGTTCTCGTACAGGAACGAATTCTGATCGTAGACCGCACCCACCACGTTCACGCTGGCCGGCACCGGAGGAACCACGAATCGGTCTCCGTCTTCCAGCGCGATGTCGGGCAGCGCTTCGAGCCCGCTGCTGCCGGCTTTGAACTCCAGCACAATCCGCCCCGTGGCGCGGATCTGGCGCAGCCGCGCCACCAAATCCCGTTCGCTGGACTGCGCCGCTGTCCCGGCCGCCTGATCCTGCGGCGTGGAAGCGGCCGTCGACGCCAGCGCCAGATTCCCGCGCTGCATCTGCATCTCGATGGTCTGGACGTATTCGTCCAGCCGCCGCTGCTGGATCGCACGCGTCGATTCACGCGTGAATTCGGAGCCGAACAGATAGGCGGTCGCCGTGAATCCGCCCGCCCGCAGCACCAGGTCCCGCAGCGTCTCTCCCGGCTGGGCCGTGTAGACGCCCGCGTGCACAAACTCGCCCTCCAGATGGATAAACTTCGTCTGCTGCACGATGGGGACCCGGATGTCAGACTGCGAGAAAATCGAAACCACGTCGCCCGGCATCAGCGCCAGATCCTGCGCAGTATCGTGCTGCAGCACCAGCTTGCCGAGATCGAACGGGATCAACGTCGTCTTCAGCGTCTCCGCATCCAGCCGTTCGATCACCGCGTAGTCCCAGTCGATCTCCGGCGCCACAGGCCCAACATCGGTGTGCGCCGCTTGCGGAATCGAAGTGGCGTACTCATTTTGTTCCGCAGCCAGCGTCGCGCTCCCCGCCTGCTGCGCCGCCGGAAGGTTCCGCGCCTGCGTCGCGCCGCCCGGTGACCCGGGGTTCTGCCCTGATGGCTGCGTCCCGGTTCCATTGCGATTGTTTGGGTTGACGTCGCCACCGGTTTCCCCGGTTGCCCCGCCCGCCTGCTGCTCTGGCTGCGGTGCGGGCAACTGCACAGGACGCCCCGGCTGGCGCAGATCCGGATAATTCTCCAGCGGCTGGAATTCTGGCGCCGGCAGCCCCAGCTGCCCCCGCTTCCACCAGTAATTTCTCGTGATCAGCGACTCCTTGTCCGGGATCAACTCGCTGATGCGCATGCCCGCATGCCACGCGAAGCGCCCCTGATTCGCCGTGTTCCCGCGCAGCGTCACCGTCTTCTGGTATTTGGGCACAATGGAGAACACACGGATCAGGTCGCCGTCCTTCAGAGCTGTAGCCAGCCCCGCCTCATCCCACGCGATCTCCATCGCATGCCGCTCGCGATGTTCGTCGATCCGTTCGATGGAAATCCGCGCCTGGGCGGCCACCACCGAAGCTCCGGCGGCATCGGCCAGCAAATCCGCCAGCGATTCGCCCGGCCGCAGCTCGTAGATCGCCGGATTGCGCACGCTCCCGATCGCTGCTGCCTGCGGCCCTACCGGGGGGATGAACAGCACGTCGCCGTTCTCCAGCGGCACATCCTTCGATTTGTCGCCGTGGATCAGCAGAGAATAGAGGTCGAAATCGGTGGCCTCCTTCCCGGCTCGGCGCAGAAGAATGTGGCGGAACGAACCACCCGCCGACGGGCCCCCGCTCGCGAACAGAGCGTCCACCAGCGTGCTGAGCGAACTCACCGTGTAGACGCCAGGCCGCCGCGCTTCGCCGGTCAGGTAAACCTGGATGGCCCGAATCTGTCCCACGTCGGCGGTGAGATCGAAGTTGCGGTAGACCCGGCCAACCGCCTGACGAAGATGGCCGTCGAGGTCCGAAAAGGGAATCCCCGCCACATGGACCTCGCCGATCTGCGGCAGATAGATCTCGCCTGCGCGATCCACGCGAACGTCGGCCCGAAAATTGACCTGTCCCCAGACACGGATGCGGAGTTCGTCGCCGGGGCCGATAAGGTAATTGGGAGGGACAGGGGTTTGATCCAGCGGCGCGAAAGTCGAAGGAACCCGGTTGAAGAGGCTCGCTCCATAAATCGGAAGCACCAGCCCGGTCGTCGACGCGAGAAATCTCTGAAATTCGGTCAGCGGCTCAGGCGGAAGATTCTCCATTGCCTGATTGCCCGCTCCGTTCGCAGGCGGACGCAGCAGATTTTCATTGTCCCGGTAGTCGAAAAAACTCGGCTGCCCCGTGCCCGATTGCCCCGCTGGCATCGGACTGGTGGTCATAGTCGGCGCGTTTTGCCCAGGAGCCTGGGTCGTGCACTGTGACGAATTCGCCAGGAGGGGATCGGAACACGCAGGGTTCTGGGAATTGGCGGAGGAAGTGTCCTGTGCCCCACAATGCAACATAAAAACGAGGCACGCAAGGACCGAGGCGATTTTTCTCGTCATACCTGAAGTAACACACCCACCGCGGACGCAGACCCACAGAATGCCGCCACGCGATTTCTTAGGTCCAATCGTTCCAATTCGGCCCCGCGCGTTTCAGTCTAGCATGGTGCCTACAGGTATGTTGCGACGTATACCTTTGGGGGATTGTTGTACCCCGAGGAGGAACATTATTGTGGTAATGATCTTCACGTGACATTGGTGACCTTGGAGTCAAAATTGATCCTTGCTCCATCGGCTTCCACGGTATACTGCACCCAGAAACAAGGAACATTCCCGGTTACATTTTAGTAACAACTTATTCGACTTTCGCCATCTCTAATCTGCCCGCCGGATACGCTTGTTCGTTTTTTCCTCCAGGTTGCGCACGTTGAACGCCAAAGCCGTTGTGATGGGTGGGAATGAGCTCTCTTTCATTCGAAAACATCTTTTCGTCGGACACCGCGGATCGCGCTGAAGGTGTCTCGATTCCTGTTTCCGCCAGCCGCGCCTCCGAGAAAACCGCACCGAGGAGCGAGCCGATCCGCGCCGTTCCCTTCCCCCTCAAGGGCGCCGTCGATCAGGCCAGCCCGTGGGCCCACTGTGCCATGCGCCGGGTTCTCGATGCCACTGTCGCGGCCATTGCCCTCATCGTCTTCTTCCCCATCATGCTCATCGCCGCCCTCCTGGTCTGGTGGGGTTCTCCTGGGTCCGTTTTCTTCCGGCAGCGGCGCATGGGCCGCAATGGGCGCGAATTCATCCTCTACAAATTCCGCTCCATGTGCCCGAAGAAGGGCAGCAACTCCTCCATCACCGTCAGTGGTGACGTACGCATCACGCCCGTGGGTGCCCTGCTACGCCGGTACAAGCTCGACGAGCTGCCCCAGTTCTGGAATGTCCTTCGCGGCGATATGTCCCTCGTCGGTCCACGGCCCAAACTCCCGCACCATGAAGCACTCCTCATGGTCTGCCGCCCCGGCATCACCGGGGTCGCCACCCTCGCTTTCCGCAATGAGGAAGAATTCCTCTCCGAAATTCCCGAGGATGAGCTGGAAACCTTCTACGAAGTTTTTGTGAAGCCCGCCAAAGCCCAGCTCGACCTCGAATACATGCGTACCGCGACCTTTGCCAGCGACATGAAGGTCCTCTGGCGCACGGCCAGCGCCTGCCTTTTCTCTTCCGATGACGGCCTTAGCGAATCCGCCGAAACCATCACCCACTATGATGTCGCCACCCGGATGCAATCCGCAAAACACCTGTCGCCCGCGGCGATCCATCCGAGGAACCGTGCAGCGGCTTTGTCCGCGAGCCTCAACCAGGAACTCTGAGCGCGATTCACCGCATTCCTCGGCCATCGATCCGGCCCCATGGGTTAACTACGCCCTCAATTATCGTCTCCCGCCAGGTTCCACGGTTCGGTCCGCCTTATCTCCCGCACCACTGACCACCCCCCGTTTCCCATCTCGGAAAAGTCCCGGTACCACCGATACCTGGCGCTGACATAAGTAACGCTTTGCCCCGCCCGTCGCGCCTGAATAATAGCCTTATCTCCCCGGCGTATCCGGTAAGCTCTCACTCCCGCTTCGGCGAGAAACCGGCGCCCGAGGACGGACGGAATTGCACCGTGAGAATCTGTGAAGAGTTGCACACGGGCCCTGACCTGCTCCCAGGCCCTCCAGCGACGCCAAAACCGCCCCATCCGGAATCGGCCACGCCCAGCTCGACCGGCCCTGCGAAGTCCTCCAGCCCCGGCAACCCGATCTGCCGCCGAAAAATCCGCCGCCCAACCCTCGCCGCAGCCCTGCTTCTAGCGGCCATCATCGCCAATCCCGATCTCCAGCCCGCAACCGGGACCGCAATGGAGTGGTGTCAGGAGTGCCGCCCCCAGAATGTCCAGCAACCGGACCCACCCTCAGCCCGAGCCGCCCCGACTCCCTCTTCGCCAACTCCCCGCCAACCAGCCCGGCCCCAGGTTTCTGCCGCTCAACGTCACGCCGCCCTCTTCCTCGCCCGCCGTCAACCACGCTCTTCGACCCCGCCCGCCGCAATCCTCCTCCGCGGCCGAGCCGCCCACGCCGCCCTTCTCCACGCCAGTGACGCCTCGTCTCTCATCCAGCCGCCCTCGACCGTGTGGCAGCCTGTTGGCCCCGCCCAGGTCAGCACTTCTGCGTGGAACCTCGTCAGTGGGCCCGTCACCAGCCTTGCTGCCGATCCTTCCGATCCCTCCGGCAACACCCTCTACGTCGGAACCTCGGGCGGTGGGGTCTGGAAATCCATCAACGCCGCCGGCGCTGTCAGCGGCGTTACCTTCATCCCCCTCACGGACACCCTCGACGTCTGGAACCCACCCGGCGATCCTGGGAACTCCGCCGTCCTCACGTCTCTCAGCATCGGCGCGGTCTCCGTCCAGCCTGGGGGGACAGGCGTTCTCCTCGCCGGCACCGGCAACCCTGACGACGGATCCAGCTCCTGGTACGGCGCTGGCATCCTCCGCTCCACGGATGGCGGCGCCACCTGGAGCCTGATCCCATCCACCACTATCTCGCCCGCGGGCCTTATCTACAGCTTCCTCGGCAATGCCTTTGCCGGCTTCGCCTGGGGCACCTCCAGCTCCACCTTTGTCGTCGCCGCCGTCTCCGACTCCGAACAGGAGGTCTCCGTCGCCGGCGACCTTAGCGAGTACAACACCACCGGCCTCTACTATTCCACCGACGCCGGCGCCACCTGGCAGCTCGCCACTATTCAGGACGGCGACGGCCAAGTCATCCAAAGCCCGCTGTACGAGGGATACCTCGGCAATCCCGCCACCGCGATTGTCTGGAACCCCGGCCGCCAGCGCTTCTACGCTGCCATCCGCTACCACGGCTACTACGAGTCCACCGACGGCATCACGTTCACTCGTCTCGCCAACCAACCCGGTACGAACCTCACGATTGCGATTTGCCCCACCAATCCAGGCATTGCGGGCTCTCCTGCCTGCCCCATCTATCGCGGCGCGCTTGCCGTCCAGCCCACTACCGGCGACATGTTCGCCCTCACCGTTGACAGCAACAACCTCGACCAGGGCCTCTGGCGGGATACCTGCCAACCCGCCAGCAACTGCTCCTCGTCAACCGTCCAGTTTGCCACTCAAATCCCCGACCAGCCCCTCGAGACGCCCACAGACAGCGGTTCGATCCCCCAGGCGGACTCGTCCCTCTGGCTCGCCGCCGTCCCCTCGCAGCAGGACACGCTCCTCTTCGCCGGTTCCCAGGACATCTTCAGGTGCAGCCTCGCCAACAGCTGCGTCTGGCGCAACACCACCAACACCCAAACCTGCGCCGCTGCTCAGGTCCCCCCCGCGCAGTATGCCATCGACGCCACCTTCGGCTCGACCGGCCTCCTCTACTTCGGGAATGAAGGCGGCCTCTGGCGCTCCACCGACGGCGTGAACCAGCAGAAGACCCCCTGCACCTCCGACGACGCCAGCCACTTCCAGAATCTCAATGGCGCCATCGGCTCCCTCGCTGAAGTCGACAGCTTTGCCGAAGATCCCAACAATCCCGACGCCTGGCTGGCTGCCCTCGGCGACCTCGGCACCGCGGCGCCCTCGCCCGTCGCACCCTGGTGGGACCAGGTCCTCAATGGTGAGGGCGATGTTGTTGCCATCGATCCCACCGCGCCCGACAACTGGTACGCCACCTCTGTCATGGGTGTCGGCATCAATCGCTGCCCCGCGGGCGTCAACTGCAATATCGCCGGCTTCGGCAACACCGCTATCGGCGAAGCCCAGGTCGAGAACGACTTCGAAACCATTCCCGCCCCCTGGATCCTCGATCCCCTCGACTCCGCCAACATCATCCTCGGCACTTGCCGCGTCTGGCGCGGTCCCGCCACCGGCATCGGCTGGAGCCAGACCAACCTCCTCAGCTCCATGCTCGACAAAGAGAAGGGCCCGTACTGCGACGGCAATGCCGAAATCAACGTCCTCGCCGCCCAGCCCATCACCTCCATCTCCACATCCGGCGCCGGAACGGAGCAGCTCTACGCGGGCATGGCTGGCGCGCTCGATGGGGGCGGCTTTGTCGCCGGCCACCTCTTCACTTCCACCATCGACAACGCATCGCAATCCTCCAACACCACCTGGGTCGATCGCTACGCCTCGCCTGTCACCAACCAGGGCGCGGGCGCCAACCAGTTCAACCCCGCTCAGTACAACATCTCCGGCATCGCCCCTGATGCCCACGACCCCAGCGGCCAAACCCTCTACGTCACCATCCAGGGGGTCTCGGGCCTCTCCCTCGCCGAGCCCGTCCTCTACCGATCCACCGACGCCTGCGCCCATTGGACCAACATCAGCGCCAACCTGCCCCGCGTGCCTGCCAACGCCGTCATGGTCGATCCGAACAACGCCAACATCGTTTACGTCGCCATGGACACTGGCGTCTACATCACGCAAAACGTCAGCAGTTGCTCGTCGGCGACCGCCGCCTGCTGGAACGTCTACGGCAACGGCCTTCCTAACACCCCCGCCCTCAGCCTGATGACCTACAACCAGGGGGCTACTCAGACCCTCCGCGTGGCAACCCTGGGCCGCGGCA
>Ga0181519_10005549_pt1 | contig 10060 bp, 8 predicted proteins | sample PEATcosm2014_Bin_26_FD_121102 | JGI IMG/M metagenome (GOLD analysis project Ga0181519, IMG submission 121102) | Peatland microbial communities from MTU Mesocosm Facility, Houghton, MI, USA - PEATcosm2014_Bin02_10_metaG | ecosystem: Environmental > Terrestrial > Soil > Wetlands > Peat | place...
CGACGCTTCAGCGCCGGCGAAAGCGGCCGAGCAGGCGTGTGCGACGGCGCGCGGAATTCCGGAGGGATCGAATGCGCGTTCTGTGGTGCGATTCGAAACCGCGGATCTGAGCCAGTTGCCAGGACAGGTGGAACTGCAGATTCGAAACAGCGACTTTCAAAAGGCCGCGGTGGGCGCGTGCGCGCCGGGACCGGGCCAGGCACTCTTCACCACGTATCGTGTTGCGATCCTGTTTTATTAAGGACACCCGGGATCGCCGCCTGCAACCTGCCGCCCGTGACCCGCAACGGCCACCTGTAACCTGTAAACCGCTATTCCGCGCCCTCGCCGGGTTGGGTCGGCTCCATCTGCAGCGCGTTGTTGAAGCGGTTGAAATAGTTGAACAGGCCGATGGCGGCCATCAGTTCGACGATCTCGCCTTCTTCGAAATATTCGCGCAGCTTCTCGAATTCCTCGTCCGGGATGTGGTTCGCGTCGAGGGTCATCTGCTCGGCCAGACGGAGAGCGGCCTTTTCGGCGGAGGAGAAGTCTTTGCGGTCGGCAGAGTGCGCGAGGTTGTCCAGCTGCTCGCGCGACCAGCCGAGCCGCATCGCGATCTGGGTATGCGAGCCGAGGCAGTATTCGCAGCGGTTGAGCTGCGAGGTGCGCACGATCACCAGCTCCTTGAGGCGGACCGGGAGCGTGCCGGTGTTCAGGATGGCCTCGAAATGGGCGATCATGGTCGCAAAGATTTCGGGCCGATGGGCCATGGTGCGAAACATGTTGGGCACGTTGCCGCGGGTGCGCATGTAGCGGTCGTAAATGGCGGCGACTTCGGGCGCGGCTTCGGACCGAGGCACGCGAGACAGGCGCGGAGCGGTTTTCAGCATGAATTTTCTCCTGACGTGACCAGCGTACCCTGGAAGTGGCAACGGGGAGAGCCAAGGCCTTTGATATAATCGCCAAGGATCACCAAGCCGGCTCACTCCTCAGTAGCTCAATGGCAGAGCATTCGGCTGTTAACCGAAGGGTTGTAGGTTCGAGTCCTACCTGAGGAGCCAAACTCTCAAGACATCCCCTCTTTTCCTGAAAAAGCGGGGATTTTTTAGGTCAAAATCAAAGGCAAAAGCCTTTGACATCCGGCTCCCGGCTTCCTACTCTCAAGCGATGGCGATTCTTCCGAACAACATCAGCAGCCTTTCCGAGGCAGAGAAATACGACCTGCTGGATGCACTATGGGAAGACATCGAAGCCCATGCCTCCGGCCTCAGTGCCGAGCAGACCGAGGAAATCGACCGCCGTGTACCGGCCTACGAAAAGGAGCCTTCAGACGTTACCTCATGGGAACAGGTCAAAGCCGGGCTGCCTAAGCGGTGAGTTTGCCCGTCGTATGGTCCAACAGGGCGAAAGCGGAGTTCTATGCTGCTGAGCAGTGGTATGCGGACCTCAGCCCGGTGTTGGCGGAGCGATTCGCCCAGGCGGTCAAATCCAGCCTGAGAGAATCGTCCTGGTTCTCCGCCAACGTTTCCAACTTATTCTGATTCCGCTCTCGCGATGCGTGCCTATTGCGGCTTGGTCGGTGGAGAACTCGTCGGGCTGGTCTGAGTTCCCGACGACGTTCCCGCGGGCTGACCCGAGCCCTGACTCGGCCCCTGCCCGGACCCCTGCCCCGGCGTGGGCGCTTTCTGCGGATTCCCCGTGATGTCCTGCCCCTGGTAAATGACCCGGATGCTGGTGTGGAATTCGTGGTAGTTCGTGTACTTCACGGTCGTGCGCAGGCGCACATCTTCGCTCAGATAGCCATGGCCCCCCGCGAAATGCAGGATGCCATCACCGTGCGTGTAGACAGGGAACCAGTACTTGCCATCCACCAGCTGGCGATAGGTCACGAACGGCGTCGACAAATCTTCGTGTCCGGGCCGCACGTCGTCCGGCACGTTCTTGCCGTTGGTCACCACAATCTGGTGCTCCTTCTGGTCCACCCAGATACGCCCCTGGAAATACCGCTTCTTTTTCTCGAGGGTCTTCGGCTTCACGTCGAATACCCACGTGTCGACGTCGTCGATCCTCTGTTTGCCGATGTAGGTGATGTCGTACTGCGGCGCCTCCTCGGTAGTCAGCACAAAGGGCAGCCGCTCTTCGATGTCCTGGAAGTCTGCCGGCGACATCATCACCCGCTGCAGCGTGTTGTCCGGAGCCTCCAGCACCCGCTCCGTCCGGTGCTCGTCGGCGTCGAACGCGATGTCGACCACCTGATAGTACTGCCCGTCCGGCTTGCCATCGTCGTCGATCGTCTGCACCTTTACAGCGCGCGTCCACGTATAGTTGTCCAGCGCCTTGCGGAACACCGCCTCCTTCGCCGTGAACTCGGTCACGATTTGCTGGACCGGAATATCGGGCTGCGAAGGATCCAGAGGCCCGAACCCCTGATCCAGCGGCATCGACGTATAGGACGCCTGAGCGTGCGCGCTCGGCGCCGCCCACCCAACCAGCAGCGCGAATACGGCAACAAGGATCGCGGATGAACCCCGCCTGCGGACAAAAGACACTCTGCAACTCCTGTTCTTCAGCTACTGGCTACGGGCTACCGGCTTCCAGCTCCCGGCTCTCTCAGAATAGACGCACCAGAAGACTTCACGGCTAAACCTTGCCACCGCCCAACCGCAAAGCGGGCCGCCCGTCAAGGGCGCCGGAGGGATTCCAATCCTGAGAGTAACCTGCACAAATTGTGCATTTTCTTAAACCTGGCCAATTCATTAGACTCAGGGTATCTCCCCCTGGAGATTCCGGGCTTCTATGGATCTCTACCGAGCGCCGACGCTCATACTGCTCTTCGTGCTGGTGGCCGTCTTCGGCGCGCTTTGGCTACAGCGGCGCTCCCTGCCCCCGTTGCGCATGCGGGCCGGGGAAGCCCCCACCGCCCGCCGGCGCCAGCTCCTGTGGCTGGTCGGCTGGATGTTCGCCGCGATTCAGCTCGAGATGGAGGTCTTCGGCCGCCAGCAGCCTGGCCTGTGGCTGGCCGTTTCCCGCCTCAGCATGCAGATGGCCGGCCTGATGTTTCTCGGCTCGGTGGCCCCGCAGTCCATCACGCGCCGCCTGAAGATTCCATATGTCGCCATCCTTGCCACGCCGATCCTGCTCTTCACCCTCTGCGTCTCGTTCAATCCCGATCCCGGCCCCCGGACCCGCCCGCTGCTGCTGTTCTGTGTTTTCGCGGGCATGCTGGTCGGCGCCCTGTGGAGCCTCGAAAAGCACCTTCTGCCGCCATGGCTCGGTTTGCTGCTGGTCGCCGCCATGGGAGGCTGCGCGATCTGGCTCACCTCCCGCCATGACTACGTTGGCGCCGTCGATCTGGCGCAGAGCGGCATCCTGCTGGTCACTGCTCTGCTCTTCGCCCTTGCCTTCCGGCGCATCAGCGCGGGCGTGGTCTTTACCGTCGGCGGCCTCGTCGGCTGGGCCCTTCCTGTCCTGTTCGATCCGTTTATGGGCGCCGCTGGCGTTCCCGTGGTTCTCATGCGCGCCCTCAACCTCATGAAGGTCGTCGCCGCCTTCGGCATGATCGTTCTGGTCCTCGAAGACGAAATCGCTTCCAACAAAGCCGCTCAGCTGCGCGACCGCCGCGCCCGCACCGAAATGGAGAAGTACACGGAAATCTTCCTCGAGGCTCTCCCCATCGAAGAGGACACCAACCAGTACGACCATATCTGCGAATCCATCGCCACCGCCAGCCGTTTCAGCCAGGCGGCCATCGTCGTGCGCGGCCCCGAAGGCCGCTTCCGCCTCGCCGGACGCGCCGGCATGGAAGGCGCGCTCAGCGGTGCTCTCGACGCCATGGCCCGCCGCACCACCGACGAAAAAGTCCGCGACCTCGGCGAACAGCTCTACCGCCGCATCATCGGCCACCTCGTCGTGCTCGACCTCACGTTCCTCATGGAGCCCGGCGACGAGCTCGAGCAGATGAAGTTTCGCGAAGCCCACGCCATCGCCATCCGCGGCCGCAAGCAGGAACTGCTCGGCGCGCTGCTCCTTGCCGGCCTTCACGAGCCCGATGAGGCTCTTCTCACCGAAGACGTCCTGCCCCTCGAGCTGCTCGTCGCCCGCATTGGCACCGCGCGCGAACACCAGCTCCTGCTCCGCCGCCTCGTGCAGTCCGAACGCCTTGCCGGCCTCGGTCAGCTCGCCGGCGGCGTCGCCCACGAGCTCAACAATCCTCTCACCGTCGTCACCGGCTACGCCGAGCTCCTGGCCGACAGTGACAGCGCCGTTCGCGACCATGCCCAGGTCATCCTCAACGAAGCCCGCCGCATGAAGCAGATCATCGACAGCCTCATCCGCTTCCGCAAAGCCACGCCTGGCATGCGCGGCCCCGTCTCCATCGAGTTGCTCATGCAGGACGTCGAGAAGTTCCTGCGCCACGACATCGACGGCGCGCACATCGAGCTCCAGATCCGTATCCCCGCCAGCCTGCCCCACGTCAAGGCCGACGGCGATCAGATCCGCCAGGTCTTCCTTCAGATCATGAAAAACGCCATTGGTTCCATCAACGAGGCACCGGAAGGCAGCGACCGCCGGCTCACCGTCGAAGCCGCGCCCAATGGCCCGCGCGTGCAGATCGCCTTCACCGATACCGGCCCTGGCTTTGCCGCCCCGTCGCGCGCCTTCGACCCCTTCTACACCACCCGCCATCAGGGTGAAGGCATGGGCCTCGGCCTCAGCATCTGCTACTCCATCATCCGCGAGCATGGCGGCGAAATCTCCGCGCTCAACGTGCACCCGCGCGGCGCAGCCGTGGTCCTCGAGTTGCCCACCGCCGACCCTCAGGACCCCACTGAGCTGGTCGAAGACACTGACTTGCTCCCCGACAGCCCGCTGCTCACCGGCTCTTCGCGCACGGTCTGACCAGGGTTGCTACAGTGGACGGCCCCGTGGACTGGGCGTCTCCCTCAGCAAAGAAGCTCATGGGTTCGGCAGGGGCGAGGACAGAATCCCCTGGCTCCGTGTCCTCTGTGTCCTCTGTGGTGAATCGGTTTGACGTCTCTGCACTGATCCTGGATTTACCATGATCCGTTACATCCAGAAGGGACACCCATGAAGGGACCAGCGTTTCTAGCAGCGGCCATCCTGTTCGCCGCGTCGAGCGCCATCGCGCAAAACTCAGACCGGACGCTTTCCACCACCGGCGTCAACGACTCCGCGAAGCGTCCCATGACCTTCGAGGACCTGCAGAAAATGCGCCGCCTCATGGACATAGACGTCTCGCGCGATGGCAGGTGGGTGCTGTTCACCGTCACGGATGTAGACCTCGCGAAGAACACGAAGACGCCGCACCTCTGGATCGTCCCAGGCGCCGGAGGACAGGAAACTCCGCTCACCGCCTCTTCCGCTGGAGAAAGCCGCGGCCGCTTTTCGCCGAATGGCAAACAGATCGCGTTTTTGACGGCGCGCGACGGTTCGCAGCAGATCTTCCTGGCCTCCTTCGATACAGCGACCGGAGCGATGGGTGAGCCGCGCCAGTTCACGCACGTCAGCACCGAAGCCGACAACGTGACCTGGGATCCCGACGGCAAGCACCTTCTCTTCACGTCGTCGGTTTATCCGGAATGCAGTGCCGGTTCAGCGCCGGGCGTTGCTCCCTCGGGATCCGACGAGGACGCCTGCGACAAAAAACGCGACGACGCCGAGGCGCAGTCCAAAGTCAAAGCCCGCATCTTCACCTCGCTCCTCTACCGGCACTGGGACCACTTCACCGGCGACAAGCGCAGCCACCTCTTCCTCGCCTCGGTGGACGACGGCACGTTCCGCGACCTCAACCCCGGCGACACGCACGACATCCCTCCCTTCTCACTCGGCGAGCCGGACGGTTGGGACTTCTCCCCCGACGGCAAAGAGATCGCCTTCGAAGAAAAGAAGGTCGACGACCCCGCCCTCTCGACCAACGTCGACATCTTCACCCTCCGCCTCTTCGACGACGCGGGCAATCCCGTCCCCAATGCCCAGCCGGTGAAAATCTCCACCAGCCCCGGCGGCGACTTTACTCCTCGCTATTCCCCCGACGGCAAGTGGATCGCATGGCGGATGCAAAAACGCGCAGGCTACGAGAGCGACCGCTTCCGCCTCGTCCTCTACGACCGCGCGACAAAACAAATCAAAGAACTCCTCCCCAATTTCGACCGCTGGGTCGACGAAGAAGCCTGGAGCCCGGATTCGAGCGCTATGTATTTCACCGCCGGTAACCATGGCGAGGAAGAGATTCACTGGCTGAAACTTCCCGGTGACGCGGTGCAGGTCACAATGACGGGAGAGTTCGGCGATTTGCACGTGTTGCCAGATGGGCAAAAACTCGTCGCCGCGCGGATGACTGTAGAGACACCTTCCGAAGTTGTGCAGGTTTCCGCACATCAGCCGACCGTGTTTCCGCATCACGGAGGGGTTTACAGTTCCAACGACTCCCTGAGTGTTTCAAGCGACGGGCAGCGACTCGCCTATGAGAGCGCCGAGACACAGCTCACCCACCTCAACACCGCCCTCCTGGCCCAGCTCGACCTCCCCAAGATGGACTCCTTCTGGTTCCCCAGCATCGGCAACGTCAAAGTCCAGGGCTTCCTCATCCGCCCACCCAACTTCGATCCCAACAAAAAATACCCCGTAAAATTCCTCATCCACGGCGGACCCCAGGGCGCCTGGGGCGACATGTGGTCGTACCGCTGGAACCCCGAGCTCTTCGCCGCCAACGGCTACGTCGTCGTCATGATCAATCCCCGCGGGTCCACCGGCTATGGCCAGGCCTTCGTCGACGGCGTCAACGGCGACTGGGGCGGCAAGCCCTATATCGACCTGATGCGCGGCCTCGACTACGCCGAAGCCCACTACCCCTTCATCGACAAATCCCGCGAGTGCGCGCTCGGCGCAAGCTACGGCGGCTACATGGCCAACTGGGTCCTCGGCCATACTGACCGCTTCAAATGCATCGTCTCCCACGACGGCATGTTCAACACCGAATCCGCCTGGGGCACCACCGAAGAACTCTGGTTCAATGAGTGGGAATTCCGCGGCACGCCCTGGACCAACCGCGCCCTCTATCGCGAGTGGTCGCCGATGCTCGCCGAGACCCACTTCAAAACCCCCACCCTCGTCGTCCACGGCCAGCTGGACTACCGCCTCGACGTGTCGGAGGGCTACCAACTCTTCGACACACTCCAGCGCATGAAAATCCCTTCGAAGATGCTCTACTATCCCGACGAGGGCCACTGGGTCCTCAAGCCGCAAAACTCCCAGCTCTGGTACAAAACCGTCAACGACTGGGTCGACCAGTGGACCAGGAAACAGTGAAAGCCGCGGCACGATTCCGAGGCCTCCTGGCCCCTTTGCTCCTCGTCGGGGCGCTTTATTGCAACTGCCAGGACTCCTCACCGGCGCCTGTCTCTCGATCCTCCGCCCTTCACACCCCACCGCCTGACTCGGCCTACGCGGGCAACGAGGCCTGCGCCTCCTGCCACGAAAAGGAAGCCGGCACCTACCTCGTCACGCCTCACTACCTCGACTCGACCCTGCCCTCGGAAAAAACCATCCTCGGCAGTTTCACGCCGGGCGACAACGTTGTCCGTACCCGCATTCCCAACCTCATCTACGCGATGATCCACGACGGTGACGGCTTCTTCCAAAGCGCCATCGACATCACCGATCCGCAAAACCTCAAAGGCCGCGCGGAGAGATTCGACGTCGTCGTTGGCTCCGGCCGCCATGGCCAAAGCTACTTCTACTGGAAAGGCGACCAGCTCTTCGAGCTGCCTGTGTCGTACTGGACCTGGACCCATGAGTGGATCAACAGCCCCGGCTACATCGACGGCCAGGTGAACTTCGAGCGCCCTGCGGAGCCGCGCTGCCTCGAATGCCACGCCACGCGCTTCGACGCGACTCCTCCGCCCAGCAACAGCTACCGCCCCGACTCGCTCATGCTTGGCATTGGCTGCGAACGCTGCCATGGCCCCGGCGCGGAGCACGTCCGGCGCATGAAGTCCGTCCATCCTCCCGCCGCCGGCTCGCCCGACCTCGCCATCGTCAACCCCGCGCACCTTTCGCGCGACCGCCAGCTCGACCTTTGCGCGCTGTGCCACGCCAGCCCCGGCGTGCCCATCGCGCCGGCCATGTCATTTCGCGCCGGCGACGCCATCGCCGACTATGTGAAGATCGCCCCGCCCTCCATCGACGTGCCTCCAGACGTACACGGCAACCAGGTCGCCGCGCTTCGCGCCAGCAAATGCTTCAGCAGTGGCAAGCTCACCTGCTCCACCTGCCACAACGTGCACCACACGCAGGAGGCCGCTGCGTCATTTTCCGCGCATTGCCTTCAGTGCCACACCCTCAGCGCCTGCCCACGCTCGAAATTGCTCGGCGAAGGCATCCGCACCCGCTGCGTCGAATGCCACATGCCGGTGCGCAAATCCACCGTCGTCACCGGAGGCTCCGAGGGCTCGCTCCTCCAGGCCGAACTCCGCGCCCATCGCATCGCTGTTTACCCCGATACGCAATAGCTTGCCCATCCCGACCGTGTCACGGGTTACTCTGGAATCGAAAATGATCCCTGACGTCGACGTTGTTCTGTGCCCTGTTCCATGTTCCCTGTTCCCTTGTGCTTCGCGCACGCGAGGCACACAATGATTGCCCACCTCCGCGGCCGCCTCTTCTCGAAACAACCCGGCCAGGCCATTGTCGAAGCCGCCGGTGTCGGCTACGACGTCGTCATCTCCGTCCCCACCTTCACCGCGCTCCCCGCCGAAGGCGCTGAAGTCTCGCTCTTCATCCACACTCACGTGCGCGAGGACACCCTCGCCCTCTACGGCTTCATGGAACGCAACGAGCAACGCCTCTTCGAGCGCCTCATCACCGTCTCCGGCGTCGGCCCTAAGCTCGCCGTCACCATACTCAGCGGACTCAATCCCGAGCGCACCGTCGCCGCCATCCGCGCCCAGGACCACGCGACGCTTACGCTGATCCCCGGCGTCGGCAAAAAACTCGCCGAGCGCCTCGTCGTCGAGCTGAAAGAAAAACTCGAGGACCTCGCCGTCGCGCCGGTCGCGCAAAAGCAGCTCGCCCCCGCCGCCGAGGATGTTCTGTCGGCGCTCGTCAACCTCGGCTACCAGCGCCCAGCCGCGCAAAAAGCCATCGAATCCGCCATCGAAAAAGACAAATCCGCCGCCGCCAACTTCGACGAATTGTTCCGCGCCGCTCTGAAGGTAATTCGGTGAAAACGCCGATCACCGGTTGCGCTTTTGCGCGCCGTGCCAGATTGTGCCGATAAGAACCTGCCGGCCAAAAAGACGATAAACGACGACATAAGGGGAACCACCAACGACCAGTTCACGATCACCCGGCTCGACGCCTGCGCGTCCAGCGTAGGGAAAACGCCTCAGCGTCTCGACCATCGCGACAATGCGAGTCACCAGCCGTTCCGCTGCGTCCGGCTTATCGCGTGCGACGAAGGCTTGAATCTCCCTTAGCCGTTCAAGAGATCTCGATGACCAGACGATCTGGATCGGCCCTCGCGGAGGATTCACTGCTTTGATTGCTCATTGTCATGAGACTTGCCACAAACGCATCGGGGCGGCGGGATTTCGTGATCGGTGCCCCACGAAAGAAGCCACGCTTTCATGTCCTCATGCCGAATGTAGTGGCCTGCCTTGAACTCGCGCTCTGCCTGACGCATGTCCGCCAGCATCTTTTCCTGATCGGCGACGTAGGACTCGACGGCATCGGAAATCAGAAAGTTGGAGCTGCGGCCTGATGACTTCGCGAGTTTAGCAAGGCGTTTCCGGATCTCGGGTTTGAGGCGAACGCTGAAGGTCGCGCTACGTGTGTTCGGCATGAACACATTATGACACAAGCAAATCAGTGGGCTCTATTCGATCACCGCGATTTTGGCGCGTCTGCCGACTCGAACGATGAGACGCAACGGAGCGGTCGCTGTGGGTCCCGGCGTTCCAGGCTCGGGGAAGTAATAGAGATCAGTTGTTTTTACGTTATTAATCGAAACGGCTCCGGCCTTTATCAGCTTGGTTGCCTCGGTGGCAGATGCGAGACCAAG
>Ga0181519_10005550_pt1 | contig 10059 bp, 3 predicted proteins | sample PEATcosm2014_Bin_26_FD_121102 | JGI IMG/M metagenome (GOLD analysis project Ga0181519, IMG submission 121102) | Peatland microbial communities from MTU Mesocosm Facility, Houghton, MI, USA - PEATcosm2014_Bin02_10_metaG | ecosystem: Environmental > Terrestrial > Soil > Wetlands > Peat | place...
CATCACCGCGCCGGGCTGGACGGACACCTTCAGCCATCCCACCAGGCGTTTGGGCGGCTCGCCGGTCGAAGCCGGGAGTGCCACATACACTTGCGCGACCTCCGCGCCGGCCACGGAACCGGTATTAGTCAGATTGAAAGTTACCTGGAAATTCGGGTTGCTTGAACTCAGATTATCGATCACCGCCGCATTGGAGAACGCGAAGGTGGTATAAGACAACCCAAAACCAAACGGAAACAACGGCGTGAGACCCTGTGAGTCGTACCACTTATAGCCCACGTTGAAGCCTTCGGAATAATTCACGGGGAACGGCGTGGTGCTATCGGGCGGCTGTGGGATTACCGGGCGCGGCAGTTGGTCCACGCTGGCGGGAAACGTGATGGGCAGCTTACCCGACGGATTCACCGCGCCGAACAGAAGATTGGCGATCGCCGGCCCGCCCTGCTGTCCCGGAAACCAGGCCTCCAGCACCGCGCTGACGCTCCCCAGCCACGGCATCACTTGCGCGCTGGCATTCTCCATGACCACGACGGTTTGCGGATTGGCCGCCGCCACCGCCGCTACCAGCGCATCCTGATCGATGGGCGGCGTGTGGATCGCGTCGGTGAAGTTCAGGCTCGGCATATCCATACCCTCGCTGGTCCACTGGCTGACGAACACGATAGCCACCTGCGTGGTAGCCGCCAGTGCTGCCGCCGTCGCCGCATTGGTCCCGGGATCGAACTGCACGCTGGCGTTGGGAGCCATCGCCTCAATGGCCTGCATGGGCGAGGACGGATCCCAGATCACCTGCGACCAACAGGGCGGGCAAGGTTGGCCCTCCGTGAGGATCGGTCCTCCGGTGGGAGTGACCTGCGCCGAGCCGCCGCCGGAGAGCACCCCAATATCGGCATGCGATCCGATAATGGCAATGGATTTCACCGTCGCGGCATTCAGCGGCAACTGCCCGCCCGCGTTCTTCAACAGCACCGCGCCCTGCTCCTCGGCCTCTTGCGCGATGGCTTGGTCGGTGGCTGTATCGATCGGCCCAAGAGATTCCGGATAGTCGAACAGTCCGGCCGCGTACATCGCGCGCAGGATGCGATGCACCATGTCGTCCAGGCGCGCCTGCGGCACCTGGCCGCTCGAGACCGCTTGCCCCAGGCTTCCGAAGTAGGCGTTGTCCGGCTGCTCCTGATCGAGTCCGTTCAGCGCCGCATTCACCGTCGAGTGCGTCGCCCCCCAATCCGACATGACGAATCCCGGAAACTGCCAATCGCCTTTCAGGATGTCGTTCAGCAGATGCGCGTTCTCGCAGTTGTAAACGTCGTTCACCAGGTTGTAGGCGCACATCACGGACTGCACGTGGGAGTCCTTGACGCCGATCTCGAACGCCAGCAGGTCGCTCTCGCGCATGCCGCGTTCGTCGATTTCGGCATCGGCCGTGGTGCGCCCGCTCTCCTGATCGTTCAACGCGTAGTGCTTGATGCCGCCGATCACGTGCTGGGCTTGAATCGCGTTGATGTGCGCGGCGGTAATCTTGCCGGCCAGGATGGGGTCCTCGCCTTTGGTTTCGAAGGTGCGGCCGTCGCGCGGCTCGCGGCCGATCAGGTTGATGTTGCCGCCCAGGTTCACGTTCATGCCGTAAGCACGCAACTCAGCGCCGATCACGGTGCCGTATTTGTACGCTTCGTTGACGTCCCAACTGGCGGCGCTGGCGATCGACGACGGCAGCGCAGTGGCTTGGCCCACGCCGTTGCCCACGCCCACGCTGCCATCGGCAAGGTAGAGGTTCGGAATCCCAAGCGCCGGTATTCCCGCAACGAAACCCGCGCCGCCGCGGGTGGGCACGGTGGCAGTGGCGATGGCCCCATACACGAGCTGAATCTCCTGATCCGGGGTCATCTGGGTGATCAACTGGTCCGCGCGCTGGTCGGGGGTGGGCGGTTGGACGGCCATCGAAACAGTGTTCGACGTTGCGCCGCCGATGGAAAGAATCACGGGGATTGCATCTCCAATCGGCGCGTTGGCGGGAACAGCCACGTTCACCTGGTAGAGGCCGACCGATCCGGGCGCAAGGCCCGACCACAACACCTGCGCGGGTACGTTCCCGATGGTGACAGTTGGTGTCGTTTTGGTGGCGGCGAGCGGGTTGCTCGGGGCGGCCGCGCCGGTCTGCGGCGGATTGGTCACCGCGCCCAGTCCTGTGCAATAAATCAAAATGGTGGTGGCGCCCGCGCCCGCCGGATTCGAGGCGGTGATCAATTGGTAGGAAGAGTCCTGGATGGCGCCCGGACCGAAGCCTTGGCCGTTCATGCTGAAAATACCTGGGGCGAACGGCGCGATATTCACCGTCGCGGGCGAACTGGTTTGGCCGGCAAGGCTGGCCGTCAGGGACGCCTGCGATTGTCCGGCGAGTTCCCACGGTATTTGCAGGTTCACCTGGGTGCCGGAGGCGTAGAACAGGGGCGCACCGGTCGCGCCGAATGCCAGCGACAGCCCCTCCAGGCTGCCGGGCAGGGGAACCGCCGCGGCCACGGATGGTGCGGCTATCAAGAAATTTCCGTAAGCCGATGCGATGCTGCCCGGGGCCAAAGGCGCTCCTGGGGCGGAGCTGGCGGCATTGATGACGCCACCGGAGTTGATAGAAGGCACGGGCTGGGCCCACGCGCCAGTGAGGCTGGCCATCAGGCACGCGCAACCCGCGCGCCGGAGGGCCTTCGATGCGGACATGGGGTTCGTCCGCAGGTTACCACACGTACAGCAGATTCGCTGTGGGGCAGGCCGTCGTTTTTCGTGGCCTGTCGAGTTAGAGCACAGTGCGCAGACGACAAACAACGATCGTCTGCACCACGCCTACACTACCGCCCCTCGTCCAAAACCTCGATGGCGAAAACCGATGCGTAGTTAACCACCGGGACAAACTCAAAGTTCAACTTGCCCTGGGTGGTTGGCCGCAGTCCACGGAACTTCTTGACCAGCGCATGGTTGGGGCCGGCTTCCTTCAGAATGTCCAGATTACGGGCGAGGGCCGACCCATTGCAATAGACGTCGAAGACGCGCTGCCCGGGACCGCCGCCGCCTTCATTTTCCTTCCCCCAATAGGTTTCGGCCAAAAACAGGCTCGCCGTGTAGGCCCCCGGCGCGACCGGTATGGCGTATGAGAAGTGGCCGTACCGCTCGTTGGCGAACAAGTCCGCATCGGGCGTGCCGGTGACCACCTTAAAATGGTTCGATGTCTGGCCCCCCGCGTAATAGTTGTCGGCTTCCCAGACTTGCCCCCGCGAATCGGTCACGGAATTGGGTTGCGTCACGATGCGGATCGGGTTCAGCCTGTGCGGCTCGGCGGGCTCGATCTCAATGGCGCTGACGATCGGCTGCTCACGCTTGGCGTGGAAACCCAGCCGGAGGATGCCGTCCGGCCCCGGCTGGATATCCTTGAATACGCGAACATCGGCGATCAGGGGGCCCCCGGCGTCGGCCGCGATGTCAAAGCTGTCGATGGTCACCTTGCCATTGACCAGGATGTCGAATACCCGGCTGTTCTCGCCGCCGCCGGTCTCCAAACCAGGTCCGTAGACCGGCTCGACGAAATGCAGCTTCATTTCATAGTTGCCGGGTTTGAGCGGGATATTGTAGCCGGAAAGTCCGATCCGGCCATTCTGATAGAGGAGCGGATCGGATGTGCGGGCAAAAAACTGGCGAAAAGGCGCTCTCGGCTGCCCGCCACCCTCGAAGTAACGGTCCGGTAACCAGGTGTGGCCGTGGTGATCGATGTACTTGCGGTCATAGCCCGCGATGATGCGCACGGCGCTGTCCGGCGCCGCAGCCACGGGCGGCGGAATAACGCGGAGCGGCGATTCCCTCTCGGGGAAAGCCGCGATCCGGAAGGCGGCGACGGCCATGGCGGCTACCCCTAATGCAACGATGGCGGCGGCCCATATCCAAATCCGGCGCTTGCCGGAGGAGGGCGCGGCGGCCGCGGGCGGCGGCAATTCCGGTTCGTCCAGGGCTGGGTCGGCGAGGGGGTCGGCGAGGGGATCGGCGGCAGATTCCAGCAGTGCTTCCCCATTTACCGGCAGGAGTGCCGCGGAGTTGCCATCTTCTTGAAAAACCGGCGTATACATGCCGGGCGGGATGATGATTTTCAACGGCTGACGGGCGCCTTCGGCGGCATAATACTCGCGCAGCTTCTTGCGCAGGCGATGGATCTCGACTCTCGCGATGGCGTCTTCGGCGGAATCGAAATTGGCTGGGCGGCCCAGAACTTCGGTGGCGATCGAATACTCGCAAACCTGTGCGTCCTGGCCCGCGAAGTGTTTCTCGCAGATGTACTCGAGCAGTTTTACAAGTCGCTGGGCGCGCGCAAAAGTGGGAGAAGCGAGAATCGCCGCGAGTTCCAGACGTTCCGCGCCCGTAACTCCCGTAGGGCGCGCTGCAGCGTGATTGCCATCCCCCATTTGTGCAGATTATACACGTTTCCGCAGTGCCGTGGCGTAAATTCGCAATTGCAAGATGGGAACGTGCGCCCGATATCAATTTTGTAACAAGACGTACATTATTGAAAACAAGCATCTTGCTGGTGATTATGAGTTTACGGAGGCCACGTTACAGAGACTTAACTCCTTTATTTCGGCCTGCCATTCAAACCCAATCGTCCAGGGGCGTAACTAAAATGTACTAGCGTCCCCACCAGCGGCGGGTTACACTCGCGCATCGTAGAGAAAGCCAAAAGTGTAGGCGGAGGAGCCGTGTTGTGCGCCTTGTTAACAAGGGTCACAACACGATAATAAAGACCTGAAAATCCTTGACTTGGCGGTGTAGTAGGGTTATGCTACTTCCAAACGATTAGTTCCCGCCTTCGCGGCGCGCCTTGTCTTTGGCGGCTTGGGAGGCAATTTTTGCAGGTTAGAGAAGTACAAATTAGAGGTTAGAAAGGGGTTAAATGAATACACCAGATCGGCTGCCGATCTCCGTTATAGCTCGGCACAGACATCCGGGAAGAGCTTTCTGGTTTTTGGGGCTTCTGATTGCGGCCTTGGCGTTCTCGCAACTACCCGCGTTCGCGCAGTTCTCTAGCGGGTCGATAGGCGCCACGGTCACCGACGCCACGGGCGCGGTCGTCCCCAATGCGAAAGTCGTCCTTAAAAATGAGGCATCCAACAGCCTTCGTGACAGCGTCACGAACAGCTCCGGAAATTTCGATTTCCCGTCACTGCCGCCGGCAACCTATACCGTCACGGTCACGGCGCCGGGTTTGCAGACCTTTGAAGAAACAGGTATCGTGCTGACGCAGGGTGCGCCCGTGCGCCTGCCAACCATCGTTCTCCAGGTCCAATCCACTAAGCAGGAAGTTGAGGTCATCGCGGGCGCCGACGTAGTGGTGCCGGTCGATACCGGACAAGCCAGCCAGACGCTGAACAAGAACATGGTCGAGAACCTCTCGATCGTTGGGCGCGACGCGGCTGAATTAATTAAGATCATGCCGGGCATGGGCGCCACCAACGGATTGGGTCAAGGCATGTGGAACAGCCAGACGACGATGAGCAACAACGGGCCCATCGGCAACTTTTCCGCCCAAGGCACCCAGCCCAATGGCGCCATGACTATGACGTCGGACGGCGCAAATCTCTTGGATCCTGGCAACCAGGGTACCCAGACCGCCAACATCAACCAGAACCAAGTTCAGGAAGTTTCGATCCTGACGTCGGCTTACGGCGCGGAATTCGCCAAGGGTCCGATCACCTTCCAGGCGATCGGCAAGAGCGGCGGCGCCCAGTTCCATGGCGGTGCCTACCTCTACGCCCGTAATGGCGTGTTCGATTCCAACGGCTCTTACAATAACAGCCAGGGTGCCGCGAGGCCAGATAGCAGCTACTACTATCCCGGCGGCGACTTTGGCGGTCCGGTGATCGTCCCGGGCACCAACTTCAACAAGAACCACGACAAGCTGTTCTTCTACGCCGCGTATGAATACATGAAACAGAGTCCGGCGGGCAGCTTGCAGCAGTACTTCGTGCCCACATCGCAGATGGAGGCGGGCAACTTCACGCCGGCGTATCTGGCGTCCTTGGGGCCAAAGGAAGCCAGCAACGGACCGCGCAGTTTGGTGGGCACGGCCCCCACGGCCATTGCCAACCTGATCCCGGCGAGTGGCCAGATCCCGCAAACCTTGATCGATCCGAACTCGGCGGCCATCTTGAAGCTGATGCCCCAGCCGAACGTCGATCCCGTAACGAACGGGACGGGCTCCAACTACGAGTGGTTCGACGGACCGCCGGTAAATCGCTGGGAACTGCGGCTCCGTGGAGACTACAACATCAACGACAAAACCAAGTTGTTCTTCTCCTGGAACAAGCAGATCGAGCACGACCAGAACCCGGTCGCCATCTGGTGGACGATCGGCGGGTCTCTGCCCTACCCCACCCCTCAGAATGCCAACCAGAACTCCAATGTGTATAGCGCGAACCTGGTACACGTGTTCAGCCCCACGCTGACCAACGAGTTCATCTTCGCGGAAGCTACCTTCCTGAACCCGATCATAATGAGCAACCCGGCCGCGGTGAACCCCAGCAAGATCGGATTCCAAATGACCGGCCTGTTTTCGAACCCGTACACGCCGCAAATGCCCAACACCTTCGGCTGGAGCGGCCAAAGCGCTGCGTCGATCGGTTTCGCCACCTATCAGTATGGCGAGCCATTTACGCCTACGCCCGCGAACGGTTTCGGCAAGCTGTCGCAGACGCCGCAAATCAGCGACAACGTGACCAAGATCCAGGGCGCCCACACCATCAAGGCCGGCTTCTACTGGGACTACGCCCGCAATTACCAGACTAGCGGCACTGAGGCCGGCGGGACCAACGGCGGTATGGAATTCGATCCCTGGCACAATACCAGCACCGGCAATCCCCTGGCTGACTGGGTCATGGGCCGCGGTGAAGGCTTCAACCAAGACAGCAAAGAGATTGTGCAGGACATGAAGTACCACCAGGTTTCGTTCTTCCTGAACGACCAGTGGAAGGCCAGCCGCAGGCTCACGCTCACCGGCGGTCTCCGCTTCGAGCACATGGGCAATTGGGTACCCAACGACAGCCAAGGCGTTGCCGTTTGGGATCCCGCTACCTATAACAACACTTCCTCGGCGCCCGGCTATACGGGGCTGGAATGGCACTCCATCGATCCCTCCATCCCGTTGGCGGGCTTTCCAACGAAGACGCTCTTCATCGAGCCGCGCTTCGGCTTCGCTTACGACATCTTCGGGAACGGCAAAACCGTGTTCCGCGGCGGCGCTGGGTTGTTCCGCTACCAGATCGCTTACAATACCGCCAGTTCGGGTTACAACTATCCGCTTGGCGAGGTGACGGAAGGTGTCACCAGCCAGTGCTGCGTGGGCTGGAATAATTTCCAGCAATACACGGCCGCGCTGGGGGCCCCCGGTCTCGGCGGGAGCGTTGGTCCGCTGACCATGGGCGACTCCACCACACCGCATACCTGGACCTACAATGTGACCATCTCGCAGCGCATACCCTGGCGCTCGGTTGCGGAATTCCAGTATGCGGGCAGCCGCTCGTATGACCTGCTGTCCAATGGCGGAAACGCCGGCGGCGGCTTGGGGAACGTGGACCTGGTCCCGATCGGTGCGTACTTCGGGACCGATCCGATCACCGGCATAAACTATTGCGGCCCGCTCGTTAATGGCGCATGCTCCAAGCAGCAACCTGTTGGGTACACGTCGGGGTCTACCACGTTTTCGGGCTTTCCAAACACCAACGATTTCTACCCGTACCATAACTACACAGCGATCAATCTGCAGGGCCACCTCAGCTATGCCAATTACAACGCTTTCATCGCCACTTGGCAGAAGCAATCGGGGCGCATGACCTTCACCACGAACTACACCTTCAGCAAGAACATGGGCATTCGCGATGGGGAGAGCGCCAACGGCCCGCAAGACGGAGAAGGCTACGATCCGTTCAACGTCAAGGATTCGTACGGCGTGCTGGCGTGGGATCACACCCACATCATCAACGCCGCCTACGTGATCAATCTGCCCGCTCCCGTGAAAGACAATAAACTCCTGGGAGGGGTGGTGAACGGCTGGGTGCTTTCGGGCATCACGCAGTTCCAGAGCGGCGCGCCCATTCAGCCCAACACCGGCTATGGGCTCAACATCGGGTGGCCAACCCAAATGCAACCTTCGGACTGGCTTGGCACCAACGCGATTCCGGACACCATGCCGGTTCTCACTTGCGATCCGCGCAAGAACCTGAGCTCCGGCCAGTATTTCAATCCGAACTGTTTCGCGCCGCCTACCAACCACCAGCAGGGCGACCTGATCTGGCCGTACATCAAGGGGCCTGCTTTCTTCAACAGCGACCTCGCGATTTACAAGGACTTCCTCTTCAAGGAGCATCAGAAGATCGAGTTCAGGTTCTCGGCGTTCAACTTCCTGAACCATCCTCTGGACCAATTGGGCATATCCGGCAATAGCGACCTCAGCTTGAACTTCTCCGGGCCCAATGGCACTTTGAGCCAAACCAACCTGAACGCGACCACCAACGGCAAGGCGTTGTACAAAGACGAGGTGCCGCGCGTGATCGAGTTCGCAGTCAAGTACAACTTCTAAGCTTCGTTCGCGAGGCTGGAATCAATCGAGGGGGTGGCGCAAGCCGCCCCCTTTTTTTGTGGGGCAGGCCCTCGGCCTGCGGCGGCCTCTCATGCCGCCTCTTTAGCGTTAGGTCACCGCGGATACGGATCGCCCGCATGCACCACCCGTATCTTATGATCCGTAAATACTGCCGGAGTTCCCGGCAACTGCACCTTCGGCATGTGGCAACGTGCGCAGCCCTTATCCGCCACCGGACAGGTCTTCTGCGTCACGCTATGACACGACAGACAAGCCCGGTCGTAACTAGCGTCGTCGCGAACCAAATCCATGTGCGGATCGTGGCACGCCGTGCAGCGTATGCGCTTGTCGTCTCCCAGGAAGCACTGGCTGTTGGCCAGGCGGTATGGCTGAAACCGGACATTTTTCTCGCCAAACACACGCAACCCGACCACGGATTCCCACGTGCGATGGCACTCGCCGCAAAAGATCGACATTTCTTCGGCCGCCATCTCGCCCAGTTTCCGCGGGACTGGCCCCGGCTTACCCGCGGCTATCGCTTGCATGTGCGCATCGGCGCCTCGGTGGCAATGCTCGCAATTCACGCCCGGCTTCAGCGATCCCAGCGCCAACTTGCCCTGACTCACGCCATCCGTGCCGTGACAGGTGAAACACGCGCCGATCTCCTGGTCCGTCAAAAGCCGCCCCATGGCTTCCGTCAGGTTGCGGGGCCGAACCCCCTCGTCTCCCATGGTGATTCCGAGCCCCTCGATCCCCTGGTAGTAGCTCACCAGGCTTTCGTAGAAGCGTCCCTGGTATTCCAACACGAATGTCAGGTTATAGACTCCGAAGGCATACCGTACCGGCAGAGTCAGGGCGCCCGAGCCGTCACTGACCATATAGGCGCTTACGCCGTTCTTGCGCTCGATGGCGTAACGGTATCCGTTGGCTTCCAGCGTCAGCTTGGGGTGCGCCTGCAGCGGTTCCTGGTTGGGGGGCAGTTCGATGCCGATCCCCATGGCTGTTTTCGGCTGCGATTGCGCCTCGGCGCGGTGGCAGGTAGCGCACGTCACTTGCCCGGGGCGCGGGGGCGCGCCTTCGACGGCGCCTGCCAGCGCCACACACATCGCCGCGGCACGCCATCGCCGCGCCGCTTCTCGATGTCCATCCGCCATCAGTTTTCCGGAGGGCGGGCATCGCCGGCCTTAGCCCGCGCGCGGACTTCGACTCCGCCATCGGCACTCTGTCCAATGATTCCGCGGCTTGGGACTCCCTGCGCCATATCGATGGACACCTGCCGTTCCCGGCGCGCATCTTCAGTGCGGCCCGCCCAGGAATACGCGCTCGCCAGCGCCATGTGGTGTTCGAGCGCCGCGGGGTCCAGACGCTCCGCGGCCTCCAGCCTGGCGATAGCCGGCCGCAGATCTCCCGTGCGCAACAGCACCTCGCCATACGCATACTCCGCCAGCGCATCC
>Ga0181519_10005551_pt1 | contig 10059 bp, 7 predicted proteins | sample PEATcosm2014_Bin_26_FD_121102 | JGI IMG/M metagenome (GOLD analysis project Ga0181519, IMG submission 121102) | Peatland microbial communities from MTU Mesocosm Facility, Houghton, MI, USA - PEATcosm2014_Bin02_10_metaG | ecosystem: Environmental > Terrestrial > Soil > Wetlands > Peat | place...
CCGACACCGCGGAAATTCGGGCGGACCGCGATCCACCCGAGGGCCAGGAAGGCGCGCGCCAGGGTCGCGGCGACCTTGTTGTCCAGCGTTCCACCGTACAGCGGGTGGGGATGGCCGATGAAGGCGAAGCCCTGCGCGGGCACCGCCGGAGTCTCGACGAGCAGCTCGATCCGGCCCGCCGGCCCCTCGACCGTGCGGCGCTCGCTGGCCGGCTTCATGCGCAATGCGCAGCCCACATCGCGCCCTCAGGGCAGCCGAAGCCGCTCCACCACCTTGCCGCCCACCAGGTGGGATTCGACGATTTCGTCGATATCGTGACGATCGACGAAGGTGTACCAGACGCCCTCGGGATAGACGACCATGCAGGGGCCCTCCTCGCAGCGGTCCAGGCAGCCGGCCTTGTTGACGCGCACCTTGCCCTTGCCGCTGATGCCCAGCTTCTTGACGCGCTCCTTGGCGTAGGCCTGCATTTCGGCGCTCTGGTGGCTGGCACAGCAGGCATCGGGTGCGGGGCGTTCGTTGAGGCAGAAAAATACATGTCGTTGGAAATGGCTCATGCGGTATTGCGCTCCGGTTTGCCGCTTGACGCAGATGGGGGCCGATGGCGGGATCGCAAGTGTAGGCCCTGGACCGCGGCGGCCCCGCACACCCGCATCGCAGTAGGGTCGTTTTTCGATGCTAAATTCGTGACAGCATGGAAACCGAAGCCGCATTTTCCCACGATACCGCGCGCGGCGCGGCGCTCTCGGACGCGGCGCTCGCACGGCACCTGGAGGGCGTGGCCCTCGACTGCGAACAGGTCGAGGAGACGGGGTCGACCAATTCGGACTTGATGGCGCGCGCGCGCGCCGCCGCCCTGGTGCGGCCCGTGTTGCGCGTCGCGCAGCGCCAGACGCAGGGGCGGGGGCGGCGCGGACGCCGCTGGCATGGGGCCGAGGCCGGTTCGCTGCTTTTTTCCCTGGCCCTGCCCTGGCAGCGCACCCCGGCCGAGAGCACCGCGGTGACCCTGGCCTGCGGCCTGGCAGTGGCGGCCCTGTTGCGGGAGCACCTGCCGGCGGGCGGCGCGCGCATCCGCGCCAAATGGCCCAACGACATCCTGCTCGACGATGGCAAATTGGCCGGGATCCTGGTCGAACTGGCCGAGGATCCGGCCGGAGCGCGCACCCTCGTCATCGGCCTGGGAATCAACCTCGCCACCGACGCGGCCCTGCGCGCGCGCGTTGCGGGCGACGCCGGCCATGCGGGCCCACCGGAGGGCTCTGCGCCCGGTGACGCCTGCCCTGCGGCAGCCGTGGCAGACCTTGCAATGGTGCTCGGCGACGCCGCCGCGCGGACGCAGCGCGAGCTCTGGCTTGCGCGCCTGGGCCGCGCCCTGCTGGACGCGGCCCAGCGCTTCGAGCGCGACGGATTCGCCGACGGACCGGCCGCGTTTGCCGCCTGCTGCGCCTATCTGGGAGAGCCGGTGGACGTGCACGGCGCTGCCGGCGCGCCCACGGCCGGCATACTGCGAGGCGTCGATGCCCGGGGCCATCTGCTGATCGATTCCGCGCAGGGCATGCAGGCCTTGAGCAGCGGCGAAGTCTCGATGCGGGCACAGCACCCGGCACCGGCCGGCCCGGATGGAGCGCGCGCGTGAGCTGGCTGCTGCTCGACGCGGGCAACAGCGCGCTCAAGTGGGTGCTGCTGTCGCCCGCGCTCGCCCAATGGCCCGAGTCCGGCGCCACGGGCGGAGCCGGTGGCGGCGAAACCCATTTTCGCGGCACCGTGGCCATCGATGCACCCACGATGCCGCAGGCGCTGGCGCAGGCCTGCGCCCACTGCACCGACCTGGGCGACACCGCCGTGCCCACGGCAGTGCTGGGATGCGCGGTGACCTCGACCGATCGCATGGCCGCCATCGACGCCGCCCTGGCGGCGGCCGGTGCGCCCGCCGTGCAGTGGCTGGGTGCCGCGGCGGCGTTCGACCACGACGGCATCGGCGTGCGCAACGGCTACCGCGATCCGGAGCAGCTGGGTGCCGACCGCTGGCACGCCCTCATCGGTGCGCGGGCGCGTTTTCCCCGCGCTGCGCTGCTGGTCGTGTGCGCGGGAACCGCAACCACGGTCGACGGCCTGCTGGCCGACGGCACGTTCTGCGGCGGCGCGATAGGTCCGGGCGTGGAACTGATGCGTGCCAGCCTGGCACGCGGCACGGCACGGCTGCCGCTGGCGGCCGGCCAGTACGTGCAGCACCCGGACAACACCGACGATGCGATACGCACCGGCGTCCTGGACGCGCAACTGGGTCTGATCGACCGGCGCCTGCGGCGTCTGCGCGAAACGGCCGGCGCGCAGCCCCTGCTGGTCGTCTGCGGCGGTCACGGCGCCGCGCTGGCCGGCCACCTGGGGGCACAGCACGGCAACGGCGCGGTCGCGCTGGAGCCGGACCTCGTGCTGCGCGGGCTCTGGCACCGCGCGCGCGCCCTTGCCGCTGCCGCGCTCGCGACCCCCCTATGAACGCCACCCGCGCATGAAGGCGGTTTTCTTCACGCTCCTGCTGGGCAATATCGTGGCCGGCGCCTGGCTGCTGCTCGGAGCGCCGGTGGACGTCGTGCGCGAACCCGGCCGCATGGATCTGCAGGTGGATCCGGGTCGGCTGCGCGTCCTGAGCGAGGCCGAATTCGCGCGCAAGCGCGAACAGGCCCAGAGTGCTGCAGCGGCCGCTTCGGCCGAGACCACGGGCGCGGGCGCCAACGGAACCAACACGCCGCCAGGCGTAGCCGAAACGCCGGCCGCGCCGCAAGCCGCGCCACCGGCATCGCAGCCACCGGCGCCCGCAGCTGCCCTGGCGCTACCCCTGGCCTCCTGCATCGACATCGGGAGTTTCGCCAGCGAAGCGGCCACGCGCAAGATCCGGACGCGCCTGGCCAGCGCCGGATTGGGCGAGCGCAGCGCAGTGCTCACGGTCAACAATTCCACGCGGCTGCACATCACGGGCGTTGATGCCGCCGGGGAAGCGCAGATCCACCTCATCCTGCATGATTTTCCGAAACAGGAAATGAGCCACTGCAGCGAGCCGCCGGCGCCCAAGCCGGCCAAGTGAGCGCGCGGCGCCGCCATCGCGCCGCAAAGCGGCCGGGCGGCGCGTGCCGCTCAGTCCTGGCCGACGTAGCCCGTCGACAGGACGCGCTGCCATTGGTCACGCCCCCGCTGTCCGGCGAGCGCGGCCATCGGGCGAAAGTCGTAGGGCACGGCGATGAGCAAGGATTGCCACTGCCCGGCATGGCGCTCGACGATGGCGTAGCGCGCATCCGGCGAACCGTTCTGCACGACATGGTCGTGGGGCGTGTGCGCGCTGAACCCCGGAACGCCCACGCTGCCGGGGTTGACCAGCAGCTGGCCCCGCGCCGTGCGCACGCTGCGCGCGATGTGGCTGTGCCCGCACACGACCAGGCCGGCGCCCACCGCGCCCAGGCGCCCGGCGATTTCCGCTTCCGAGGCAAGGCGGAAATTCCCCGGCTCCACGGTCTCGAGCAGGTAGATGAGGTCGCTGTCGGGCGTGCCGTGGCACAGCAGGACATCGGCGGCGTATTGCAGGCGTGGCCGCAGGGTCTCGAGCCAGGCGAGCTCGCTCGAGGTGAGCTGCGAGCGCGCATAGGCGTCCGAGGCGCCCATGCAAACGTGCGCTTCCAGGATCTGGCGTTCGTGATTGCCCGCCAGGTGGGTCCAGTCCTGGGCCATGAGGTATTGGGCGGTTTCCAGCGGCAGGAGCGGGCCGGACAGGCTGTCGCCCAGGTTCACCACGGCATCGACACCGCGACGCGTGAAGTCGGCGACGACGGCCTCGAGGGCGGGAAGGTTGCCGTGGATATCGGAGACGACGGCGATGCGCATGGGTGGCTCCTCGCCCCTACCCTAGCCCATCGCCCAGGGATCGGGCAAGGGCCGCCTTCAGGGCCGGCAGCGCCGCGCGCTGGCGGGCGAGCAGGGCCGGATCCGGGTCGCGCTGGCGCGTGCCCCAGATGGGCTGGGGAAAATGCGCGTCCGACAGGAAGCGCGGGATCACATGCCAGTGCACGTGGGGCACGAGGTTGCCCAGGCTGGCGACGTTGATCTTGTCGGGCGCCAGCACGGCGCGCAGGGCGCGTTCCACGGCCAGCACCACGTCGAGCAGGTGAGCGGCGTCGGCCGGATCAAGATCCGTCATTTCGCGAACGTGGGCGTTCCAGACCACCCGCAGGTAGGCAGGGATGTCGGGGTCGGCCACCGCGAGGATGCGCAGGCGGTCGTTGCGCCAGAGGAGGTTGGCGGGTTTGGCGTGGCACAGTTCGCAGGTGGTGGCGCTTACGGGCATGTCGGCTTGCTCCCTCACCCCGACCCTCTCCCGCTCGCGGGAGAGGGGGAAAAGCCGAGCGCGGTTGGGGGAAATCGAAATTACAGGAGGACGCGCTCGATGCCGCCGGCGTTGGCGCGGGCGACGAAATCGGGCAGCCAGTTCTCGCCCAGCAGGCGCCGCGCCAGTTCGACCACGATGTAGTCGGGCTCGAGGGTGACGTCGTCCTTGAAGCGCTGCAGGCCCTGCAGGCAGGCGGGGCAGGAGGTGAGCACCTTGAGCCGGCCGGCAAAGCCGTCGGCGGTGAGGCGCGCGACGTCGGCGCCGAGCTCCTCCTCCTTGCGGAAACGCACCTGGGTGGCGATGTCCGGGCGCGAGGCGGCCAGGGTGCCGGCCTCGCCGCAGCAGCGGTCCGTCTTGCCGATGCGGCTGCCATCCTGGAGCGCGAGCAGCCCGTTGACGGTCTTGAGGGGATCCTGCTGCTTCATCGGGCTGTGGCAGGGATCGTGATAGACGTAGCGCATGCCTTCGACGCCTTCCATGCGAACGCCTTTTTCCAGCAGGTATTCGTGGATGTCCAGGATGCGGCAGCCGGGGAAGATGGCGCCGAAGTCGTAACCCTGCAGCTGGTCGAAACAGGTGCCGCAGCTGACCACGACCGTCTTGATGTCGAGGTAGTTGAGCGTGTTGGCCACGCGGTGGAACAGCACCCGGTTGTCGGTGATGATCTTCTCGGACTTGTCGAACTGGCCGCTGCCGCGTTGCGGATAGCCGCAGCAAAGGTAGCCCGGCGGCATGACGGTCTGCACGTCGCAATGCCAGAGCATGGCCTGGGTGGCCAGGCCCACCTGGGAAAAAAGGCGTTCGGAGCCGCAGCCGGGGAAATAGAAGACGGCCTCCGCATCGGGCCGCGTGCGCCGCGGGTCGCGCAGGATGGGCACGGTGCGCATGTCCTCGATGCCCAGCAGGCTGCGCGCGGTGCGGTTGGGCAGGCCGCCCGGCAGGCGCTTGTTGATGAAATGGATGACCTGGGTGGCGGCCGGCGCCTTGCCGGTGGTGGCCGGCGGCCGCCGCGTCTGGCGCCGCGCGGCCAGGGCCAGGAAGCGGTGGCCCAGCCGCTGCAGGGCGAAGCCGCCCTGCAGGAGGGTCGCGCGCAGGAACTTGATCGTCCGTGGCCGCGTGGTGTTGAGGAACAGCATGGTCGCGCGCGTGCCCGGATTGAACCGGGCCTGCCCGGAGCGGCGCACGAGATCGCGCATCACCATGGAGACGTCGCCGAAGTCGATGTCCACCGGGCACGGCGCGGCGCATTTGTGGCACAGCGTGCAGTGGTCGCCGATATCGGCGAAGTCGTCCCAGTGGCGCCGCGATACGCCCCGGCGCGTCTGCTGTTCGTACAGGAAGGCCTCCACCAGCAGGGAGGTTGCCAGGATCTTGTTGCGCGGCGAATACTGCAGGTTGGCCCGCGGGACGTGGGTGGCGCACACCGGCTTGCACTTGCCGCAGCGCAGGCAGTTCTTGATGGCGTCGGAAACGCTGTTCAGGTCGCTGTGCTGGAGGATCAGCGACTCGTGGCCCAGCAGGTTGAAGCTCGGCGTGTAGGCGCGCGACAGGTCCGCGCCGGGCATGAGCTTGCCGCGGTTGAAATAGCCATGCGGATCGACCCGCTGCTTGAATTCGCGAAAGGCGCGCAGTTCGCCTTCCTCGAGGTAGGCGAGCTTGGTGATGCCGATGCCGTGCTCGCCGGAAATGACGCCGCCCAGCTCGCGCGCCACCCGCATGATGCGCGCCACGGCGGCATTGGCCGCGCGCAGCATCTCGTAGTCGTCGGAGTTGACGGGAATGTTGGTGTGCACATTGCCGTCGCCGGCATGCATGTGCAGGGCCACGAACACGCGCCCCTTGAGCACCCGCGCGTGGATGGCATCGCACTGGTGCAGCACCGGCGCGAAGGCCGCGCCGCCGAAGACCTGCGCGAGCGGGGCGCGCACCTCGGTCTTCCAGGAGACGCGGACCACGCCCTCCTGGATCTCGCGAAAATCGGCCTGGGCCAGCAGCGATGTCCAGCGCTGGCGGGCCCTGGCAAGCAGTTCGAGGGCGCGGTGCACGCGGTCGCCCAGGCGCTCGCCGCGCGCCGCGCCCCGCTCGTCCGGATCCCCGGTCTGGGCCAGCTCGAAATCGGAGCGCAGGAACTGCTCGAGGCCGTCGAGCAGCTGCAGCTTGTTGGCGATCGACAGCTCGATGTTGATGCGCTCGATCGCATCGGTGTACGCGCCCATGCGTTCGAGCGGTATCACCACGTCCTCGTTGATCTTGAAGGCATTGGTGTGGCGGGCGATGGCGGCCGTGCGGGAGCGGTCGGCCCAGAAGGCCTTGCGCGCCTCCGCGCTGGCGGCGATGAAGCCCTCGCCGCCGCGGGCATTGGCCTTGCGCACCACTTCGGCGGCGGCGCGCGCCACGGCGGTCTCGTCGTCGCCGGCGATGTCGCCCAGCAGGATCATCCGCGGCAGGCCGCCGCGGGGCGAGCGCGTGGAATAGCCCACGGCCTTGAGGTAGCGCGCGTCGAGGTGTTCGAGACCGGCCAGCACCGCGCCGCCGGGGGCCGCGTCCAGGAAGGACTTTATCTCGACGATGCTGGGGATCGCCTCGTGCACGGAGCCGAAGAACTCCAGGCAGACGCTGCGCACATGTGCCGGCATGCGGTGCACGATCCAGCGCGCGCTCGTGATGATGCCGTCGCACCCTTCCTTCTGCACGCCCGGCAGGCCGCCCAGGAACTTGTCCGTGACGTCCTTGCCCAGGCCGGCCTTGCGGAAACCCGCGCCGGCGATCTCCAGGCGCTCGCGCCGCAGCTCGCGCGCGCTCTCCGGCGGGCGCGCGCCGTCCTTCCAGACCAGGTCGAAGCGCGCCACCGCCGTTTCGTGGATCTTGCCCAGGTTGTGGTCCACGCGGCTGACCTCGAGCCAGTTGCCCTCGGGGTCGACCATCCGCCACCAGGCCAGGTTGTCCACGGCCGTGCCCCAGAGGACGGCTTTCTTGCCGCCGGCGTTCATCGCGATATTGCCGCCGATGCACGAGGCGTCGGCCGAGGTCGGATCCACCGCGAAGACGAACCCCCCGCGCTCGGCCGCGTCGGCGACGCGGCGCGTGACGACACCGGCCTCGGAGAACACGGTGGGCACCGGCTGCGCGAGGCCCGGCAGGACGATGCTCTCGACGGCGCCGCAGCGCTCGAGCTTCTCGGTGTTGATCACGGCGGCCCGCGGCGTCAGGGCAATGGCGCCGCCGGTGTAGCCGGTGCCGCCGCCGCGCGGGATGATGGTCAGGCCCAGTTCGATGCAATCGCGCACCAGGAACGGAATTTCGGTCTCGTCGTCCGGGTTCAGGACCAGGAAAGGGTATTCCACGCGCCAGTCGGTCGCATCGGTGACGTGGGAGACGCGCGCGAAGGCATCGAAGCGGATGTTGTCCGCCCGGGTGTGGCGCCCCAGCAGGCGGCGGGCGCGCCGGCGCAGCTCGAAGGTCTCCGGGAAGGTGGCCTCGAAGCCGCGCACGGCGGCGCGCGCCGCCTCCAGCAGCAGGCCCACCCTGGCGTCGCGCTCGCCGTCGGCCGGATCGCGCCGGATCTCGATCTCGCGCAGCCGGTGCCAGAGCGCCTCCATGAGCGCGGCACGGCGGCGCGGGTCTTCGAGCAGGTCGTCCTGCAGGTAGGGATTGCGCTGCACGACCCAGATGTCGCCCAGCACTTCGTAGAGCATGCGGGCGCTGCGCCCGGTGCGCCGCTCGCCGCGCAGGGCGTCGAGCGTCTGCCAGGCGGCTTCGCCGAGCAGGCGGATCACCACCTCGCGGTCGGCCAGCGAGGTGTAGTTGTAGGGTATCTCGCGAAGCCGCGCCGGCGGCTCCAGGGCAGCGTCGCTGCGGGCCAGGGCGAGGGGATCGAGCGGAGCATTCATGCGCGAAGGCGGCCTTGCGAAAAGGACAGTGTATCCGCTGGGGCCGCCGGCGCCGGAGCCTTTGCCCGCACGCCGCAAGGGCCTGCGCCCCGTACGGCGGGCAACTACCCTCATGCGGCGGGCGCATTTCAAGGTGCGCCGTTTTGCGGGTAAGCTGCGCGCGCTCCGGCATGCGGCCGGGCGCCGCGACGGCATTGACTTTGCAGGAGGCCCCCCATGAACCTGGCGCGCGCAACGATGACACGGCTTGCCGCTGCACCGGTGGTGGCTGCGCTGCTGGCGGGCGCCGCCGCGGGCAGCGAACCCGGCGCCCACCCTTCACGCCCCGCCGGCGTCGCCTGGTTCGAGGGCGGCATCGCGGGCGCCTTCGAGAAGGCGCAAAGCGAACACAAGCCGGTGTTCCTGTACTGGGGCGCGGTGTGGTGTCCGCCGTGCCAGGAACTCAAGGCCACGATATTCAAGCGCCGCGATTTCCTCGAGCGCCTGGGCCTGTTCGTGCCGGTCTTCGTCGATGGCGACGCGGCCGGGGCGCAGGCCATCGGCGAACGCTTCCACGTCAGCGGCTATCCCACCGTTCTGGTCCTGCGCGCCGACCAGACCGAGCTCGAGCGGGTTTCCGGCGGCATGGACCTGGCCCGCTATGCCGAGGTCCTGGATGTGGCGCTGGGCGCGGTGCGGCCGGCGCAGGAGACCCTGGCGGCGCTGTCGGCGGCCGACGCCGCCGCAGTCCCGGCCCTGGGCGCCCCGGAGTGTCGCGAGCTTGCCTACAACGCCTGGCAACTCGACGAGGCCTGGGCCAAGCCCGAGACCCTGGCGGCGCTGGCGCGCGGCCTGCAGCGCGCCGCCGACAGCTGCCCGCCGGAACTGCGCGTCGAGCGCGCCCGCCTCCAGATCACCGCCGTGCAGGCAGCGGTCGATGCACGGGAGAAGCTTCGCAAGGACGGCAAGGACACGGGCGCCGACCTGGCGCCCGTGCTGGCCCGGATCCCCCCCATCCTGGCCGACCGCGCGCTGGCGTTGGCAGCGGGCGATGCGCTCCAGGGCCTGCCGGCGGCGTATTTCCAGGCCGCGGTGGCGGCCGACCCGGGCGAGCGCGAACCCTTGCGCGCGCAATGGTTCGCGCTGATGGACGACCTGGCCCAGGACCCGCGGTATTCGGCGGCCGACCAGATGGACGCCGTGGGCAGCAAGGTGATCGCCGCCAAGGCCCTGGACCCGGCGGGCAAGGTTCCACCGGCGCTGGCGCGGGCCGTGACCCGGCGCATCGACGATGCCCTGGCCCGCGAGAAGGAGCCCTATGCCCGCGCCTCGCTGGTGAATTCCGCGCTCAACGTCCTCGACACCCTGGGCGACGACGCGCGTTCCCAGGCCATACTGGCGGGCGAGATCAAGACCGCGGCGCACCCCTACTACTACATGGCCGACATGGGCGAGCTCGAGGAAAAGCGCGGCCATCGCGCGGCCGCCCTGCAATGGCTCGCGCGCTCCTACGAGACCGCCGAGGGCCCGGCCACGCGCTTCCAATGGGGCGTGGGGTACGTGCGCGGCCTGGTGCGCCTGCAGCCGCACGACGAGGCGGCGATCCGCGCGGCGGCCCTCGCGGTGCTCGGCGACCTGGATGCGTCGGGCGACCTGCACGGCCGCACGCGCCGCTCGCTGGGAAAGCTCGAGGCGAGCCTGAAGGACTGGAACAAGGACCAGACGCACGCGGCCGTGCTGGCCAGCGTGCGCGAGCGCCTGCAGGGCATCTGCGCGAAAATGCCGGCCGACGACAGCGCCCGCTCGAGCTGCGCA
>Ga0181519_10005559_pt1 | contig 10047 bp, 8 predicted proteins | sample PEATcosm2014_Bin_26_FD_121102 | JGI IMG/M metagenome (GOLD analysis project Ga0181519, IMG submission 121102) | Peatland microbial communities from MTU Mesocosm Facility, Houghton, MI, USA - PEATcosm2014_Bin02_10_metaG | ecosystem: Environmental > Terrestrial > Soil > Wetlands > Peat | place...
GCACGACCGTCGCCACCACCACGACGACCGTCGCGTCCTCGACGACGACGACTTCGACCACGACGACGACCACCACGACGACCACGACGGTGGCCCACGGCCCCGTCACGCCGACCACCACCGGCCTCACCCAACCATGAGGGAGATGAGCACGTGACCCCCGTTGACCGCACCGCCGGTGTCCGTCCGGCCACGTGGCCGTCGCCCGGTCCGGTGAGGCGAGCGGGGCCGAGGTCCCGGCGGTGGGTGGCCGCCCCGGTCGTCCTCGGCGTGGCCCTGGTGGCCACGGCCTGCGGCAGCGGGTCCCCCGAGGGGGCCCTGGCCGGCAAGTCGGCCAGCCAGATCGTCTCGACCTCGATCACCGCCTACCATCACCAGCAGTCCCTCCGTTTCGTGACCAGGACGGTCGAGGGCGCCCAGGAGCAGACCCAGCTGGGCGACGTGAGCACCACGGCGGCCGCCGAGACCGTCCGCTCGGGCAAGGACCCGGTCCTCGAGGCGGTGCTGGTGGAGCAGGTCGCCTACCTGCAGGCGGGGACCCAGCTCCTCCAGAGCGTGCTCGGCCTGCCGGCCGCCGCCGCCACCGCCCACGCCGGGAGCTGGATCTCGATCAGCCCGGGGGACCCGGCCTACCAGAGCGTCTCCAGCTCGCTCACGCCGACGGCGGCCATCCAGCTCTTCGTGCCCGAGGAACCCGACCTGAAGGTGGTGGGGACCACGCAGTTCAACGGCCAGCAGGCGGTGGCCGTCTCGGGCAGCCCGGGGGCGAAAGCGCCGTCGGGCACCACGGCGTCGGTCACCCTGTTCGTCTCGACCGCCGCGCCCTACCTGCCGGTCGGGGCCACCCTGGTGGTCAAGAGCACCAGCGGCAAGGTGGTGGAGCGCCAGGCGTCGCTCTACGGTCACTGGAACCAGAAGGTCGAACCGGTGGCGCCCAAGGACGCCATCCCGGTCTCCTCGCTGACCTCCTGACGGCCGGCCGGTGCCGCTCGGGGTGACCACTCCGGGCCGGGGCCCGGAACCCCCGGGTGGCTACGAGACCTCCCACTGGGCGTCGACGTGCACCGGGGACAGGACCATGACCCCGTTGGGGGCCTTGGTGGGCAGAGGGCCGAAGACCTCGAACGAGGTCACCGGCTGCCAGGTCAGATAGGGCCGGTGCCCGGCCACCGTCCGGGTCCGCATGCCGATCCACAACGAGTAGCGCCCCTTGAACAGGGGCAGGTGGCGCATGGTGCAGTGGATCTCCACCTCGCCCACGCCGAAGCGCACCTGCTGGCGGACGACGAAGATGGGCATCGCCGTGCCCTCGGAGACCCCGAGGAACAGGCCGGCCGTCCCGGACTCGGGCATCCGGATGACCAGGGTCACGTGGAGGTCGCTGCCCGAGACCGGCTGGCCCCGGTCGTCCCCCTCGACCACCGCCTTGACCAGGGTGGCGCCGCCGTCGTTGACCACGGTCAGGGCGGCGTTGCCCTCCACCGCCGAGCGGTAGAGGTCGAGCACGTCCCGGGTCGGCCCGTCGGCCCGGACCACCGAGTCGGCCAGCCAGAGCGAGCGCTCGCACACCGCCTGGACGGCCGCCAGGTCGTGGGACACGAAGAGCAGGGTCGTCCCGCTCTGGACCACCTCGCTGATCCGGGTCAGGCACTTCTGCTGGAAGCTGGCGTCGCCCACGGCCAGCACCTCGTCGATCAGGAGGATGGCCGGCTCCAAGAAGGCGGCGATGGCGAAGCCCAGCCGGACCTGCATGCCGCTCGAGTAGAACTTGACCGGCCGGTCGATGGCGTCACCCACCTCGGCGAAGTCGACGATGGCGTCGAAGCGGGCGGCGATCTCCTTGCGGGTGAGCCCCAGGATGGCCCCGTACAAGAACACGTTCTCCCGACCGGTCAGGTCAGGGTGGATGCCGCTGCGCACCTCGAGCAGGGCGCCGATGCGCCCACTGGTCTCGCAGGAGCCGGCGGTCTGGAAGGTGACCTGGCTGATCACCTTGAGCAGGGTCGACTTCCCCGAGCCGTTGACCCCGATCAGGGCCACCGTCTGGCCCGGCTCGATGTGGAGGTTGACGTCGCGCAGCACCCAGCGCCAGGACTTCTTCTCGCCCCGCAGCCGCCGGCCCAGTCCGACCACCTGCTCGTGGAAGGTGGGGTGGGCCCGGTCGGCCCGGAAGCGCTTCCAGACGTGGTCGACCCGGACCGCGCCTTCAGGCAATGTCGGCAAGGTCGGTCTCCAGATGCTTGAAGATGGCGTATCCACCGATGAGGTAGACCAGCGACCCGGCCGCCGCTATGCCGAGCAATCCCCACGTGGGGCCCTGGCCCAAAAGCACGGTCCGTCGGATGTTGTTGATGATCGGACCCAGCGGATTGAAGAAGCTGTACACCGGTTGGATATCGGCCGGGATCTTGGTGAACGGCCAGATGACCGGCGTGGCGAACATCCCCAGTGAGACCACCAACGGGAGGGCCTGCACCAGGTCCCGCACATGGACCAGAAGGGCCGAGGCGGCCAGGACGACACCGGCACAGAAGGCCACCTCGATGAGGATGAACAGGGGAACCCAGAGGGTCTGGATGTGGGGGGTGAAGCGGTTGATGGCGAAGAGCACCACCAGGACACTGGTGGCCAGGGCGGTGTTGAGCGCCGCTTCGAGGAGTTGGGCCAGCGGGAAGCACTCCCTGGGGAAATGGATCTTGGCCAGAAGGACCTTGTTGGCCAAGAGGGAGTTCCCACCGTTGCTCAGCGATGAAGCGAAGTACTGCCACGGGAGAATGCCCACGTAGGCGAAGAGAATGTAGGGGACGCCGTCGCCGATCTGGAACGATTTGACCCGCTTGAAGACGAGGACGAGCACGATCAGCATGGCCAGCGGGGTGAGGATGGCCCAGGCGATCCCCAGACTGGCCTCCTTGTAACTGGCCCGGATATCCCGCTCGGCCAAGGTGACCATGACCTCACGGCGGGCCCAGAGGTCCCGAAGCGAGGTCCGGAAGGTCCAGCTTCGACGGTGGTGCAGCGACGGGTCGGGCTCGTCGGGGATCTGGGTCAGGTCGGTGACGCGCAGGCTGGGGGCCGGTCCCCCCAGGCTCTCAGCGGCATCAGACATCCGTTCTCCTCGGTGACGTCGCCGCGGCCCTCGGCCGGGCCCAACCGGTGTCCCGACGGCACCGCGGCCCGGACTGCCGACTCCCTCGATCGTGGAGCCCTACCGCTCCTGACAACGGCCAAACTAGCGCTTGTCCGATGGGCCCGGCGATCGCGTCTTGTCCCGAAGATCGAGGGAACCGTCCGTTCGCGTTTATGTCAGCAAACGTTCACCTGGGGATGGCTTAACAGGGGGCCGAAGACGGCACAATAGTGGCGCTCATTTCCCCATTCGCCGGCCCCCGGGGAGCCGTCCCCGACGGGACGTGACCAGTGAACGAGGACGCAGAGGGTCAACCGTGACCGAGCCCGGCGGAGGGTCCATGGAAGGAGCACCGGGATCCGTGAACGCGTTGGCCCCGTTCGTCGGCGCCGCCGGCGCGTCGGCCGGTCCCCCCAGGCCCGGCCCGGCCCGCCGGCGGGTGCTCCTGGTCATCAAGGGCCTGGGCTACGGGGGCGCCGAACGGCTCCTGGCCGACACGGTGGCCGCCCGGGACCGGGCCCGCTTCGACTACGAAGTGGCCTACGTCCTGGCCGCCCAGGACGCGCTGGTGCCCAGCCTGGTGGCGTCCGGCGTGCCGGTGCACTCCCTCGGGGCCACCGCCAACTCCGACCTGTCGTGGATGGCCCGGCTCCGGTCCCTTCTGACGGCCCGCCGCTACGACATCGTCCACACCCACCTCCCCTACCCGGCCACCCTGGGCCGCCTGGTGGTGGCCAGCCTGCCCGCCGGCCGCCGACCGGCGGTCGTCTACACCGAGCACAGCATGTGGGACAAGATGGCCCTGGGCCTCCGGCCGGTCAACCGGGCCACCATCGGGCTGGACGACCGGTTGCTGGTGGTGTCCGAGGCGGCCCGCCAGGCACTGCCCCGGCGGCTGCGGTCCCGGGCCCAGGTGGTGATCCACGGCATCGACCGTGCGCCGCTGCGCCGCCTCGAGGACCAGCGGGCCGAGTTGCGCCGGGATGTCCGGGACGAGCTGGCGGTGCCCGAGGGCCAGCTGCTGGCCCTGACCGTGGCCAACCTCCGGCCCGAGAAGGGCTACGACGTGCTGCTCCGGGCGGCCCGGATGGTGACCGACCGGGGGGCGCCGGTGCGCTTCGCCGCCGCCGGCCTGGGCCCGCTCGACCGGGAGCTGGCCGACCAACGGTCAGAGCTCGAGCTGGGCCCGCGGTTCGTGTTCTTGGGCCGGCGGCTCGACGTCCCCCGGCTGCTCTGCGGGGCCGACCTCTTCGTGCTGGCCTCTCGCCAGGAGGGACTCCCGGTGTCGGTGATGGAGGCGGCGAGCCTGGGCGTCCCCCTGGTGGTGACGGCGGTGGGCGGCCTGCCCCGGACGTTCACCGACGGCACCGACGCCCTGGTGGTCCGGTCCGAGGATCCCCGGGCCCTGGCTGACGCCGTCGTCCGTCTGGCCGGCGATCCGGGCCTCCGGTCGCACCTGGCCGACGGGGCCCGCCGGCGGGCCGACCTGTTCGACGTGGCCCGCTCGGCGGCCGAGGTCGAGGCGGTCTACGACGAGGTCTCGCCCGGCCCGGGAGTCCGATGAACGTCCTGGCCGGCCGGCGCCTGGTCCACCTGACGACGACCGACATGAGCCTGGCCCTCTTGCTCGGGCCCCAGCTGCGGGCGTTCGCCGAGGCCGGCATGGACGTCGTCGGGGCCTCGGCCCCCGGGCCCTGGGCCGAGGACCTGGCGGCCCTGGGCGTGCGCCACGAGCCGGTGGTCCACGCCACCCGGGCCATGGACCTGGCCGAGGATGCCCGGGCCCTGGCCGAGCTGGTGCGCCTGTTCCGCCGGCTGCGCCCGGACATCGTGCACACCCACAATCCCAAGCCGGGCGTCTACGGACGGCTGGCCGCCCGCCTGGCCGGGGTGCCGGCCATCGTGAACACCGTCCACGGCCTCTATGCCACCCCCGACGACCGGTGGGCCCGGCGGGCCGTCGTCTACGGGGTCGAGCGGGCCGCCACGACGTGCTCCCAGGCCGAGCTGGTCCAGAACCCCGAGGACCTGGACACCCTGGGGCGTCTCCGGGTCCCGCCGGGCAAGCTGGTCTTGCTGGGCAACGGCGTCGACCTGGCTCGGTTCCACCCGGTCACGGCCGCCGCCGCGGCCCGGGCCCGCCAGGCGCTCGGGGCGGCCGACGGCCAGGTGGTGGTCGGCATGGTCGGCCGGCTGGTGTGGCAGAAGGGTCTCCGTGAGCTGTTCGCGGCGGCCGAGCGTCTACGACGATGCCGGCCCGAGGTCCTGGTCGTCCTGGTCGGTCCGTTGGACCCCGACAAGGCCGACGGTCTCGGCGAGGCCGACCTGGCGGCCGCCCGGGCGCTGGGCAACGTCTCCTTCCTGGGCCCGCGCCGGGATGTCGAGGCGCTCTACCCGGGCTTCGACCTGTTCGTCCTGCCCTCGTACCGTGAGGGCTTTCCCCGGTCGGCCATGGAGGCGTCGGCCTGCGGGGTCCCGGTGGTGGCCACCGACATCCGGGGGTGCCGCGAGGTCGTCGATCCCGGGGTCACCGGGCTGCTGGTGCCCCCCCACGACGCCCGGGCGCTGGCCCAGGCCATCGGCCAGCTGGCCGCCGACCCGGCCCGCCGCCAGGCCATGGGCCGGGCGGCCCGCCGGCGGGCCGAGGCCGAATTCGACGATCGACGGGTGGTCTCGATCACCCTCGACGTCTACCGCCGCCTGCTGGGCCGCCCGCACTCGAGGTGGGGGGGCGGGCCCTTCCCCGCAGACCGACCGATGACCCGGCCGCCCAGACCGGCCAGACCGGCCAGAGCAGGCAGAGCAGCCAGAACGGCCGGAGCAGCCAGACCGGCCAGTTCCGATCGACCGGGCCGGGCTGAGTTCCCGGGTGTTCCCCGGTCCGACCTCGGCTGACCGGCCTCGAACCGGCCGGGCTCACGACCGGTCGGGCTCAGGACCGGTCGGCCGGGTCGGGCACCTCAGCTTCGGGCCGCGCCCCGGCCGACCAGTCCGCCCAGACCCACTCGGTCCGCGTCCAGGTGTCCTCGTGGTCGGCCCGCCACCCCGCCCCGACCCCCGCCTCCCACTCGGCCCGGGGCTCGTCGGCGTCGGTCGACGCCGCCGGTGACGGTGACCGGCGCCGGCGCCGCCGACGGATCTGCCACGGGTAGGGGGCGTGGCCCCGGGGGGCGATGGGCAGGGCCAGCAAGACCAGCAGGAAGGGCAGGAGCAGCGTCCGCTCCCGGGTGATGAGGCCCAGGTTGCCCAAGGCGGCGAACAGGTAGATGAAGCCGATGCTGTAGAGCAGGCACATCAGGACGTAGGGCCGTTGCCGGGCGGCCCGGGGCACCAGGCGCAGGTGGGCCAGGGACGCCACGATGACCACCAGGATCACCGTGTTCTCGGCGGCCGCCAGGAACTGGGTGAGGCTGTGGGCGGTGACCGGCAACGGATCGAAGAGCACCGTGTAGACGTCGTGCGGGAAGCCCCAGGGGCTCGACGAGTACGAGACCGAGCTGCTGCCGAAGCCCGCGCCGACGCCCTGGTTGTTGGCCCCGACCTTGCTCAAGATGCCCGACAGCCCGGATCCGCCGGAGGCGGCCACGAACCGCCGGGCCTCGATGGCGGTGACGGCCAGCGCCCCGGCCACGAAGGCCAGGGCGCCGGCGGCCCGCAAGGGGTGCCGCGCCCGGTCGGGACCCCGTGGTCGGAACACCATGGCCACGGCGAACGCCACGACCAGGACGATCAGCTCGTCGGGCCGCACCACCAGGGCCAGCGCGCCTCCCAGGAGGAGCAGGGGATAGCCGGCCCGCAGCCGGGCCAGGACCCGGGCCATGCCGTAGGCGGTCAGGCCCAGGGCCAGAGTCATGACCGCCTCCTTGCTCACGTCGGCCGTCCAGAAGAGGAGCGACGGGAAGAAGAAGAGCAGGAGGGCGTAGCGGCGCCGGTTGGCCTCGGGGAAGGTCACGGCGAAGGCCCGGTAGAAGAAGACCGTGCCCACGAAGGCCAGCCAGCTGCTCACGAAGAAGGCGGCCAGCTGGTTCGGACCGACGATGGTCATGATGGCGCCGCCGAAGATGGAGACCGCGCCGTCGCCCAGGATGCGATGGATCCCCGTTCCGGCCAACGTGAACTGGCCGGCCCGCCAGTTGGCGGCCAACAGGGCCCCCTGGTGGTCGTAGCGCAGCCAGTCGGAGATCCCGGCGTAGAAATGGTCGACCACGAAGATCTGGGCCGGGGCGCACAGGAGGTGGAGGACGGCGCTGGCGACGATGACCGTGGTCAGGCCCGGGTAGGCGTCGCCCCGGCCGACCCGCCGGGCGATGGCCACGCTGGCCACGACCAGGCCGGCCCCCACCAGGAGGGCCACCGGCACGAAGGAGCCCACGGTGGGGAGCCCCGAGGGCATCAGGCCCGGCCCCCGGTCATCGGCCGGCCAGGCCGGAGAAGTTGGGCCACCGGTCGAGCTCGAGCTCGGGGAACCGGGAGGCCAGGGCGAGCACGTCGGGAGCGTAGACCTCGGTCAGGCGGCGCCGGACGTCCTGGTCGAGTTGGACCGGCCGACGGGCGGCGCTGACCCGGCGGTCGATGTCGGGGGGCACGAAGGGGTCGAGGCCCAAGAACCGGTAGGTCCGGGCCAGCTGGCCGGCCGGGTCGGCCACGCACCGCTCGTGCTGGAGCACCAGCAACCGGTCAGCGCCGCCTTCGGGCGACCAGCGCCGGAGGGCGGCGTCGTAGAAGCCCCGGTCCACGGCGTCGGCGTACACCTGGGCGCTGAGCCGGCCGTCACCCCGGCGTTGGTGGTCGAGACCCGAGCGGAACCGCTCCACCGGATCGCGCAGCAGGACCAGGAGGCGGGCGTCGGGCGCCGCCCGGCCCAGCAGGGCCGGCACCCAGGCCAGGTGGAGGTAGTCGGGGGTCCACTCGCCGGCCAGCTGGCCCGGCCGGCGGGGGAACCAGCGGTGGTAGGCCGAGCAGTCGTCGGGGCCGAAGGGCGCGGTGGCGTAGCGGGTGAAGAAGTGGCGCTCCTTGTGGATGTCCGGGCGCGAGGCCACGCCGGGGTGGGCGGCGATGAGCTCGTACCACCACGTGGTGCCGGCCTTCTGGGCGCCGATGCCCACGAAGTCGGGCGGACCGGTGATCTCGCCGGGGTGGGTGGCCGGCGCCGTGAAGTCGAAGCCGTCCTCCCACGGGGCGTAGCGGCCCAGGGCGTGCAGGACCCGACGGCGGGTGGGAGCGGGCAGTGCCCCGAACGCCGGCCGGGCGAGCTGGCGCAGCCGGCTCGGGACGCCGCCGCCTCCCGCCGAGCTGCCTTCTCCGCCTCTGCCGACGGCCCTTCCGGGAGGTGCCGCTACCACCGAGACAACCTCACCGTGGGCCCGTGAACGCAGTGCGACGGCTGGGCAACGCCATGGTGAAACGTAGATGAAATCCTGCTTGACTGGCCCGGGCCGTCCCCGGTCCAGGAAGAATGCGCTTCGTCATGGGATTCGAGCCGGGAGACGACCAACCGGGAACGCCGGCCCCTGGTCCGGCTGGCCGGCCCGGGCCCCGGGTCCTGCACGTCGTGCCCACGGCCCTCGGCCGAGGGGCCCAGCTGTTCGCCCGGGCCCTGGCCGACGAGCTGGGCGGGCCGCCGGCCGGCCACTCGCTGGTCAGCCTGTTCGACGGGCCCGAGGCCGTGGCCGTGGAGCACCGGCTGGAGATGCCCGGAGGGGTGGCCGCCGCCCGGGGCCTGCACCCCCGGGCCGTGGCCGCGCTGGCCGGGCTGGTCCGACAGGAGGCCCCCGACGTGGTGGTGGCCCACGGCGGGGACGCCTACAAGTACGCCGCCCTGGCCAGCCGGCGGCCCGTCGTCTACTGCGCCATCGGTACCTGGCCGGCCACGGCCGGCCGCCTCCGGCGCGGCCTGTGGCGGGCGCTCGTCCGGCGGGCCCGGGTGACCGCCGCGGTCTCCGACGACGTGGCCGTGGACTGCCGGCGGGTCCTCGGGGTGGCCGACGCCCGCCTGGTGGTGGTGCCCAACGGCCGGGATCCGGTCCGCTTCTGCCCGCCGACGGCGGGCCGGCCCGGATCCGGCGATCCGGTGCGACTCCTCTTCGTGGGCTACCTCGACGCCGGCAAGGGCCCCGACCGGTTCATCGACCTGGTGTCCGGGCTCCGCCGCCTCGGCCTCCCGGTCACCGGCCGGGTGGTGGGCGACGGGCCCCTGCGGGCCGCCCTGGAAGGTCCGGCGGCGGCGGCCGGCGTGGAGCTGGTCGGCCCGAGTGCCCACGTGGTGCCCCATCTCCAGCGGTCCGACGTGTTCGTCTTCCCCAGCACCCCCGACGGCGAGGGCATGCCCGGCGTGCTCATCGAGGCCGGCCTGTGCGGGCTCCCGGCGGTGGCCACCGGGGTGGCCGGCGTGTCGACGGTCGTCGAGCACGGGGTGACCGGTCTGGTCGTCCCGGTGGGCGACCCCGAGGCCCTGGCCCAGGCGGTCGGCCAATTGGTCACCCGGCCCGATCGCCGTCGGGCCATGGGCCAGGCGGCCCGGGCCCGATGTGCCGGGCGCTTCGCCCTGGCCGAGGTGGCCGCCCGGTGGGACGAGCTGGTGCGCCGGGTGGCCGACCCGGGCAGCCGGGCCTCCGACTCGCCCCCGGTCCGGTCCACCCCGATGGGCCACTGAGCGGCCCGGTGTGCGGGATCGCTGGGGTCCTCGACCCCCGGGGCCGGTCGGGGACCGACCAGCTCGGCCGGTGGGCCCAGGCCATGGCCCAGGCCCTGGTGGCCCGGGGGCCCGACGACGCCGGCTGCTGGGTCGACGGGCCGGCCGGGATCGCCCTGGCCCACCGGCGCCTGGAGGTGGTGGGCCTCGGATCCCAGGGCCATCAGCCCATGGTCTCGGCGGGCGGCCGCTGGGTGGTGAGCTACAACGGCGAGCTCTACAACGC
>Ga0181519_10005560_pt1 | contig 10047 bp, 8 predicted proteins | sample PEATcosm2014_Bin_26_FD_121102 | JGI IMG/M metagenome (GOLD analysis project Ga0181519, IMG submission 121102) | Peatland microbial communities from MTU Mesocosm Facility, Houghton, MI, USA - PEATcosm2014_Bin02_10_metaG | ecosystem: Environmental > Terrestrial > Soil > Wetlands > Peat | place...
CGCGACGCGCGGAAATTGCGCGATCGGCAACAGCGGAATGCAAACCAGACCCGCCAGCGTAACCATGATCGAAGCGACCGCTGCAAAGATCGGCCGCTTGAGAAAGAATTCGATCAAGCCTTGGACTCCATGACCCTACGACGTGGGGCTTCGCGGGTTTGTGTCAGAGCGCGCGGGCGGAAATTTTTCCCACGATGCGACCGGCTACGTTGCGCACCTCGGGCTCGGCGAAGGCGGTGAGTTCGGCGGCTTCACCCGGCTCGAGCAGACGCAGTGCCTCCAAGAACGCGAGGGTGGCCGGCGGGGTTGCGCGGCCGTTTCCGTCCACGACCTTGAGCGCGAGCCCGGCCCGGGCGCGCAGGAGCGCGTCCCCGTGCAGACCCTCGGCGCCGCCCTTGCAGGCTATTCCTCCGCGCGTCGCGGTCATGAGCGCCGTATCGAAACGTCCGGTCCCGCCGACGTATTCCGGTTCGGCCAGCATCGCGTCGCGCACGATGCCCAAAGCGCGGGCGTCGTCGCGCGTCCAGCCTTCGAGGGTTGCAAGGCGCGCGAACGCGCGCGCCGTGCGCCGCAGCGAGGTCGCGAAGATCGGGATCCCGCACCCGTCCGTGCCCACGGGCCAACGCTCCGGCTCGTCATCGAAGGCGCGTCCGCAGAAGGCGGCGATGTGCCGCTGCACGGGGTGGCCGGGGTCGAGATAACCGGCCGGATCGAGGCCGAGATGCACGCATGCCGCGAGTATCCCGGCGTGCTTGCCCGAACAGTTGCTGTGGACCGCCGAAGGGGCCACGCCGGCCGTGGCGAGCGCCGCGGCCGCGGGCGGGTACGAAGGCGCGTGCGTGCCGCACTGCAGGGCGCTCTCCTCCAATCCCGCTTTGCGCAGGATGCTCCGCACCGCCGCGACGTGAAACGGCTCGCCGTTGTGCGATGCGGCCATGACGGCGAGTTCGCGCGGCTCGAAGCCGAAGCGCTCGGCGGTGCCGGCCGCAACGACCGCCGCGGCGATAAACGGTTTCGCCGTGGAGCGGAGATAGACCGGAACGTCGACGTCACCGCGCTCGAACAGCGTCGCGCCGTCGGACGAGACGGCGCACCCGGCGACCGCGTGCACCGACTCGACGAAGGTTCCGCGATAGACGTCGACCAGCGGAATCCCCGCCGGACCGGGCACTACTTCGCCGGCCCGACGACGACCTCGACGAAACGCGCCGGATCGACATACTTCGCAAAGGCCGCGCGCACGTCACCCGGACTCAAGCCGAGGATCGCGCGGCTGCGCCGCCACGGTTCGTCGAGTGGCAGGCCCGCATCCGCGCGCGCGGCGAGCCCTTGCGCGATGGACCCGACGCTCGCTTCCGAGAGCGAGAGTTCGCGCACGAGTTGCGTCTTGGCCTGACGCATCTCGGCTTCGCTCGGCGCGTGCGCGCCCAAATCGCGCAGGTCGCGGTCGATGATGGAGCGGGCGCGCGCGACGTTCCCGGGGTCGCTGCCGAATTCGACGGAGTACGAAGCGCGCGTCGGGCCGGCGCGCACGCCCGCGCCGATCGAATAGACGAGGCCGGTCTGCTGGCGGAGATCGCGCGAGAAGCGCGTCGAATAGAAGCCGCCGCCGAGGATCGCGTCGCCCAATTGCAGCGCGGGATAATCGGGATCGGAGCGGCGCACCGCCACGTTTTCCTGGAGCGTGACCGAGGCTTGCGTGCGGCCCGGCGCGGCGATGCGTTTGTAGGCCGCGGCGTTGAGCGGCACCGGCGGCAGCTCGGTTTGGGGCTTGGATCCGCTGGCGCTCCACGCGCCGAACCAATGTTCGACGACCGCGCGCGCCTGCGCGGCGGTCACGTCGCCGGCGACGACGATCGTGGTCATGTCGGGCCTGAAGATCGCGTCGTGATAGGCCTTGACGTCGTCGAGCGTCACCGCCGAGACGGTCTGCGGCGTTGCCTCGCGCAGCCCGGGGTCGCCCGCGGGAAGCAGCGCGGTCTCGGTCGCGCGGGCGGCCAGATAATCCGGGGTGGTCAGTTCGCCTTGAAGCCCTTGCGCCGTCTGCTGCTTGACGATCGCGAAGGCGGTGGGCGGCAGCGCGGGATGCAGCACGTCGTCGGCGAGGAGTTCGGCGCCGCGGTCGAAGTTCGCCGAAGGCACCGTCAGATCGAACGACGTGCCGGCGTCGACGTTGGCGGCGATGGCGTCCAGTTGGGTTTGATAGGCGATACGATCGTAGGTCGTGGTGCCGTACGCGAAGAGACCGGAGAGCAGATCCTCGGTGCCTTCCTTCCCGGCCGGTTCTTGCAGATAGCGATTGTGGCGCACGATGCCGCTCAGGGTGACGGTCGGACTGACGCTTTCGGGCTGCACGATCAGGCGCAACCCGTTCGGCAGGGTTTGGTCGAGCGGATCGACCAGGGACGCGCCGGGCGCCGGCGGTTCGCTCAAGCGCGCGGCCCACGCGGGCAACGCGACCGGTTTGGCGTTCTTGGGCGAGAACGAATCGCGCACGCCGAAGCCGCTCCCGCCGCCGGGCGCGGCGCCGGGCTGCGGCGTTAGGACGCCGGCGACGGCATGGTCGCGGCGCAAGTACGTGCGCATGGCGCGGGTCACGTCGTCGGCCGTTACGCGGGAATAGCGCGCGGCCGCGTCGTCGGGCGAGTTCAAGCCCTGCACCGCGATCGCTTCGGACCACTCCGAGGCCAGGCCGTCGATGGAGTTGCGCGAGTACTGGAGTTGCGCGATCTCGCGGCGTTTGGCCGCCTCGACCAAATCCGCGGGAACGCCGTTCTTCTGATAACCGGCGATCACGTCGTCGACGCTCTTGAGGGCGGCCGTGGTATCGCCGCCTGGCGGCGTCGCGATGAAGGCAAAGGCCAGGCCGACGGCCGGAAACGGCTGGAATTCGAAACCGGTGGCCAGCGCCTTGCCCTCGGCTTGCAACGCGTAGAGGTCGCCGCGCGGGCTCGAGAGCACGTCGCCCGCGATATCGGCTGCCGCGAAGTCGGGATCGCGGAAGCCCGGCATGCGATACGCCAAGAGCGCGATCGGCACCGGGAAATCGCTGACGTCGCGAATCTCCGCAACGCCGCGTAGCGGCTCGAGCACGGTCTTGGCGTGCGCCGGGATGGGGCGCCGCGGAATGCCGCCGAATATCGTGCGAATCTCGGCGAGCGCGCGCTGCGGATCGACGTCGCCCGCGACCACGAGCAGCGCGTTATTCGGCGCGTACCAGCGCGTGAAGAACGTACGCAGCATGCTGCCCGTCGTCTTTTGGAACGAAGCCCGCGTGCCCAGCGGATCGAGCGCGTAGGGCGTTCCCGCGAACAGTGCGGCGAGCGCCTTCTCGTAGAAGCGGAAGAACGCGCTGCTGACGTCGTGCGAGACCTCTTGTTCGATCGCGCCCCGCTCCTGCGCCCATTCCGATTGCAAGTCGAGCGTGTCGCGCATGCGCGCCGCTTCGACGCGCAGCGCGGCGTCGAGGTAATCGGCGGGCGTCGTAATGTAATACTGCGTTACCGTCTGCTCGGTGTCCGCGTTGAAATCGCCGCCGAGCAAGGTGGTGATCGCCGCGATTTGGTCAGAGGAGAGTTCGCGCGTCGCGCGCGAGGCGGCCATGTGCTCCTGCGCGTGCGCCATGCCCGGAAAGCCCGGCGGCGTATCGTTCCCACCGACGGAATAGGTCACTTCCTCGGTGACCACCGGAGCCAGCGGATCGCGCACGATGACGACGCGTAGACCATTGGGCAGCGTCGCGCGCAGCACGTCGCCGGCGCCGGGGTCGGCCGCGAGCGCGGGCCCATTCGTGGCGAGCATGAGGGCCGCGAGCGCGGAGGCGAGCAGTGCGCGAACGCGCGACGGTAGTACGGACAAGAGCATCCCTTAAGTAAGAAAGGGGCGCCGCTCTGAACGGCGCCCCCTTCGGCGAAGTGACTAGACGAGCGCGGGTTCGACGACGTTCGCTTCCTGTTCGGCGAAGACCGGATTGGACAGGTAGCGTTCGCCGGTATCGCAACCGATCGTGACGATCGTCTTGCCGGCAAACTCGGGACGGCCCGCGAGCTGCAGCGCGGCGTAGATGTTCGCCCCGGCCGAGATGCCGACCAACACGCCTTCTTCACGCGCGGCACGCCGCGCCGTCGCGATGGCGTCTTCGTTGGTGATGCGGATGACCTCGTCGTAGATCTTCGTGTTCAGGATCGGCGGCACGAAGCCGGCGCCCGTTCCCTGGATCTTGTGCGGCCCGGGTTTACCGCCCGAAAGCACCGGCGACGCGTCGGGCTCGACCGCCACGATGTACACGCCGGGTTTGCGCTCCTTGAGCACCTCGCCGACGCCGGTGATCGTGCCGCCCGTGCCGACCGCGGCGACGAAGACGTCGACCGCGCCGTCGGTGTCGCGCCAGATCTCCTCGGCCGTGGTGCGCCGATGGACTTCGGGATTGGCCGGGTTCTCGAACTGCTGGGGCATGAAATACTTCCCCGGATCCGAGTCGTGGATCTCGCGCGCGCGGCGAATCGCGCCGGGCATGCCCTCGGCCCCCGGCGTCAAGATCAGTTGCGCGCCGTACGCTTTGAGCAGGTTGCGCCGCTCGATGGTCATCGTGTCCGGCATCGTCAGGATCAGCGGATAGCCCTTGGCCGCGGCGACGAACGCGAGCGAGATGCCGGTGTTGCCGCTGGTCGGTTCGACGATCACCGTATCGGGCCGCAGCCGGCCTTCACGCTCGGCGGCTTCGATCATCGCGACGCCGATCCGATCCTTGACGCTGCCCGCGGGGTTGAACGACTCCATCTTCACCAGCACCGTGCCGGCCAGACCCTTGTTCAACCGGGGAATCTTGACCAGCGGGGTGTTGCCGAACGTGTCGGCCAGGTTGTCGTAGATTCTTGCCATCTGTAGACCCTTCGTACTCCTCTGAAGGCGCCGCTCCGGCGTCGCCTCCTCTAGCGTAGCCAATAAACCCGCACGGCCTGCCGGCGGCTGCGTTCGAAGCCGGCCCGGCATACTTCCGGTGTAGACGCCGGAAAGCCGCCAAAGGACGCGCGGCGCCGGAATCGAACGTGCGTTCGACCCATGTTCGCACTCGTCGAAAAGTCGCTGTACGTCCCCGCCCTCGACCTGTGGATCGACTCGCTGCGGCCGCGCGAGCGCGGCTACGTTTCGCACGGCCACGCCGACCATGCGCGGGCGCACGAGACCGTCGTCACGTCCGTGGATAGCGCGCGCATCTGCAAGCTGCGCTTTCGCGACGCGGAGGTGCGCTTCGAAACGCACGCCTATAACGAACCCTGGCAACTCGGCGAACACCGGCTCACGCTCTTTTCGGCCGGCCACGTCTTGGGCAGTTCGCAACTCTTGATCGAGGGCGAGCACGGGGCGTTCGTCTACACCGGCGACTTCAAACTGGAACCGTCCTTCTCCATCGGGCCGGCCGAAGTGAAACGTTGCGACGTCGTTTTGATGGAGTGCACCTACGGACGGCCGCAGTACGTCTTTCCGCCGCGCGCCGAGATCGCGGGCGCCATGGTCGCGTGGGCGACCCGCGCCCTCGAAGACGGGGCGGTGCCGATCTTCTACGCGTATTCGCTCGGCAAAGCGCAAGAAGCGCTCGCAATCTTGGGTGGCGCCGGCTTACCCGTTACCGCGCACGGCGCGATCGCAACGATCTCGCAGGCCTATCTCGAAGCGGGCGTGTCGCTTCCGGCGTGCGAGCGCTACGACGCCGAACGCTTCGACGGTCTGCGCGTGCTGCTGTGGCCGCCGTCCGGGCGCAGCCTGCCCAAAGCGGTGCGCGGCCGCGCCGTGCGCACGGCCTCGCTGACGGGTTGGAGCGTCGCGCGCGAGACCCGCGCGTGGGGCGGCGGCGCCGACACCGGCTTCCCGCTCTCCGACCACGCCGACTTTCCGTCGCTATTGCGCTATCTCGAACTCGCCCAGCCCAAGCGCGTCTTGCTCAACCACGGTTGGAAGGACTTCGCGCAACGCCTGCGCCGCCTCGGCATCGACGCCGAGTATCTCGAAGCCAACGCGCAACTGGCGCTCTTTTGAATCGGCCGCGCCGTATCGAATCAGTCCGTGCCGACGTCCCACATGAGGCCCAGATCGCGTTTCGAGAAGGCGCGGAAGGCGGTCAGCGTCTCCGTGCGGATCACGCCCGTCAAATGCCCCATCTGATCGGTGACCAGGTCGGCGAGATCTTCGTGCCGTTTCACGCGTGCGATCGCGATCAGATCGTAGGGTCCGGCGACGCTATAGACCTCAGTGATGCCGGGAATCTCCAGGAGCTGCTCGGCCAAGGTTTTGACCGACCCCGGCGCGGTAGTAAACATGACGAACGCAGTAATCACGCCGCGTCGCCTAGTTGAAGTCGTCCGGCGTGAAGCCGTTGTTGAGTTTGATCGACTTGTACGTCTCCGTCTTGACCAAGGTCGCGCCGACGTATTGTTCGCGTCGAAGCGGCAAGTGCCGATCCTTGCCGATGAACAGCACATCCTTCGAGACGTTCTTATTTGCTTTGGGGTCGGTCACCTCGAGCGTCACGGCGGTGGTCGATTGGCCGTCGACCGCCGGTCCCTCGGCTTCGCTCAGCGTTCCCGGTTGCATCTGAAAGTGCTTTATCTCCCAAGAATACGAAGACACCTCGAGATTGTCGCCGCGCAACGACACCGCGCGTGCGTCGTTGATGTCGCTGGTAATGTGAATCATGGAGAGAATGCCGCCTTGATGGCCGTGAATCGTATCGCCGCCGCTCCACGACGCGACGCCGCCTTTGCCCGGCCCGGCGACGACTTCGACGCGCACGAAACTCGGCCGGCCCCAACGATACGCGTAGGTCCGGTCCTGCACGTTTCTGCCGTCGTCGCTCGTCTCGTGCGTGACGATCCGGACCTGGTAGTCCTTGACGTCGGCGAAGGTCTTCACGAACGCATCGAAGGCAGGCGTGCCCTTGTTGTCGGCGAGCGCCGGCGTGGTGAACGACACGCTCGCGCACAAAAGTGCGAGAGTAGCCCCGGCGCGCGCCCATGACGAAAACGTGGTCATCCCGGCTCGCATTCTCGCGACTTGCGGGGAGTCCCCCGGCAGGCCCGGCATGATCGAGTTTGCCGCAGCGTGCGACGCGGTCGCAGCCACGCCCGCGAAGTCGCTGAAGGTCGAGCGACTGGCCGCCTATTTCCGTTCGCTCGAGCCCGCCGATCTGGCCGCCGCCGCCCGCTTTACGGCGGGCAAGCCGCTCGGCGCGGCGGATGAGCGCAAGCTCGCCATCGGCGGCCGCACGATCCTGGCTGCCGCACGCCGCGCCTGGTCGATCGACGACGCCGCGTTGACGGCGGCCTATCGCGAGACCGGCGACCTCGGCGAAGCGCTCGGCCCGCTGTTGCGCGAACCGGCGGCGCCCTCGCTCTTTCGCGAAGTGCTAACGCCCGCCGGCTTGGCGGCCATTCTCGACGAACTGGCTTCCGCAGGCGGTCCGTCGGCCGGGAAAAAACGGGAGCATGCTTGCGAGCGGATCTTGCGCGCTTGCCGCACCGACCGCGAGGCTGTCTACGCGATCAAGATCCTGACCGGCGACTTGCGCATCGGACTGCGCGAAGGCCTCGTGCTCGACGCGCTGGCCGCCGCGTTCGAGCGCGAGCCCGCTGCCGTGCGCCGCGCGGCGATGGCCGCCGGCGATGCCGGTGCGGTCGCGCTCGCGGCACGCGCCGGAACGCTCGGCGACATCGAAGTCCGCTACGGTGCGCCGATCGGCTTCATGCTGGCTTCGCCGCTCGCGTATGGTTCGGCATACCGCGAATTGGCCGAGGGCGCGTGGCTCGTCGAGCACAAGTACGACGGCATCCGCGCGCAAGCCCACAAACGCGGCGATACGGTGCGGCTCTACTCGCGCACCTTCAGCGAAATCTCGCGCGCGTTTCCCGAAGTGATCGCGGCACTGCGAGCGCAACGCGGCGACTTCGTCCTCGACGGCGAGATCGTCGCGCGGCGCGAAGGGCGGGTACTGCCCTTCCGCTATTTACAGCCGCGCCTGCAGCGCGTCGATCCGAGCGCCGAACTGCAAGCGGAAATCCCGGTTACCTTCGTGGCCTTCGACCTGCTCGCCGACGGCGCAGCCTTCTTGATCGACCAGCCGCTGGTCGAGCGGCGCGCGACACTCGCCGCGCGCCTCTCACCTGAACCGAGGCTCGAAGCAGCAGCGCGGCAGAGACTCCAAGCATCAGCGCAACAGAACTTCGAAGCGGGAGCGCAGCAGAGCCCCGAACCGGCGGCGTTGGAGTCCCTCGAAGCGCGATCGTGGCAATCCCTCGAAGCGGCGCCGTGGCAGACGCTCGAACCCGGAGCGCCTCCCGAAGTCGTGGCCGAACTCTTCGAGGCCGCGCGGGCCGAAGGTCATGAGGGTCTGGTTTTTAAGCGCAGCGACGCGCCGTATGCGCCAGGCCGCCGGGGCAAGTGGTGGCTCAAACTCAAACGCGAACTCTCGACCCTGGATTGCGTGGTCGTGGCCGTCGAGTGGGGTCACGGCAAGCGCGCCAAAGTGCTCTCGGATTATACGTTCGCCGTGCGCCGCTCGCACGAGGACGCGACGTTGCTGCCGATCGGCAAGGCCTACACCGGCCTGACCGACGCCGAGATCGCCGAGATGACCGCCTGGTTTCTCGAGCACCGGACGAGAACGAACCAGGGCCACGCGATCTCGGTCGAGCCCAGCATCGTGGTCGAGATCGCGTTCGACATCATTCAGAAGAGCAGGCTGCACGCGAGCGGATACGCCCTCCGCTTCCCACGCATCGCCCGCTTACGCCGCGATAAACCCGCCGCGGAAGCCGACACCCTGGCCGACGTCGAGCGCATCTACGCCGAAATGCTCGACCGCGAGGGCGTCGCGCGATGATCGCGAGGGCGTGACGCAATGACGACGTACAGAGTGAACGATGGGAAAGAGCCGGATAGAGGCATTCAACGACGGCGCGAGCTCATACGTCGCTAGGCCAGCGCGCAAGCAGACCGAGGCAACCTGAGCCATGCGACTCGCCGGCGCCACCCTCAATGCGGGAGCGGACCTCGCGCTCGTCCCACGCCATCCCGGTGACGCGAACGAGATGTTCGCTCTGGTTGAGGCACATCGCTCAGACCTGCGCCGGTGGTTGACCTGGATCGACGTTACGCGTACGGCGATCGACGTGCGGCGCTACGCGCAATTCGCGCAGGCGCAGTTCGCCGCGATGGCCTCGTTCGACTACGCAGTCGTTCTCGACGGTACGCAAGTCGGCGCGATCGGCTTGCACGCCTTGGACTGGAGTTCGCGTCACGCCGAGATGGGCTACTGGCTCGCGCCGCCGGCACGCGGTCGCGGCACGATGACCCGCGCCGCCTCGACGCTCACGACCCACGCCTTCGAGCACCTGCGTCTGCACCGCCTAGAAATCCACTGCGTCGTCGAGAACACAGCGAGCCGCTCGGTTGCGGTGCGCCTGGGCTACAAACTCGAAGGCATACGCCGCCAGGCCTACACGCTCCAAGGCGAGTTCCGCGACCTAGCCGTCTACGCGATGCTCGCCAACGAGTGGACGCCACTCGGGTAACGGTACGCCGGTTTGAGATTGAAGAAGACAGTGACCATCGCCCTACCGACCGCCTCATGACGCAGGCCTGCACCGGGTCACGTTGCGCCGGCACGGGAGCGCTCCAACCGGTGCTGCTCATTCGTCCGCGGGTTCTCTCCGATAACGCAGGAGAGGAGAAGTATGCCCGCAAGCCGCGCGCCCTGGCTCACTGTGGTCCTTCTGGCGGTCATAGCGCTTGCCGCGCAGGTATTCTTTGCGCACAGACTTGTGACCGGGAGCCTCGTGCGCCACATCGGCAGATACGATCCCGCGGCAACGATTTCACCCTCACGACGCGTCCTCCACCTTTATTTCACTGAAGGACCACGCGGGATGCGGGGCGGTCACTGGACGTACGAGATTGCCGCCGTTCTCGGCTCCGGGGTTCCCGTTTCACCTAGCGACGTGGGGGACACGCAGTTTGTCGGCTACGATCGTGCAGGCCGCGTCCTCTTCGTTC
>Ga0181519_10005562_pt1 | contig 10046 bp, 7 predicted proteins | sample PEATcosm2014_Bin_26_FD_121102 | JGI IMG/M metagenome (GOLD analysis project Ga0181519, IMG submission 121102) | Peatland microbial communities from MTU Mesocosm Facility, Houghton, MI, USA - PEATcosm2014_Bin02_10_metaG | ecosystem: Environmental > Terrestrial > Soil > Wetlands > Peat | place...
AGCCCGACGTCGTAATTTCGCCCCCCCTGGCGATAGAACGAGTTCAGTCCACCGATCGTCGTGTGCCGTTCGAGGATGCAGACACGGCGATCGTAATGAGCCAGGCGAATGCCCGCGGCCAGTCCCGACATGCCGGCTCCGATGATGACGACATCGTAGTCGTCAGGCGGCGAAGTCGAACTGGCAGGAGAGGAGGACATGGCACGGGGAATGATGAGTGATGATCGATGAATGATGAATTACGAGGAGCCGACAGGCCGTCTTCCGAGCTTTCCGTTCATCATTCTTCACTCATCATTCATCACTTGCTCGCCACTTCCTTCATCAGCGGTTCGAGATAGCTCACGGTCGAGGCCATCGAACTTAGTTGCATGTAGTCCTCCTCGGGCACTTGCACGCGATAGCGCTTCCGCAGCTCCATCACGATGTCCAGGAAGTCCATGCTGTCGAGTTCGAGCTGCTCGCGGAACGACACGTCGTCCTTGAGCTCGCTCAGATCCTCGTCCGGCGCGATGTCCGAAAGGATGTCGAGCACCGCCGTACGAATCTCGGCCCTGATCATGCCGCTGGTCTCCACTCTTGAATAGGTCGTGCGAAAGATTGCCGGGCTGGCTGGCCGGTGGCTTCGGCGTCGCTCAGAGGCGCTTGATGATGACCACCGAATTGATGCCCAGCATCCCAAACGAATTGTTGAGGATGTAATCGACTTGCCCCAGTTCTTGCGGATCGCCTATCACCAATCCCGGCAGGGCGCAGTCGGGATCGAGCTCATCGACGTTGAGCGTGGCGTGACACATGCCATCGCTGGTGGCGGGAATATTACCGGCCAGCTCCAAGGCTCCGGCCGCGCCCATCGCATGGCCGATGAAGCTCTTGGCATTGTTGAAGCGCGTGCGGGGCGAACCGGCGAATACCTCGCGCAGGGCCGTACACTCCTGGGTGTCGCCCGATGCCGTGCCGGTGGCGTGCGTGCTGACGATATCGATCTGCTCGGGCCCGATGCCGGCCCGCTTCAATGCCAGCCGGACACACTGCGCCTGGCGCTCGGGATTGGGGAGCACGAAGTCGCTGGCGTCGCTGTTCATCGCGTAGCCGGCCAGCTCGCCATAGACCTTCGCGCCACGGGCTCGGGCATCGCTCAGCCGTTCGAGCGTGTACATGCAGCCCCCTTCGGCCACGACGATGCCATTGCGCCGCATATCGAACGGGCGCGAGGCCTTGGTCGGGTCGTCGTGCGCGGCCAGGGCCCCTTGGCTTTTGAAGCTGGCGAAGATCCCGAACGTGTGGATGCTCTCCGACACGCCGCCGGCCAGAGCCAGGTCGACTTCTCCCAGCCGCAGCATCTGGGCGCCTTGGATCAATCCGGCATTGCCGGCCGCACAAGCCGCACCGATCGTGTAGTGCGGACCGGTGATCCCCATGTTCAGCGAGATCTCGCCGGCGGGGTTGTTGGCCACGGTCCGCGGGTTGTGATGGTGCGACCAGAACTTGGTGTCGTAGTCGAATCCTTTGAGCGAGTAGATCTCGTTCTCGGTCTCGACGTTGCCGTGCTCGGTCACGCCCACGTAGATGCCGACCTGATCCTTGTCGAAGTTGGCCCAGTCGAGGCCCGAGTCCTTGATCGCTTCCTGGCTGCAATAGATGCCAATGCTGCCGGCTCGGGTACCGCGGCGCAGGTCCTTGCGACCCTGGTGCCGCAGTTCGTCGAAGCGGCAGACGCCCGCCAGCGTCTTGCCGACGTAGCGGATGTCGTACTCCACGACCCCGCTGGTGCCGGCCAGCAGGTTACGGCGGAACTCGCCCAGATCGTTCCCGTTGGGCGCGGTCAGGCCGATGCCCGTGATGACGATTCGCTGCTCATCCGGGCGATGCGAGCAGAGCGAGTCGAACTTGCCGGCGATCATCGAGATTCCTTGATTCCCGTATCCTAGGGCGAGTGCGCAGGGCGCACCAGCGACTTGCGCAACTCCGTGCGCATCCCCCTCGAACGAGCCAGCTCCTGCCCCGGTCGTCCAGCCTTCGTCAAACCGCCGAAGGTAGCGGATCGGCTACCGGTTTGGCAAGCGGGGGTAAGCAAGTGACGCCTGACGAACAAGCCCTGGAGGGCCCGACAGGCGTCTTGGCGACGTTCGAACGTGACATTCCATCTTCACAGGCGTACACTCTCGCCATGGCGGCAGACCCAGGAAGACCATCGAGCACGGCGGGGGTGCGGTCGGTCAGCTACATCGTGCGCTCCCAGCGGCCCGCCGCTTCCGGACGTCGGCTCAGTTTCCGAGCGTACGCCCCCTCGACCGCCCTGATGGTCGTCGTGATTACGCTTGCTGTGATCCTCTCGACGGTCGTCAGCATCACACTTCACCTTGTCGCTTGGTTCTGGCTCACCCGCCACGGATGAGCAGCAAATTTCGCCTGGCCCCGCCGAGGTGGTATCATCGCGGACACGTGGTGCAACCGGCAACTTTGGAGGGAGGTGCGGCGATGCGGCCGTTTCGTGCATGCCTGGCGGGAGTCTGTTTGCTGCTCGCATCGATCTCCGCAGGTCGCGGGGCGGAACTCGAGAGCACGCTGGTGCAGATCGGCCTGGCCCGCGTCGACATCACGCCGAGCTACGCCGTCCGCCTGACCGGTTACGGCTCTCGCACGAACGAGGCCGGTGGGACCGATCAGCAGCTTTGGGCCAAGGCCCTGGCCATCGGCGAGGGCCCGGCCGCGGTCGTCGTCATCACGGTCGACAACCTGGGCATTCCGGCCGAGATGACCGAAGAGGTCGCCCGCCGGCTCGACAAGCGTTTCGGCCTGAAGCGCGAGCGGCTGGCGATCTGCGCTTCGCACACGCACTATGCCCCGGCTCTCACCGGAATGGCCAAGCTGATTCTCAAGGATCTGACGGCCGAGCAGTCCGAGCGGATCGCCCGCTATTCGGCCGAGCTGACCGATGCCTTCGAGCGTGTGGCGGCCGAGGCCCTCGAGTCGCGCCGCCCCGGGCGGCTCGGTTGGTGCGAAGGTCGCGTCGGATTCGCCGGCAACCGCCGCACGCTCGTCGATGGATTGTGGAAGGCGAATGCCCAGAATCCGGAGGGGCTGGTCGATCATAGCCTGCCGACGCTGGTCGCGCGCGATCCCGACGGCAAGCTCCGCGGCGTGCTCGTGAACTATGCCTGCCATTGCACGACGATCAACGCGAACGACAACAAGTACTGCGGCGACTGGGCCGGCTTCGCCCAAGAGACGATCGAGCGATCGCATCCCGGCACGATCGCGATGGTTGCCATCGGCTGCGGGGCCGACGCCAATCCCTACCCTCGCGGCACGCTCGACTTGGCTCGCGATCACGGCCAGGAGATCGCCCGCGAAGTCGACCGACTGCTCGAAGAGAAACAGCTCCCCCTGGGTGCCGTGACCGCTGCCGCCGAGGAGTCGTTCGACCTTCCGTTCGCCAAGTTGCCGACCCGCGCCCAGTGGGAAGAGCGAGCCAAACAGAAAGGCCCGATCGCCACGCACGCCCAGGCCCAACTCGCCAGGCTCGACCGGGGCGAGCAGCTCCCGCAGACGCTTCCCTACAGGGTCGAAACGTGGGACTTCGGCGGCGAGCTGGCGATGATCTTCCTGCCAGGCGAGGTGACCGTGGAATATGCCCTGCGGCTGAAGCGCGAGCACGCCGGCAAGCGGCTATGGGTCTCGGGCTACTCGAACGACGAACCGTGCTACATCGCCTCGCGGCGGCTGATCGGCGAGGGGGGATACGAGGTCGAAAGCTCGATGTGGTACTACGATCGCCCCACGCATTTCGCGCCCGAGGTCGAGGACATGATCGTGGGAGCCGTCGAGCGGATCTTGCCCGAGGCCTATCGCCTGGCCCGCGAGCAGCCGGTCAAGCGTTGGCAGGCCGAGATCGAAAAGCTCGACGCGAAGCAACCCGGCGGCCGTGCGCCGGAGGGCTCGATCGTGTTCGTCGGCAGTTCGACCATTCGCCGCTGGGACCTCCTAAAGTCGTTCCCCGATTTGCCGGTCGTGAACCACGGCTTCGGCGGCTCGCAATACGCCGACGCGGTCTACTTCCTCAAGCCGCTGGTCGAAGATGCCCAGCCCTCGACCGTGGTGCTCTACGACGGCGACAACGACCTGGCCGCGGGCAAGCCGGTCGAACAGGTCGCGGCCGACGCCATCGCCATGATCTACCGCACGCGACTGGCCGTGCCCGAGGCCCGAATCATCGTGCTCTCCGTGAAGCCGAGCCCCAAGCGGCGAGCCCTGGTCGACGCGCAGCGCAAACTGAACGCGATGCTCGAAGGCTATGTCATCACGCGGGGCGACAAGCGGCTCTCGTACGTCGACGTCGGCGCTTTGCTCTTAGGCTCCGAAGGCGAACCACGTAGCGACCTGTTCGTCGCCGACCAGCTTCATCTGAACGACCAGGGCTACGCCCTCTGGGCCGAAAAGCTCCGGCCGATCCTGGCGCAGAGCACTCCGCCAGGAGGCAGAAACAGTAACCGCGAATAAACGCGAATGCACGCGAATGAAATCGGAGCCGGCGCCCCGCGTTTGACACCTCGCCGGAGTCCTTCTTGCTTCGCGATCTTCGCGTCCTTCTGTTTCATTGCCTTCGTCCGCTCTACTGTCTTCATCCGCGTTTATCTGCGTTCATCCGCGGCCCCTTTCGTCTTTCTTTCCGGGTGCTTGCCTCAGCACGGCACCGGGTTTCGCTCCGTGTACCCTCGCTGGTGCCAATACGGATAAGCGGGGGTCGGCTCGCTGGCCTTGTCGAGCTTGGCCATCTGCTCGGCCGACAGCTTCCAGCCCACGGCGCCCAGGTTCTGCCGCAACTGCTCTTCGTTGCGAGCACCGATGATGATCGTCGACACGCTCGGGCGCTCGAGCAGCCAGTTGAGCGCGATCTGCGGCACGGTCTTGCCTGTCTCGCGAGCCACGTCGTCGAGCGCATCGACCACCTTGTAGATGTACTCGATCTCGACCGGCGGCCCATTGCCCATCCCGATCTGACTCGTGAGCCGCGTGTTGTCCGGCAACGGTTGACCGCGGCGAATCTTGCCCGACAGCCGGCCCCAGCCGAGCGGGCTCCAGACAACGGCCCCGACCTTCTGATCCAAGGCCAGCGGCATCAGCTCCCATTCGTAGTCTCGGCCGCACAGCGCGTAATATGCCTGGTGCGCGACGTAACGCGACAGCCCGTACCGGTCGGAGACGGCCAGCGACTTCATCAAGTGCCAGCCGGAGAAATTCGAGCAGCCGATGTAGCGAATCTTCCCGGCTCGCACCAGGTCGTCGAGCGTCGAGAGCGTCTCTTCGACAGGCGTCAGGGCATCGAAGCCGTGAAGCTGAAACAGGTCGATGACGTCGGTCCCCAGCCGCCGCAGGCTCCCTTCGACGGCTTGCGTCAGGTGGTAGCGCGAGCTGCCCGCGTCGTTGGGTCCCTCGCCGGAGCGGAACGTGGCCTTCGTCGAGACGATGACCTTGTCGCGCCGTCCTTTGATCGCCTGCCCGAGGATCTCTTCGGCCAGGCCGAACGAATAAACGTCGGCCGAGTCGAACATGTTGAGCCCGGCGTCGAGGCAGATGTCGACCATCCGCGTGGCCTCGGCCACGTCGCTTGCGCCCCAGCTCTTGAAGAACTCGGTCCCGCCCCCGAACGTGCCGGTGCCGAAGCTCAGGACCGGCACGCGGAACCCCGACCCGCCGAGAAATCGATACTCCATGACTTGCTCCTGGTGCGTCGTCGCCTGGTTGACGGGGTCAAGCGTAGCGACTGGGCGCCAGAGGATCAATCATGACGACTTCCGCCGCCGGGCAGCGGGAATGGCTGCCCGCGAGCTCGCCTTCGCCTTGGTCGGCTTCCGCGTGCCGCGCTCTTGCTGAGCGACGCTCCGCCGCAGGGCATCCATCAAATGGATCGACGGACGCTCTTCCTCCTCGGGCGGGTTGACGACCTTGTGCCCCTCGACCTTGGCTTCGATCAGCTCACGCAGTTTGTCGGTGTAGGTATCCTGATACTGCGCCAGGTCGAACTTCCGAGGCGTCGAACGCTGAACGAGCAGCTTGGCCAGTTTCAGCTCGTCGGCCCGGGGCTTTGACGAGGGCACTTCGTCGGCGAACTCGTCCGACGGCTTGAGCTGAGCCGCGAAATAGAGCATGTGCATCACAAACAGCTTGCCGAGGGCGCGAACGGCGACGATCTCGTCGCGCCCACTCAGGGCAACTTCGCCCACCGCCTGCCGCTTTTCGGCCTGCATCGTGGCCAACAGCAGGGCGTAGGGCTTCTCGGCGCCGACGCCATCGGGCAACAGGTAGTAGCTGCGTCCGGTGAAGTGCAGCGGATCGATCGAGTCGAGCGGCACGAACGCATCGACTCCGATGCTCTTGTCGCTTCGAGTGCGGGCTTGCCGCCGCTCGTCGTCATCGACTTCGACGTAGCGATCCTTCTCGACCTCATAGCCCATCACGATCTCCTCAGGCCGCACTTCGCCATGGATCGGGCAGGTCTTCTGGTAACGGATCCGGCTGTGGCAGGGGCGATGCAACTGGTGGAGGTGCACTTCGCCCTGGCCGGTGACAAGCGCCGTGAACGCCTGCACCGGAACGTTGACCAGGCTCAGCCGTAGAAAACCGCGCCAACTGGGTCTGGCCATTGCCGCAAAGCTCCTGGGACACCCCGTTCCCCGGCCGGCAACCGATCCCCGCAACCCCCAGCCGGCCGCCAGCAACGCTAGCAAGTCCAGTGCCGATCGTGCTCAGATCTGGGGGGCGAGCATCTTTTCCAGCAGCTCCATTGGCAGGCCGACGATATTCGACTCGCTCCCCTCGACCAGCTCCAGCCAGCCGTGCCGGTCCTGGTAGCCGAAGGAGCCGGCCTTGCCTTCCCACAAGCCACTGGCCAGGTATTCGTCGATCGTCGCCGGCCGTAAGACGTGCATCCGCAGGATGCTCCGAGCGACCTCGACGCGCGGCTCCCCCTGGGGCAAGTTCCACACACACAGCCCGCTGTAGACCTCGTGTTGCCGGCCGCTGAGCAGCTTGAGCATCCGCCGGGCGTCGTCTTCGTCGCGCGGCTTGCCGAGAATCTGTCCCAAGCAGGCGGCCACGGTGTCGCAGGCGATGATGCAGACCGGAGGCGAGCCCTTGGCCAGCAGCCGCTCGCGCACGTCGGCCGCCTTCTGAAAGGCCAGCCGAGCCACCAGTTCCGGCGGCGCCTCGCCGCTGCACATTCCGCACTCGGCCTCGGGCCGCGGCTCGACCGTCGTGAACCGGTAGCCCGCCTCGGTCATCAGTTGCTTCCGCCGCGGCGAACTGCTGGCCAGGATGATCGGTTCTTGCTCGGGCATGTCGGGCATCATCGGCACTGTGGTAGGGAACGGTTGGGAACGCGGCTCGCTTCGACTACCATACGAGCGGCAGTTCGCCCATTGTACGTCCGATCTCGGATCGCGAAACCACCACGCATGCCTCACGTCACGCTCGACGTCCTGTACGAAGACAACCACCTGCTGGCGGTCAACAAGCCGGCCGGGTTGCCGACGCAGGGAGCGGCGGCCGACGAGGAGAGCCTCGTCAGCCTGGCCAAGGACTATCTCAAGGAGAAGTACCAGAAGCCCGGAAATGTCTACGTGGGCGTCGTCAGCCGGGTCGATTCGCTGGTGACCGGGGTCGTACTGCTGGCCCGCACGTCGAAGGCCGCGGCGCGTCTGACCGAGCAGTTTCGCGAGCGCGACGTCGGCAAGACGTATTGGGCTCTCGTGACCGGCAACGTGCCCGAGCAGGGGACGTGCGTCAATTGGCTGTCCAAAGACGAGCGGCGCCAGCGGATGATCGTGGTTCCTGCCCGCTCGCCAGGGGCGCTGGAGGCACGGCTCGAGTTCCGCCGGCTCGAAGTGCGCGGGGCGACCTCGCTGGTCGAAATCGAACTGCTCACCGGCCGCAAACATCAGATCCGTGTTCAGCTTGAGACCCGAGGGTGGCCGATCTTGGGCGACTCCAAATACGGGAGCACTGCGTCTTTTCCCGACGGCATCGCCCTGCACGCCCGGCGACTCGTCATCGAACATCCGACGCGCGGCGAGCCGGTCGTCCTGGAAGCCCCATTGCCGACCAGTTGGCCGCCAGACCTGTTCGCAAAGTCCAAGGAGTCGTGAGTTCATGAGCCCGCCCGACGACGGACCGAAGCACGCGCCAGCCACCGCGAGTCTGCCCGAGGCCATTGCCCAGGCCCGGCAGTCCGCGGCGGCGGAGCCAAACTCCGCACCGGCCCAGTTCCATCTGGCCGCGCTGCTACATGCGGCGCGACGTCTCGACGAGGCCGAGGCGAGCTACCGTGCGGCCTTGCGCCTCGACCCGCGGCTGCTCGCGGCGCTCGTGAACCTGGCCGTGCTGTTGAAGACGCAGCGCCGGTTCGACGAGGCGATCGATCTCTGCCGGCAGGCGGTCACCGTCGACCAGGACCACGCCTCGGCCTACGTCGCCTTGGGAAGTTGCCTGCAAGATGACGGCCAAACGGCCGAAGCGATCGACGCCTATCGCCGAGCGGTCGAGCTGGCGCCGACCGACGCCGCGGCGCATTACTCGCTGGGGGGCGCCCTCCTCGGAGCCGGACGAATCGACGAAGCGCGAGCGCCGCTCGAAAGGGCTCTGGAACTCGCGCCGAACGACCCGAGCGCCCACAACAACCTGGCCCTGTGCCTGCGGCGCTCGGGCGATCTCGTGGGCGCCGTCGAACACTTTCGCGAGGCCCTGCGAATCGACCCCCGGAAACTGAACGCCTGGAGCAACCTGGCCTCGGCACTCGAAGCAGCCGGCAGGCACGACGAGGCGGCCGAAAGCTGCCGCCAGGCGCTGGCCATCGACCCTCGCGACCCAGCGGCCCACGTCAACCTGGCCTCGGTCTTGCGCGGGCAGGGGCATCTGGCCCAAGCCCGGGAGCATCTCGAAGTGGCCGTGCGCAGCGACCCGCGGCTGGTCTCGGCGCACTACAACTTGGCCATCGTGTTGCAGGAGTTGGGGGAGCTGACGGCGGCCGGACTGTGCTTCGAACGGGCCTTGGCACTGGCCCCGAACAACGCCGAGGCCCACTTCAATCGAGCCTTGTATTGGCTGCGTTCGGGCGACTACGAGCGCGGCTGGGCGGAGTACGAGTGGCGTTGGCGACGTCACGGCCAGCCGCCGCGCCCTTTCGAGCAGCCACGCTGGGACGGTGAACGCTTTGCCGGCCGCACGCTGCTCCTGCATGCCGAACAAGGCCTGGGCGACACGCTCCAGTTCATCCGCTATGCCCCGCTCGCCAAAGCCCGCGGCGGAACGCTTATCGCCGAAGTGCAACCGTCGCTCGTGCCGCTGCTCACTGGCACGCCGGGCATCGATCGGGTCATCGCCGCCGGCGAGCCGCTGCCGGAGTTCGATGTCCATGCGCCGCTGATGAGCCTGCCGGCGATCTTCGGCACACGGCTGGAGAGCGTGCCCGCCGAGGTGCCGTACTTGGCGCCGTCGACCGAAGCGGTCGAGCGCTGGCGGGCCGAGTTCGCCGGCTTCACAGGGTTGAAGGTCGGGCTCGTGTGGCACGGCAACCCGAACCATGCCCGCAACCCGTGGCGCTCGATCCCGCTGGCGGCCCTGGCCCCGCTGCTGCGTGTTCCGGGCGTCAACTTCTTCAGCCTGCAAGTGGGGGCTGGCCGCGAGCAACTCGAACACCTCGACGACATTCGCATTCTCCCCTCGCCCCTTGCGGACTTCGGCGAGCTCAGTCGAGCCGGAGAGGGGTCGGGGGTGAGGGGGGCTGAAACGTCGGGCGGATCAGCCATCATCGAGGATCTGGCCCCGCGTCTGACCGATTTCGTCGAGACGGCCGCGGCCATAACGAATCTCGACCTGGTCATCAGTTGCGACACCGCTCCAGCCCATCTGGCCGCGGCGCTCGGCGTGCCCATCTGGCTGGCCCTGCGCCACACACCCGACTGGCGCTGGATGGTGAATCGCGACGACACTCCCTGGTATCCGACGATGCGACTCTTCCGCCAGCATCAGCCTCGCGATTGGAGCCA
>Ga0181519_10005563_pt1 | contig 10046 bp, 7 predicted proteins | sample PEATcosm2014_Bin_26_FD_121102 | JGI IMG/M metagenome (GOLD analysis project Ga0181519, IMG submission 121102) | Peatland microbial communities from MTU Mesocosm Facility, Houghton, MI, USA - PEATcosm2014_Bin02_10_metaG | ecosystem: Environmental > Terrestrial > Soil > Wetlands > Peat | place...
GCCGGCCTCGGCGAGGGCAGCCTCGCCAAGGGCGACGTCATCACCACCTCGCTCGGCACGATCAACTTCGCGTCCCCCGGCTACCTCGAGCCGCGCAAGATCGAGGGCGTCGCCTTCGAGCCGCTGATCACCACCGGGACCGAGTCGGCGCCGATCGCGGTCGAGCGGCTCGCGCTCGCGGCGACGCCCGACAGCCTGCGCGCGGGCTTCAAGGCGACCGGCAAGCGCTACGTGATCGCGGCGCGGGTCTCGGGCCTGCTGCCGAGCGCCTACCCGGCCGGTCCGCCGGCCGGCGTCACGGCGGCCCAGCCGCACGTCGCCCGCGCCACGCGGCCGGCCAACGTCGTCGTCGTCGCCGACACCGACTTCCTCGCCGACATGCTCTGGGTGCGAACCGGCAACCTGTACGGCCAGCGCTACGCGGAGCCGTGGGCCAACAACGGCGACTTCGTCCTGAACGCGCTCGACAACCTGACCGGCAGTGCCGACCTGATCGGCATCCGCGGCCGGCCGACGTTCTCGCGGCCGTTCACGCGCGTCGACCGGCTGCGGGCGCAGGCCGACGAGCGGCTGCGCGGCAAGGCCGCGGAACTCGAGCAGCAGCTCGCCGACACCGAGCGCAAGCTGACCGAGCTGCAGAGCCACCGCGAGGATCGCCAGTCGCTGGTGCTGTCGCCGGAGCAGCAGCGCGAGCTCGAGCACTTCCAGCAGGAGAAGCTGCAGGTCCGCAAGGAGCTGCGCGCCGTGCGCCACGGCCTCGACGAGCAGATCGAGCGCCTCGGCACGACGCTGAAGCTGCTCAACGTGGTCGCGATGCCGCTGCTGCTGTCGATCGCCGCGCTCGCGGTCACGGTGCTGGCGCGGCGCCGGCGCCGCGCCCGCCGCGGAGCGACGCCGTGAGCGCCAAGCGCCTCTGGGTGCTGCTCGCGCTCGCGATCGCGGTCGCCGGCGGCGCCTACTGGCTGAGCACCGGCACGACGCTCAAGCGCGACCCCGACTATGGCGCGCGGGTGTTGCCGGGGCTGGCCGCCGCGCTCGACGCGGTGAGCTCGGTACGGCTCGTCGGCGCCGGCGGCCAGACGCTCGTGACGCTGACCCGCGACGCCGGCCACTGGCGCGTGGCCGAGGCCGGCTACCCGGCGGACGCCGCCCGCGTGCGGCGGCTGCTGGTCGCGCTCGGCGACCTGCACGTGGTCGAGGCCAAGACCGAGGACCCGGCCCGCTACGCGGCGCTCGCCGTCGAGGACGTCGAAGCGCCCGGTGCGCAGTCGCTGCGCGTCGAGCTGCGGGGACTGGCCGAGCCGCTGGCGCTGCTCGTCGGTCACGCCGCCGCCGGCCAGGGCGCGTACGTCCGGGTCGCCGGCCAGCGGCAGGCGCTCGAGGCGCGCCCGTCGCTCGACGTGCCGCGCGCGCCGCACGACTGGCTGGCGCGCACGATCGTCGACCTCGCCCCGCCGCGGGTGCAGTCGCTGGAGGTCGAGCCGGGCGACGGGCCGGCGTGGCGTGCGGTCAGGGCGACGCGCGAGGCGGCGCACTTCGACGTGCCGGGCCTGCCCAAGGGCCGGGAACTGGCGAGCCTTGGCGCCGCCGACGCCGCCGGCAACGCGCTCGCCACGCTCGAGTTCGACGAGGTACGCAAGGCCGGGGCGCCGGCCGGCCGCGCCCGCCCCGAGCGCGCCGTGGTCCGCGCCTTCGACGGCCTGGTCGTCACCCTCGAGGGCCGCGCCGAGGGCGAGGCGCGCTGGCTCACCGTCACGGCGAGCTTCGATGCGGCGCTCGCCGCGCGCTTCCCGCCCGTCGCCGGCCAGGCCGCGCCCGGCGCCGAGCAGGTCGAGCGCGAGGCCGAGCGCATCGCCGCGACGACCGCCGGCTGGGAATACCGGGTGTCGGCGTACCGCTACGACGCGATCTTCCGCAAGCGCGACTCGCTGCTGAGGCACTGAGGTGCCGCCACAGCCCGCCGGCGTCTTCCGCCGCCTCGCTGCGGCGGCCTACGACGGCCTGCTGCTGATGGCGCTGCTGTTCCTCGTGACGGGCCTGCTGCTGATCGCGACCCACGGCGAGGCGATCACCCGCGAGCGCGTCGGCGCGTGGGCGTACGTCTACCAGCTGCTGCTGGCGGCGCTGGTCGCGGCCTACTTCGGCGTGTCGTGGACGGCGCGTGGCCAGACGCTCGGCATGAAGGCCTGGCGCATCCGCATCGAGACGGCGAGCGGCGCGCTGCCCGGCTGGCCGACGGTGCTCGGGCGGCTCGCCTGCGCGGCGCCGCTCTACCTCGCGCTGCTGGGCGCGCTCTTGCTGTTCATGGCGCGTCGCGCGGGCTGGCCCGTGCTCGCCGCCGGCGGCGTGCCGCTCCTGGCGAGCTACGGGACGCAGGCGCTCTTCGGCCGCGGCGCGCTGCACGACCGGCTCTCGGGCACGCGCGTCGTGCGCGAGGCGCCCGCCGCCGCCGGCTAGCGGACGCGGGCGATCGCGACGCCGGTGACCACCGCCAGCAGCGCCGCCGGCGCCCAGGCGACCAGCAGCGGCTCGAGGCCATAGACGTCGCCGCTGTTCTCGAGCGTGCGGTTGATCAGAAAGTAGACGACGCCGACGACGATGCCGATCACCGTGCGCGAGCCGGCGCCGGCGGAGCGCAGCGGGCCGAACACGAACGGCACGGCCAGCATGCACAGCAGCACCGTCGACAGGCTGCGCGAGATGCGCGACCACAGCGCCACCTCCCAGCTGCGCGACTCGAGTCCGTTGGCGCGCAGGTGCTGCACGTAGCGCCACAGGCCGCGGATCGGCAGCGACACCGGGTCGACGACCGCGATGCCGAGGAACTCCGGGCTGATGCCGCCCTCGACGGCGAGCGTCGGCAGGTGCCGCGCGCTGACCGCGTCGGCGCCGAGCGTCGAGTCGGCATAGTTCCACAGCCGCCAGCCGTGGTCGGCGACGACCTCGGCGCGGTCGGCGCGCGCCAGCGACGCCAGGTGCTGGTGGCCGTCGGCGCCCGGCTCGACGGTGTAGACGTAGATGCCGCCGAAGACGTTGTCGGCGGACTGCTCCTGGATGCTGACGATGCGGTCGCCGTCCTTGACCCAGATCCCGGCGCGGCCGGCGAAGCTGAAGTTGTTGTACTTGCCGAAGGTCTTGACCTGGTGCGCGTAGGCCTCGAGCGGCGGCGCGATCACCTCGCCGAGCACGGCGCCGAGCGCGAGCAGGATGACGCCGGCGCCGGCCGCGGCGAGCGCGACCCGCAGCACCGACACGCCCGCGGCCCGCACCACGATCAGCTCGCTGCCGCGGGCCAGGTTGCCGAGGCCGACCAGCGCGCCGATCAGCGCCGCGACCGGCATCAGCTGGAAGGCCTGCTGCGGCACCATCAGCATGGTCACGAACAGCGCGTCGAGCATGCCGTAGCTGCCGACGCCGATGTCGTCCTGCTGGTCGATGAACACGAACAGCGTCGCCAGCGTCACCAGCACCGCCATCACGAGCAGCGTGTAGAACAGCACCTGCCGCGCCAGGTAGCGGTCGAGCAGCGTCATCGCGTCGCCCAGGCCGGCGGCGACTGGCGCCACCACAGCACGAGCGCGCCGGCGAGCACCAGCGCGTGCGTCCACCACACGCCGACCAGCGGCGAGACCCAGCCCTTCTCGATCCAGGTCTGCGCCGCCGACAGCAGGTTGGCGTAGACGAAGTAGACCAGGATCACGACGCCGATGCGCGCGTAGCGGCCCTGCCGCGGCCGGAGCTCGGCGAGCGGCACCGCCAGCACCGTCAGCACCAGCGCCATCAGCGGCAGCGACACGCGCCGCTGGAACTCGGCCTGGGCGGGGATCGCCGGATCGCCCATCAGGTCCAGCGTCGGGCGCGTCTCGACCCGCGCCGGGCCGCTGGCCGGCGCGCCGACGCGCACCGGGATGCCGTGCTCGGCGAAGCTCACGCGGCGCATCTCGGCCTGCCCCGGCACGCCCTCGTAGCGCTCGCCGTCGTAGAGCACGAGCACGTGCAGCGCGCCGCCGTCCTCGACCAGGTGCCGGGCGCGGTCGGCGAGCACGATCTCGACGCGATCGACGACGCGCCGCTGCAGGAACACGCGCCGCAGAGTGCCGTCGGGGTCGACGGACTCGGCGTAGAACACCGCGCTGCCGCGCGCGAAGGTGTGAAACTTGCCCGGCTCGAGCATGCCGAACTCGGCGGCCTTGAGCGCCTCGCGCTGGATCTGCTGCGCCCGCCCGAAGGACCGCGGCGCCGCGTCGAGCGCCAGCCAGCCGAGCAGCGCCGTGACCGCGAGCGCGAGGATGCCGACCGGCCGCAGCAGGCGGCCCGGGCCGACGCCGCAGGCCCTGAGCGCCGCCATCTCGCTTTCGTGATACAGGCGCCCGAGCGCCAGCACGATCCCGAGCAGCAGCCCGACCGGGATCACGTAGGTGCCGTTCTGGATCGACATCAGGCCGATCAGCCCGAAGATCACCTCGCGCGGATAGCCGCGCTCGGCGGCCTGGCCGAGCACCTGCGCCAGCTGGTTGCTGACCAGGATCGCGAGCAGTACCGCCGTGACCGCGAGCCAGGACAGGGCCACCTCGCGCAGCACGTACCGATCGATGGTCCCCACCCCGCCTCCTGTCGCGAACACCGTGGGGGGCCGCCGCCCGCCCGCGCCGGGCAGCCCTGAAGTACACTCCCGTCCCGGGACGAGAGCGCCGGCCTGGCACAGCCGCGCCCCGTAACTTAAACCGAAAGCAGCGCGCGCAGAAGGGCGGATACCCGTCCCGGCCGGCCGGTAGCATCGCCGCGCGTGACGGAGATACGCAATGGAGTTCCAAGCAGAGACCCGCGGCAGGCGCCGCGCGCGCACCGAGTGTGCCGTGATCGGCGTGCACGAGGGCGGCGAACTCCCGGGCGCGGCGGCCGTGCTCGACCGCGCGCTCGGCGGCCGCCTGGCGCGGATCCTGCGCCAGGGTGACTTCGCCGGGCGGGTCGGCGAGACGCTGCTGGTTCCGGACCTTGGCGCGGGCCCCGCGGCGCGCGTGCTGCTGGTCGGCCTCGGCAACCCGAAGACCTGGAACCGGCGCGGCTACCGCCGCGCGCTGACGGCGGCGGCGCAGGCGCTCCTGCGCTGCGGCGCCCGTGACGCGCTGCTGCTGGTCGCCGACCAGGTGCCCGACGTCGACGCCTACTACCGTGCCCGCTTCGTCGCCGAGGCGGTCGGTGGCGCCCGCTACCAGGTCCCCGACCTCAAGACCGGGCGCCGGCCGCCGACGCCGCGCCTCAGGCGCGTGCGGCTCACCTGCGCCGAGCGCGCCGACCTCGCCGCCGCCCGCCGCGGCCTCGCGCACGGCGCGGCGGTCGCCGCCGGCAGCGCCGTGACCCGCGACCTCGCCAACCTGCCGGCCAACATCTGCACACCGAGCTACCTCGCCACGGCCGCCAAGCGACTGGCGCGCGAGCACCGCTCGATCCGGGCGCGGGTGCTCGGCGAGCCCGAGCTCAGGCGCCTCGGCATGGGCGCGTTCCTGTCGGTGACCCACGGCACCGACGAGCCGGCACGGCTGCTGATCGTCGAGTACCGCGGCGGCAAGCGCGGCGCGGCGCCGGTGGCGCTGGTCGGCAAGGGCGTGACCTTCGACTCCGGCGGCATCTCGCTCAAGGACCCGCCGGGCATGGACGAGATGAAGTTCGACATGACGGGCGCGGCGTCCGTGCTCGGCACGCTGAAGGCGATCGCGCTGCTGGGCGCGCCGCTCAACGTCGTCGGCATCGTGCCGGCGTGCGAGAACATGCCGAGCGGCCGCGCCACCAAGCCCGGCGACATCGTCCGCTCGATGTCGGGCCAGACGATCGAGATCCTGAACACCGACGCCGAGGGCCGGCTGATCCTGTGCGACGCGCTGACCTACAGCCGGCGCTTCAAGCCGGCCGCGGTCATCGACATCGCGACGCTGACCGGCGCCTGCGTCATCGCGCTCGGCCAGCACATGAGCGCGGTGATGAGCAACGACGAGGCGCTCGCCGGCGAGCTGCTGGCCGCCGGGCGGCGCGCGGCCGACCCGTGCTGGCGGCTGCCGCTCGCCGACGAGTACCAGGAGCAGCTGAAGAGCAACTTCGCCGACTTCGCCAACGTCGGCGGGCGCGAGGGCGGCGCGGTCACCGCCGCCTGCTTCCTGTGGAAGTTCGTCGACGGCCTGAAGTGGGCGCACCTCGACATCGCCGGCACCGCCTACCTGTCGGGCGCCAACAAGGGCAGCACCGGCCGCCCGGTGCCGCTGCTGGTCGACTACCTGCTGTCGCGAGCCTGATGGCGCCGCGCATCGACTTCTACGTGCTGGAGGGTGCCGACGACCGCGCCCGGCTGGTGTATGCCTGCCGGCTGATCGAGAAGGCCTACCTGCAGAGCCTGACGGTCTGCGTCAGCCTCGACACGCCGGCCGACGTCGAGGCCTTCGACGCGCTGCTGTGGACCTTCGGCGACAAGGCCTTCGTGCCGCACGAGCAGGCGTCGCCCGGCGCGGCCGCCCGGCCGCCGCCGGCGACGCCGGTGATCGTCGGCTGCCGCCAGGCCGTCGCAGCGGACCTGCTCGTCAACCTCGGCAGCGAGGCACCCGACTTCTACGGCAGCTTCGGGCGGGTCGCCGAGTTCGTCGATGCCGAGCCGGCGCGCCGCGAGGCCGGCCGGCGACGCTTCGCGTTCTACCGCGATGCCGGCCACACGCCCGAGACCCACCGAGTGAACGGCTGAAGGCCCATGGACAAGACGTACTCGCCGCGCGACATCGAGCAGCGCCTGTATGAGCGCTGGGAGGCCGAGGGCCGCTTCAAGCCGAGCGGCCGCGGCCGGCCGTACTCGATCGTGATCCCGCCGCCGAACGTGACCGGCACGCTGCACATGGGGCACGCGTTCCAGGACACGATCATGGACGCGCTGACCCGCTACCACCGCATGCTCGGCGCCGACACGCTGTGGCAGCCGGGCACCGACCACGCCGGCATCGCGACGCAGATGGTCGTCGAGCGGCAGCTCAACGCCGAGGGCAAGACCCGCCATCACCTCGGCCGCGAGGCGTTCGTCGCCCGCGTCTGGCGCTGGAAGGAGGAGTCGGGCGGCACGATCGCGCGCCAGATGCGCCGCCTCGGCGCCAGCGTCGACTGGTCGCGCGACCGCTTCACGATGGACGAGGGCCTGTCGCGCGCCGTCACGGAGACCTTCGTGCGGCTGCACGCGGAGGGCCTGATCTACCGCGGCCAGCGGCTGGTCAACTGGGACCCGGTGCTGCACACGGCGCTGTCGGACCTCGAGGTGCTGTCGCACGAGGAGAGCGGCCACCTGTGGCACCTGCGCTACCCGCTCGCCGACGGCAGCGGCTCGCTCACCGTCGCGACCACCCGCCCGGAGACGATGCTCGGCGACACCGCGGTCGCGGTGCATCCCGAGGACGAGCGCTACCGCCACCTGATCGGCCGGCAGGTGCGCCTGCCGCTCGCCGGCCGCGACATCCCAATCGTCGGCGACGCGTTCGTCGACCGCGAGTTCGGCAGCGGCTGCGTCAAGATCACGCCCGCGCACGACTTCAACGACTACGAGGTCGGCCAGCGACACGGCCTGCCGCTGCTCAACATCCTCGACCAGGACGCCGTGCTCAACGACGCCGCGCCCGCCGCCTACCGCGGCCTCGACCGCTTCGAGGCCCGGCGGCGCGTGGTCGCCGACCTCGAGGCGCTCGGCCTCGTCGACAAGATCGAGCCACACACGCTGATGGTGCCGCGCGGCGACCGCAGCAACGCGGTCATCGAGCCGTGGCTGACCGACCAGTGGTACGTGCGCATCGAGCCGCTCGCCCGGCCCGCGATCGAGGCGGTCGAGAGCGGCCGCATCCGCTTCGTGCCCGAGAACTGGGACCGCACCTACTTCGAGTGGATGCGCAACATCAAGGACTGGTGCATCAGCCGCCAGCTGTGGTGGGGCCACCGGATCCCGGCCTGGTACGCGCCGGACGGCAGCGTCTACGTCGGCAGGAGCGAAGCCGAGGTGCGCGCGCGCCACGCGCTGCCGGCCGGGCTCGCGCTCAGGCAGGACGAGGACGTGCTCGACACCTGGTTCTCCTCGGCGCTGTGGCCGTTCTCGACGCTCGGCTGGCCGGACGCGACCGCGGAGCTCGCCCGCTACTACCCGACCTCGGTGCTCGTGACCGGCTTCGACATCATCTTCTTCTGGGTCGCGCGGATGATCATGTTCGGGCTCAAGTTCACCGGCGAGGTGCCGTTCCGCGAGGTCTACATCCACGGCCTGATCCTCGACGGCGAGGGCCAGAAGATGTCGAAGTCGAAGGGCAACATCCTCGACCCGCTCGACCTGATCGACGGTATCGACCTCGAGGCACTGGTCGCCAAGCGCACCGGCGGCATGATGCAGCCGCACCTCGCCAAGGGCATCGAGAAGGCGACCCGCAAGCAGTTCCCCGACGGCATCGCACCGTACGGCACGGACGCGCTGCGCTTCACCTTCGCCTCGCTCGCGACGCAGTCGCGCGACATCCGCTTCGACGTCGGCCGCATCGAGGGCTACCGCAACTTCTGCAACAAGCTGTGGAACGCCGCGCGCTTCGTGCTCATGAGCGTCGAGGGGCAGGACCTCGCCCCCGGCGAGGAGCAGCCGTCGCTCGCCGACCGCTGGATCCGCTCGCGGCTCGAGGCGGCGCTGGAGGCGACCCGCGCCGGCTTCGCCGCCTACCGCTTCGACGTCGCGAGCCAGGCGCTGTACGAGTTCACGTGGTACGAGTTCTGCGACTGGTACCTCGAGCTCAGCAAGGCCGTGCTGCAGTCGGAGGCCGCGACGGCGGCCGAGCGGCGCGCGACCCGGCGCACGCTCGTCGGCACGCTCGAGGCGCTGCTGCGGGCGCTGCACCCGCTGATGCCGTTCATCACCGAGGAGATCTGGCAGCGCGTCGCCCCGCTCGCCGGCCGCGGCGGCCCGTCGATCATGCAGCAGCCGTGGCCGGTGGCCGAGCCCGCGGCGCGCGCGCTCGCGGTCGAGGCCGAGATGCGCTGGGTCATGGACTTCATCCTCGCGGTGCGCCGCATCCGCGGCGAGATGGACATCGCGCCGTCGCGGCGCTTCGACGTGCTGCTCGGCCACGCCTCGGCCTCCGACCGCGAGCGCCTGGCGCGCGGCCGGCACTGGCTCGAGCGGCTCGCCAACCTCGGCGCGCTCACCGAGCTCGATAGCAGCGAGCCCGAGCCCGAGTCGGCGGTCGCGCTGCTCGGCGAGCTCAGGATCCTGGTGCCGATGGCCGGCCTGATCGACGTCGCCGCCGAGGCGGCGCGCCTCGACCGGCGCATCGGCAGGCTGCGCCAGGAGCTCGCCAAGACCGAGGCCAAGCTCGGCAACCCGAGCTTCGTCGCCAACGCGCCGGCCGCGGTCGTCGCGCAGGAGCGCGCCCGCGTCGCCGACTTCGGCCGCGAGCTCGCCGAGCTCCAGACGCAGCTCGCGCGCGTGCGCCGCCTCGGCACCGGCACATGAGCGACGCGGCCGACACGCGCCGCGCGCTCGAGCCGGTCATCGCGGCGCTCGATGGCATCGTGCTCGGCAAGGACCACCAGGTGCGGCTCGCGCTCGCCTGCCTGCTGGCGCGCGGCCATCTGCTGATCGAGGACCTGCCGGGCGTCGGCAAGACGACGCTGGCGCAGGCGCTGGCGCGCGTGCTCGGCCTCAGCTACCAGCGCGTGCAGTTCACGAGCGACCTGCTGCCGGCGGACGTCATCGGCGTGTCGGTCTACGACCGCGACAGCGGCCGCTTCGAGTTCCACAAAGGCCCGGTGTTCGCCCAGCTGCTGCTCGCCGACGAGGTCAACCGCGCGACGCCGAAGGCGCAGAGCGCGCTGCTCGAGTCGATGGAGGAGCGCCAGGTCACCGTCGATGGCCACACCCATCCTCTGCCGCAGCCGTTCTTCGTCGTCGCGACCCAGAACCCGAGCTACCAGCTCGGCACCTACCCGTTGCCGGAGTCGCAGCTCGATCGCTTCCTGATGCGCATCGAGCTCGGCTATCCGGCGGCGCCGCC
>Ga0181519_10005565_pt1 | contig 10041 bp, 6 predicted proteins | sample PEATcosm2014_Bin_26_FD_121102 | JGI IMG/M metagenome (GOLD analysis project Ga0181519, IMG submission 121102) | Peatland microbial communities from MTU Mesocosm Facility, Houghton, MI, USA - PEATcosm2014_Bin02_10_metaG | ecosystem: Environmental > Terrestrial > Soil > Wetlands > Peat | place...
CGTGCTCGGCCCTCGACCCCACCTCGACCAACCGGATCGAAGTGACCATCCGTGAGATCGCCGCCGAGGTGACCGTGGTCATCGTCACGCACAACATGCAACAGGCGCAGCGGGTGTCCCACAGCTGTGCCTTCTTCCTGGCCGAGGAGGGCCAGCCCGGCCACGTGGTCGAGTTCAGCCCGACCGACCAGATGTTCGAGAGCCCGGCGGACCCTCGCACCGCCGACTACGTGCACGGGCGGTTCGGGTGATGCGCCGGGGCTGGCTGGCCTGCCTGGTGGCCGTGACCCTGGTCGGCAACGCGGCCCTCCTGGGGGCGGCCCAGCCGGCGTCAGCCTCCCTGCCCCAGCTGACGACCACCGGTTCGAGCTTCGCCGGGGTGGCCATCACCCAGTGGCAGGGCCAGTTCAACGAGCTGTACGGCGGGAACATCAACTTCACCGTGTCGAGCTCGATCATCGGCATGAACGACTTCTGCAGCAAGACGGTGGACTACGGGGCCACCGACATCTCCTACAGCACCGAACAGTCGAACTGCATCACCTCCCAGGTGCCCTACCCGTTCCAGTACATGCCCGACGTGGCCGGGGGTCTGGCCTTCGAGTACAACCTGGCCGGTCAGAACGGCCAGGCGATCAACAACCTGGTGCTCAACGACAGCATCATCGTCGGGATCTTCACCGGCGGTATCCAGAACTGGGACAACCCGGCCATCCAGGCCCTCAATCCCGACGTGCGGCTGCCCAACGAGCAGATCACGGCCTATTACCGGAGCGACCCGTCCGGCGAGAACTACCTGCTCTCGGACTACATGCTCCACACCGACCCGGCCCCCATCACCGCCTTCCAGAAGCTGGCCACCATCCCCACGCCTCCGGGGCAGCCCTCAGCCACCTGGGCGTCGTTCACCAACGGCACACCGGCCGGCCTGAGCAGCCTGGTCCCGGTCAACGGTTCGGACGCCGCCTCCCAGGGCCCGGTCCACCAGCCCGGGGGGATCGCCTACGTCGAGACGGCCTACGCCAAGAACGTCGGGCTGCCGGTGGCCTCGGTGGTCAACGCCGCCGGGAACGCCGTGCAGCCGTCCTCCTACAACGTGGCGGTGGCCCTGACCGGGGCCATCTTGTACTCCGACCTGACCCAGAACCTGGGCGGGGTCTACACCAACCCCCAGGCCGACGCCTATCCGATCTCGGCCTACAGCTACTTCGTGGCCCAGTGCGTTCCGGCCGCCGCCGCCGCCCAGAGCTTCTCGTGCGACAGCTCGGGCACGGTCACCATGGGCACGGCCCAGGGGGCGGAGCTGGCGCAATTCATCACCTACGTGGCCTGCCTGGGCCAGGAGAACATGGCCCAGCTCGGCTATTCGCCGCTGCCGGCCAACCTGGTCGAGGACGACTTCCAGGCGGCCGGCCGGCTGCCCGGGGGGACCGAGCCGGCGCCGCCCACCGCGGCCAACTGCAAGAACCCCTATATCGACGGCCAGCTGCAGCCGGTGGGCAATCCCCAGCAGGTGAACACGACCAATCCCGGTTCCGACGTCGGGACGACGGCCGGACCGACCACCGCGGCGGCCACCGCCGGGGCCTCGGCCGGCACCAGCGGATCGGTAGCCGGGGCCAGCGGAGCGGCTGCCCCCTCGGCGGCCAGCCCGGCGGCCGCCGCGGCGCAGGCCGCGGCAGCCAAGGACGAGATCAAGCGGGCACTCAACCCGCTGGCCGGACCGGGCGCCTACAAGCGGGCCGACGCCATCGACGCTGCGGCCAGCGGCGCCCTGCTCGGCTGGTCCCCGGTCGAGATCGCCCTGTGGTGCAGCCTGTTCGCCCTCCTCCTGGTCGGGGTGCCCCTCGGGGTCTATCTCCGCCAGCGCCGACGGCCGACGGCCTCCCGATGACGGGTCGACACGTCGGGGCCCGGCGGGCCCTGGCCCTGCTGGCGGTGGCGGCGATCGTCGGGCTCGGACTGGCCGCCGCCGGCCCGTCCGGCCGGGCCGGGGCCAAGAAGGTCCACGACCACTCGGCGGTCGTCCGCCAGACCACCGACGCCGGGTGCCCGCCCGAGACCAACTCGTGCACCCCGGCGATCCCGTTGGCCGCCTGCCCGGGCTGCACGGTGACCGCCGGCCCGGTCACCGGCCTGGGCCAGGAGCAGGCGGTCTACGTCGAGCTGACGGGCATCCCGTCGGGCGACGAGGTCGTGCTGGCCCTGTGCACGCTGGCCCAGGGCACCCAGATCGTGGCCCATCCGAACTGCGCCTCGAGCATCCCCCCGCCCCCGGGCTGCCTCACGGTGCAGCGCCTGCCCTGTGCCAACACGCCGAGTCCCGTCGAGTGGCAGTACGGCACGTCCACCGGCAACTCCCTGGTCGTCTCCATCGGCACCGAGCTCGATCCGGCCGGCTCGGGCAACAGCCCGATCCCGTCGGAGAACGCCGACCAGTACTCCTCGCAGACCTACGGTTCGTTCTTCTGCGACGACGGGCCGACCAATCCCTGCGGTCTCGAGGTGATGGACATCCCGGCGGCCGAGACCGGCACCACGGTGATCGGCAACGGCGTCCCCCCCCGGGCGACCTACGACTCCACGGCCCAGAACACGGTCATCGTCCCGCTCGACTGGGCGACCACCGGGAACGGGTGCGGCTCGTCGCCGGTGATGGAGGTCGACTCGGCGTACAGCGCGTCCCAGTTCCTCTATGCCGCCGGGGCCTCGACCTGCACCGATCCGGGGACCGGCGTCGCCATCCTGCCCACCTCGATCCCGTCGATCGACGACGCCGGGTGCCTGGCCGGGAGCGGCACCCACTGCCCGATCGCCAATGTCTTGGACGGCGACGTCCCGGTGACCTTCACCGATGACCCCGAGGACCCGGCCACCCTGGCCGAGGAGAAACAGGCCGGGGGCAAGGTGGCCTACATCCCGATCGCCGTCTCGGCCACCGAGATGGCCTTCTCGGGCGAGGCTTCGGCCGGCTCGTCGACGTACCCCTTGGACGCCTATGACCTGACCCCGGCCCAGACGGCGGGGCTGATGACCCAGCTGTGGAACGACCCTGACGCCGTGTTGTTCAATCCCAACGACGACCTGTGCAGCCAACTCGCCGGCAAGGCGCAGTGCTCCGAGGCGGTCGAGAACTACAACTTCAGCGAGCTGGTCGAGACGATCGGCGGTAAGTACGCCAACATCGTGGTCGACAACTCCAGCAACGGGAAGTCGGTGCCCAAGATCGAGACCATCCCGGGCTACGGGTATCCCAGTTCGGACAACTACTACGCCCAGGCGACGCCGGGCACCGAGCGCAACTACCAGGCCGACACCGGCTACTCGCTGCTCAACCCGGGTCCCGAGGTGGACGGGTACCCGGTACCCGAGACCCTGATCGGGGCGGCGTTCCCGTCGACGGCCAGCGGGGCCAGCTTCGAGACCACCAACTGGATCTGCCAGGCGCCCTACCTGGCCTACAACGTCCACCTGCCGTGGGACCCGGCCAGCGCGGTGGCCGTGAAGGACCTGATGACCGCCCCCCAGATCCTGTCCAACGCCGAGCGGGGCCCCATCGCTCTCACCAAGAACGCCTCGGGCCAGGAGGTCGCCGAGACCTTCGTGTCCCAGTACGTGGTGGCCAACCCGGCGCACTGCCAGGGCATGTCGGCGCTCCCGACCGACTTCGCCGACTCCACCGGCAGCATCACCTACCTGCCCTCGAGCTCGCCAGTGACCGCGGCTCACGCCATCCAGGGGGCCATGTCCAACAACTACGTGGGCAAGGGCGGCTTCGCCTTCAGTGCCATGGACAGCTCCCAGGCCGACCTGTACGGGTTGCTGCCGGCCAGCCTGCAGAACGCGGCCGGCCAGTTCGTCCAGCCCGACGAGACCTCGATCGACGCCGCCCTGGCCGACGCCACCACCAACGCCGACGGCACGCTCTCCCCCAACTTCAAGAACACCACCGACGCCGCCGCCTACCCGCTGCCCATGGTGACCTACGCCCTGGTGTCCACGGCACCCCAGTCCACCGAGGCCGAGGCCCAGCAGCTCCAGGACGCCCTGACCAACCTGGTGACGTACTCCCACGCCGGCGGGGCCGGCTACGTCGACCCCCTGCCTGCCGGCTACGAGCCCCTGCCCGACAACCTCTACCAGGCGGCGCTGACCGACATCGCCAAGGACATCCAGGGCCCCTCGACCACGCCGACGACGACGCCGACGACCAGCCCCACCGGCATCCCGCCGAGCACGACGACCGGCGGGGCCAGCCAGCCGGCCGGCGGCAGTTCGGGATCCCTGGCCGTGGTCTCGCGCAACGGGGGCCTCTCCTACGAGGGCTACCACGGCCCGGTGGGGGCGACCGGATCGACGGTCGCCGGCGGCGGCTCGACGACGGCCGGCCACCCCATCTCGGTCACCTTGACCTCCGAGCGCTTCGCCCTCCCGGGCCTGGTCACGTTGGCCGTCCTGTGTCTCATCGTCGGTCCGCTCCTCTACCTGGTCCCGCTGTTGCGAAGACGGATGGCCGGCGAACCGGCAACCGCTGACGGCCCACCCGAGCCGGACGACGACGGCTGATGGACGTCCTGTCCTTCCTGGGCCCGTCCACCGAGGAGGTCCCGGCGACCGGTGACGGCCGGGCCCCGGCCGGTGCCGACGACGCCACTCAGGAGCTGCCGACCCAGCCCGACGAGGGCCAACCGGCCGACGCCGGGCCGTCGGCCACGGTGGCCGACATGCTGGGCCTCGAACCTCCTCCGGTCGAGGTGCGGGGGCCCGGCCTGGCCACCCGGGCCAAGGCGGCGACCCGGACCGGCCTGGCCACCGTGGCCCGCCCCCAGGTGGCCGCGGTCATCGTCACCGGGGTGGGCCTGTTCATCGTCATCCTCCTCGGCTACATGTACCTCTTCACTGCATTGAGCGAGTAGCGGGCCCAGCACAACCTCCAACAGGCCCTGAATTCGCAGGTCGCCGCCACCTACAGCCTGGCCGAGGGCCACCTCCCGGCCCAGGGGCGTCCGGTGGCCGTCATCGACGTCCCGAATCTGCACCTGACGGCGGCGGTGGTCCAGGGGACCGACGCCCAGGACCTGCGGAGCGGTCCGGGCCACATGCCGACCACGCCCATGCCCGGCCAGCCCGGCAACTCGGTGATCGCCGGCCGCCGGACCACCTACGGCGCCCCCTTCGGCGGGCTCGGAAGCCTCCGCCGGGGTGACCCCATCCGGGTGGTGGACGGCCTGGGCACCTACATCTACCGGGTCACCACGGTGACGACGGTGGCCGCCGGACAGCCCGACGTGGTCACGCCGACGGCCGCCAACCGCCTCACCCTGGTCACGGCGGGGTCGGGGTTCCTGCCCTCCGGCCGGCTGGTGGTCATCGCCCGCCTGGTCGGTCCACCGATCCACGGGACCGTGGTCCCCGTCTTCCGGGCCGTACCGGCCCAGCTGGGCCTGGCCGGTGACCCGGTCGACGGGCTCCTGGCCCTGGGCTGGGCGCTGTTGTTCGTCGTGCTGGTGGCGGCCACGGCCTGGTTGCTGCGTCACTGGCCGCAGCCGGTGGTGATCTACCTGCTGGCCTTCCCGGTACTGCTGGCCGTGGCCCTGTTCGCCTGCGAGAGCGTGGTCGGGTTCCTTCCGGCCACCTTGTAGGACGTCCCCGGGACCGTGCCGGCCCCCCGGTCAGAACGTGGTCGGGACCGTCCCGGCCACCGTCAGAAAGGATCGACGATTCACATGGCTGTCCGGAACACCAGGCTGGTGTCGTGGGTACTGGTGTCGGCCGTGGCCGTCTTCGGGCTGGCCGCCTGCAGCAGCTCACCTAGCTCCTCGTCGAGCACGCAGCACTCCTCGGGCACGGCCCACGAGTCGGCGGTCAACGCGCCGACCCGGGTCAGCTTCGGAACGGGCACGGTGGCTCCGGCCGACCCGACGACCACCGTGCCGGTCGAGGTGAACGGCGGTCCGGTCCAGCCCGAGTTCGCCGCCGGGCAGAACATCCTGATCACCTCGACCGGCTTTCACCCCCAGACGTTGGAGGCCAACGTCACCTCCCCGGTGGTTTGGACCAACCGCACCGACCATCCCCAGCGGATCATCTTCGAGCACTTCCCCATCGACTCGGGGACCATCCCGCCGGGAGGCACGTTCACCTGGACGACGGCCGATGCGGTGGCGTTGGGCTACCGGTCGACCAGCGGGTGGCAGGGCAAGCTCCTCATGAACCAGCCCAACCCCTGAAGCCCTCCGGCGACCCGGTGGCGCCGGCCCACGCCGGGGCCACCGCCCGGTTCGGGCACCGGGACGGACGGGCTCGATTGGTGACGCTCGACCTCAGGTCGAGGTCCCGGTGCCACCGGGTGCCCCCGGGGGACCGACCCGGTGCCGCTCGCTGCGGGCCCAAAGGAGCTCCGGCTCTCGCCGACGGCCCCCTCGGGCCGGGACATGGCCCCGGCACCCGTCCCGACCTCGCCTGATAGCAAACGATTGCCGTTCGGTGGTGAGCCCGTTTGTGTCCGGGCGCCCGGACCTGACCGGGCCCGGGCTCGGCCGGCGGCGGCCCGAAAACGCGTCTCAAACAGTCACCAACATTTTGGGGTGACGGTGGGCGACCGTCACATTGCGGTAACCCGGGCTTCGTACTGTCCCCTGTGGCGGACGCTTCCTGCTGCCATGAGGGGTTCCTGTGCCGGTCCGGCAGAGGGATGTCAGGGAAATCAAATCAAAGGAGATCCAACCGAGATGCTCAGAGAACTTCTGGCGCGCCATCGCGCGCTGAGGTTGGGAGTATCGCTCGTCGGTGCCTCAGCGTTGGTGGTCGGCTTTGCCAGCCCCGCCTTCGCCACGGAATCGACGGGCGGGAACGCCCCGTCCTCGAACTACCTCATCGTGGAAGGTGGGTCCAACACGACCTACGACATGATGATCCAGCTGTCGGACCTGTTCAACGAGTCACCGGGTTGTGACCTGGCCAGCAGCACCTTCGTCCAGCCTCTGGACTACGGCTGCCCGGGCATCAACGACGCCGGAGCCACGCTGTCCCAGAACGCGGTCACCAACTACACCAACGTCACCGTGACCTCGGGCTCGAAGGCCGTGACCTCCACGACGCCCTTCACCGGCGTGCTGCCGGGCATGGCCGTCACCGACTCCCTCGGATTCTTCGGGGCTGGAACGACGGTCAAGAAGCTCGTGCCGCCGGCGGCGCCCGGCGACCCCTACGGCCTCAAGCTGCACGTTGCGGCCACCGGGAGCAGCGCCGTCGACACCCTGCACATCATCACCACTCCGGCCGCCGGTGAAGACGGACTCGCGCCCTTCGGGCAGGAGAACCCCTTCAACGACGTGCTGGCCCAGGAGCCGGCTATCGGCTCGTCGAACGGCATCCTCGAGCTCGAGGACCAGGGCAGCCACGGCGTCGGTGCGGTGGACAAGGACACGGTGGCCGGCGTGACGGTCTCCAGTGGCTCCACCACGGTGACGACGACCGGCTCGTTCGCCGGGGTCGTGTCGGGTGACGCCATCGCCGACTCGGCGTCGCCGGGTGTCGGGGCCATCCCCGCCGGCGACACGGTCGCCTCGGTGACGTCCACCACCAGCCTGACGCTGACCACGGCCGCCACGGCCTCCAGCACGGCTGACCAGGTGGTCATCACCCAGCCGATCAACATCGCCCCGCTGGACGCCGCCCGCTCGTCGCGTGCCCCCAAGTCCTCGGACCTCCAGGGTCTGAACTTCGTGGCCTACGCCGAGGACGGCGTGTCGTGGTTCCACTGGACCGAGGTCGGCACCACGGCGACCCCGTCGGCCAGCGTGACCAACATCCCGACGGCCACGCTGACCGCCATCTGGGAGGGCACCGAGGGCTGCACGGTGTCGAGCGTCACCTACACGATGAACTGGATCTGCCTGGGTGGGACCAACGCCCCGATCGACCTGTACATCGCGCAGAGCGGCTCGGGCACCGAGTCGACGTGGGCCAGCCTGCTGGGCCTGCCCAGCTCGGGCTTCCCGTACGGTGGCGAGCTGTCGAACCACGTCATCTTCGAGAACGAGACCTCGTCCATCATCGCCAACGGCGACGAGGCGGACGCGATCTTCTTCTTCTCGTACGGCAAGTTCAAGACGGACTGCCCAGCGGCCGGCGCTGACGGCTACTGCGGCGCCGAGCCCGCCGGCTGGGCCGGTGGCAAGGTTGCCCTGGGCCAGATCAACGGCATCACGGTCAACCAGAGCACGATCAACGCTCAGCTGCCCGGCGCCCCCGACCCGTCAGGGATCTTCCCGGGTGACCGCCTCTTGTACAACGTGTACTCGGACGGCGAGAACTCGGCGCACATCCCGACGGCGACGACCGCCACGCTGAACGCGGTCAGCGAGGACGGGTTCCTGTGCAAGCCGTCGACCTCCACTGACGTGGACCCGAACACCGGGGCCACCTACCTGTCGGAGATCGACGCCGTCATCAAGGCGCAGGGCTTCTTCCCGCTGCCCCTCGAGATCGAGGACGGCAACGGGGCGGCCAACAACCCGACGCTGAACCCGGGCCTGAACCCGACCTCGACGGACAGCGGCATCCCGCACCCGGCGTGGAACGAGCTCAGCGGCTCGGCGTACCAGAACACCGTCGAAGAGGCGGCGCCGTACAACTTCCCGGCGTCGGACACGGACACGGACGACTCGGCGGTGTCGGGCACGTACAACAGCCTGCTGACCGGGCCGGACGGGAACTCCTCCGACTCGGCGACGGCCACACCGACCAACCCGGTCGGGTACTGCCTCACCCTGACGACTGACGGCAACGCCAGCTCGTAAGCACCAAGCACTACCCGGGCCGAACCCCGGGCTGCGGATGCACAACCCGCAGCCCGGGGCGGCCCGTCCCGCCGGCCCGGATCGGGCAGGGAGAAGGGACCCGACCCCACCGGGGGTCGGGTCCCTTCGGGTTCTGCCCCCGGACGGCCCACCAGTGGCCCCGGTGGGCACCCCCCGGGACCTCGACCGGGGCACCCGCCCGGTACAGTCGCCGACGTGAGTCGGCACCGTAGCTGGCGGGGTCGCCGGACCGCCCAGACCGGCGATCCGGCAACCGAGGGCCGTCCCTCCGACGAGGCGCTCGACCACTCGCTGGCCCAGGCCGGGTCCGAGATCGGGTCGTATCCCGACTGGCTGGGTGCCCCGCCGTCCGAGGATGCCCACGTGGCCCGGCTCGACGTCCCGCTGGCCGTGATGCTGATGCTCGGGGAGAGCCCGTGGCAACGCATCGACGGGATGGGCCTGGCCCGCCAGGCCCTCGAAGCCCCGGTCACCGGCGATCGCCGGCGCGACCTGTCGGGCGAGGAACGGTTCATGCTGGCCAACGGACGGGCCTGGTGCCTGGCCGTGCACGCCGACCTGGCGCCCCAGGGCCGCCGGGACGATCCCATCGTGATCACCGACGCCGACCGCTACGCCACCGAGGCCCTGGCCATCGGTCCGGACAACCCCCAGGCCCTCACCACCAGGGCGCTCATCGCGCTGCGCCGAGGCCGGAGCGACCAAGCGGTCGAGTGGGCCGGCCGGGCGGTACGGTCGTTCGGCGGGCTGGCCGACGCCGAGGGCACCGGCCGGGTGCACGGCCCGGCCGTGCTGGCCGTGGTCACGCTGGCCCTGGCCCGGGCCGGATCGGGCGACCGGGACACCGCTCGGACGCTCGGCGAGGCGGCCCGAGCGGTCCGCATCGGCCTCGACATCGACGCCACGGCCTTCGGCGCCCTGATGGCCGAGCTGTCCGACGCCGTCGGAGGAACGGTGTGACGGCCGGGGCCGACCGGACAACCCGATAGTTCACCTGGTGGCTACGCCACCGTCGAGTTGCGTTCACCTCGGCCCCCTATGGTCTCGGCCAGCGTCCGAACCAAGTCCGGTCGCATCGCGTACGAGACGGCGGCCCCCTGGACGACAGGCGGAGACGGGTCGCCGGGGCCCAGGCGTCGTGCCCGTCGGGCGCCCCACCGGGCGGAGGGCAGTCGAACCACATGCCGAGAGAGCCAGGCCGCCGACCAGGCTGGCC
>Ga0181519_10005566_pt1 | contig 10041 bp, 9 predicted proteins | sample PEATcosm2014_Bin_26_FD_121102 | JGI IMG/M metagenome (GOLD analysis project Ga0181519, IMG submission 121102) | Peatland microbial communities from MTU Mesocosm Facility, Houghton, MI, USA - PEATcosm2014_Bin02_10_metaG | ecosystem: Environmental > Terrestrial > Soil > Wetlands > Peat | place...
CGTGACCTCCAACGACGCCAACCCGGGCCAGGCCACCGACGTGGCCTCGGCATCGGCACCGGTGGCGACCACCTACGGGTACCGCCAGGTGGGCCGCGACGGCGGGGTCTTCGACTTCGGGACCGACAATTTCTACGGTTCGATCCCCGAGACGTCGGTGGCCCCTTTTGTGAAGGACATCGTGGGCATCAGCCCGACAACCACCGACCACGGGTACTGGCTGGCCGGTGCGGACGGCGGCGTGTTCGCCTTCGGTGACGCCGCCTTTGCCGGCTCGCTGCCCAGCCTGGGCATCACCGCGGCCAACATCACCGGCATCGCCTCGGACCCGACGGCATCTGGCTACTGGCTGGTCGGGAGCGACGGCGGGGTCTTCGCGTTCGGCGGGGCCACCTTCTACGGCGCCCTACCCTTCACCACCACGGTCGACGACATCGTGGGCATGGCCCCCACCCCCGACGGCCAGGGCTACTGGCTGGTCGGGGCGGACGGCTCGGTGTACCCGTTCGGCGACGCCCAGTCGTTGGGCTCCGAGGCCGGGATGGCCTTGAAGGGCCCGATCACCGGCATCGCCGCGGCGGCCGGCCCGGCCCAGGGCTACTGGCTGGTCGGGACGGACGGCGGGGTCTTTGCCTTCGGCAGCGCCGGCTTCTACGGCTCGGACGGCGCCCAGGTGGCGAGCGGCACGGTGGTCGGCCTGTCCCCGACGGGCGACGGCGCCGGCTACTGGCTGGCCAAGAGCGACGGCACGGCCCTCGACTACGGCGACGCGCCGAGTCTGGGCACGGCCGGGTCGAATCTGGCCGCCCCCATCGTCAGCCAGGGTCGCTGAGCCCCCGGCCCGCTCGGGCGACGACCCCGTCGCACCCCCGTCACCGGCCAGCCCACTCGAGGAGTGGCGCTCATCAGCCCGAGGGAGTGCCCCGGCCGAGCCGTGCTCGGCGACCCCGAGCTCGGTCGACCGTGCGGTGGGCCAGAGGGGGCGGCGGTGAACGGGCGGCTCCCGAGGCGCCGAGATCGTCGGGCGGCCGGCGGGTGCCACCGGGAGCCGTCGGTTGACCCGGTCCGGCGCCGGCCGGGGTGTCGGGGATCAGCTCCCCGGGGCCAGGCTCAGATAGTCGGCCACCGTCACCGGCCGCTCCACGAAGGCCCCGCTGGCGATGGGCACGGCGATGGTCTGGTGGTCGATCTCGAAGGTCACCTGGACGGTGGGCGATGGCACCTGGGACGGGGTGAGGAAGGCCGCCGTGGTGTACACCACCTGGGACACGGCCAGCACCTGGTTGGCCCCGCTGATCGAGGCGAACGCCTCGTTGAAGTCGATCACCGCGTCCTTGGTGCCGTTGGCCCCCGGGGCCCAGGTCCCGGTGGCCTGGACGCCGCCGGTCAGGTAGGTGGTGACCCCGTCGACCGTCTCGACCGGGGTCGGACCGGCCAGGAGCAGGGCGATGATGTTGTCCAGCGAGGCCGACTTGGGTGGGACCGTCCGGGCCGCCGCGTACAGGGCCCCGGAGGCCTCGTCGACCAGGTAGACGTGGACGGCCAGCCCCCCCGGGGGGATGGTCGTGGTCGGGGCCGGGTGGGTCAGGGTGAACGGCAGGCTGTTCTTGGACAGGGCGGTGGCCTGCGTGCTGGTCGGCACCCCGCAGCCGGCGGCGGCGACGGCGAAGGCGAGCACCAGGCCGACGACGGCCAGCGTCCGGCGGACCGGCCCGGTCACGGGACGTCCCCGCTCTCGGCGACCGGGCGGTGCGCGGCCACCGGCAGCTCGATGACGAAGCGGGCCCCGCCCTCGGGGGCCTCCTCCACCCACACCCGGCCGTCATGCAGGCGCACGTGCTCGGCCACCAACGCCAGTCCGAGGCCGGTGCCGGTGCCGGCCCCCCGCCGTCCCGATGCCTGGCCCCGGTAGAAGCGGGCGAAGATCCGGCTCCGCTCGGCCGGGGCCACCCCGGGCCCGTGGTCGTCCACGGCGATCTGGACGGTGGGCCGTCCATCGGGCCGATTGGGCCCCCGATCGGCCGAGACGGCGGTGGCCCCGCCGCCGTAGAAGGTGGCGTTCTCCAACAGGTTGGCCATGATCCGCTCGAACCGCCGCTTGTCGACCAGCAGCCGGATCCCGGCCAGCGAAGGGTCGATCCGCACCTCGGGCCCGACCGCCGGCCCGTCCAACGTCCCGGGTTGGGAGGCCATGGCCTCGCCGGCCACCAGGCGGCTGCTGGCCGCCACCGACCGGCGCACCAGCTCGCCGGCGTCCACCTCCTCGAGGGCCAGCTCGACCGAGCCGGTGTCGGTGCGGGAGATCTCGAGCAGGTCGGCCACCATGCGCTGGAACCGGCGCAGGTCCTGGCTCAGCAGGACCAGGGCCTGGCGGGCCCGGGGCGAGAGCTCGTCGGCGTGGGCCTCGAGCACCTCCATGGAGGCCCCGAGCGTGGTGAGGGGCGAGCGCAGCTCGTGGCTGACGTCGGAGCTGAACCGGGCCTCGGCCTCGATGCGGTCCCGGACCCGGTCGACCATCTGGTTGAACGACGTGGTCAGTCCCTTCAGGTCGGGGTCGTCGCTGGCGTCGGGCAGCCGGGTGTCGAGCTGGCCCCCGGCCACCAGCACGGCCGCCTGGGACACCCCGGCCAGGGGCCGGAGCGACCGGGCGCTGGCCGCCCGGCCCAGGGCGAAGCCGAGCACGGTGGTGATCAGCCCGCCGGCCGCCAGGGCCAGGGCCAGGATGTGCAGGGTCCGGGCCAGGTCGCTCACGTCGAAGACCTCGTAGTAGACAGCGTGCTCGGCCGGGATGGGCACGCCCACGGCGACCTGGGGGGCGTTGTCCAGCGTGAAGTTCTGCGTGCCCGGGGTGCCGGTGCGCAGGAGGACCCGGAGCGACGCCGGGATGTCGCCCAGGCCCAGCTGGAACGACGAGTCGTAGGTCGACCCCTGGTAGATGAGGACCGAGTCGGACTGGACGCCCTGGGCCACCCCGTCGACGTACCCGGCGATGGTCCCGGGGCTGGCCGTGCCCGGGGCCAGGTCGGCGTCGAGGGTCTGGGCGTGGGCGTAGGCCTCGGTCCGGGCCCCGTTCTCCTGGTCGGCCAGGAGGAAGTGCCGAGCGCTGAAGTAGGACAGTCCGCCCATGGTCACCGACAGCACCAGCGCCCCCAGGCCGAACAGCAGGGCCACCCGGCCCCGCAGGCCGAGACGGGTCCACAACCGGCCCTGGCCCGCCGGACGAGCCTGCGGGTCGTCGTCCTCGGCCCCCTCGGCCACCTCAGGGGACCAGCTTGTAGCCCATCCCGCGGACGGTCAGGATGTGGCGGGGGAGCGCCGGGTCGGGCTCCACCTTGGTGCGCAGCCGCCGGATGTGCACGTCGACCAGGCGACCGTCGCCGAAGTAGTCGTAGCCCCAGACCCGGTCCAGCAGCTGTTCGCGGCTGAGCACCTTGTTGGGGTTGGCGGCCAGCTCGCACAGCAGGCGGAACTCGGTCCGGGTGCAGTGGATCTCCTCGCCGTCCTTGCGGCGGAGCACGCCCTGGTCGGGCAGGAGTTCGAGGTCGCCGAAGGTGAGGGTCTTGGGCTCGTCCTCGGCCGGCCGGGCCCGGCGCAGGAGGGCCCGGATCCGGGCCCCGAGCTCCTTGGCCACGAACGGCTTGGTGACGTAATCGTCGGCCCCGGCCTCGAGACCGGCCACCACGTCGTGCGTGTCGGTCCGCGCCGTCACGATGATGACCGGCACCGCGCTCTGGCGGCGCAGGGCCCGGCAGCACTCGAAGCCGTCCATGCCCGGGAGCATGAGGTCGATGAGGGCGATGTCGGCGGCCTGGGCGGCGAAGTGGTCCAGGGCCTCCTCGCCGCTCTCGGTCTCGTCCACGTCGTAGCCCTCGCCCTCGAGGGCCAGGCGCATGGACGAGCGGATCCGCTCGTCATCCTCGACGACCAGGATGCGGACGCTCATGGGGCTCCGTTCATGTGGGCTGCGGCCCCCTCGGGCCGGGCGACCGGCCGCTCCACCGACCACTCCGCCGATCTGGCGAGGTGGACGGGTCGGACCCAAATCATCCCATAGGCGCCGGCCCCGACCGGGGACGCCACGACGGGCTCGCCGGGACCCCGAACCACCCCCGGGACCCTCCGGCCCGACTGGTGCACCGCCTCCATCACGTACCCCCTGGGACCCGGACACCGATGGCCGGGCTCCTGGTCAGGCTACCGCCGAGGGCCGGCCGACCGGTCGCGGCCGACCGGCCCGTCCCCGTCCACCGGGCTGGCGGCCGATACCGTGGCCCTGTGGCCGTCCTGCGTGCGACCGGGGTCCGGTGAGCGCCCCCGTGGACCCGGGCTCCGACCCCGGATCCCCCGGCGACGCCGGCCCGGCCGACGCCGAGACGACCTCCCCCGACGCCGCCGCCCCGGCCTGGCAGCTCGGGGCGTTCTGGACCTCGCTCGAGGGCCGCTCGCCGGCCACCGCCCGGGCCTACCGGTCCGACCTGACCGCCTTCGTCGAGTGGGCCGGTCGGGGTGGCCGGGACGGGCCGGCCGCCGTCGACCGGCTCCTCCTCCGTCGCTACCTGGCCTTTCTCACCACCCGGCGCCTGGCCCGGGCCACCGTGGCCCGCAAGTCGGCGGCGCTGCGGGCCTATTTCCGGTGGTGCGCCGAGCGCGGGCTGTGCCTCGAGGACCCGGCCCGCCGGCTGTCGGCCCCGGGGACCGGGGGCCGGCTGCCCCGGGTGCTCAGCCACCGGGAGCTCGACCAGCTCCTGGACCGGCCGCCGGCCGGTCGGGGGTCGGCCGGCCGCCTCGAGCACGCCCTGGACCTGCGGGACGACGCCGTGCTCGAGCTCCTCTACGCCGGGGGCCTCCGGGTGGCCGAGCTGTGCGGACTCGACGTGGCCGACGTCGACCGGCCGGGACGCACGGTGACCGTGGTCGGCAAGGGCGACCGCCAGCGCCGGGTGCCCATCCACGACCGGTGCGTCGAGGTCCTCGGCCACTGGCTGGACGAGGGCCGTGACCAGCTGTCCGGGCCCGACACCCCGCCCGAGGCCGTCTTCGTGAACCGCCGGGGACGGCGCCTCGGGCCGCGGGACGTGCGCCGCATCCTGGACCGTCGCTCACCGGTCCCGACCCATCCCCACGCCCTGCGCCACAGCTACGCCACCCACCTGCTCGACGGGGGTGCGGACCTGCGGGTCGTCCAGGAGCTCCTGGGGCACGCCAGCCTGCAGACGACCCAGGTGTACACCCACGTGAGCAAAGAGCGGCTCCTGGCCGTGCACCGCGAGACCCACCCCCGGGCCTGACGGCGCAGGCGCCGCGGCCGGGCGGCCAGGCGGCCCCCGGCCATCCCGTGCCCGACCGGTCCCGGGGTGGCCGGGGGGCGCCCGGGCGATTAGTGTGGCTACGCCCCTCCGTCCGGTGGGGTCACACCAACGAGCACTCTCCCGTGCGCATTTCCACGGTCGCCTCTGTGAGGTGCTGCGCCGGGATTCACCAACCGACTGGAGGAACATTCTCTATGGCTGTTGTCACGATGCGGCAGTTGCTGCAGGCCGGAGTCCATTTCGGCCACCAGACGCGCCGCTGGAACCCGAAGATGCGCCGCTTCATCCTGGGCGAGCGCAACGGGATCTACCTGATCGACCTGCACAAGACCCTCTCGGGGATCGACACCTCGTACGGCTTCGTGCGGGACCTGGTGGCCGGGGGCGGGACCATCCTGTTCGTCGGGACCAAGAAGCAGACCCAGGGACCGGTGGCCGAGTTCGCCGACGCCTGCGGGATGCCCTACGTCAACCAGCGCTGGCTGGGCGGCATGCTGACCAACTTCGCCACGGTCTCGGGCCGGGTCAAGCGCATGCAGGAGCTCCGGGCCATGCAGACGGCCGGTGACTTCGACGCCATGCCCAAGAAGGAGGCGCTGCGCCACGTGCGCGAGCTCGAGAAGCTCCAGCGCAACCTGGGCGGCATCTCCCGCCTGGATCGGCTGCCCGACGCCATCTTCGTCATCGACACGAAGAAGGAGCACATCGCCGTCACCGAGGCCAACAAGCTCAACATGCCGGTGGTGGCCGTGGTCGACACCAACTGCGACCCCGACATCATCACCTACGTCATCCCGGGCAACGACGACGCCATCCGTTCGGGCACCCTCATGTGCCGGGTCATCGCCGATGCGGTGATGGAGGGCCGGTTCGTCTACGCCCACCGGGCCGCCGCCCGCCAGGCGGCGGCGGCCGAGGCCGCCCCGCCCACCCGCACCGGTCCCCGTCCGACGCCCCGCCCGGTCGAGCCGGTGGCCCAAGCGCCCGCCGAGCCGGTGGCCGAGACGCCCGCCGAGCCGGTGGCCGAGACGCCCGCCGAGCCGGTGGCCGAGACGCCCGCCGAGCCGGTGGCCGAGACGCCGGCCCCCGACGCCCCGGGACCGGTTGAGACCGGACCCGACGAGGCCACCGCCCAGGTGGTCGTGCCCGACACCGTTCCCCCGGTCGCCGACACGGCGGTTCCGGTCGCCGCGGAGGCCTGAGCATGGCCGAATTCACCGCCAAGGACGTCCAGGCGCTGCGCCGCATGACCGGGGCCGGGATGCTCGACGCCAAGCGGGGCCTCGAGGAGAACGACGGCGACATGGAGGCGGCGGCCCGGTGGTTGCGGGAGAAGGGCCTGGCCGACATGGCCAAGCGGGCCGACCGGGAGGCCAGCGAGGGCGCGGTGGGGGTGGTCCGGGAGGACAACGTGGCCGCCATCGTCGAGCTGACCTGCGAGACCGACTTCGTGGCCAAGGCGGCGGGTTTCGTGGCCCTGGTCGACGACCTGGCCGCCCTGGTGGCGGCCAAGGGCGAGGGCGCGGTGGCCGAGCGCCAGTCCGAGGTGGCCCAGCTGGCCACGACGCTGAAGGAGAACATCTCGGTCGGCCGGGTGGTCCGCCTCGAGGCTGGGCCCAACGAGGTCGTGGACACCTACCTGCACACCCAGGACGGCCGGGGCAAGAACGCCGTGGCCGTGGTGCTGCGCAACGGGACCCACGAGCTGGCCCACGACATCGCCGTGCACATCGCCTTCACCCGGCCCACCTACCTGCGCCGGGACGACGTGCCCGAGGACGAGGTGGCCCAGGAACGGGCCACCGTCGAGACCATCAGCCGCAACGAGGGCAAGCCCGAGGCGGCCATGGCCAAGATCGTCGAGGGCCGGATGAACGGCTGGTTCAAGGAGCGGGTCCTGCTCGAGCAGTCCTACGTCCGAGACGAGAAGCAGACCATCTCGGCTCTGCTCGGCTCGGCCGAGATCGTGTCGTTCGCCCAGGTCGTCGTCGGATCCTGAACCGGACGAGCGGGGGACCAGGGGCAGTGGCCGGTGGGTGAGCCCAGGCGCATCGTCCTCAAGATGTCCGGGGAGGCGCTGGCCTCCTCGGCCTCCGACGAGACGATCGACGCCGAGGTGGTCGACCGGCTGGCCCGCGAGATCGCCCAGGCCCGCCAGGAGCTCGACCTCCAGCTGGCCGTGATGGTCGGCGGAGGGAACATCTGGCGGGGCGAGACCGGGGCCGGCAAGGGTATGGACCGGGCCACCTCGGACACCATGGGCATGTTGGGCACGGTGATCAACGCCCTGGCCCTCCAGGACGCCCTGGAGCACCAGGGCCAGGAGACCCGGGTGCTGACCGCCGTGGCCATGGCCGAGGTGGCCGAGCCCTACATCCGGCGCCGGGCCATCCGGCACCTGGAGAAGAACCGGGTGGTCATCTTCGCCGCCGGCATGGGCAACCCCTACTTCACCACCGACACCTCGGCCGCCCTGCGGGCCGCCGAGATCGAGGCCGAGCTCCTGTGCAAGGGGACCCACGGCGGGGTCGACGGGGTCTACAGCGCCGACCCCAAGCTCGACCCGGCGGCCACCCGCTACGAGGAGATCTCGTTCATGGAGGTGGTGAGCCAGGACCTGCGGGTCATGGACCTCACCGCCATCACCTTCTGCAAGGACAACGGCCTGCCCATCTTGGTGTTCAACCTGATGGAGCCGGGGAACCTCCGTCGTGCGCTCAACGGCGAGCGGATCGGTACGCTTGTCAGATGAGTGACGACGAGCTCACCGCCATGGTGGTGGAGGACGCCCGGGAGCGCATGGGCCGAGCTATCGATCACGTCCGGGCCGACTTCTCCAGCGTGCGCACCGGGCGGGCGTCGCCGGCCCTCGTCGAGACCATCTCGGTCGACTACTACGGGACCCCGACCCCACTCCGCCAGCTGGCCGGCTTCAGCGTGCCCGACGCCATGCTGCTGGTGGTCACCCCCTACGACAAGAGCTCGCTCGGGGCCATCGAGAAGGCCATCCAGACCTCCGACCTCGGCATCAACCCGTCCAACGACGGGTCGGTGATCCGGCTGGCCTTCCCGCCGCTGACCGAGGAGCGCCGCAAGGAGCTGGTCAAGGTGGTGCGGCACAAGGCCGAGGAGGGGAAGGTGGCCGTCCGCAACCTGCGCCGGGCGGCCCGGCACGACCTCGAGGCTCTCGAGAAGGACGGCTCGATCTCCTCCGACGAGCTCGAGCGGGTGGAGAAGGACCTCGAGAAGCTCACCCACGACCAGGTGGCCGCCATCGACCAGCTGCTGGCCCACAAAGAGCACGAGCTCCTCCAGGTGTGACGAGCATGGACGACGACACCACCTCGACCGACGACCAGGGGCTCGGGCCCAAGTCGGGCCGGGTCCGCATCATCGGGGCCGAGCCGGCCACCCAGAGCCTGGACCCACCGCCCGAGGGCGGGGTCGCCGACGACGGGCCGGCGGGCGCCGAGGAAGCTCCGGAGCCCACCGCCGGGACGCTCGACGGGCCGCCCCCCGAGCCCGGGCTGCCCCACTGGACCGAGGCACCGACCGGCGAGGTGCCGGCCGTCCTGGCCCGGGACCGGGGCGACGAGTCGGACCCGTGGGCCAACGTGCCCGGCCCGACCTGGCGGGAGGAGCACCACGACTGGACGGCGGCCGAGGACACCTTCGAGCCCTCCATGCTGGCCGGCGACGACGACCTGCGCCGGGGCTCGCTGACCGAGAGCGACGCCGCCGACTCGGACCGTCAGCCCTGGACCTTCGACCTGACGTCGCCCGGGCCCGAGGACGAGGAGTTCACGGCGGGTGGGATACCGGCGTCGGCGATCGACCAGTACCCCGACGACCAGACCATGGTCATCCCGGCCGTCCCGGCGGCCTCCGGCCCGGTGGCCGACGCCGCCCCGGCCGCCCCGGCCGACCAGTGGGCCGACCCGGCACCGGTGGTCGTCCCCGACGTCGACGACGGGGTGGTCGCCACCTACGCCGGGGCCCCCGACGAGAGCGCCGAGCCGGCCATCGGGCCGCCGGCCGAAGCGCCCGAGCCCCGGGGCCGCCGGGGTCGAACGGGTTCGACCCGCCCGCTCCGCCGGCGCAGCCGCTCGGCGGCCTCCGATGAGGCGGCGGTGGCCGCCGAGAACCCGGTCGACTCCCTGCTCGGGGTGTCCGACCCGGCGGGCACAGCCACCGCCGGGGCGGCCGCCGTGGCCGCCTCCTCGTCCGGTCCCATCCCGGTCTCCACCTCCCGCCCGGCGCGGTCCCAACCCCCGGTCCGGCACCGGCCCCCGCCGCCGACCGACGGCGAGCGGAGCGATCGCAACATGCCGCTGGCCGTGGCCACCGGCGTCGTCCTGATCATCCTGGCCCTGGTCGTCTTCGACCTGGGCACCGTGCTGACCATGGCCCTGGCCACGGTGCTGGTGGTCATCGCCGCCGCCGAGGCCTACGCGGCGACCCGGCGGGCCGGCTACCACCCGGCCACCCTGTTGGCCCTGGTGGCCACCCTGTCGCTGATGGTCGGCACCTACAACAAGGGCGTGGAGGCTCTCCCGCTGGTCGTCATCTTGCTGGTGGCCTTCTCGGTGCTGTGGTTCAGCTGGGTCGAGAAGGTCGACGCCGTCCGCAACACCGGGGCCACGCTGTTCGTCTTCGGCTGGATCGCCGTGTTCGGCTCCTACGCCGCGCTGCTCCTCAACCCGACGCTGTTCCCGGACCGCCACGGGATCGC
>Ga0181519_10005571_pt1 | contig 10038 bp, 9 predicted proteins | sample PEATcosm2014_Bin_26_FD_121102 | JGI IMG/M metagenome (GOLD analysis project Ga0181519, IMG submission 121102) | Peatland microbial communities from MTU Mesocosm Facility, Houghton, MI, USA - PEATcosm2014_Bin02_10_metaG | ecosystem: Environmental > Terrestrial > Soil > Wetlands > Peat | place...
CAGGTCCATGGTTAGCGCGCCTTGCTCGTGGAGGCGGGCGAGGAGCAGTTCGCGGCGGCCGGCCATCTCCTGCGCGGCGGCGGCGCGGAACATCTGCTCCACGTTTTTTGGCCGGGTCTGGGCAATCGACTCCACCTCCGGCTGGGCCATTGCCACAAAGAGCAGCACATGGCGGCGCAGCAGTTGCAGCGCGCCGTCGATGACCTCGGGGCGCATCGCGGTCTCGGCCAGATCGGTGACCCAGAGGATCAGCGAACGCCGGGGCTGAAGGCGGCTGAGCGTGGCCGTGGCGCGCAGGTGGTCGGCCTCGCTGGTCTCCGTGCGCACGAGGGCCAACGACTCGATCAATTGGCGCAGATGAGCCGCGCCGCGCCCCGGCAGCACCCGTTGCTGAATCCCCTGCCCGTAGGCCAGCAGGCCGACGCGGTCGCCGGAGTAGAGCGCCAGTTGCGCCAGCGCGACGGCGGTGGTGCAGGCGTGATCCAGCTTTGAATGCAGCCGCGCGGCGTTGCCCAAGTCGTCCAGCGCTGTGTTCGCGGTTTGTGTGGGTTGGTTTCCGTATGCGACCCGCGAACGCATCAGGCGACCGCAGTCGAGGACGATCCAAACCGGCTGGCTGCGCTCGGTCTGGTACTGGCGGGTGATCAGGTTGCCGCGCCGGGCCGTGGCTGTCCAGCAGATATCGCGCAGGTCGTCCCCCTCGCGGTACTCGCGCAGGCTTTCAAAATCGCGCCCCAGGCCGCGCTGCTGGGCGCGGCGGAGTTGCAGGTCGATCTGGCGGCTACGGGCGAGGTAAATCTGCTGCTCTTCGCCGGTGCGCAGGGCGGGGTAGATACGCACGGTCTGCGTACATGGAGCTTTCGCCCAGCGCTCCAGCAGGCCCAGCCCCGAGCGGTAACGCAGATACAGCCAGCCGGTCTCGTAGTCGCCGCGCTCCTGCGGCTTGACGCGGTAGCGCAGGCTGGCAGGGATGCGTGGGAAGGCCAGCAGCCGATGCGTTGCGGGCTGCGCGACCATCGCCGGGGGCAGATCGTCGATCAAGCGGCAATCGAGCACAAGGCCGCCGCGGTTCTCGACGCGCAGCTCGATCTCTGTCTCAGAATCGAGAGCCGGGGCGTTGGACCAACTCCGCTCGACGGTGAGCAGCTTGGCAGCGGGCAGGCGCAGGCCGTCGAGCAGCGCGGCCAGGAGAACGAGCAAACCCCAGGCCGGCATGGCTAAACTCAAGCGCCAGTCCCAGAAGCCGGGAAGGAGCAGCAGAAAGCCCGCCACGAGCAGTAGAATTGCGCGCGGCGTCAGGCCGAAGCCCCAGAAGGCGCGCCGCTCGCAGACGGCACGGACCGGTTCGGGATGGAGAGAAGGAGAAATCATTGCGTATTGGCCCAATCTTCGAGAACGCCGAATATATCGGCTTGGTATTTAAGTACATCCTCAGCCTCGCGGTTCAGAGAATCAGCGTTGGCATTGATGAGTTCGAAATCCCGTTGGTTGATCACCTGCCGCTCCAGTTTTCGGAAATGGTCTTTCAGCACCTTCTCGATGAAGGTCGAGCGCGAGCCTGAAGCTCCAACCTGGCTGTCAATCTCGGCCAACAGATCAGCGAAAATCGTTATGGAAATCGTTTTTTTCATTTGACACCATAGAAAGCAAGACGTGATTTGAAAGACACATCGGAAGAGATAGCCGCTATATCGCTATTTCTTCCGCATCGGAGGCCATTGCCGAGCCTCACCGGGCGCTTCACATTGTTGAAACTTCAACTCTGAAAAATCGGCAATCTCTTCGGTAGCTTCAATGGGAGCAAGAACGCGATGCTTCCAGCGCAGGCGATAAAGACGCCCGCCCTGGCTATAAAGCAGGTCGCCCTTTGGCGACCAATCAGCCCACTCGCTTCTCCCGAGAGAGATTACAGTTCCATCGGCGCTGACGACTGAATGTTCGGCGACGTACCAAGAGCCGTCCTTTTCATCGATTCCGAGGACAGACATTTGAAGTATGTAGTTCCCTGGCTTCACCGGGTGTGCCTTCTCCCAGAGGAGTGGAGGCTCATACACCCACGTGACCTTTGCGGTCCAATCAGGCTTTGTTTTACCGGGAACTCTCGTTAGCACCCAGCCATCCCGCGTTAGACGGGAAGACCAAACTGGATCATCCTCGCCGCCGCCCGAGTACTCTCCGAAATTCGTAACCGTCGCCCATTTCGGCACCGAGAAGTTCTCTGCAAGCTCCGTCTCCCATTCTTGGTGATTCAATAAAATCCGGTTCCTGCTTTCGAATTGCCCACCTCCACCCCACGCATTCCCTTTAGGCCACAGTGCGAGCGCTGTAAGAAATGGTGGGCGACTTACTGCAGACCACGATTGATAAGGCTTCCTCCAGCTTGCTGCGAAATACATCAGTAAATCGCCTTCAGGAGATAAGTCGCAACGCCTCTCGTATATCCTTCCTTTGAGCCATTGACCAATCTCGAAGGTATCGTCTTTCATATTCCACTTAATCAGGAGTACCTGTTTACTTGGCCCACGGCGAAATATCACAGCGATGGGCGCATTACGAGCGACAATCACGAATAAACGCGTGGAGGGCGTGCTGGTCTTCACCGTACACCTTTTACAAAAGAGCGTTGAACCGCGACAAAATGGCGCGACTGTTCTCGGGTCATCTGTTTCATCCGTTACCGACGCGGTACCGGCACGTTGGCGATGACGTCGGCGAGGACGCGGTCGGCGTCGAAGCCTTCCAACTCCGCTTCGGGTTTGAGCATCACGCGGTGGCGCAGGACGGGCGGCACCGCGCGCTTTACGTCGTCGGGGACGAGGTAATCGCGGCCATCGAATGCGGCGACGGCCTGGGCGACGCGCATGATGCTGATGGCCGCGCGGGGGCTGCCGCCGAGCAGCAGCGTGGGCCACTCGCGGGTGCGGCGGGCGACGGCGAGAATGTAGCCGTAGAGTTCCGGCTCGATGCGAATGGCGCGCACCTCGGCGCGGGCCGCGTTGAGCAGGCCATCGGGAATGGGCTTGAGGTTCACGTCTTCGAGCAAGCCAGCTCCTGAGCCGGAGTGATGCCGCTCCAGAATCTGCAACTCCTCGGCTTCGGCTGGGTAGGCAACGCGAATCTTGAGCAGAAAGCGGTCCAACTGCGCCTCGGGCAGCGGATAAGTGCCTTCATAATCCACCGGGTTCTGCGTGGCGAAGACGGTAAACCAAGCGGGCAGCGGACGGCGCTGGCCGTCACTGGTTACCTGTCGCTCCTCCATGCATTCGAGCAGCGCGGCCTGGGTGCGCGGAGGCATACGGTTGATCTCGTCGACGAGGAGCAGGTCGGTGAAGACCGGCCCTGCGTGAAAGGTGAAGGTGTCGGTGCCGGGCTTCAGAATTGTGGTGCCAAGTATGTCAGCGGGCATCAGGTCGGGCGTGGCCTGGACGCGCTGGAAGCCGAGGCCGAGCAGGCGGCCCAGCGCCTTGACGATCAGTGTCTTGGCAATGCCGGGAACGCCTTCGAGCAGCGCATGGCCCTGGCAGAGGACGGCGATCAGCACCTCTTCGATGACTGCGCTTTGGCCGGCGATAACGCGGCCCAGCTCGTTGCGCGAGTGAGCAATCAGTTGGCTGGTCGCTGCAAGGGCCGCTGGGCCTTTCGCACTCTGGTTTGCATCCTGTATGGGTTCTTGCTGGATTTCGTCGCTCATGAAGCCCTTTCCTGCGGACTGGAATGAATGGAATCAGATTTCACTTGATAGCCACTGGCCTTGGCCGCGGCCTTGAGAATCTCGCGATGGCGGTGCAGAGTCTGAATCAGTTTCAGCGCCTGCCGCGGCTCGACAGTTTCGCCCCAGGTAGCTTGCTCGCAAGCCGTCAAGTCCGCCTCAAGCTCCGGGTCGGCCTGGGGAAAGCGGCGCCGGATCACAGCGGCCAGATCGGTGGCGTTGATCTGGCTGCCGCGCTGGCCGCAGAGTTTCATCGTCTGGCGGCGGAAGCGCTCCCAGGCGATGGCCAACACGGTGGCCGCGGCGCCGGCTTTGCGATAGAGCGAGCCAAGCGCCTCCAGAAATTCAATGGGCGTGGCCCGCGCCGGCGGAGGCAGATCGCGCACCGGCCCTGAGCGGCGGCTAAAGCTCAAGATCACCAGCAGGCCGAGGACCGGCATCCCGAACCAGAGCATAGTAAGCGCCGGCCCTCCGGCGTAACTCCACACCGAGCGAATGTCCCCGTGCAGAGACTCATCCCAGTAGAAGTGATGGCCCTCGCGCTCGCCCAACGAGTTGAGCAGGAGATCAAGATTCTTGGCGCGAGTGATGGAGCCGTTTTCCAGCGGCGTTGAAGCCGCCCACCAGACCACGTGGCCTTTCTGCCAGTCGTACTCCACTACCGCCGGGTGGGTATCGCAACTGTACTGCACACGATAGGCGGGGTTGCCCAGCGTCCAGGTTGCGGAAGGTTTCATCCAGATCTCGCCTGTGCCGGAGAGCGGGTCAAGCCCCTCGGGATCGAGCTTGCAGGCGGCAAAATCCGTTAACTCTTCAGGGAAACTAGCGGCCTCGCCGGGCAGAAGCCGTCCACCCAGGTAGCCGGTGGCAAGCACGCGCCCGCCGTGCTCGAGAATTGTTCGCACGGCAATTACGTCGGCGCTTTCGCGGGTAAGCGGCTCGGCGAAGATCACCACAGTACCCGGTCCGGCATTGGCGGCCAGTTCGCTCAGAGGGCGCTCCCAGCGCTCGACGGGATAGCCGGTGCTGAGCAGCATCTCATATGCGGCGCGGGCCCCATGCTGACCGGAGAGATAGGTCGAGGGCAGCGGATTCTTATTGTCATTGGCTTTGGGCATCAGTGAGCCAATGGCGATGGAGAGTCCGAAAGCAATGCCTACGCACCAGAGCAGCAGGCTGCGGTCTTTGGCGTCGAGCGAGGAGAGAAATTTCATTCCGCCCCGCCTTCCGTTGCGCCGGTGTTGCTTGCGCCCGCAATCAGTTTCTCGGCGAGTTGCTCCGCGGCGCGGTAGTCGGTCTCGCTGGCCGCGCGGCCGCCATACCACGTCCGCTCAAAGCTGCTAGTCAGCGAGGCCAGCCCCGGCTTGCGGGCGTCGTCCGCGCCGACCAGCGCCAAGTACTCGCGCGGGGTGCGGGCGCGGTCGGCGGGCCAGAGGCGTTTGGACTCAAGCCTTGAGATGGCCGCCCAATAGGCAAAGTGAATAGCCTCGCGCCATTGTCCGGCAGTAGCCGAGGAGCGGGCATCCTTGAGCCAGAGTTGCCAGTCGCGGGCCGAGGCTGCGCCGGGAGCAGGCATGTTGCCCATTTCCGGTATGAGCCGGACGCGCCAGCGGCGCTCCAGTTGCAGTAGCCCCCAGACGAGTCCCACGCAAACCAGAACGATAAAACCGATCTTTACGGCCAGGCCAATCCACGAGGCGCCTTCGGTCACGGTTCCCAGAAACCCGAAGACCTTGTTGATCCAGTTGCCGAGCTTTTCCAGAAAGCTGTCTTTGGGTGTTTGTTCCTCCAGATCAGCAAACTCGCGACCAGCAAGAATCTTCTTCAACCCGGCTCGCTCGGCGGGATGCGGGGCAACCGTCACCGGTTTGTTGTCAATCTGCGCCAGATCACGAGCCAGACGCGTCTTGGCAGCCTCCAGCAGTTGACTGGTAGGCGGCTGTGGCTGATGCAAGAGCAGTTGCGCCTGACTTTGCTGCTGCCCTGTCGGGGGCTTGGTCTTCTCAACCGGCTCATCGGGTTTTTGCGCCTTGAGCAGCAGCAAGCGCAGCCAGTTGTAGCGAACCGGCCTGCGCTCCGCATTGGCTCCATTGCCTAGCGGAACCAGATCGTTTCCGCCCACCAACTCCAAGTCGCAGCTCTTGGCGTCGCGGGCCTTGGCGCAGGCGTCCACAATTGCGCCGAGCGCGGCCAGGTGGGCGCGGTACTCGTCGAGCGTCACGTCCCGATCATGGCTTGCGTTCACCGCCGGGGTGTTGGGTTTGGCGATAGGATGAGGCTCGGCGCGGGCCTGCGAAGAGGTGAAAGCAGCCGCCAGCGCCGCGCCGGCAATGAGGAGGAATCGAAGCCTCATGCGTGGCCCTCCCCGGCGGCCTGGGGCAATGGCTGCCCGTCTCCGCTGGGCAGAGTCGCAGCGTGGTCCAGTCCCGCGGCCTTCATCATGCACTCGATGTCGTACCCCTCAAGCCGTATGCGCTGATCATAGTAGAACAGGGTGATGGCGATGGGGTAAATCCTCACCGTCATGCAGGCTCTCCGGTATCAGGAGGTTGGTACATCCCGGCGGCCTGCATCATGCGCTCGATGTCGTAGCCCTCCAGGCGCACCCGCTGGTCCACATACAGAATCGAGAAAGCGATTGAGTAACTTGCCCAGATAAGCGCCAGATAGAAAAACATCGCTACAAGAGTGCAAACCGCAAAGAGTCCAGCCGCGAGATAGCCGACCGGAGACTGTAGGGAAATATGCAGTGCCATCCCTGCCAGAGCTCCCACGGCCGCGATGAGGTCGAAGATGATCATCGCGGCAATCTCCAAGGCCATCGTGAAAGCGTAAATTACCAGCGCCACCAGAAAAATCCGTCCTTTTGCGCCGACTGTCAGTTGGCTACTGCGCCTGAGCGCAGCCGAAGCAGTCAACCCCTCGACAACGCAGGCCGGGAAGACCAAAGCCCAGCGCAACATCACTACCAAGGCAAAAACCAGAGCGCCCAAATACCCCAGCGCGCCCAGAACAATCAGAACAATGCCTCCTGCATTCACACTCTCGCTCCGGCTCAGCAGAAAAACGCCCGCGGCGATGAGCGCGAAGGCCAGCAGCATCGGAATTGTGACATAAAGCGCGCGCAAGACATAGAGCCAGATATACCTTCCGGCGTGCCTCCAGGCCGCGCCATAAGATTCCCTCGCGGTGACTCTCCTGCCCTCTGCGGCTGAGGTAGCCGCATAACTTCCAGCTGCGGCAAACAGAGGGTAGACAACGACCATCAGAAGAAGAATGACCAAGTACGCCGGTCCGAGAAGCGCAAGGATGGCCATCGGATTGGGTGGAGTGTGTGGATGGAAGCCGGTGGTCGAGAAGATGACTCCAACGATCAGCGCGTAGCAGGCGATGAAAGCTCCGGCTGGGATGCCGGCAATCGTGATAAACAGCCAGAAATTCCGGCGCAGCAGCTGGAAAATCCCGTCAAGAATCTCACCGAAGGCCATAGGTCTCATCGGTTGCGGGCTCAGGGTAGCGACATTCGGTATCTCGTTCATAAGGGTTCCCCTCGAAGCAATTATTCCTGCGCTGGAGACGCGATTGCCGGCTTGGCCTCAGCCGCAGGTTCTTCCTCGACATTTTTTTCTGCTGTGCGGGCGTCGGCATTTGCAACAGCCGGTTGTAGCCGCGGTGCATTGGCGGCCGCAGCGGCCCACGAAACGGCCACCGGCTGCGGCTCAACCGGGGCCGCCAGCCCAGCCTGCAGCATCAGCCACTCGATGTCGTAGCCTTCCTTGCGGATGCGCTGGTCGTAGTAGAAGAGCATCAATGCGATGCCTGTGACCGGCTTGGTAAAGGCCTGCACCGCGAAGGCCGAGCCGTAAACCACCAGCATGAAGACCGTGCCAAGTGCTTCCTGTTGATTGGGATTCTTCATTCCCGGCAGCACGGCAAGGATGATGATGGTGGGAACGATGACGGCCATTGAGAGAATGCGGTCCAGCACCCAGACCAGCAGATAAAGCACAAAGAGACGCCCTCGCGTTCCCTCGCTCAGCGAGTTGCCGCGCTTGATCGAGTCCCATACGCCGCGCTGCTCGACGATACTGGCCGGGAAAGCGAGGCACAGCCGGATCACGGCCATGACCAGATAGACAGCCACGGCAACAAAGAGAAGAAAAAACAGAAAGCCAAAGAAGATGCTTGCGCCGCTCCCCGCGCCGGCAAAGGCCATGGTGATTGGGAGTAGCATGAGAAGCAAAAACGATGCGGCGACGGGGATGCCCCAGGTAATGAATCCCTGCAGCAGATAAAGCCCGATATAGCGCCATCCGCGCGGCCATGCGGCTTTATATGCGCCGCGGATTGAGATGCTGCCGCCGGAATGAGCCGCCGCGGCGGCGTGATTCATTGCCGCCGTGCCCAGTACAGAAGCTGCCGCAAGGGCGCAAAGAGTAACCATCGCAAGCAGAACGAGGAATACCCCGGCGAGAAGGACGGCTGCGGGGCTGCTTGAGCTTGAGCCGGAACTGCTTCTACTCGCCCATGCAAAAAAGAGAGCGATACCGCCAACGATAACCAGCAGCGTGCCAGTTGGGATTGTCTCGATGCCGAAGAAGACGAGAAAACGCGAACGGTAGATCTGAACCGTGCGGTCAAGAATCTCGCCCAGGTCAAGCGGGCGCAACGGCTCACTCATGCGCGCTCCCGGATTGGGGAGCAGGCTCAATCAGGGCATCCTGCGCCGGAGCGGATGCAAGGGGCAGCGTTTGCATCGAAATCGGCTGACCGGCCTGCGCGGTGAAACTCGTCTCCGGCGCGGGCACAGTCAGGCCCGCGGCCTGCATCATCCACTCAATGTCGAATCCCTCCTTGCGGATGCGCTGATCGTAGTAAAAAAGAGTGATTCCTGCGGCCAGAATGGGACCGACAAAGGCATTGGTAAAGAAACCGATGACCTGCGACAGCGCTTCCATCCAAGCGGGCACATCGTAGGGGTGTTTGAAGGCTGCGATCATAAAGAATATCTGCGTAATCATCACCAGGCCTATCTCGATGATGAAGACCAGCAGCCAGAGGATGAAGATTCTTCCGCGCGATTCCTTGGTCAAATGGATGCTGCGCTTGAGGGCCTGGCGGGCCGTCAGGTTTTCAACCACGCAGGCCGGAACCGCAAGGGCGTAGCGCAAGGCCATGAAGACGCCAACGATAAACGCGGGGATAAGCAGCAGAAAGCAGAGAATCATCATCCCGATGCCGACGAAGAATGCAGTCGTGGGTTCGTTCCCAGCTCCTGTGGGCGCTGCTTCAGGGTGGAGCAAGATATTTCCAAAGCCGGCAAGGATCATCGCAACCACGATCAGCGTATAAAGCAGGATTGCCGGACCCCAGGCAAAAAAGGTCTTCAGGGTCATCAGCCACAGGTAGCGCCAAAAACGCGGCAGAACGCTGGCATACGCAGAACGGATTGTCGCCGGTTCCCCCAAGTGCAACCACGCAACAGCGCGGGTGGTCGCGGCAACCGGAACGGCGCCGAAGAGAAAGATAACCAGATAAATAACAAGAATAAATATCCAGTTCAGAGCCTGAACCATGCTGTTCATGTGGGCCGCGCGCATTATTGCCTCGACGCCTACCTTGCAAAGCCCCAGGAATAGCAAAAGACCGGCATATACGGCAGCGATTCCGTAAAAAAGCAGGAAGTTGGTACGGTAAAGGTGCGCTGTGCGATCGAGGACTTCGCCGAGAGAAAGGGGACGCAGATTGGTTTCCATGAAAGATTCCTTATTGTCCGGGAGGGATGGCGCTTGGCCGGATGTTAGCACACAGGGGAATAGACGCGCAGTGGGGTTGGTGGCGCTCAGGAGCGCTGCCTGTGGCAGATATTGATTAAGTAGTAAATAAAAACAGCGGCTGTGAGGCGGGGTTCTACTCCAATTGCTGAACCGGCGTTCCTTCGGGAACCTTAGCCGTGAACTGGTCGTCGGTGAGTGTCATATTTTCGACGACTTTTTCAACTGTGAGAACAATCTGATACTCCTCGAGCGGACGCATGATGGTCACTTTGGCTGGATATTTGCTGCCGCCGAAATCCTGATAATTCTCATAGAGGACCTGCGTTTCAAGATTGCCGTCCGCATCGTAGATGTCCTGCTGATAGGGCAGCAGATCATCGCGATGGAAGCGCACCACACGCACCGGCTCCAGCTCCTGGCTGCCCGGCTTGCGCCGGCTGATGCTCAGAATGTACTGAGGCACTGAGAAAATATTCTTGCGCTTATCGTCCTCATTCGTGACAGTCTCGGCCGTGACCTGATAGAGATCGTCCGGCTCCAATCCGCGCACCA
>Ga0181519_10005572_pt1 | contig 10037 bp, 12 predicted proteins | sample PEATcosm2014_Bin_26_FD_121102 | JGI IMG/M metagenome (GOLD analysis project Ga0181519, IMG submission 121102) | Peatland microbial communities from MTU Mesocosm Facility, Houghton, MI, USA - PEATcosm2014_Bin02_10_metaG | ecosystem: Environmental > Terrestrial > Soil > Wetlands > Peat | place...
ATCGAGAACATGAGCTATTTCTGCTGCCCGGAATGCGGCCACCGGGCGGAAATCTTCGGCCACGGCGGCGCCCGGCTGGAAGCGGACCGGCTGGGCTGCGAATTCCTCGGCGAGGTGCCGCTGCTGCTGGATATCCGCACCGCGTCCGACGCCGGCACGCCGATCGTCGCCGCCGACCCGGCGAGCGCGGCCGCACAGGCCTTCACCGGCATCGCCAGACGGCTCTGGGAGAAGGTTCAGGCCCCGGCCGCCGCCACGCCGCGCATCGTCATCGGGTAACGGCGCGCCCGGGCCTCACATCCGCACCAGGGCGGACCCCCAGGAGAGTCCGCCGCCGAGGGCCTCCATCAGCACGAGCTGGCCGCGCTGGACGCGGCCATCGGCGTAGGCCTCGGCCAGGGCCAGCGGGATCGAGGCGGCCGAGGTATTGGCGTGGCGGTCCACCGTGACCACCACGCGCTCGGGCGGAATGCCCAGCCGGCGGCCGACGCCGTCGATGATGCGGATGTTCGCCTGATGCGGCACCAGCCAGTCGATGTCGGCGATGGTCAGCCCGTTGGCCGCCAGTGCCTCGGTGGTGGCCCCGGCAAGGTGGGCGACGGCGTGGCGGAACACCTCGCGGCCGTTCATCACCAGGTGGCCGGGCCGGTCGGGCCGGCCAACCGCGCCGTCGACGTAGAGGATGTCGCCCAGCCGGCCGTCGCTGTGCAGATGGGTGGACAGGATGCCGGGCGCTTCCGGCCCGGCCGCACCGGGGACGGCACGCAGGAACACCGCGCCGGCGCCGTCGCCGAACAGCACGCAGGTGCCGCGGTCCTGCCAGTTCATGATGCGCGAAAACACTTCCGAGCCGATCACCAGCGCACCGTGGGCCTGGCCGGTGCGCAGCAGCGCGTCGGCCACCGACAGGGCGTAGATGAAGCCGCTGCACGCCGCCGAAAGGTCGAAGGCGAAGCCGCCGGCGCCGAGTGCGCCCTGCACCCGCGCCGCGGTGGCCGGGAATGCCTGGTCGGGCGTGGAGGTGCCGAGGATGATGGCATCGACGTCGCCCGCCGCCGCGCCGGCGTCGGCCAGGGCGGCGCGGGCCGCCGCAGTGGCCATGAAGGCACAGGTCTCGTCCGGGCCGGCCAGATAGCGCTGGCGGATGCCGGTGCGCTCGCGGATCCAGGCGTCCGAGGTATCGACGCGCTCAGCGAGCGCGTCGTTGCTCAGCACGGTGCGCGGCAGGTAGGTGCCGATGCCGGCCAACACGGCCCGCACCGGGGTCATGCCGCCGACTCCATGCAGCCCACCCTCAGCGGGCGGCTGCAATACGCTCGTCGTCGTCGCCTGCTGGTCCATCCTTGGGTCCCAATTCCGCCTGCCCGTCGCGGGCGTGGCCGTTCTGCCGCTGCGTCCCCGGGAGTTGCGGGCCAATGCGGGCAAGCCCTTCGCGGATACGGTCGTTGAAGCGATGTACCACCATATCCATGGCCACGTCGAGCGCATGGGCGAAGCCAGGACCGTCGGCCCCGCCATGCGACTTCACCGCCACCCCGTTCAGCCCGACCAGGACGGCGCCGTTGTAGCGCCGCGGGTCCACCAGTTCGCGCAGGCGCTCCAGCTCCGAGCGCGCCAGCAGGTAGCCCAGCTTGGCCGACAGCGACGCCGTGAACGCCTGGCGCAGCAGTTGCAGCACCAGCTTGGCGGTGCCTTCGGCGGTCTTCAGCGCGACATTGCCGGTGAAGCCGTCGGTTACCACCACGTCGGTGGTGCCGGCGGCGATATCGTGGCCTTCGACGAAACCGTGGAACTGCGGACCGATATGGCTGTCGCGCAACACATCGGCGGCGGCGCGGATGCGATCGTCGCCCTTGCGCTCCTCGGAGCCGACGTTCAGCAGGCCGATCGTCGGCGCGGTCAGACCGAGCACGGTGCGGGCGAACACGTCGCCCATGACGGCGAACTCGACCAGGTTGCGGGTGTCGCAGGCGACGTTGGCGCCGAGGTCGAGCATGACCACGTCGCCACGCACCGAGGGGGCGATCGCCGCCATGGCGGGGCGGTCGATGCCGGCCATCGTCTTGATGACGATCTTGGCCAGCGCCAGCAGCGCGCCGCTGTTGCCCGCCGAGACCACGCCGGCGGCCTCACCGGCGGCGACGGCGTCGATGGCCACGCGCATGGAGGCGTGGCGCAGGCGCAGCGCCACCGTCGGCTTCAGGTCGGCGCCGATGGTATCGGGCGCGTGGCGTACCGTGCAGGCGGCGGCGGCGCGGCGGTAGGTTTGCAGCAACGGGTGCAGCCGCGCCTCGTCGCCGACCAGCAGGTAGCGCGCCTGAGGATGCCGCTCGGCGGAGATGTCGATGCCGTGCACGACGATGTCGGGGGCCTGGTCGCCCCCCATGGCGTCCACCGCGAGGGTGAACGCCGGCCCGGTGGCCGACTCGGTCAAAATCCGGTCCCTTCGCCCGCCCCGCTCCGGGAACGTCCGACCCGGCACGATGGAGGTGCAAAGCGGTCTTTCGCCATTGTCGCTCTCCGCGCCGGATCGGGCCTGGTCAGGCCCGGACGACGCCCTTCAGGGCCTTCCCCGCGGCCACCACTTCGCGGCCGTCATAGTGGCCGCAATGGCTGCACACATGATGCGGGCGCTTCAGCTCGCCGCAGTTCGGGCACTCGGCGTGCGCCTCGACCGGCAAGGCCTCGTGGCTGCGGCGCATGCCGCGGCGCGACGGCGAGGTCTTTTGCTTAGGAACAGCCATGGGACAATGCCCCTCCGGTCTGCGTGATGCTCCAGGGCGGCCTGCGTGGCAAGTATCCGCGGGGCCGTCGGGAGGCGGTCACATGATGGCAATAGCGCAAGCGCGGGCGTCTAGCAGAGGGCACCCCCCCCTGCAAGCAGTCCCATGCATGGGACCCATCCTAGCGGCGGCGGGGCAGCCGCGCCAGCGCCGCGAAGGGCGGGTCGAGGGGATCGTTCGCGGCGTCGGGCAGCACCGCGTCCGGCTTGCGGGGATAGGGATCGAGCGCCAGCGCCAACTGCTCGGCGGCCGCCTCGCCGAGGTCGATGGTGGCGCCCGCGTAGGCGATCTCGTCGTCCGATTCGGGGTCGTCGTCGTCGGATTCCCGGCCGGCGGGCACAAAGCGCAGCCGGAACTTCTCCTCGGTCAGCGTCTCGAATTCCTCCAGCGTCACCACGCAGGTCCGTACCACCTGGGCCTGCAAATGGCCCTCCGCCAGCAGCACGGCGCCGGGGATGGCGGTGAGGCGGAACCGGCAGAGCAGATCGGTCACCGCCGGGATCGCCATCCGGGCCGCCAGCGCGACGCATTCCGCCGCGTCGGCGCGCACCTCGACCGCCAGCCCGCCCGGGCCGACACGGTCCACCGCCAGCGGCCGGCTCAGCTCGGGCGTGGGTGGAGCAGCGGTCATGGCCGTACCGCCACGGCGGCGGGAGGCAGAAAAGCGACCCGGCCGGCAACCAGGGGCTGGCCGGCGAGATGGGCGTCCTGCGCCGTCGCGATGGCGGCCAGCAACGCGGGACCCTCGCCCGCCTCGGCGCCGCGCCAGACGTTGCGCGCCAGCGCCGCCCGCAGGGCCGCGCCGTCGCCGGCATCGAGCGCGCGGCCATAGGCGGCGGCACGGCCGTGAAACGCCTCCCACATCACCTTCACCTTCTTGCCGACCGCGAGGTCGCCGACGCCCATTTCGCGGAGCGCCACGTCCATGTCGTTGAACATGGCGTCGAATACCGCCTGGGCGAGAGCCGGGCCGGGCGGCGGCTGCCCCTGCAGGTGGCGGATCACCAGGAAGACGTGCAGCCCCACCAGGTCAAACCGCCCGTCCAGCGTGTCGGGCACGCCGACGGTGGCGTAAAGGTGCGGATCGCGCGCCGCCGCGACCGCCTGCGCGTACAGCGCACAGCCCGTCCGCTCGTGGGGATTGCGCCGCAGAAACCCGAACACGCCCATCGACCGCTCCTCATCCGGGCGCGCCGCAAGCCGATCCCCTGGTCAGGACCGATTGACACTTCCGGACCGCCGTGACACCCGATACACGTAACGCCGCCGTCGCGCCGGTCAACGCGGCATCGTGCCGTGTGCCCCATTCGTGCGTGACCGGGCGCGTCTGTCCGGCGCCCCAGGAGGACGACCCCGCTGTGCCCAAGTTGCCCACCCACTGCTTTGCTGCCTGCCTGTTCGCCGGCATGCTGGCCGCGACCACGCTCGCCGGCTGCACCCCGCCCGGGTTCATCAGCTATCCGCCGCAAGTGCGCGGCAACAAGGTGGACACCAGGGTGCTGGCACAGCTGGTCCCCGGCACCTCGACGCGCGCCGACGTCACCGCGCTGCTCGGCTCACCCACGATGCACGCCACCTTCGACGACAATACCTGGCTGTATATCGGCGAGGTCACCAAGCCGCAGATCGGCGGCACCAACGAGGTCCTGAACCAGCAGGTGGTGGTGCTGACCTTCGACCAGCAGGGTGTGTTGCGCGACATCGCGAACAAGTCGCAGCAGGATTCGGTGCCGGTGGAGGTGGTGTCGCGCACCACCCCGGCGCCCGGCAAGGAGCTGTCGTTCTGGCAGCAGTTGATCGGCAACGTGGGCAAATTCACCCCGGTGCAGGCCGAGGGCGCCTCGGGCGGCATGCCGGGCGGACCACCTAAGTAATTGCTGAGCCGCTCGCGCACCTGCGCGTCATCGCTTGCGGCGGAATCGTCGGAAAGCGTGAATCGCGCGATCAAACAAAGAGTTAGAGCGGGATCGGCGCGCCCTTCAGCGCCCATCCCGCTCTAAATCATGCGAAGTGGCTCCATCCGCCCGCGGCGAGCGGCAGGGTGGCGCCGTCGGCGGCGCACACCGTGACAGCGGGCGCGCCGGCATGGAAACCGCCGATGCGGGTCACCGGCGTGCCGGTCCGCGCGGCGGCCTCGGCGAGCGCCGCCTCGGCCGCCGGCGGCACCGCCAGCAGGAGCTCATAATCGTCGCCGCCGGTCAGGCATAACGCCAGCCGCCCGGCCGCCCGCGCCGCCGGCGACAGCGGCACCGCCGCGGCCTCGATGACAGCGCCGAGACCGCCGGCGCGGCAGAGATGGCCGGTGTCCTGCACCAGCCCGTCCGACACGTCCATGCCGGCATGGGCGATGCCGGCCACCGCCCGGCCGAGCGCCAGCCGGGGCCGCGGCAGGCGATAGCGGTCGGCGAGGGTGCCGTCCGGGTCGTCGATCTCGCCGCGGGCGGCGAGCAGGCCGAGGGCGCCGTCGCCGATGCTGCCGCTGACCCACAGCCCGTCGCCGTCGCGCGCGCCGGCGCGGCGCAGCGCCCCCCCCGGCGCCACGTGGCCGAGAATGGTCAGGGACAGACTGATCGGGCCGGGAGTCGAGGTGGTGTCGCCGCCCAGCAGGAAAATGGAAAATTCGGCCTGGTCGGCGGCCAGTCCCGCCGCGAACCCGGCGAACCAGGCATCCGGCGTCGTGCGCGGAGCGGATACCGTCATCAGGTAACCGAACGGCGTTGCCCCCATGGCGGCGAGGTCGGACAGGTTGGTGCGCAGCAGTTTTCGTCCGACCAGGTCGGGCGGGTCGTCGGGCAGGAAATGAACGCCCGCGACCATGGCGTCGGCGGCGATGACCAGTTCGCGGCCGGCGGGTGGGGCGAACACGGCGGCATCGTCAGTGAGGGAAAACGCGCCGGGGCCGGCGAGCGGGCGGAAATGCCGGGCGATGAGGGCAAATTCGCCGGGCAGGTCGGAGTGTGGGGTGGTCACGCCGTCCCCACGAACTCCGCCGGGCGCAACTGGCGGGCGAGGCTGTCCAGCACGCCGTTGGCCAAACCCGGCTCGTCGCCGTCGAAGAAGCCGTGCGCCACGTCCAGGTATTCGTTGATCACCACTTTCGCCGGCGGACCGTCGGCCATCCACAGCTCGGCCGCCCCGGCGCGCAGCAGGGCGCGCAACACCGGGTCGAGCCGCAGCAGCGGCCAGTCCTCGGTCAGCGCCGCCGACAGCATCGGGTCCAGCGTGTCCTGCTGGCCGCTCGCCACGCGCACGATCTGGGCGAACAGCGGCACATGCACGTCGGTCACGCGGCCGTCCTCGAAGCTTCCCCCCGCCTTTCCCAGCGTCCCCGGCAATTCGCCCAGGCGGTGGCGGATGAACTCGTCGATCACCGTCTCCGGGCTGGACTGCGCCTGCTCGGCCTGGAACAGCGCCTGCACGGCGGCGACCCGCGAGCCGGTGCGCGGACGGCCCCCGGAGCGGTGGTGCCTGGGGCGCATCGCCATCACACCGCGCCCAGCCAACGCGCCGCGCGAATCTGCAGCAGCGCCGCCACGGCGGCCTCGGCCCCCTTGTTGGGACCGTCCGGCCCGGACCGCGCGAGCGCTTCCTCCACCCGGTTCACGGTCAGCACGCCGATGCCGAGGCACAGGCCGTAGCGCAGCGCCACCTGGGTCAGCCCCGACATCGCCTCGCGGCAGACATGCTCGTAGTGGTCGGTCTCGCCGTTGACGACGCAGCCCAGCGCCACGAACCCGTCGTAGCGCCGCCGCGCGACCCGATCGGCGGCCTCGGCGTGGGCACGCACGGCGAGCCGCACCGCGCCGGCCAACTCCAGCGCCCCGGCCACGTCCAGCACGTCGAAGCTGGCCCCGGCCTGTTCCAGGATGCGCGCCGCGCCGTCCCGCAGCCCGTCCACCACGGCGACGTAATAGGGCGCCCGGACCACCAGCAGATGCGGCGCCGGTCCCTCGATGTGCGGGGCTGCCGGCGGCCTGGCGTCGACGGTGCTCATACCCCCTCGGTCGGCCGGCGGCCGACGACGCGCAGGCCGTAGCCCTCCAGGCCGATGATGGTGCGCTGCGTGTTGGACAGCAGGATCAGGTCCCGGACGCCGAGGTCGAGCAGGATCTGCGCGCCGATGCCGTAGTCGCGCAGTTCGCCGACCGGCTGGGCCGCGTCGGACAACCGGCGTACCCGCTCCGACAGCCAGGTCGGCCGCGTCTCGCGGATCAGCACCGCGACCCCGCGCCCCTCCTGGGCGATCTGCCGCATGGCGTGCTGCATGATCGACCAACCCTGCCCGCCCAGCACGTCGTGCAGCAGGTCAACCCCGTGCATGCGCGTCACCACCGGCTCGGGTCCGGTGATATCGCCCTTCACCAGCACCAGGTGCTCGGCGTACTCCACCGTGTTGGCATAGACGAAAACCTTCCACGTGCCGCCGGCGGCGTGCTCCAGCACCCCCTGCTCCACCCGCCTCACCAGCTTTTCGGTGCGGCGGCGATGCGAGATCAGGTCGGCGATGCTGCCGAGCTTCAGCCCGTGGCGCTGCGCGAAGGCCACCAGATCGGGCAGCCTTGCCATGGTGCCGTCGTCGTTCATGATCTCGCAGATCACGCCTGACGGATTGAGCCCGGCCATGCGGGCGATATCGACCGCCGCCTCGGTGTGTCCGGCGCGCACCAGCGTCCCGCCCTCGCGCGCCGCGAGAGGAAAAACATGGCCCGGCGTGACGATGTCGTCGCGGCCGCATTCGGGGTTGATCGCGACCGCAATGGTGCGCGCCCGGTCGGCCGCCGAGATACCGGTGGTGACACCGTCCCGCGCCTCGATCGACACGGTGAAGGCGGTCTGGTGGCGGGTGCCGTTCAACTGGCTCATCAAGGGCAGGCCGAGCTGCTGCACCCGCTGGCTGGTCAGCGCCAGGCAGATCAGGCCGCGGGCGTGGCGCGCCATGAAGTTCACCGCATCCGGGGTGGCGAACTGCGCGGGAATGATCAGGTCGCCCTCGTTTTCCCGGTCCTCGTCGTCGACCAGGACGAACATGCGGCCGTTGCGCGCCTCCTCGATCACGTCCTCCGCGGAGCACAGATACTCCGACAGCGAACGCATCAGCATGGAATCGGTCATCGCCACTCCTGCAACCGGGCGACGTAGCGCGCCAAGGTATCGATCTCGATGTTGACGGACGCACCGGGAGCCAGATCGCCGAAGGTGGTCACCGCGGCGGTGTGCGGGATGATATTGACGCCGAAGCTGGTCCGCTCGACCTCGTTGACGGTGAGCGAGACGCCGTCGATGGCGACGCTGCCCTTGGGCGCGATGTAGCGGGCCAGCGGCTCCGGCACCCGGAACAGCCAGCGGCTGGAGCCGTTCTCGGGATGCACCGAGACCACCTCGCCGACCCCGTCGACATGGCCGGCGACGATGTGCCCGCCCAGTTCGTCGCCCACCCGCAGCGGCCGCTCCAGGTTCATCCGCGAGCCCGGCCGCCAGCTCCCCAGCGTGGTCTTCGACAGCGTCTCGGCCGAGGCGTCGACGGCGAACCAGTCCGCGCCGACCTCGACCGCGGTCAGGCAGCAGCCGGCGCAGGCGATCGAGGCGCCGATCGGGATGGCGACGTCCCGCCAGGGAGTGCCGATCACCAGCCGCATGTCCGCACCCAGCCCGATCGGGCTCAGCGCGCGCACCGTGCCGACGCCGATGACGATGCCAGTGAACATCAGGCTGCTCTCCTCAGTTCGGTCAGCATGTCCTCGCCCAGCTCGGTGGCCGAGGCGCGCACGAAGCGCGGCATGGCGTCGAGCCGTTCGGTGCCGAAGGCCTGCGCTGCCGGCCAGCCGTCACCGCCCATCACCGTCGGGGCATGGAACCAGGCGATGCGGTCCACCAGGTCGGCACGCAGCAGGGCAGCCGCGATCTGGGCGCCGCCTTCCACCAGCACGCGGGTGATGCCGCGATCGGCCAGCGCCGCCATCGCCTTTTCCAGGTTGATGCCCAGCGTGCCGGCGGACACCGTGATCACGCCGACGCCGGCCGCTTCCAGGGCCTGGCGCCGCTCGGGGGCGGCGCTGTCGCGGGCGATCAGCCAGGTCGGCGCCTGCTTCGCGCTGGCCACCAGCCGGCAGGTGAGCCGGGTGCGCAAATGGCTGTCCGCCACCACGCGCACCGGGCTGACCGGCTTGTAGCCGGGAATGCGGCAGGTCAGGTCGGGGTCGTCGATCAGCACGGTGCCGACGCCCACCATCACCGCGTCGTGCCGGCCGCGCAGCGCGTGCGCCATCCGCCGGGCCGGCTCGCCGGTGATCCAGCGGCTCTCGCCGGAGCGGGTGGCGATGCGCCCGTCGAGGGTGGACGCGAGCTTCAGCGTCACCAGCGGGCGGCCACGCCGCACCCGGCTGAAGAAGCCGGCGTTGATGTCCTCCGCTTCCGTCCCCAGCAGCCCCTCCTCGACGACGATGCCGGCGGCGCGCAGCCGGACGATGCCGGCCCCGTTGACGCGCGGATCGGGGTCGCGGACGGCGATCACCACGCGGGCAACGCCGGCGGCGATCAGGGCCTCGGTGCAGGGCGGCGTGCGGCCTTGATGACAGCACGGCTCCAGGGTGACGTAGACGGTGGCCCCGCGGGCCGCCTCGCCGGCCATGGCCAGCGCCAGGGGCTCGGCGTGCGGCCGCCCGCCCGGCGCGGTGACGGCACGGCCGGCCACGCGGCCGTCGCGCACCACCACGCAGCCCACGGAGGGATTGGGCCAGGCATTGCCGAGACCCCGCCGGGCCAGGGCCAGGGCGGCCCGCATATGTGAAAGATCGTCCATCCGAGGGGCTATGTGGGTTCGTCCAGCGCGCCAAGGAAGGCCTCGAAATCCTTGGCTTCGCGGAAATTGCGATAGACCGAGGCGAAGCGGACATAGGCCACGGCATCCACTTCCTTCAGTGTCTCCATCACCAGCTCGCCGATCTGCTTGCTCGGGATGTCGCTGTCGCCGGAGGCTTCGAGCTGGCGAACGATGCCGTTGACGATACGCTCGATGCGCTCCTCCTGCACCGGCCGCTTGCGCAGCGCGACGCGCACCGAACGGGCGAGCTTGTCGCGGTCGAACGGCACCCGGCGGCCGTCGGACTTGATCACCGTCAGCTCGCGCAACTGCACCCGCTCGACGGTGGTGAAGCGCTGCCCGCAGGCGGTGCAGAAGCGGCGGCGGCGAATCGCCGAGCCGTCCTCGCTGGGGCGGCTGTCCTTCACCTGGGTATCGTCGTGACCGCAGAACGG
>Ga0181519_10005573_pt1 | contig 10034 bp, 11 predicted proteins | sample PEATcosm2014_Bin_26_FD_121102 | JGI IMG/M metagenome (GOLD analysis project Ga0181519, IMG submission 121102) | Peatland microbial communities from MTU Mesocosm Facility, Houghton, MI, USA - PEATcosm2014_Bin02_10_metaG | ecosystem: Environmental > Terrestrial > Soil > Wetlands > Peat | place...
CGATGGAGGGCTCGGACGACAATACGCTGTTGGCGAGCCTGCGCACCGACGGTTCGGCCGCGCATATCGACGGCTATGCCGAGGCGACGATGGTCGCCGACGCCTCGCCGGCGCCCTCGTTGTTCTCCCTGTTCTCGTCCTCGCCGGCGCCAGCTCCAGCTCCGACCAGGGTTGCGGCGAGACCGGCTCCCGCCGCGCCTGCGCCGGAGCCTGAACCGGAAGCGGCCAGCGTCGCGGTCGCCGAATCGTCGCCGAGGCCCAGGATCGCCCACCCGCCGACGCCGCCCGAGCGGCCGTTCGATCTCGGCGCTGCGCGCCACGACAGCCTGATGGCCTTGGCTTCCGCGCCGCTGCCGCCGACCCGCGTTTCCTCCAACGATCGCGCGCTCTACTTCGCGCCCTTGCCGCCCAGAATGCCGGAACCGTTCGTCCGGACGCTGAAGCCGGCGAAGCTGAAGTCGCTCGCCGACAGCGAGGACTGAACCTTCCCGAAACGGCCATTGCGTTCGGGTCGGGCGTGCGCCAAAAGGGTCCCGCGCGGCTCAGGGGGCCGCTCCGCCATGGTTGGGAGCCCTTTGTCGTCGTCGTCGAGATTGAGGCTTACTTACGCCTTCGTCGCCTCGCTAGCGTGCGGCGTGGCGAACGCGGAGAGCTTCCAAACCAGCGCCCCGATCGCGCTCGTCGAGGATTACGAAAGCGGCGCGGTGCTGTTCGAAAAGAACCCTGACCAGCCGATGAATCCAGCCGCCACGGTCAAGCTGATGACGGCTGAAATCGTGTTCAACGAGCTGAAAGAAGGCCGCATTCACCTCGACGATATCATGACCGTGTCGGAAAACGCCTGGCGCAAAGGCGGCGGCCACGGCCATTCCACCTCGATGTTCCTCAATATTCACAGCCACGTGCGCGTCGAGGATCTGATCCGTGGGCTCGTCATCCAATCCGGCAACGATGCGGCGATCACACTCGCCGAGGGGATCGCGGGTTCCGAGGCCGACTTCGCGGCGATGATGAACAAACGCGCCGAAACGCTGGGTTTAACCACTTCCCGTTTCGCCAATTCCTTTGGCAAGAGCGACCCCGAGCAGAAATCCACGGCGCGCGACATGGCGGCGCTGGCCATCCATATCATCCGCGACGATCCCGACGACTACCGCTATTTCAGCGAGAAGGATTTTACCTGGGACAAAATTCATCAGCTCAACCGCAATCCGCTGCTGGCGATGTCGATCGGCGCCGACGGGCTCATGGGTGGGGATTCGCCCGATGGCGGCTTTGGTCTCGTCGGTTCGGCGGTTGAAGACGGGCAGCGGCTCGTGGTGGTCGTCAACGGGTTGAAGACGTCCAGCGAACGCGCTGAAGAAGCGAGAAAATTGTTCAATTTCGGCTTTCGCGCCTTCGATCCCCGGCTGCTGTACCAGCCCGGCGACACCGTGGGCGCGGCCTCGGTTTATGGCGGCGCGCAGGAAAGGGTGGAGCTCACGCCGCTCGCGCCGGTGAAAATTTTCATTCCGCATGGCTCGACCGACCGGCTCATCGCCAAGATCGTCTATACCGGGCCGCTCGAAGCGCCGATCGCGGCCAACGCCGAGGTGGCGCGGCTGAAAATCTGGCGCGGCGCGTCGCTGGCGCTCGATGTGCCGTTGAAGACCAAGACTGCGGTCCCGCAGGGGTCGCTGGCGCGGCGCGCGATGGACGCGATGCTCGAATTGGCGCAAGGGTGGGTCAGACACCTATTCGCAAAGATTTGATGCGCGGGCGGTTTCTCACACTCGAAGGCGGCGAGGGCGCCGGCAAATCGGTGCAAGCGCGCCGGCTCGCCGCGGCGTTGCGCGACCGCGGCCTGCAGGTGACGCTGACGCGCGAGCCCGGCGGATCGCCGCACGCCGAGGCGCTGCGCGAAATCATCCTTTCCGGCGAGGCGGCCCGGTTCGGCGCCGGCGCCGAGGCGCTGCTGTTTTCCGCCGCGCGGATCGACCATATCGACACGACGATCGAACCGGCGTTGGCGAGAGGAGAATGGGTGATCTCAGATCGCTTCGCCGACTCGACCCGCGCCTATCAAGGTGCGGCCGGACGGCTTGACCCGAGCTTCATCCGGCGGCTGGAGCAAGTCGCGGTCGGCGAGCGCCGGCCCGATTTGACGCTGATCCTCGATCTGCCGCCCGAGCAGGGGCTGGCGCGCGCCAACGCCCGTCGCGGCGGCGAGACCGCCGACCGCTTCGAGCGCGAGGGGCTGGCGTTTCATCGCACCTTGCGCGAAGCGTTCCTCGCGATCGCCCGCGAGGAGCCGGCGCGTTGCGTCGTCATCGACGCCGCCGCCGCCGAGGCGGAAGTCGCCGAGGCGATCTGGACGGCGGTGGTCGAACGTCTGGGGCTCGCGCCATGAGCCGAGCCCCAAAACGGGAGACTGTCGAGGCGGTCGAAGAGAGCGACGCTTTTTCAGGCGCCCCGCATCCGCGCTTTGCGACCGGCCTTGTCGGTCACGCGGCGGCGGAAGCGGTGATGCTCGAGGGCTATCGCAGCGGCCGGCTGGCGCATGCGTGGCTGATCGGCGGCAAGGAAGGGGTGGGTAAGGCGACGCTCGCCTGGCGCTTCGCCAAATTCGTGCTTGCCAACCCCGATCCCGGCGCCCGCGCGGTTCGAGAGGCGCGGGACCTCTCCGTCCCCGCCGGCCACCCGGTCTTGCGCCCGCTGGAGGCGCTAGCCCATCCCGATTTCGCTCTGTTCCGCCGCGCCTGGAACGGCAAGGCGTTCTTCACCGAGATCCGCATCGACGAGGTGCGGGCGGGCATGCAGGTGTTCCAGATGTCAGCGGCTTTGGGCGGCTGGCGGGTCGCCATCGTCGACAGCGCCGACGATCTCAATCGCAACAGCGCCAATGCTTTATTGAAGATCATCGAGGAGCCGCCGCCGAAATCGCTGATCCTGATCCTCGCCCATCGCCTCGGGGCGGTGCTGCCGACGATTCGGTCGCGTTGCCGAAGGTTAATGCTGGACCCGCTTTCGCCGCGCGAAATCGAGACCGTCATCGCCGGGCTCGGCGAGCCCTGGTCGGACGCGGGCGCCGCCCGGATCGCCGAGGCCGCCGTCCGCGGAAACGGCTCCGTGCGCGAGGCGCTGAGCCGTTTGGCCCCAGCGGGCCAGAAGATCGGCGCCATGATCGAGGCTGCGCTGCAGCGTCTGCCGAAAGGTGACATCCGCGCCAACGTCAGGCTCGCCGAGGCGGTCGCGACCCGCGCGGCGGAAGCCGACTATCAGCGCGTCATCCTGGCGATCTACGATTGGATCGCCGCCGAGGGCAAGAAGCCTTCGTCGTCGGCGCGGCTCGAAGTTATCGCCGATTTGTGGGACGTCGTGCGCGCCACCGTGCGCGAGGCGGAAGCGCTCAACGTCGACAAGCGCGCGCTGCTCATGGCGCTGTTTGAGGAAATTTCCGCCCGCGCTCCGGCGCTGCTCGGAGGCTGAGGCATGGCGGGAGCGCTCTACATCGATGCCGACGCCTGCCCGGTGAAGGACGAGTGCTACAAGGTTGCGGCGCGCTATGGCCTCAAGGTGTTCGTCGTCGCCAACAGCTACATCAACGCGCCGCGCCATCCCTCGATCGAGCGCGTCGTAGTGCCCCAAGGGCCAGACGCGGCGGACGACTGGATCGCCGAGCGCGCCAGCCCCGGCGACATCGTCGTGACCCAGGACATCCCGCTGGCGAGCCGTTGCGTCAAAGCCGGCGCGACCGCGCTGGCGCCCAACGGCAAAGTGTTCGATGCGGCGTCGATCGGCATGGCGCTGGCGATGCGCAATCTGATGGACGATCTGCGCTCGACCGGCCAGATCACCGGCGGCCCGAAGGGTTTTTCCGCGCGAGATCGATCGGAGTTCTTGAACGCGCTCGACCGGATTCTTACGCGCATGAAGCGGGGAGGGTGAGGCCGCAGACAAAAAATTCTCGCTTCCCCTTTCCGGCTGCGCGCTTTAGACCGTCGGCATGAGCGAGCGTTTCTACATTACGACGGCTATTCCTTACGCCAATGGCGCGCCGCACATCGGTCATGCCTACGAGCGCATCGCCTCGGACGCGATCCAGCGCTTCCAGAGGCTGGACGGGCGCGACACCCTGTTCGTCACCGGTATGGACTAATACGGCCAGAAGGTGCAGCAGACCGCGGCGCGCGAAGGGGTGTCGCCGCAGCAATTCGTCGACGGCGTGGCGGCGAAATTCGAGGCGATGGGCGAGGCGCTGAACGCCCGCGCCGACGACATCGTCCGCACCACGCAGCCTCGCCATCGAAAATCCGTGCAGGCGATCTGGGAGCGGATGAAGGCAAACGGCGATATTTATCTGTCGAAATATTCCGGCTGGTACTCGGTGCGCGACGAGGCCTATTTCGGCGAGGACGAGCTTACCGACGGACCGGGAGGCGTCAAGCTCGCCCCGAGCGGCGCGCCGGTCGCCTGGGTGGAGGAAGAGAGCTATTTCTTCCGGCTCTCGGCCTATGCCGACAAACTGCTGGCGCTCTACGAGGCCCAGCCGGATTTCGTCACGCCGGAAAAATACCGCAACGAGATCGCCGCTTTCGTCAAACGCGGCCTTTCCGATCTGTCGATCAGCCGCACCAACTTCAACTGGGGCGTGCCCGTCCCCGGCGACCTCAAGCATGTGATGTATGTCTGGGTCGACGCGCTGACCAACTACATCACCGCCACCGGCTTCCCGGACGAAGGCCCGCGGACGAAATATTGGCCGGCGGACGCGCACGTCATCGGCAAGGACATCACGCGCTTCCACGCTATTTACTGGCCGGCGTTCCTGATGTCGGCGAAGCTGCCGTTGCCGAAGCAGATCGTCGTGCATGGCTTCCTGTTCAACCGCGGCGAAAAAATGTCGAAGTCGGTCGGCAACGTGGTCAGCCCCGAGAGCCTGATCGCCGACTACGGACTCGATCCCGTGCGCTATTTCTTCCTACGCGAGGTGCCCTTCGGTCAGGACGGCAATTATTCGCACGAGGCGATCGTCGCGCGCATGAACGCCGACCTCGCCAACGATCTCGGCAATCTCGCTCAGCGTTCGCTGACGATGATCGCCAAGAATGCCGGCGGAACCGTTCCGGATTGGCGGGAGAGCGGCGCGCGCGAGTCGGATCTGGCGCTGCTGGCGCGGGCGGATACGCTTTTGCCGGTGGCGCGCGGCTTCATGAAGAGCTTCCAGATCCACAATTACCTTGCTGTGGTTTTTGAGGTTATCGCCGAGGCGAACCGTTATTTCGCCAATGAGGAGCCCTGGAAGCTCGCCAAGAGCGATCCGGCCCGCATGCGCGTAGTACTGTTCACCACCCTAGAGGTTTTACGCTCGGCCGCGACGCTGTTGCAGCCCGTGATGCCGGAGTCCATGAGCAAATTGCTCGACCTGCTAGGGCTTTCCGCCGAGGAGCGTCATTTCGCCGCGCTGGAAGCCGGGGAGGGGGCAGGCCAGATCGAGGCGGCCCATCGGTTAAAGATCGGCACGCCGCTGCCGCCGCCCTTGCCCATTTTCCCCCGCTATGTCGAACCGACGGCCGTCGCGCCGTGAGGGTCTACGACAGCCATTGCCACCTCGACTTCCCCGATTTCGCGCAAGAGCGCGACGCCATCGTCGCCCGCGCCCAGGCGGCAGGGGTCGAGCGCATGATCACCATTTCGACGCGGGTGCGGCAGGGCCAGGCCCTGGTTGCGATCGCCGAGGCCTACGAACCCGTTTACTTCACCATCGGCACCCACCCGCATCAGGCGGCCGAGGAGGCGGAGACCGATGTCGACGCGATCCGCGCCTTCGCCGCCCATCCCAAATGCGTCGGCCTCGGCGAAGCCGGCCTCGACTATCACTACAACTATGCCCCGGAAGCCATTGCCAAGAAAGTGTTTCGCGCCCAGATCGCGCTGAGCCGAGAGCTGCGGCTACCGCTAGTGATCCATGCGCGCGAGGCCGATGACGACGTCGCGGCGATTTTGCGCGAGGAGATGGCGGCCGGACCGTTCAAGGCGCTGCTGCACTGCTTCACCTCGTCGCGCGCCTTGGCCGAAGCGGGCCTCGAACTCGGCCTCTACGTCTCGTTCTCCGGCGTGCTGACCTTCAAGAACTCCGCCGATCTGCGCGCCATCGCCAAGGACGTGCCGCTGGACCGCGTGCTGGTGGAGACCGACGCCCCCTTTCTCGCCCCCGTTCCGCATCGCGGCCGGCGCAACGAACCGGCCTTCGTCGTCGATACCGCCCGCGTGCTGGCCGAAGTGAAGGGGGTAACCCCGGAAGTCTTAGGCGAGGCAACGCGCGCAAATACTCTGACTCTGTTCAGCAAAATGTCAGCTGGAGTTGCGGCTTGAGTCTTCGGCTGACGATCCTCGGTTGTGGGTCGTCCGGCGGGGTGCCGCGCGTCGCCCAAGGCTGGGGCGCTTGCGATCCCAACAATCCGCGCAATGAGCGACGGCGGTGCTCGGTGCTGGTGGAGCGCGAAAGCGACGCCGGCAAGACCGTGGTGCTCGTCGACGTCTCGCCCGATCTGCGGCTGCAATTGATCGACGCCGGCGTCACCCGCCTCGATGCGGTTGTGATCACCCACCCGCACGCCGACCACACCCACGGCATCGACGATCTACGGCCGTTGGCGATCGAACATCGACGGCGACAGCGCGTCTACATGGATGCGCCGACCTCCGCCGAGGTGCGCGGCAAGTTCGGCTATTGTTTCGCCACGCCGCCCGGCAGCTCCTATCCGCCGATCCTGCACGAGATCAGGCTGGAGGCCGGCAATAGCTTCGAAATTGACGGCTCGGGCGGCGAGATCGTGGTCATGCCCTTCGTCCTCGAACACGGCGACATCACCGCTCTGGGCCTGCGCTTCGGCGGCCTCGCCTATACGCCTGATGTAAACGCCATCCCCGAGGCCGCGCTGCCGCATCTGGAAAACCTCGACGTCTGGATTCTCGACGCCTTGCGTTACCACAGGCATCCCTCGCATTTCAGCCTGGACGAAGCGCTCGCCTGGATCGAGCGGATGAAACCCAAGCGCGCGATCCTTACGAACCTCCATACCGACCTCGACTACCAGACGCTGGTGGAGCGCCTGCCCGCGCACGTCACGCCGGCATATGATGGGATGCGGGTGGAGGGGTTTTAAGCCGGATGCGGATCCATAGCTGGCGGCCGCGCGAGACCTGGCGCTAGCCCGACCGCTAGCGCCGCGCGGGCCAGGGGCAGGGTGATGGCGGGCTAGTTTGGTGGGATCGGCGAGGCCTTCGCGGACCTTAATTTCCGCGTCTGTTCGGTCGGCTCGATCCTGTCGCGGTAGAGCTATTTCGTGCGGGCGGTGGCGATTTCTTGGAGCGACTTGGCTGGAGACGCATTCGACGAGCTGGTTGGCGATCATCGCCGTGCTCGATGTTGCCATTTTCGCCGGCCCGACGCTCGTCGGCTGCAGCATTTTAGCCCAAGGCGTCACAGCGGCTTTCGCCACCAATATATTGAGATACCTAATTTTCTTCGCTGCGTTCGCGTTCTTGTAGACGCCCGCGCCCTGTATCCCGTCCGCGCCTTCCGGCCGATTGTGGCTCGGCGAGCACGGTGACGGCTTCCCTAAATTCTCGACGATCGCGGCATTTCCGCCTTGCTGGTGCTGATGGGCGGCGCGATGACGACCGCGGTCTATCAGAGGCTACCGGAGATCGCCGACGGGCGGGTCGCCGACGGCAACGCCTTTATGCGGATTGGCGTTGCGGCCTCGGCGCAATCTCCGCAGCGTCTTCGGTCGGTGCGGGATAGGACAACAATTGTGTTATAAGGAAAGCGGAGTCTGGACCATGATCGGACGAGACGGGTCGGCGACCCCAGTTGAAGTCACCGGGTACAGCAGCGCGACGAAAGCGGTGCGCCTTAAGCCAGACGCTTGCGCCGCCGATTTTGAGGCGCTTTGCGCCAAGGCTTTGCGCCTCTACGGCGTCCGGGTATTGGACAACGTCGACCTCAGTCGGCTCGACGGCGCGGCGCGCGGCTTCGTGATCGCAGGCGCGTTAATGGAGCGCGGCGACGCGCGAGGCTTCGAGATGGCGCGTCAGCTGCTTCAACGGCTCGAGCGCTGAGATGGTCCTGACCGCTTTGCAGCGCCGGATCATGAAGGCGCTCGCTGCGAATCGGTCGCCCTCCAGCTACGTCGCCGGCGGCTCCGTTCTAAACTGCGATTGGCCGCGTCAATCCGAGGACATCGACATTTTTCACGATACCGACGAGGAGATCGTCGACGCCGCCCACAAAGATATCGACGTGGAGATTTATGGCGCCGTGGAAGCGACCATCGGCGAATTGGGATCGGAAACAATCATTCAGTGGATGAGCGAATCCAAACGACGGTTTTTCCCTCTAGTAAGAGACGAAGAATGGGGCTTTCGGCTGGCGCAGGCGGATTTGGCCGTGAATAAAGTCCTCGCCGCCAGCAGCCGGCGAAAAGCGCGAGATCACGTTGATCTCGTTAGCATTCGCGCCAAGTGGTGCGCGCTTGGTCCGCTGGCGCTAGCCGCCGCCGGCAAACCGCCGTTCTGGTCGCCGACCAAGATCATAGAGGAAATCCGCCGTCGCGGCTTGGGCATTTGGGACGAGGAATATCGATCCGTGAGAGGTCTTCCGGAAAGCTGGACGCTAGTTTCGTCCGAGAAGCTCTGATCGAAGCATTGGATCAAGCGCAAATGTATGTCGAGACGGCGCCGCCAGAGACGGTCGGCTGTCTCGTTACCGACCCCGCGACCTATGCGCCCGCCGAAATATCCGAGCACAATCGGACGCGGCTGGAGTTCAGACGCGCGACCGACGAGCCTGAGTCCGTGCCGGTATTCAAGGACGCTTCGCCGACCTGGGGCGCATGAATTAGTTCCATAATATAGATTATGCGAATCGCAGATCCCCACGAAGATTGCCTGGTGGCGGCTGGCCTTCCGGGCCGCCGGACACTTTGACACAAGACTCAACTCACGCAGTCCCCTGACGAAGGGCTATCTCCTTCTACATTCGGTTGGCTCCCATGGCGACCGCGGTTTCCGAACGATCCGCGTAGCGCCGCCGCGGCCCGAGTCCGTTCAAGAACGGCGGGTCCCACGATGCGGCCCCGCCGCGACCGCCGGTCGCCTATGGATTCCGCACTTCACGTCTGAGCGACCTTTTCAAGAGTCGGGAGGCTTGGCGAACGAAAAACTTTCAAAATTCAGAATTCCGTGCTAAGGTATCGATCTAGTTTTCCGGGATATCTCCAAATGATTGCCGAGTTCTGCGCTGCTGACATGGGTAACTACCGCCTTTGCGCGGCCTCTGCCGTCACGGGCGAAATTAACAGCCTTTGCGCTATACAAAGCCTTGAATTATAACGATTTAGCCTCGTTGTTATACGCGCTTACACCCTCGTTATTTGCGCTTATTTGTTTGGATTTGGTCTTGTTTTGCGATGTTTGCGTTTATGGGTAGCCTATTTGGCGTCCCGAGGGGGACTGGCGTCAGGAACGGCGGCATCGCCGCGTCTTCAGGGTTTCGCCAATCCCCGCTCCTGCAGCCTGCCCTTCCACAGGCCGCCGCGGCCGCGCCAGGATTGCCAAGCGGAGTCGAGTGTGAAGGTCATGTAGACGAACGCAATGGCCGGCAGCAGCGGGGCGCACAATGGCGTCAGCCGATAGAACCGCAGGGTCGGTAGGAAGACGACTGTCATGATCGTCCAGGCCAGCGCGCCGCACAGAGCGGTTGCGCCCTGGCCGAACAGGGCCGCCAACACAGGAACGAGATAGACCAGCGCCAGCCCGGCTACCGTTCCGGCGAGAAGGATCGGCGAATAGCGCAATTGCGCATAGGCCGAGCGCACGACCATGCGGCGGATTTCGCTCATTTCCCGATAAGATCGGATGCTGGTGACGCGCTCGCTGAGCGCGAGGCGGATCGCGCCCTCCCGTTTCAGCGCCCGCGCCAGCGCGCAGTCGTCAATGATCGAGCCGCGGATGGCTTCGATCCCGCCGACGGCGAGCAGCGCTTCGCG
>Ga0181519_10005574_pt1 | contig 10030 bp, 8 predicted proteins | sample PEATcosm2014_Bin_26_FD_121102 | JGI IMG/M metagenome (GOLD analysis project Ga0181519, IMG submission 121102) | Peatland microbial communities from MTU Mesocosm Facility, Houghton, MI, USA - PEATcosm2014_Bin02_10_metaG | ecosystem: Environmental > Terrestrial > Soil > Wetlands > Peat | place...
AATCCGCGCCGTCACATCCACGAGCGGGTCCAGTCGCTCCACCAGGGCGCGCCAAAGCCCCGACGTCATCGCTTCAAGCGCCGTCTTCAACCCCGGAAGCCGCGCCAGGCTCGCCGCCAAAGTGCGTACGTCCCGTGGTCCCGCTGAATCCAGCGAGAGCCGGGCCAGCAGGCGCTCTAGATCCAGGAGGCCAGAGAATGCGCGCCGTACCTCTTCCCGCCTCATCACGTTCCCGTGCGCCTCAGCTACAGCCTCATACCGCGCCTCGAGCGCCTCCGCATCGGCCAGCGGGCGCAGGATCGTCGCCCGGAGCAGGCGTTTGCCCATCGGCGTCTGGCAGGCATCGAGGGTGTGAAACAGCGTGGCCCTGCTGTCCTGGCCCATAAAGAGCGGTTCCACCAGTTCGAGATTTCGCACCGTGACCTGGTCCAGTTCCAGCGCCGTGGAATGTTCCTGAAACTTCAGACTGTCAATGTGCAGCGCGTCGTTCTTCTGCGTCGAGCGCACATAATGCACCAGCGCTCCAGCCGCAATCGCTGCCGCCGGGTGCCCCGTCAGCCCGAAGCCCTCCAACGACCGCACATTCAGTTGCCGCTCCACCAGCGGCACCGCAAATTCCTGCGTCCAAACCCAGTCCTCAACCCGTGTTCGCGCTGGAACCCGCTCCAGCGCTGCGGGCAAGTCCGCACTGTTCTTAAGGAGCACCTCACTGGGAGCGGCCATTGACAGCAGTTCCAACGCCTGCTGCCGCGCTCCGCGTCCTGAGAACTCTGCGGTCCGGAACTCACCGGTCGAAACGTCCAGCAGCGCCACCGCGCACACCGCCGCGTCGGCCGCAGAGTGATCGTTCGGCTTCGCCCTTGGGCGAGCTTTGTCCGGAGCCTTTTGCCCAGCCTCGGGCGCCGCTTCAAAATATGCTGCCAGAAAGTTGTTCTGCTCCGGCCCCACCATCGCGTCCAGCGCTGTCCCTGGCGAGAGCACGCGCGTCACCTCGCGGCGCACGATCTTCTTGGTGAGCTTGGGGTCTTCCATCTGGTCGCAGATGGCGATGCGATAGCCCTTCCGTAGTAGGCGTGCCAGGTAGCTTTCTACCGCGTGATACGGCACGCCACACATCGGCATCTGCCGCTCCCGGTCCCGCGCCGTCAACGTCAATTCCAACTCCCGGCTGGCCACCGCCGCGTCGTCGTAGAACAGTTCGTAGAAATCGCCCATCCTGAAAAACAGCAGAGCGTCGGGGTTCTCCCTCTTTGCCGCCGTCCATTGCCGCATGAAGGGCGTTAGTTCTGCAGAATTCTTCTTCAAAGGGGAAGATGGCGAGGCCGCGGCTGAGTCGCTATCCAGGGGGGGCATCGGCGGCGGACCGCCCGGAGCGTCTTCCAAAGGTAGGGAGTGCGGAGCACCCGCGGGCTGAGATTCGCCTCTGATCACGTTGGTTCTTAGACTATCGCGCCCAGAAGGTGAAGGGGTAGCTTCATCCCTCGCAGAATGAGCCGCCGGCCCCTGAAAGGGGTGTTTCCGGCCCACAGCAAGCCAGGGCAAAAGAAGATCGCCCAGACGTGGGTGGCCCCGTGTACAATCGCTGCGGCCAATCAGGCCGGGCAAGGTCCGCCGGCCGGAGCGCCAAAATCCGATTCCCCTTGGAGGAAATTTCCCATGTACAAAATGGAGCGGTTCTTTGCCTGCGCCCTGTTTTTGATGTTGGCGTTGTGGGCTCCTGCACAATCGTTCGCGCAAAGCCCATTCGACGGCACTTGGCGCACCAACATGGCTCAGGCCAAGATCTCACCCAAGCCCAACGTCTTTTTCCTGAGCCAGGGGTGGTATCACTGCGTCAGTTGCAACCCGACCTTCGACGCCAAAGCAGACGGTCAGGATCATGCCGTTAGCGGTCAGTCGTATGACACGATCAGTGTCGACGCGACGGACCCCAAATCGATCTCAATCACCACCAAAAAGGGAGGCAAGGTCGACTTCGAGCAGACGCGGGCCGTCTCGGCCGACGGCAAGACTCTGATCGTAAAGACCACCTCGCATCCCATTAACAGCGATCAAGCGGTAACGGCTGAAGTGACGGCCACACGCGTCGGCATCGCGCCTTCCGGCGTGCATGCCACCTCAGGCTCGTGGAAGATCAGCAAGTTGCAGGAGAGTGAAAACGGACTTACCACGACCTACAAGAGCACCGCCGAAGACTTGACCATGTCCACCCCCACCGGAGAGAGTTACACCGCCAAGTTCGACGGCGCCGATTATCCCGTCAAGGGTGCGTATACCTACAATGCGGTTTCTCTCAAGCGCATAGACGCCCACACCATTGAGGAAACCGATAAGCGGGATGGCACTGTCGTGGAAGTCTCCAAAATGACCGTTTCGCCCGATGGAAAGAAGATGACAGTGGTCGAGACCAACAAGCTCACCGACCGCACATCGACCTACATCGCGGAAAAGAAGTAGGCAGTTTGCCGGGTCTCCCAGGTCTCGCCGCTGAGACCTGGGAGACCACCTTTGTCCGCTCTACGCACCTTCGGACAGCTCGTCCGGCCAGCTTTACAGCATCCCAGGCTGCACAGCCCTTTTCCCATGCCTCAACTCATTCTGCGAGGCTTATCTCAGCCTTCGTACCCTTCAAGGGTCCCGATTGGTGATTTGCGTCACAGTATACTGGTCATTAAGGCTTTAGATTGAACATCGAGATGTATCTCCTTTGGCTACGACTCGCGGCTATCCTCTACGCGGCGGCAAGTGTCGCCGTCTTTCCCGCCGTGCTCTATGGCCTCGTTCGCTGGCGCAAAACCTGCGTCCATCTGGGCGGCCTAGCCTTCTTTTTTCACTTCGTTTCCGCGGTCGAGATGCTTATCCAGGCGCATCGCTGGATGCCTGTTGGAGTTCGTGAAGTCGAGTCGCTCCTGGGCTTTGCGGTGGCGGGGCTATTCTTCCTTGTCTGGTGGCTGTACGACGCCATCTCCCTGGGAATTTTCGCCTTTCCAGCCACATTTTTTCTGGTATTTGTTCCCGCGCTGGGGCCGGACCGCTACACCTTCCCGTCTGAAGGCGTGCGTGTGAGCTGGCTGGTGGCCCATATTGCAGCGCTCCTCATTTCTTACGCGGCCCTGGCCTTCAGCATGTTGGCCTCGGTGCTCTATCTGCTTCAGGAGCGCCGCATCAAGAGCAAACCCCGCCCCGGCCAGCATTTCCAGTGGGTGCCACTGGACTGGCTACCGCCCCTCGACACACTAGAGCGCATCGCCCACGCCACCCTGGAGTTCGGCTTTCCCTGCATGACCGTCGGCCTGGTCATCGGCTCCGTGCTGGCCCAGGAGACGCCTCTCGGGGCGTCCTACTTCCTCGACCCCAAAATCATGGCCTCCTTTGTGAGCTGGGCCGTCTATGTGGTGCTTCTGCTGGTCCGCCGCAATGCCGGCCTGCGCGGTCGAAAGGCCGCTTATCTCTCGGGCGCAGTCTTTGTCGTGATGATCGCCGTCTGGGCCGCGAACCTTTTCAGCCACGTCCACAGGTATGGTCCCCAATGACCCTGGCGCTCATTGGAGTCAACCACAAGACCGCGCCCATCGAGGTGCGCGAGCGCATCGCCATCTCCCGCGAGGAGCTGCCCGAAACGACACGCGCGCTTGCCGCCGAGCCCGGTGTTACCGAGTGCATGATCGTCTCCACCTGTAACCGCGTGGAGATTCTTGCTTCGCTTGACTCACCCGACGTCGACCTCGTCACATTCCTTTCTCGCCACTTCGGCCTGGACCCGGCCATGCTCGCCCCGCATCTCTACCAGCATCGGGATCAGGAGGCCGTGAGTCACCTGTTTCGCGTCGCCGCCAGCCTGGACTCCATGGTGGTAGGTGAGCCGCAAATTCTCGGTCAGGTTAAGGAAGCTTTCGCCGTGGCCCGCGCCAGCGGCACTGTGGGCGGCGAGCTTGAACACCTGTTGCAAAGCGCATTTGCCGCTGCGAAAAGAGTTCGCTCCGAGACTGAAATCGGCTCCAACTCCGTCTCCATCGCCTCAGTGGCCGTAGAACTGGCGCGCAAGATATTTGGGTCCCTTAATGGCCGCACCGTCTTCCTGGTAGGCGCGGGCAAAATGAGCGAATTGGCCGCCCGCCATCTGGTGCAGCAGGGAGCAGGCGCCATTCTGGTGACCAACCGTACCCTGGAAAGGGCGCGGCAGCTGGCCGAGCCTTTCAACGGCCGCGTCATTCCCTTCGAAGAACTTTACGAGACCGCAACCCAGGCCGACATTGTCATCAGTTCCACCGGCGCGCCGCATCCCATTTTCCGCCGCGAACACGGCCAAGCCTTCATGCACAAGCGGCGCAATCGCCCGATGTTCTTTATCGACATCGCCGTACCGCGGGACGTGGACCCCGCCGTCAACCAGATCGAAGGCATCTTTGTTTACGACATCGACGACCTGCAGCAGGTGGCCGCGGCCCACATGGCCGAGCGCAGCCGCGAGGCCGGCGACGCCGAGGCCCTGATTGCCGCAGAGGTCGAGCGCTTCCACCAGCGCCGCCGCACTGTCAACGTGGCTCCGGCTATCGTCACGCTGCAACAGCAGGCCGAAGAGATTCGCCAGGGCGAACTGCGCCGCATCCATGCCCGCCTCGGTTCCTTGACCGCGGAGCAGCTTGCAGCGGTGGAGGCTCTTACTCGTGGACTGGTGAACAAGTTTCTTCATCCGCCGATGCAGGCTCTGAAGCAGGCCGCCCGCGAGAACGATGAAACACGCCTTGAAGCGCTCTGCGATGCATGGTCGCTGCCCAGCGCCAATCATCGCGAAGAGGAGCCCAAACCACCACAGGCTGCTTCCGCGGCCGAAGCCGGTAAGCCAGAAAAAGCCTCGGCGAGTGAAACCAGCATTGCAGGCCGCCAATGAACATGCGCATCGGCAGTCGCGGTTCACAATTGGCCCTGTGGCAGGCCAATCATATCGCCGCACTTCTTCGTGCCCAGGGCCATACGGTTGAGATTGAAATCATCAAGACCACTGGCGACAAGCTGCAGGAAGTCACATTTGCCCAGGTCGGCTCCAAGGGTATGTTCACCAAGGAAATTGAAGAGGCTTTGGCTGCGGGCAGGATCGATCTTGCCGTGCACTCGCTCAAGGATATGCCTACCGAGCTACCTGAGCCATTTGCGCTGGCCGCTACACCCGTGCGGGTCGATCCTCGCGATGTGCTGGTCTCAGTCAAATACCCGAATCTCGGCTCGCTGCCCCAGGGCGCAAAAGTTGGCACCAGCAGCCAGCGCCGGCGTGCGCAATTGAAGGCGCTACGGCCCGACATTGAAACACTGGAGTTTCGCGGTAATGTCGACACGCGCCTGCGCAAACTCGCCGAGGGGCAGGTTGATGCAATTCTGCTTGCGGCTGCCGGGCTAGATCGTCTTGCAAAAACCGAATGGGTTCGCGAGCGCCTTGAACCCAGCAACTTCTGTCCCGCCGCGGGGCAGGGCGCGCTTGGCATCGAAACCCGCAAGAACGATGCCGCCACCATCAGCGCGGTCGCCTTCCTCGACCATGCCGCTACACGCTTTGCCGTTAGCGCGGAGCGCGCCGCTCTCGCCGCGCTTGGCGGTGGCTGCCAGGTTCCCATCGGAATCCATTGCCGCCTACAACACGAACGGGCATTGAACCACGACGAAGACGAGTGGATCGAGTTGTTCGCGGTTGTTGCTGACCCTGAGACGGGCGCTGTGGTGCGAATCTATCATTGCGCGTCGCGACACGATTCCAACCCTGTGACGCTGGGCCGCTTGGCCGCGCACATGCTCCTCGAAGCCGGAGCAGGACCGCTGCTTCAATCCGCAACCGGAGAACCCCGGTGACTGCGTTGCCGCTTTCCGGCCGTCGCATCCTTGTCACCCGCGCCGCGCACCAGGCCGGCAAACTCAGCGAAGGTCTTCGCGCACTGGGCGCCGACCCGGTTGAGGTTCCAGTCCTTGAGATTCGACCTCCCGAGGATCTCGGTCCACTCGACGGCGCTCTTCGCAATCTCCATCTCTATCATTGGCTTATCCTGACCAGCGCCAACACCGTGCTTCACCTCGCACTTCGTGCCGCGCAACTGGGAATTTCGCTCGAAACAGATGCTCCGTCGCAGGTGGCCGTGATTGGCGAAGCCACTGCCGCGGCTGCGCGCAAAGCAGGGCTCCGGGTCACGCTCATTCCTGAATCGTATGTTGCGGAAAGTCTTGTGGAAGAACTCGCTGGTCACATCCAAGGCCAGCGGATTCTGCTGGCTCGCGCCGCTGTCGCACGCGACGTGATTCCAGATGCGCTGCGGCAGGCGGGTGCAACCGTCGATGTCGTGGACGCTTATTGCAACGCCGTGCCCGCGGTAGCGCCCGAACAATTGCGCAATGCGCTGACTGAGGGTATCGACGCCGCGACGTTTACCAGTTCCTCCAGCGTGACGCATTTGAAAGATGTGGCCAAGCTGGCGGGAATTCCGTTTCCCTTTACTGGAGTGCCTGCCATTTCTATTGGACCCATCACCAGCCAGACGCTGCGCGAATCGGGGTGGCCGCCGGTGGCGGAAGCAAACCCCTCGGATATTTCGGGATTGGTTGCGGCTGTGCTTCGCGCGTTGCGCGGCTGACCTGCATGGCATTGCACGAAAATGGTTGCCCCATTCTTGAAAGTCTTTGAGGGCAGGAGACTAAAAGCTTTCGTTGAGTACGAACGCTAACTGCACCAGGTCTTGTCCTTCGAGTTGCAGAGCTGCTCGAGGTTGCACTGGGAGCATTTTGGTTTGCGCGCGTCGCACACCTGGCGGCCATGGTGGATGATCTGGTGGGAGAAGGCGATCCAGCGATCGCGCGGTAAGATTTTCATCAACTCCTGCTCGACCTTTTGCGGGGTGTCACCCTTGGCCAGCCCCAAGCGGCGTGCGATGCGGAGGACGTGAGTGTCTACCACCACGCCTTCGGCTTTGCCAAAGCAGACACCGAGCACCACGTTGGCTGTTTTGCGCGCTGCGCCAGGAATGGTGATCAACTCCTCGAGTGTCTCGGGCACCTTGCCGCCAAACTCCTCGGTGATCTTCTTTGCCGCGCCCTGGATCGACTTGGCCTTGTTGCGGAAGAAGCCGGTGGTGCGGATGAGTTGTTCTAGTTCCGGCAATGTTGCTTTCGCCATTGCGGCCGGAGTAGGGAAGCGGCGGAACAACTCAGGCGTCACCATGTTCACGCGCACATCGGTGCATTGCGCGGAAAGAATCGTCGCCACGAGCAGTTCCCACGGCGAGCGATGCGTCAGCGCGCAATGGGCTTCGGGATAAGCCTCGTCGAGGCCCTTGAGAATGGCGGCGACGCGGTCGGGGGCGAGGTGGCCGCGGGACGTGTTCTTCGCGATAGCTCTAGGAACGCTCTTCGTAGGCAATTTGATTGACCGTTTCATTCAAAGTTGCTGCGCTTACAGCTTCCCGCTTAGCCACCCGCTAAGGTTCTCCACCGGCAGCCTCACCCCGATAAAGAACTGGCCAAACAACGCATATACGGCGCTCACTTCGTCGAAGCGCATCTCGTAGATCAGCTTCTTGAAGACCACGGGGTCCTCGGCGAAAAGATCGACGCCCCACTCCCAGTCGTCCATTCCGATGGAGCCGGAGATGATCTGCTTCACGACGTCGCCGTAGCGCCGGCCGATCAGACCGTGTTCGTGCATCATGCGCTGGCGCTCGGCAAAGGAGACGCTGTACCAGTTCACCTGCTCGCCGCGCTTGCGATCCATGGGATAGAAGCACATGTATTTCGCCTCCGGCACGGCAGGGAAGAGACGCGGCGCCATGGCCTCCGCTCCACGCTTGAGCGATGCGGCTACCTCAGCATTCCACTCCGGCGAGTGGGTTTCGAATCCCTTTGCGGAGGCTGCTTCGTAGGTCTTACGGCTGGACTCGTACAGACCTAGTTCGACTACCGACACATACGAGTGGCGCAGTTCCAGATAGTCGTAGAGTTCGGTCTGTGCCAGGTCAAGCTCTACCTGATTGAGCGCTTCGAGAGACTCACGGAAGTGGATGAGGATGAGATCGCCTTTGTGGCCGAGTTGGGAGTAGATGGCCGAGCGGATGGGCGAGCCGACGTCGGTGCGTTCCAGACCTTTCAGCGCAGCAATGGCTTCGGCGGTGATGCGGGCGCGCTCGCCCTCCGCGCAGGAACGCCACGCCTTCCAGTCGAAGCGGAAAAACTGATGGAGCAGGCTGGAGCCTTCAAGGGTCAATGGAACAGGGGGAAATGCGGCCAAACGAACCACCTCGATCTTTCGTGCAACACCCCTCATCGTAGCAAACGCAGGGTGCTTGCGAGCCCTTTGTCTCTTCCCGCGGGACGCGTGCGGCCAGGGGTCTCCATGGCCCTATATACTGAACGGGCACATGAGCGAAAGAATCCTCGCATTCGTTGTCCAATTTGTCACGCATGTCATCGATTTGGGCGGCTATGCCGGGATTGTTGCGCTGATGGGAATCGAATCGGCGTGCATTCCGCTGCCGTCTGAAGTCATCATGCCGTTTGCGGGCTATCTCATTTACCTCGGACACTTTAATCTCTTCTGGGTGGCCACGATGGGCGCGCTGGGCTGCAACCTGGGCTCCGTCGTCGCATATTCCGTGGGCGCCTGGGGCGGGCGTCCGCTGGTGGAGCGCTACGGCAAATGGGTGCTGATGAGCCACCACGACTTGGACCGCATGACGTGGTTCTTTGAGCGCTATGGCTCGATTACGGTTCTGTTGGCGCGTCTGCTGCCCGTAGTGCGCACGTTTATCGCTTTCCCTGCAGGAATTGCGAAAATGCCCCAGCTTCGGTTCCACCTGTACACCTTTGCGGGTTCATGGCCGTGGTGTTTCGGCCTCGCCTACGTGGGCATGAAGCTGGGTGAGAAGTGGCATACCGATCCCCGCTTTTACGAGGCGTTCCACCGTTTCCACCTGGGCGTTGAAATTGCGCTGTTGGCGGGAATCGTGTGGTTTGTGTGGTCCCACATTAACCGCGGCAAGCGCCACCAGGCCGCCTTAGACGCCCAAGAGGATTAAGGTCTGGCCTCGGGCGTACACTGTTTCGTCTTACAGAACGCGATCCTGAATAGGCTGGAACGCTCTGCAATCAAATGAAGGTTAGGAGAAGCAATGGGTAATGAACAGAAAGGCGGTCCGCAGTCTGCCGCCGCGTCGAAGATTGCGCCCGCCACGGGCAAATTGGGTGTGATGGTGGTCGGCATGGGAGCCGTAGCCACCACTTTTATCGCTGGAGTGGAGGCCGTCCGCCGCGGACTGGCCAAGCCGATCGGCTCGCTTACCCAGATGGGCACGATACGGCTGGGCAAACGCACGGACAATCAATCGCCTCTGATCAAGGATTTCGTACCCCTCGCCAAACTCGATGACATTGTGTTTGCCGGTTGGGACATCTTCGAGGACAACGTCTACGAGTCCGCCGCCCACGCAGAGGTGCTGGATAAGGAAACGCTCGCAAAGCTCAAGCCCTACCTTGAGACCATCAAGCCGATGCCCGCGGTTTTTGACCAGTACTATGTGAAGCGGCTGCATGGCACGCATGTGAAGACGGGCAAGAACAAGCGCGATTTGGCCGAGCAGCTCAGGGCCGACATTCAGGCTTTCAAGAAGACGGTGGACCGCGTGGTCGTGATCTGGACCGGCTCAACTGAAATCTTTCTGGAGCCGACCGCCGTTCACCAGTCCATTGAGGCTTTCGAGAAGGGCCTGGAGGCGAACGACATCGGCATCGCGCCCTCGCAGATTTATGCTTATGCGGCGCTGAGTGAGGGCGTTCCCTTTGCCAACGGCGCGCCGAATCTTACGGTGGACATCCCGGCGCTGATCGAACTCTCAAAGAAGAATGCGGCGCCTATCTGCGGCAAGGACTTCAAGACCGGTCAGACTTTCATGAAGACCATTCTGGCGCCGGCCCTGAAGGCTCGCATGCTGGGCGTCAAGGGCTGGTTCTCAACCAATATTCTGGGCAACCGCGACGGCGAAGTGCTGGACGATCCGCAATC
>Ga0181519_10005575_pt1 | contig 10029 bp, 9 predicted proteins | sample PEATcosm2014_Bin_26_FD_121102 | JGI IMG/M metagenome (GOLD analysis project Ga0181519, IMG submission 121102) | Peatland microbial communities from MTU Mesocosm Facility, Houghton, MI, USA - PEATcosm2014_Bin02_10_metaG | ecosystem: Environmental > Terrestrial > Soil > Wetlands > Peat | place...
CACTGTGCCCAGGCACGGGAAGGCGGCTCGGCCGGGTCTGCCCGCTCATGAGTCCGGAGACCGGCCTGAACCGTAGCGGCATGCGTTGCGGCGGGCGGCGATGCGGATTCACGCTTCATCGCCTGGCTCCGCACCGAACCCCACCCAATCGGCCCTTGATCAATGAACGCTCGGCGGGAGCTCAAGGTGTGGACTCGTGTGGGGTACGGATGATCGGTCGGCGCACGGCGATGACCCTGCTGCTCGGCCTGTGGATCTGCGCATCCCTGCCGGCGGCCGCCTTCGCGGTCTCGCGGATCGAGGTCAGCGACGATCGAGGGCATGCGACCCTTCTCGATCATCCGCCGGCGCGCATCGTCTCGTTGCTGCCCTCGCTGACCGAGACCGTATGCGAATTGGGCGCCTGCAGCCGGCTGGTGGGTACGGATCGGTACTCGAATTGGCCGGATTCAGTGAAGTCACTGCCGAAACTCGGCGGCTTGGACGACGCCATGCTCGAGGGCATCGTGGCGCTGCATCCCGACGTGGTGCTGGCCTCGGACTCCTCTCGCGTGGTCGATCGGCTCGACGAACTGGGCGTTCCGGTCATGGCTCTTCGATCCAAGACCCTGGCCGATGTGCACCGTATGCTGGATCTCATCGCTCAATTGCTCGGCACGCAGGGCCGGGGTGATGCCGCGTGGCGCGGCATCCAGGCGAGAGTTGCCGCCGCCGCCACCCGGGTCCCGCCTGTCCTGCGCGGCCAGCGCGTCTTCTTCGAGGTGTCCGACGCGCCCCATGCGGCCAGCGCGAGCTCATTCATCGGCGAACTGCTCGCGGAGCTGGGACTCGGCAATGTGGTTCCCGGAGATCTCGGTCCCTTTCCGGAGCTCAATCCGGAATTCGTGGTTCGGGCGCAGCCGGACCTCATCATGGCCTCGGATGTGGAATTGGCGCAAATGGCCACACGGCCGGGCTGGGGTGTCCTCGAGGCATTGCGATCGAGCCGCACCTGCGGATTCCCGGCCGCTGCCTTCGACATCCTGGTCAGGCCAGGCCCGCGACTCGGCGAGGCGGCGGACGAGATCGTCCAATGCCTGACGAGGCTCGGCGCCCGCGGGATCCCATGAGGGCCTTGGAGGAAAGCGGCGCGATTGCGCAGCCGATCGCGCGCCGGCCGCGGCTGACCGCCGCGCTTTGGCTGGGGCTCGCCCTGCTGCTGGCCGCGGTAATCCTCGGCCTGTGCGGCCTGGCGGCCGGCAGCTCCGGCTGGTCCCTGGCGTGGTCGGATGACTGGCCGCTGATTTCGGCGATCCGTGCGCCGCGATCGCTGGGCGCATTCCTTGCCGGCGGTCTCCTGGGCCTGGCGGGCGCCATTGCGCAGGGCGTGTTTCGCAATCCTCTGGCGGATCCCTACCTGCTCGGCTCGGCGTCGGGGGCGACGCTGGCCATCGTATTGGCGCTGGCGGCCGGCGGCCTCGTGGGCGTGCCGATCGGCATCACGGCGACCGCTTGGATTTTGAAGCTGGGTCTGGTCGGCGCGGCATTCTTGGGGGCGATGGCCGGCATCACACTGACCCTGGTCCTCGCACAGGGGACGAGCCGGCCCACCGTGCTGCTGCTCGCCGGGGTGGTCGTTGGAGTGTTGTTGGGCGCGGTCGCGAACCTGTTGATGCTCCTGGCTCCCGAGGCGCTGCGCGGCGCGCAGATCTTCCTGCTCGGCACCACGGGATTTTTGGGCTGGCGCAGCGTCGGTCCGCTCGCGGTGATGCTGGCCATCGCACTGCCGGTCGCGGTGCGCTTTGCGCGGGTGCTCGACGCGCTGGTGCTGGGGGAGTCGACCGCCATCAGCCTCGGAATCGCGGTGCCTCGCATGCGGCTGCTGCTGGTCGTGCTGATGGCGCTTTGCACGGGGGCTGCCGTGGCGGAAACCGGCCTCGTCGCGTTCGTGGGCCTGGTCGCGCCGCACCTGGTGCGCCGCACGGTCATCGTCACCCATGGCGCCTTGCTGATCCTCGCCTCGCTCGCCGGCGGCGTGCTGCTGCTCGCCGCCGACGTCATCTCGCGCAGCCTGATGCCGCCGCAGGAACTTCCGGTGGGGCTGCTCACGGGCATCGTCGGCGGCGTGTACCTGCTCGTGCTGTTGCATCGGCGCGGCGAAGGCCGCGCCGGATGAGCGCCGTGTCCGAGGGCCTGCTCGAAGCCGACCGCGTGGGCGTCATGCGCGGGCCGCGGCGCGTTCTCGGCAACATCTCTGCGCAATTCCACGGCGGGGCGTGGACGGCCATCGTCGGTCCCAACGGCGCCGGCAAGAGCACGCTCCTCTCGACGCTGGCCGGGCTCATCCGCCCCAAGGAAGGCACCGTGCGCCTCGCCGGCCGCCCGATCCAGGACTGGTCCGATCGCGAGCGTGCGCAGCGGCTCACCTGGTTTGGACAGAGTGCCGTATCCGAAGCGGATATCGCCGCGCATGAGGTGGTGCGGCTCGGGCGACTCCCCCGGTATGGATTGCTCGGCGCGCCGACGGCGGCGGACGAGGCCGCCGTGCGCTGCGCCCTGGAGGAAAGCGAGGCCACACCGTTCGCCAAGCGGCGCCTCGGCGAGTTGTCCGCCGGGGAGCGCCAGCGGGTGCTGCTGGCGCGAGCGTTCTCGGCCGAGGCGCCCGTGGCGCTTTACGATGAACCCACGATACATCTCGACGCTCCGCATCAGCGGCGCCTGATTCACAGCTTGAAATCGCGCGCGCGCGGCGGCGCCGTCGTGATCAGCGTGTTGCACGACCTCACCCTGGCGCTCGCCGCCGACCGATTGATGGTGCTGGCCGACGGAGAAGTCCGCGCCGACGGCGCGCCGGACGAGGCCTTCGTCCGAGACACGATGACGCGGGTGTTCGACAACGCGTTCTCGGTCGAACCCTTGAGTTCGGGCGGCCTGGTGCGCTGGGCCGCCGTCCCCATCCTGTAGCGCGAGCGCCATGCCACTCGAGACCGCTTGAGGCCATGGCAGGCCGTCCCGCGCGCAGCGCACGAGCCGTCATGGTGCTGGGCTGCACCAGCGGCGCCGGAAAGAGCTGGCTCGCGACCGCGCTATGCCGCGCGTATGCCCGCCGCGGATACCGGGTGGCGCCCTACAAAGCGCAGAACATGAGCAATCACGCGCGCGTCGTCGCGGACGGCGCAGGCGGCGAGGGCGAGATCGGCAGCGCGCAATATTTTCAGGCCCTCGCAGCCGGCGCGGCTCCCGATGTGCGGATGAATCCCGTGCTCCTGAAGCCGGAAGCGGATGCGCGCAGTCAGGTCGTGCTGCTCGGCCGCGTGCGAGCGGATTTGAGCGACCGTCCGTGGCGCGAGCGCGCTCCCACCCTGTGGGATGCCGCACGGGAGGCGTACGAGAGCCTGCGGTCCGACTACGATTTGATCGTCGTCGAAGGGGCCGGCTCCCCGGCGGAAATCAACCTGGCCGCCAGCGACTTCGTCAACACGGCGACCGCGCGGCTGTCCGGGGCCGCGTGCCTGCTGGTCGCCGACATCGACCGGGGCGGTGCATTCGCACACCTGTTCGGCACTCACCGGTTGATGGACGGCAAAGTGCGCCGACAGCTTCGCGGCTTCGTGCTCAACCGCTTTCGAGGCGATGCCTCGCTGCTCGCGCCCGGGCCCGAGCAATTGCAGGCGATGACGGGTGTGCCCACCGTCGGGGTCGTTCCCCTGATGCGCGACCATGGGCTGCCGGAGGAAGATGCGGTTCCCGCCACCAGCGCCGCCGGCGCCGGTCCGCACGTGATGGTGATTGCCGGGCCGCACGCGAGCAATCTGGACGAGTTCGAGAGGCTGCGCGCCGCGGGCGCCCGCCTGAGCTTCGTGCGCGATGCGGCCATGGCTGTTGCGGCCGACTGGTTGATTCTTCCCGGGAGCAAGCAGGTGCGCGCCGACCTCCGGTGGCTGAAGGAGCGGGGATTCGCAGACCTCATTCGCGGCCACGTCGGCGAGCGGCGGCCCATGCTGGCGATTTGCGGGGGCCTGCAGATGCTCGGCGAGATCATCGAGGATCCCGCAGGTCTCGAGGGCGGCGCCGCCGGGAATTGCCCGGGCCTGGGGTTGCTGCCGCTCAGCACGCGCATTCAACCGAGCAAGCGCCTCGCCCGTGTCCGCGCCCGCTTCGCGGGCCTGGAGGGGCCGTGGGCGGCTCTGTCGGGAGTCGAAGTGGACGGTTATGAGATCCACCTGGGAGAAACGCGGGCGCTGCGGTCGGGCCCGGAACCCATCCGTCCGGTACTCGCCGCGAGTTCCTCGGACCCGCCGGTCGGCTGGCAGTGCGGCCCGATTCTCGCGCTCTATCTGCACGGATTGCTGGAGAACGCGGCCGTTCTCAACGCGCTGATTCGCGCCGTCCCCGGCCCGGCAGGCGTCAACTTCGACGCGATGGCGGATCACGTCGAGAAGGCATTCCTGCCCGGAGTTCTCGACTCGCTGGTGGAAGGCGGCACGCAGGCCTGAGCGCCGGGCCGCATGGCCCGCGCTGGGTCAGGGGATGCGGCCGCGCGCCCTGGAGTCCTTCGGCGTCAGCGCCAAGCCAGGATCTCGGCGGCCTTGCGCGCCGTGGGGCGCCCTTGGTCCGCCGGGATGCCCACGATGACCGGAGCGACGGCGACGAGGTCCTCGGGGATGGAGAGATCGGCCTTGATGTCCGGGGCGTTCAGCGCCTCCACGGCAGAACCGATCACGCACGATCCGAAGCCCATGGCGTGCGCGGTCAGCATGAGGTTTTCCGCGGCGAGCCAGCAGTCGGCGGCGACGAAGGGATCGGCCGCCCTGCCGCAGATCACGATGAGCGTGCCCGCGCCGTAAAAGACGTTGAATTCCGGCCGCGAAAAGGCGTCGAGGGCGTGACCTTCCCGATGCACGTGCAGTCGCTTGACCTGCTCCGTGAACAACGCCTTGGCGCGATCGGACAGGCGCAGAAGAGCGGTTTCGTCCTGCACGATCAAGAATCTCCAGGGCTCCTCGTGGACCGCGGTCGGGGCGCGCACCGCCGCGGCGAGAAGCTCGCGAATGGTCGCCTCATCCAGCCTCTTTCCGGTAAAGTCACGGACCGACCGGCGGCCGAAGATCACGTCGTGAAGCGCACTTGCCGACCCGGTGGCGGTCATACTCAACCTCCAGAATAATCCATGAGTCCACCAATCAGTAAAGCGAATCGGGACCATGAACGAAATACGCACATGTGCGTAAAGCGCAGCGGACCTGCCATAGGCCGCGGCACGCCGGTAACGCCATGACTCCCGATACGCCTGCGCTGCTCACCGATTTCTATGCGCTCACGATGGCCGCAGCCTACTTCGAGCTCGGCATGTGCGACACGGCGGTATTCGAGCTGTTCGTGAGGCGGTTGCCGGGCGCGCGGCGCTACCTGGTCGCCGCGGGCCTGGAACAGATCGTCGACTATCTGGAAGGCTGGCGGTTCTTGCCGGATGACCTCGAATTCCTGGCGGGACTGAACCGGTTCAGCCCGCGTTTCCTGGATCATCTGGCGGGGCTGCGCTTCACCGGGAGCCTGCATGCGATGCCCGAGGGAACGCCGCTATTTGCCGAAGAGCCGATGCTCCGCGTCACGGCCCCCATGGTGCAGGCTCAGTTGGTGGAGAGCCGCATCATCAATCTGGCGCATTTTCAAACCATGATTGCCAGCAAGGCCGTGCGATGCGTGGCCGCCGCGGACCGCCGCGGGCTGATCGACTTCGGCATGCGGCGCGCCCATGGGTCCGAGGCCGCGATCTACGCGGCGCGCGCCGCGTTTCTCGCCGGCTTCGACGGCACGGCGACGGTGGAGGCCGGCCGCCGCTTCGGCATTCCCTTGTCGGGAACGCTGGCGCATTCCTTCATCGAGGCGCACGACGACGAGGAGGCGGCCTTTCGCCGCTTCACCGGGGCGTGCGGGCAAAACGTCACGCTGCTGATCGACACCTACGATACCGGGCGCGGCGCCCGGCGCGCCGCGCGCGTCGCGCGGGAGATGCCCGGCGCCGTACGCGCAGTGCGCATCGACAGCGGCGATCTCGCGGCGCAGACCCTGCAGGTCCGGCGCATCCTGGACGAGGAAGGCTGCCGTGGCGTCCAGATCGTGCTCAGCGGCAACCTGGATGAATACCGCGTCGAGGCGCTGCTGCGGGCCGGAGTGCCCGCGGACGCCTTCGGCATCGGCACGCATCTGGATGTGTCGCAGGACGCCCCCTCGCTCGACATGGCCTACAAGCTTCAGGAATACGCGGGCACGGCCCGGCGCAAGCGCTCGCCCGGCAAGGAGACCTGGCCCGGCGCCAAGCAGGTCGCGCGCGAGCGGGACGCGGGCGGCCATTTTTGCGCCGACCACGTGGCGCTGGCCGGGGAGGCGGTTCCGGGCTCTGCTCTCCTGCAGCCGGTCATGCGCGACGGGCGCCGCATCGAGGCGCTGCCGCCGCTGCCGGCGATCCGGGACCATTGCCGCGACCAATGCGCGCTGCTTCCGCCTGAACTGCGGGCGATCGGCAGCGGCGAGAGCGCCTATCCCGTGCGCATATCGGGCGGCATCCGCGCACTCGCCCGGCAGCTGTCGGCGGACGATTAGGACCCAAGCCCGGGCGCGCCGGCCGGCGGCCTGGATTCAGCCGAAGCGCCCGGTCGGCATCTAGTCCGCGGCATGAGTCGCGGCCCACTTCTCGGCCTGCGCGATGGCGATGCGGATGGCTTTGCCCTCGTCGTATCCTTCCTCGAGCAGCGCGTTGGCAATCTCGATCGCCTTGGTCCGCACCTGCGGCGGCAGGTTCGTCATGGAGCGAGGAAAATGGCTTTCATTCCAAGGCATCGGAATACTCCTTCAGCAGGAATCCCGGAAAATGCGCGCTGCAGGCCATGACGTGAGTGATGGCTTCCCGGTCATATTCGTCGTGCGAGCGGTAGCGCTCGAAAAAGGCGTGCATCCCGGCGACCCGGTCGGGCATCGCGTTCGCGGCCTGCAGGCCGATTGAAAGCCCATAGTTCGTGAACGCGAATTTCACCGAGCGCTGCTGCGGCTCGCGGCAGAAGTATCCGGCGTCGACCCAGAGCGCCTCCGCCATGGCAAGACAGCGCGACCGCTGTGTCAACGCCCAGTCCTCCCCGGGAAAGAAGTGGGTCATCCACAGCATCATCCCGACCGCCAGGTCCTGGCTGATCAGGAGCCCGGGACCGGACTGCTCGATCAACTCGCGCATATCGGCGATTTGGCGCGTCAGGGCGCTCTCGTCGAGCAGGCGGTAGGCGACATAGCCGTCGAATGCGTCGAGCGCGCCAAATCCGAATCCGTCGCTGGCGCCGCTGAGATCCTCCTGCATCTTCCACCACACGCCCCGACCCGGAATCACGAAGGCCTCGTGGATGTCGCGGGCGAGCCGGACTCCCCGGTCGCGATAGGCCGGCCGGTAGCGCCCGAGCACGCCGAGCGCATAGAGCCACATCGCGAGATAGTGGTAGTACTGGCCGCCGCGATCGGGGGCCTCGCCGATGCGAATGCCGCGCGTCCGGCCGAGAACGCGCTCGACCTCGCCCACCAGCCATTGCGCTTCATCCAGATAATGGGGCTGCTGCAGCTCGGCGTACAGCGAGACCAGCAGCACGACGCCGAACGCGTCGGTCCACAGATAGCGCCTGCCGTTGGGCCAGATGCGCTCACCCCGCAGCCATGAGAGCTTGTCGAGCACGTATTGCGTGCCGCGGCGCCCTGCCTGCGAGTCCACGGTGATGCGCGGAGACTTCATGGCGAAGGAGATGATTACGCCGAATGGCCGGGCGGGAACATAGGTAATTTCACCTGTCGGTCGGTGCGCCGGACGGCCACCCGGGCGGTTGCGGGAGGGTCTGCGCAGGCGCTAGACGGCCGCCTGCCCCTCCCGCCCGTGGCGATCAACGAAGGCATCGATCGCCGTCAGGCATTCCGGCTCATCGAGCAAGGGCGTGTGGCCGCGGTTCGCCACCTCGACCTGCTGCAATTCGGGTTTCTCGCGCGCCATGCGCGCCACCGTCGCGGCGCTCAACAAGTCCGACAGTGCGCCGCGAATGACCAGCAGTGGCACGCCTTTGATCATCGAGAACAGCGGCCACATGTCGGCAGCGGCGGATGGGTTTTTGAATGCATCGGCGATTTTCGGATCCATGTCCGGCACGGGGACTCCCGCCGCATTTTCCCGGTAGCCCCGCTGCGCGAACTCCAGCCATTGTGCGTCCGACAGACCGGGCAGTGCGAGACCGTAGACGCTGCGGGCCTGAGCCGCGGCTTCGGCCCAGGTGGATACCGGCGGCAGCTTGCCCGCATAGCCGGCAATCCGCTTCAACCCCGCGGGATCGATCTCCGGCCCGGCATCATTGAGCACCACGCCCGCAATGCGGTCGGGTTTGGTCGCCGCCATGGCCATCCCCATCAGCGCACCGAGGGACGTGCCCACCACCAGGACGCGGCTAAGCGCGAGGGAATCGAGCAGCGACCAAGCATCCTGAACATAGATGGGCAGTTGATAGTGCGATGCATCCGGGTCCCAGGCGGAGCGGCCGCGTCCCCGCAAATCGGCGGTGAGCACGTCCCGCCGGGCGCGGAGGCGGCCGGCGAGCGCCGCGAAGTCGCGACTGTTGCGCGTCAGTCCCGGAAGGCACAGTACAGGGCATCCATCAGGCCGGCGGGCAGCGTAGATGCGGCAATACAAGCGCAGACCGTCGGCGCCATCGAAGAAATGATCGCTCGTGCCGTGGTTCATGACGATGGTCCCTGGTCGCGGTTCGACAAATATTCCCGTTTGAGTTCCCGCTTCAACACCTTGCCGTTGGGATTGCGGGGCAGGCTGTCCCGCCAGACGACGGCACTCAAGCGCTGCTGCTTGCCGACCCTTGAATTCGTCCACTCGAGAAGTTCGGCCGCTGCGGCGGTTCGCCCCGGCTGCAGGACCACGACGGCCAGCGGCGTCTCGCCCCAGCGGTCGCTGGGCACGCCAATGACGGCGACCTCCGCAACCGAGGGGTGCGCGCGCACGACCATCTCGATATCGGCAGGGTAGATGTTCTGGCCGCCCGACAGGATCATGTCCTTCTTGCGGTCGACCACGTAGAGAAAGCCTTCCTCATCGAGCCGCCCAAGATCGCCGGTGCGAAGCCAGCGGCGGCCGGCCTCGTCGGTCCAGGTGGCTTCTTGATTGGCCCGTTCCAGGCCGTGGTAGCCGGCCATCACCAGGGACCCGTAGCCGACGATCTCGCCCGTCTCGCCCCGGGCCACCTCGCGGTCATCGTCGCCAATGATGCGGATATCGGCGCCCAGCACGGGCTTGCCGACCGAGTGAATCTTTCGCTGGAAGTCCTCGGGCTGCAGAATGGTGATCAATCCCTCGGTGAGTCCATAGAGCTCGATGAGGTTGCAGTCAAACTCGCGCGCGAAGCCGAGCTTGACCGCCGCCGGCAGCGGCGAGCCGCAGCACATGATCGTCTCGAGGCTGGCGGTCCGAAACTCGCGATGCTGCGGGTCTGCGAGCATCCGCTCGAGCTGTACGGGCACAAAGGCGCCATGCGTAACGCGCTCGGTCTCGATGAGCGCCAGCGCAGCGCGCGAGCCGAAGGACCTCATCAGGACGATCGTGCCACCGACGAGTATCGTCGCCAACATCGCGACCCAGCTGATGTTCGAAAACAATCCCAGGGAGCAGAGCGTTCGACATCCGCTGCGGTAACGCAGCGCAATCGCGGCCTCGGTGGCCCAGCGCATGCGGCACGCGTGCGTGTGGACGATTCCCTTGGGCAATGCCGTGGTCCCGGAGCTGTAGATGATGTTGCACTCGTCGTCCGGTGCGACCGCCGCCGGCGGGGGAGCCGCGGCTGCGGCTGCCGTGAACGAGTGGAAATCCAGCCATTCTCCCCCGGGCGGGTCGCAAGCTATGAAGTGCCGGGCGCCGAGGGCATTGCGCGCGCGCAATGCATCGATGCGGCCGCAGTGCGGCCCGGAGGCGAAGACGGCGGTACAGTCGGCGTCGGCGCACATGCCCGCCACGGCCGCGTCCGG
>Ga0181519_10005576_pt1 | contig 10027 bp, 7 predicted proteins | sample PEATcosm2014_Bin_26_FD_121102 | JGI IMG/M metagenome (GOLD analysis project Ga0181519, IMG submission 121102) | Peatland microbial communities from MTU Mesocosm Facility, Houghton, MI, USA - PEATcosm2014_Bin02_10_metaG | ecosystem: Environmental > Terrestrial > Soil > Wetlands > Peat | place...
AGTCCACCTTGCCGCGATCCAGCCGCAAGCCCACCCATCCCCGCGGCCCAATGTAAGCCGGCAAATAAAACTTCTTCGGATGCGCTGCCATCAGCGTCTTGTTCTCTCCGGGAAGCGCCCGCGCGCATACCGACACAATCCCATCCCCATGATGGTCGTTCAAAAAATAAGCAAATGTTTTCTTGCGAACAGCGAACGAGGCGTGCGACCCCATGTCTGTCCGCACCGCCTCCGGCAGCGCCAGACAAATAGCCGCTACTCTGGTAAGCCGTGAATCTTCCACAGTCTTAATCGCACGCAAGCAAACGAAACAGCTAATAGCTAACGGCTAACAGCTCCCAGCTCCCAGCTAACAGCTAAAAAGCTTAAAGGCTGACCTTCAACGCCGCCGCATAATCCACCACCGGCTTGTACGTTTTCGGCAACTCGACGTGCAAGCCATCCGCCACCTGCCGCCAGCGCACCTTCTCGCCCGTCCCCAGCAGCTCAACCCGCTCCACCTTGCCCGGCGCATTGGGGCTCGCCGTCCCTAGCGCCTGCACCACAACTTCCCCCACAGGCCATCCCAGCGCAATCGCAAACACCGCCTTCCCATCTTTGCTCCGCGTGAAGCGAATATCCTTCTCGCCCAGCTGGCTCACGCTGTTCCCCTGAAACGACCCAGCCTTGATGGAATTCGGCCCTTCGCCGTACACCTTCCATGGACGCGTCTCGTAAATGGCCTCACCGTTCACGCTCATCCAGTCGGTAATGCGATCCACAACAGCAACCTCTTTGCTGTCGATCGTCCCGTCGGGCTTCCCCGGCACGTTCAGGATGAACGTCCCGTTCTTGCTTACCGTGTCGATCAGCCAGTGGATCACGTCCCGCGGCTGCAGATACCCGCCGTACTCGCCCGGCTTATCGTAGAGCGCGCGGTCGTAATGCCAGTCGCCGATGCAGGTCTCCGACTGCCACGCGTAAGGCATGATCTTGTCCGTCAGTCCGCGCTCGTAATCCGCCACAACCGACTTCGCATACTTATCCGGCACCTCCTTGATGTTGATGACGCCTTCCATCTTGCCGCCGTTCATCTGCAGGCTGTGGTTGTAGTAGAAGGCGCCGATGTTCATGCCGCCCCAGCCCAGTGGAAACAGGGAATTGTCGAAGTAAAGAAGGTCGGGATTGTGCTGCTCGATCAGGTCGCGGGTGCGGTCGTAAAAATTCTTCACGTAAGAAATGTCGGGCAGCGCATTCGCCGGATGCTTCACCCCGTAGATCCGGTGCGGATCGTACCCCTCCCACCACTGCTCCTTGCCATCGGCCATCGTCATGCGGCCGTCGTAGGGGACACCCGCCAGCGCTCCCGCCTTATCCGCTCCATGCGCGGTCTGGAACCACCACCAGTTGCGCGCCTGATGCACGGTCACGCCGAGGCGCAGACCCTGATCGCGCGCTGCTTTGGCCCAGCCCCCAACGACGTCTCGGTGCGGGCCCATATTCACCGCGTTCCACGGCTGATGCTTTGAGTTCCAGGAGTCGAAGCTGTCGTGGTGATTGGCCACGGTGATGAAGAACTTCGCTCCCGCCTTCTTGTAGCGCGCGATCAGTTCGTCGGGTTGCCAGTTCAGCAGCGTCCACTGGGCGCAGAGATCCTTGTATCCGAAACGCGAGGTGGGACCGTAATGCTGCAGCTGGTACTTATAATCTTTATCCCCCTCCATATACATTCGGCGGGCGTACCAGTCGCCGGCCTCGGGCACGCATTGCGGGGTCCAGTGAGCCCAGATGCCGAACTTCGCGTCCCGGTACCAGTCCGGAACGTCGTACTGCAGCAGCGAGTCCCATGTAGGCTTGTACGGCCCTTTGCCGGCAAGATTGGGAATCGGCGATTCCATCGGCACGCCGTCCCACGATCCGCCCGGCAGCGCGGGCGGCTCGCCCCACGATGTCGGCTGCCATGCGCCGTCGTCCAGCTTTACGCGGACAATCTTTCCGCCTTCGAGCGCATAGAAGACCTGCTCGCCCTCCGGCGTCGCACAGAATTTCGCGTAGTCCTGAGTGAAGGTGTTGAAGCCCGAAGCATCGGCGGCAGCCGTCGTGTCCTGAGCCATCCCCTGCGCGGTTAGATAAGGGGAACCGGAAACCGCTCGAGCAGCTGCCGCAGCAGCCATTAACCTGCAAAAATCCCGACGCCGCATACAAACCCTCCAGGCTGTTGTTGAATGAACCCAACGCAGTATAAGCGCAGTCAGGGCTGCGGTGTTCTTCAAAAAAGCAGGGGAGTGCTCTACTCGTCGTAGTGGAGGAGACTGAAGACGTCGTAATCCCGAAAGCGCTCGCGGCCCTTCAGAAAGTCCAGCTCAATCGCAAAGCCCAGACCTGCAATTTCGCCGCCCAATTGCTGGACGAGCTTGATGGTCGCTTCCATCGTGCCGCCGGTGGCCAGCAGGTCGTCGACCAGCACCACGCGCTGGCCAGGCTCGATCGCGTCCGCGTGAATCTCCAGCGTGTCAGACCCATATTCAAGGTCGTAGGTGACGCGCACTTTGGGCCCTGGCAGCTTGCCCGGCTTGCGCACCGGCACGAACCCCGCATTCAGCCGATAAGCGAGCGCCGGTCCAAAAATGAACCCCCGCGCCTCGATGCCCAGCACCAGATCGATGTCCTTCTCCAGGTAGTACTGTGCCAGCGTATCGATCAGCGCCGCAAAGCCCTTGGGATCCTTGAGCAGCGTTGTGATGTCGTAAAACAGGATGCCCGGCTTGGGAAAATCCGGAATCGTGCGCACCAGCGCTTTCAGCGGTTCGCAATCCGTCGTCCTGATGGTCATAGATTTTCTACCAGGCTCCTTCTATTTCAAACGGCCCAAGATCCTCGCCTTCCTTCTCGTCCAGTTCGTGGTCAATCACCGCATCCACCCGGCTGCCGCGCGATCCTTTGCGCAGAGCCTCCGCGAGATTGGCCAGGGTCTCGGCATCTCCCACAGCCAGGACTTCCACATGCCCGTCCTCGGTGTTGCGCACCCATCCACTCAGTGCCAGGGCGGCGGCTTCGCGATGCACAAACCAGCGAAACCCAACTCCCTGCACGCGACCTTTAACAAGGTAGTGACGAACCATAGGAAGAGCAGGGCCAGTGTTTCAGATGTGCGGTGATGGCGCAAGATAACGCGCCGTCCGTCTGCCTGGTGCGGTCAGACTGCGGCGCGAGGCGCAGAGCCTGCCCCGAGGAAGCCGGGAGCGAAGCGACCTCCGCATCGAATAGCCCGGACCTCCAGTCCCGCAACCTCGCGTGACCATCCGGGTTCGCGTCATTGTCCGGCGCAGCGAGCTTCGCGTTCCCGTCGGCCTGTCGCACCTATAATCGAGACTGTCTTCGGCGGCAGCCCTGAACGGAGCAACGGCTCCCGCGCGTCTGAAACCGGGCCCGGCCTTCTATGCAGCGCGCTGTCCGATCTCCGATGTTGTCCCCCCTTCCCAATCCCGTCCGCGTCCGCGTGCTGCCCATCGCGATTCTGCTCCTGGCCACCCTCCCGTTGCCGGGCTTTCAATATTCCGCGCCCAGGACCCCAGCCTTTGCGCACGCCGAGCGTCTCCGTGAAGCGCTGGAGGGTCGTCCGGAACAACAACGCACGCGGCTACAGTACGAACGGGTACTCGAAGCCTACCGCGCCATCTACCACAGCGATCCTTCCTCTCCGAAGGCCGACGCCTCCGTCGCCGCCGTTGCCGATCTCCTCGCCGAAGAAGGCCGCATCTTTCAGGACAACAAAGCCCTCCACGACGCAATTGGCCAGTATGAATTTCTCCGCCGTCAGTATCCCGCCAGCCGCTACCGCTTCAGCGCCCTGCTAACCGAGGGCGAAATCTACCAGCGCGATCTGGGTGATACGCAACAGGCCAAGGCTGCCTATCAGGACTTCCTGCGTCTCTATCCGCAAAGCCCGCTCCGGGTTGAAGCACAAGCCGAGCTGAAGAATATCCGCCGCGAAGAGGTTTCCACCTCGCACCTTCAACCCAGACATGGAACCAGCCCCTCCAATGCGCCTCGAAGCACCATCCTGACAGCAGCAGCGCCTTCTCAGCAGTCGCCCGCTCCGCAGCGCCGTGACTCCGCAACGCGAAGCCAGCCCGCATCCCGCTTCTCCGCAATCGAAGAGAACAACCTTCCGCCGCCTCACCCCTCCCCCGGTCTCGCGGCAAACTCCACGGCCCCCGAACCGACCGTCAGCGCGTCCCTCATTGAAGATGCGCGGATCATGAACGCGCCACCACCGTTCCCCCGCCGCGGAACGCTTCCGCTCATCACCGGCATCCGCCACTGGTCCACACCCGACTACACCCGCGTCGCCATCGACCTCCAGCAGGAAGTGCGTTACCAGGCGACGCGCGTCTCCGATCCCGGCCGCATCTTCTTCGACCTCTACGGAACGCGCCTCTCGCCAGAGTTGCAGGGCCGCGCTGTCGAGGTCACCGACGAAGGCTTTCTCACCCGCATCCGCGCCGCCCAATCCTCCGCCAACACCACACGCATCGTGCTCGACGTCAACAGTGTCAGCGCCTACTCCGCCTTCTTCCTGCAGAACCCGCCGCGGCTCATCATCGACGTGCACGGCAGCAAGGAAGCGATCCCGCCGCGCCAAATCGCAAGCGCGCCCCAGCCTCCGGCTTCCACTCCGTCAGGAACTCCACATCCTCGTCGCATCGCAACGGCCAGAACTCCGCCGCCTGCCGCCAATACAGACTCCGACAGCGGATCCGCCCTCTCCGATGTAGCCACCCTCGGCAGCCAGCCAGACCAGGTCCGTGCCACGCGCTATCCCACCACCGCCCCGGTTGTCGCCTCCGTCCCAGGAACCACTGTAGCAACGACTCCAGTGACCCAGTCGAATCCGTCGCGGCCGAACCGCATCACCCGTGGTGACGCCGCCACGCGCGCAGCCGACGACGTACCCCCCGCAGAGGCCGGCTCTTCCGGTATTGCTGCTCCGGAACCAACCTCGACCGGTTCGCACATCCCGAGCTCCATGGTCAGGGCGCTCGGACTCAAGATCAATCGCATCGTCATCGACGCCGGGCACGGTGGCCACGACTCCGGCACGCTCGGCCCCGGCGGCCTCGAAGAGAAGGACGTCGTTCTCGACATAGCCCTTCGCCTCGGGCGCCTCCTCAGGCAGCGCCTCGGCGCCGACGTCATCTATACGCGCAGTGACGACACTTTCATCCCCCTCGAAACCCGCACTGCCATTGCCAATCAGGCTCAGGCCGATCTCTTCATTTCCATCCACGCCAACTCCAGTGCCGATACCGGCGCCCGCGGCGTCGAAGTCTACTACCTCAACTTCACCTCCTCAACCGACGCGCTCGAAGTGGCTGCCCGCGAAAACGCCGTTTCCGACGAATCGATCCACCAGCTCTCCGACCTGGTGAAGAAAATCGCACTCCAGGACAAGATCAACGAGTCGCGCGAATTCGCCTCCGACGTCGATCAAAGCCTCTACGCCGGACTCGACCCGGGGAATCCCGGCCTGAAAGACCGCGGCGTCAAGAAGGCTCCCTTTGTCGTGCTCATCGGCGCGAACATGCCGTCCATCCTCGCCGAGATTTCCTTCCTTACCAATCCCGACGATGCCGCGGAGCTCCGCGACCCCCAATACCGCCAGCGCATTGCTGAATCCCTCTATCGCGGCGTCTCTCGCTACGTCTCCAGCCTCAACGGAGTTCGCCTGGCCCAGGCCGGCGCCCGCGTACCCGGCAGCGAATAAGAAGAAACCTTCCTTCCCATTGCGGTGTCAGTCTAACTATCATCGAAAAAGGGTCAGGCCCCCAGACTCCCAGCAATGTCGATCGCCAGAATTGTCACCACCTCCGTCATCCTCACCTCCGCGCTCACCCTGGCCGCGCTTGAGCCGCCGCCCGCCGCCCCGGCCCTGTTGCCGAAGTCATTCGCCGGATGGACCCAAACCGCTGCCCCAACGGCGACCCCCACTCCCGCCGATGCCGCCGTCCTTCACGAATACGGACTGGCGCAGTCCTCCGTCGCCAGCTACGCGTCGGGTGCTCAACGCGTGACCATCCACGCCTGGCGTTTTGCCGATGCCACCGGCGCCTATGGAGCCTTCACCTGTTTCCGCCAGCCAGGCATGTCCGCTGAGAACATCGGCCACGACGGCGCTGCGTCCGGCGACCATCATCTTTTCTGGACCGGAACCACCGTGGTCGACGCAATCTTCACCGCCCCGGCCACCGCCGAGAAGTCAGTCATCGCTGCTCTGGCCGACCAACTCCCGCAGGTCGGCGGAGCCGCCGGCGTCCCGCCCAGCCTCCCGCATTATCTGCCTGCGCCGCAACTCGATCCTTCAACAGTCAAATACGCCATCGGCCCTGCCGCCTATGCGCGCATGGGCGGTCAGCTCCCACCCGCCGCGATCGATTTCAGCCAGGACACCGAAGCCATCACCGCGCATTACGGACCCGCAGGCGCACAGCAGACTCTCACACTCCTGCTTTACCCCACACCGCAGATCGCCGCCGCTCATCTCAAGGCGCTCGACTCCATTGCCCAATCCTCCGGCATGTCGACGAAACGCAGCGGACCCCTTGTCGCCATCGTCACCGGCAGTAATACTTCGCAAAAAACTCAGCAGCTTCTCAACGCCGTTCACTTCAACGACTACGTCACCATCAATCATCCCGAGGGCTACGTCCCCGAGGGCGCGAAACTGTATCGGCTCTTACTCGGCATCACCGTGCTCGTCGTCGTTCTCATGTGTGGCGCCTTGCTTCTGGGTCTTTTCCTCGGAGGCGGTCGCGCCCTGTTTCGCGTCATTCGCGGAAAGCCGGCTTCCTCTGTCGTGGAAGAGGAATTCATCTCCCTCCACCTTGGAAGCTGACCGAAGCCACTGCTCCCAAACCTTGAATCGCTACGGCTGGGGGTTCTATCTGTCCGGAAAAGAATGAATTATCCGACGGGAGAGTCGGCGACGAAGGAGAACACAAAGCGAAAACGATCAACCTTGGCCGCCTCCGACCCCTCTTCGTAAATGACCAGATATCAACGGCTTAAACCAGCCCTGGTTTTGGCCTTGACACCCCTTCTGCACGCCCATAGTATTGCGCCAGGAAAGTTCTGATGGCTTGCCTCCGTTGGAACTATTCTCCCTGAAGAGAAGGCTGCCCTGTTGCCGGGCAGCCTTTTCTCGTTTCGACCGGCATTTTTCAGGCTGGATTTTGTCCCGCGTTTTCCACCGTCAACGGATCGCTCCATCGCGCCCCGCAATTCTCGCAGCGCCAGTTGTTCGAGGGGTCCACGCTTTCCAGAAGAGGATCCGCAATTCCACACTTCGGACAAGTCGGCGGAACAAAGTCCTCAACCTTTTCGTTCGACTGATCGATAATATCCTTCGGAATTGGCCTCGCCAGAATGTCGCGCGCCTCTGCGAGCTGATCGGCGGCGACCAGAATTCGAACCGATTGCGAAGCAACTGTCTTCGTCCCGAACGTGGAGCCCGGACGATCCGGCCAACTCTCAATGCCGGCGATGCGCAGCGCCTCGTAAATCTGCCATGCTTCCTTACGGCTGCCGCAATTGCAGAGCACGGTCTTCCAGGTGTATTCGTGCGGCTCGTCTGGTTCTTCGTCCCCGGAATCCACGTCCCCGGCATCGGATTCGGGATTCTTCTCCGTTTGACCCCACCCGCCAACCACAGACCTGTTATCCGGAACCGGCTGTCCCTTCGGCGCGTCCAGCCGCCGCCGCTTCATCTCATCCCGCAGCACCTGCTGCGCCACCTCGGTCAAATTCCCAAAGTCCTCCGCCAAAGCAAGCAGTTCTTCGTCGCCCTTCTGACCATAGAGACGCGTCAGCCGCTCCCATTCCGCTCGCGGATCGGTTTCCATCGGCAGCAGTATAGCCCTGCCCGCGCTTTACGCTGCCCATCCCGAACGATAAAATCAAGTTCAGCTTCACCGCGCCGATCGTCTCTGCGGGACCGGCCATAAGCCGACGTAGCTCAGTTGGTAGAGCAGCCGATTCGTAATCGGCAGGTCACCGGTTCAAGTCCGGTCGTCGGCTCCATCGCAGATTCCCCTCCCCCGCAATCTCGCTCCCAGCCTGTAGACTCGATACGGCCAAAATTCCCGGCCTTCCAATGCCACTTGTCCGAGGCTAGCCGTGAAATCTTTCCGCACCGCGCTTCTGCTCTCCTGTCTGCTGCCCTTCTCAATCATCCTGCGCGCCGATGTGCGACTGCCCCATCTGCTCAGCGACCACGCTGTCCTGCAGCGCGACCGCCCCATCCACATCTGGGGATGGGCCACCCCCGGCGCTCATCTCACCTCGCACTTCCACGCGCAAACGATTGCGGCGCAGACCGATTCCCTTGGCGCCTGGAGCCTCTGGCTTGCTCCCGAGCCGGCTGGCGGCCCTTTCACCCTCACCATCAGCGGTGACGGCGCTGACCTGACCCTCTCCGATCTCCTTGTCGGCGATGTCTGGTTCGCCTCCGGCCAGTCCAACATGGAAATGCCCCTCGGAGGTTTCCCCGGCAGTGCGGTCCTTAAAGACGCCGACAAGGAGATCCCGGCAGCCACCAATCCAAAGCTGCGCCTGCTGCTCGTCGACCGCAAAGCCTCCGATTACCCCGTTAACGACATTCCCGACACCTGGACCATTTGCACGCCGGAAACCGCCAAAGCCTTCTCCGCCGTAGCGTATTTCTTTGGTCGCGAGATCGCCGAGAAAGAAAACGTCCCCGTCGGCCTCATTGACTCCACCTGGGGCGGCACGCCCGCCGATTCCTGGGTCTCGATGGATACTTTGGGGACACACCCCGACCTCCTGCCCGCCTTTGCCAGCCGCGCCCACTTTGCCGATGAGCAGACCGACCTCAAGGCACAGATCGCCGCCGAAAAAGCCGAGGACGATGCCGCCCGCGCCGCAGGGAAGCCACTGCCGCGCCACCCCTGGCATCCCGACGAAACATCGTGGTCGCCCGCCAGCCTCTACAACGGCATGATTGCGCCCTTCGCGCCCATGTCCGTCCGCGGATTCATCTGGTATCAGGGCGAAACCAACTCCGGCCACGACCGCGCCCCGTATTACACCACCCTGTTCTCCGCGCTCATCCGCGATTGGCGGATGCAGTTCGCCCAGGGCAGTCTGCCCTTCTTCTTCGTGCAGATTTCCAGCTTCAATTCGCCCGGCGAAGACTGGGGCAAGGTGCGCGATGCGCAGCGCCGCACGCTGCAGCTAACCAACACCGCCATGGCCGTTACCCTCGACGTGGGCTCATCGGACAATGTTCATCCGCCGGATAAGCAGACCGTCGGCCACCGGCTCGCGCTCGCGGCCCGTCACATGGTCTATAGCGAAGACGTCCCGTTCGCCTCACCGCTCTTCCGCCAGGCCACTTTCGAGTTGCAGCCCGACGGCAGCACCGCCATCCGCGTCTGGTTCGATCACGCCCACGGATTAACCTCGCGCGGCCTGCCCGTTGACGCATTCGAACTCGCCGGTGCGGATCACCACTTCGTGCCAGCCCCGGCGCGCATCGACGGCGAAACGGTGGTGGTGACTTCGACAGCTATGCAGCACCCCGTGTATGTTCGCTATGCCTGGATGGGATTTGTAACGAATAACCTGTTCAACGTGGCAGGCCTGCCGGCCTCAACCTTCACTTCGGAGACCTGGCCCGCGGACTAAAACTCAGCAAATCCGCGGCAATTGTTCACCGAACAGGACGTCTACGACGCGCGTTCCGCCCACGGAGGTTTTCATCAGCACCATACCGGCGGGCTGCTCGACAACTTCGCCGATGATCCCGCTCTCGGCGCCGAGCGGATGTTTTTTCATCGCCGCCAGCACTGCGTCCGCGATCTCGGGCGTAACGATGGCGACCAGCTTTCCCTCATTGGCCACATACAGCGGATCGAGTCCCAGCATCTCGCACGCCCCACGCACAGCATCCCGAACCGGAATCGCGCTCTCCCGGAGCACCATCCCCACCCGCGAACGCCCGGCTATCTCGTTGAGCACCGTGGCCACG
>Ga0181519_10005577_pt1 | contig 10025 bp, 10 predicted proteins | sample PEATcosm2014_Bin_26_FD_121102 | JGI IMG/M metagenome (GOLD analysis project Ga0181519, IMG submission 121102) | Peatland microbial communities from MTU Mesocosm Facility, Houghton, MI, USA - PEATcosm2014_Bin02_10_metaG | ecosystem: Environmental > Terrestrial > Soil > Wetlands > Peat | place...
GATCCATCACGAGTATTCACGCCGGCAGCGCCGCGCTTGCATTCGAGCAGCTGGCGCTGCTCGTGAAGGAAAGTCCTCCTGGCCGGGAAATGGCGCTGACCGACATTCATCGGCTATTGCACGCGGTGGTGGACGTGGTCGTACACTGCGCACGCGACGGTGCGCTGCGGCACGTCCGGGAGGTTTGGTGGCGTGGTGCGGCGTGAGATAGTAGCGTCGCGCCCGCGACCAGGTGTCGCCGACGAAGCACGTGCCGGAGGGGGAAATGTTGTCCTTGCGACCGAACTGCGAATGCTGCGATCGTGACCTTGGCCCGGACTCCGAACGCGCCGTCATCTGCAGCTTCGAATGCACATTCTGCGATGACTGTGCCGGGCCGGGGGGGCTGCTCGCCGGAGTGTGCCCAAATTGCGGCGGTGAACTCGTGCGTCGGCCGCGCCGGCCGGCAAGCGCTCTGACCAGGCATCCGGCCTCCACCGAGCGGGTCCTGGCGGCCGGAGGGTGCAGCCAGACCGCCTGAGCGCGAAGGGCAGGCGCGGAGCGTCGAGATCGACGTCACGGGTTGACACTGCGGGGGGCTCGCTGCGCCGCGGTAAGCCGGGAAACTGTGATCCGGTGCGCAGTCGGAGAGGCCGGTACGTTCCAACACTGTGGGCGCAACCGTTTGAGGTGGCCCGATGGTGTGGTGGCTTCTGCTGCTGGCGCTGCCGCTGTTGGCTTACGTTGCCTGCTTGGCCTACAAGCGCCGGCCGGCGAGCAATCTCTGGCCGGTCTGCCGCAAGGACCCGCTGTCGCGCCCCGAGCAGGTGCTGTACTGGCGGCTGCGCGATGCGTGCCCGAGTCACGTGATTCTGGCGCAGGTCGCGATCGCCCAGTTGCTCGAGGTCGAAAGGGTCACGAACCGGCAGGCGATCTTCAACCGCTACCGCCAGCTGGTCGCCGACTTCGTGATCTGCACGCCGGCGTTCAACGTGGTGGCCGTCATCGAGCTCGACGATCGATCGCACACGACGCCCGGTCGCGCCGACGCCGATGAGCGAAAGTCCGCGGCCCTTGGCGCTGCTGGCGTCCCGTTGCTTCGTTTCAACGTTCGGAACCTGCCGAGCACTGGCGAGCTGCGCAGCCTGCTCGTCATGGGGACGGAGCCGACGCCCGAGGAACTGATCCTCGCGTCGGTGCCACCGCGCCAGCACGCAACCGCCTGACGGCGATCTCCCGGCGCACGGGCGCCAAAAAAACGGGACGGCCCTGAGGGTCGTCCCGCGAACATTTCCGGGTCACTAGGGGGAGATGAGTGCGACCCGGCCTTACCGAATATCGTGTCTGCCGAGCGAAACTCAAGTCCGGCGGCGCTCAGCGCCGGCGCCAGTACCCCTGCCGGAGCCGCCAGCCGCCGTTGACCTGAACCCAGCGGTGCGGTTCCCAGACGAAGCCCGGGTGCGGATGCTCCCAGTAGCCCGGGACCCATTCGTGCCGACCGCCAACCCAGCCCCAGTAGCCGCCGATCCAGACGTAGCCGACGCCGGGCGCGACGCCGACCTCCTCGACGCGTGCCGCCGGCGGCGCGACTGCGACCGTCTCGCCCACGTACCGTTCCGGAACGACGACGCAGGCACTCGACAGTAGCGCCGCCGCGATCATCGCCAACGCCGCGCGCCGCGGCCGCCAGTTCATTGTCCGAGTGCTCATGTTGCCTCCGATAGCCGTCTTGTTGGGCGGGCAGGGCCCGCGTGGTCACGAGACAGGAAACGGCGCCAGTTTACCCGGGTTGACGCACCCGGCCGCCAGATGACGGACGCGTAACGTTCGCAGTGCCAGCCGCCGCACGGCGCCGCGGGCGATGTGACGGAATCCGGCGCTGCGATGCAGGACATCGCGCCTAGTACGCCGCGGCAGTCGCGTGCGCCCGCACCGACGGTTCGCGAACCGGCAGGCTCGCGACGGCGGCGATCGCGGCCAACACCATGTCGATGATCCAGACCCAGTGGTAGCTGCCGGTGCGCGCCATCACGACGCCGCCGAGCCACGCGCCGAAAAAGGCACCGGTCTGGTGGGTGACGATCGTCAGACCGAAGAGCGTCGACAGGTAGCGGGGGCCGAACAGCTTGCCGACCACGCCCGCCGTCGCCGGCACCGTTGCCAGCCAGGTGACGCCGAGCACGGCGGAAAAGCAGTACAGCGTCAGCAGCGTCTTGGGCGCGACGAGGTAGAGCCCGATCGCCACCACCCGCGTCGCATACAGGGCCGCGAGCAGCAGCTTGAAGCGGAAGCGGCCGCCCAGCCAGCCGAACGCGACGCTGCCGACGACGTTGAGCAGACCGATCATGGCCAGGGCGATGCCGGCGGCGGAGGGAGCCAGGCCGCACACCGCAACCTCGTTGGGCAGGTGCGTGACCAGGAACGCGATGTGGAAGCCGCAGGCGAAGAAGCTGATGTGCAGGTACCAGTAGCTGCGGTCGGCGAACGCCGTGCGCAGCATCGTCAGCACCGGCGCGGCCGGCCCAAGATGCTCACCGTCGACCACCGCGCCGGCCCCACCGGCGGCCCGCTTCGCCAGCAGCGTCGACAGTGCGGCCATGCCAGCGAGGCCCCACAGCGCAGTGCTCCAGCCCGCCCATGTCATCACGGCCTGCGTCAGCGGCGCGATGATGAACTGGCCGAGCGACGCGCCGGAGTTGATGACGCCTGAGGCGAGCGACTGGTGCGGTCCGGGAACCCGCTTGGCGACCGCGCCGATCAAGATTGCGAAGCTGGCGGCCCCCGCGCCGACCGCCGACAGCACGCCGAGCGTCGCGAACAGGCCCGGCGCGCCGCCGACCAGCGGCGTCAGCGCGAGCCCCGCCGCGAGTAGCAGTCCGCCGATGACGATGACTCGGTAGGTGCCGATCCGGTCGGCGAGGACGCCGAAGACGGGCTGTGCGAGGCCCCAGAAGAACTGGCCGACCGCGAGCGCGAGACTCACCGTCGCGATTCCGAGGCCGGTCGCCGCGAGCGGCCGGACGAACAGGCCGAGGGACTGGCGGATGCCTGTGGTGACGGCGATCAGCACCGACCCCGCGACGACGATCGCCCACGGGATCCCGGCTGGCGGCGGCTGCCGCTCGCTCATGCCGGCGCGACCGGCAGGTGCTCGCGCGGCGCCTTGAGGATGATCGCAGTCGAACTGTCGGTGAACGTCGCGAAGCGCGACACGACACTGTCGAGGTGCGCCACGTCGGTGACCGCGATCTCGAGGATCCAGCTGTCCTCGCCGGTCACGTTGAAGGCGTTGATGACCTCGGGCGTCTTGGCGATCAACCGCGAGACGCGCGCGAAGTCCGATCGCCCGAGGCGGACGATTGCGCGGATGCCGTAGCCGAGCGCGTGCAGGTCGACCGCGGCGTGGTAGCCGCGGATCACACCGGCGGTCTCGAGCTTGTGGACCCGTTCGCGCACCGCCGGCTGCGACAGGTGCACACGCCGGCTGAGCTCGGCGACCGAGACGCGGGCGTTGGCCTGCAGCTCGGCGAGGATGCGGGCGTCGTAGCTATCGAGTCGCGGCCGGGCCGCCATATTAAAGGTCCAAGGCACAATCGACCTTCGAATGGAAAGTATCTTGGCACACACCGCGAACATTCGGAATGGCGGATCGAAGGGCGATTGCTTATGTTTTGGCTCATGCCCGAAGCCCGCAATTCGCCCCATGCCGCGTCGCTGCCGGCGCCGCTGCTGCTCGCCTGCCTCGCGGCGACCTGGTTCATCTGGGGCTCGACCTACCTCGCCATCAAGTTCGCACTCGCCGGGCTGCCGCCGTTCCTGATGATGGCGTCGCGCTTCGTGGTCGCCGGCGCGACGTTGCTGGTCTACATGCTGCTGCGCGGCGCCCCGTGGCCGAGCCGCGTCCAATGGCGCAACGCAACGATCGTCGGCACCCTGATGCTCGGCTGCGGCATGGGCGGCACCGCGCATGCGGAGCTCACGATCGACTCCGGCCTCGTGGTCGCCTTCATCGCCGTGACGCCGCTGCTGATGGTGCTCGCGAACCTCCCGTTCGGCGTTCGGCCGGCGCGCGGCGAGATCATCGGGGTCCTGGTCGGGCTCGCCGGCGTGCTGATGCTGGTCCGCGGCGCGGGCTTCCGCGCCGGCGGCGGCGGGCTCGGCTGGCTGGTCGTCGCTTCCTGCGGCTGGACGCTGGGCAGTGTTCTCAGCCAGCGCCAGCTGCGTCTTGCGGCCGGGCCGACCGGCTTTGCGAGCGAGATGCTGTGCGGTGGTCTCGTGCTGTTCGTGGTCGCCGCGCTCGGCGGCGAACGGCTGCCGGTCGCGGTGCCGGTCGGCGCCTGGCTCGCGTGGGGCTATCTCGTGGTCTTCGGCTCGCTGCTCGCGTTCAACGCCTACATGGTCCTGCTCGCGCGCGCCTCCGCCGGCATCGCGACCAGCTACACCTACGTCAACCCGGTCATCGCGCTGCTGCTCGGCGTCGCGTTGGGCGGCGAGCACGTGACGCCGTGGGAGTGGCTGTCGGCCGCCGTGGTGCTGGCCGGCGTCGTGCTGCTGCTCGTCAGCCGGCGTTGAAGCTGTAGACTGCCGGGCGCGACGCCGATCCGCCGAGGCAGCCGTGATTGTCGACTGGTACTTCGACTTCATCTCGCCGTTCGCCTACCTGCAGTGGGCGCGGCTCGGCGAGCTGCCCGCGGGCGTCGAGGTGCGGCTGCAGCCGGTGCTGCTCGCAGGCATCCTCAATCACTGGGGCCAGCTCGGGCCCGCCGAGCTCGCGCCGAAACGCCGCTTCACCTACCAGCACGTGACCTGGCTCGCCGCGCGCGCCGGACTGCCCTTCACGATGCCCGCCGGCCACCCGTTCAATTCACTGCCGTTGCTGCGACTTGCCTGGTCGCTTGGCCCGACGCGCGAGGTGGTCGCACGCCTGTTTCGCTACGTGTGGGTCGAGGGGCGCATTCCGCAACAGGCTGAAGCGTGGGCCGCCCTGCTCGACGAGCTCGGCCTGAGCGGCGCGGTGGATGCGCCGGCCGTCAAGGAGCGGCTGCGGGCGGCCACCGACGCCGCGATCGCGCGCGGCGTGTTCGGCGTGCCCACCGCGGCGCTCGACGGCCATCTATTCTGGGGCTACGACGCGACCGACATGCTGCTCGACTACTGCCACGACCCGGCATCGCTCGATACCGCGGCAATGCGCCACGCGACTGGCGTACCCATCGCGGCAGCGCGCCCGCCGCGACCGTCATGAGCGCCGCCACCGGCGAGCTGCCTCGGGCGACGCCGCGCCCGCGCGCATCGCGACCGCGCCGGGCCTGGTGCACCGGCCTTCTGGCCGGAGTGCTCGCGACGGCTTTCGCCGCGACCGCCATCGCGCAGCCCGCCGCGCCTGCGGCCGCGACGAACAGGGCGGAATACCCGCTCACCCTCGCGCGCGGCTCCCGCATCCTGGTCGCGGCGCGGATCGACGGTCACCCGGTGACCGCGCTGCTCGACTCCGCGGCCGAGGCCACCATGATCGATCGCGCGTTTGCCCGCCGTCTCGGGCTCGGCCGCGGCGCGGCGGCGACGGGCCACGGATCCGGCGAGGCGGCGTTCGATGCCGACCTCGTGCCGGGTGTAAGCCTCGAGGCGGTGGGGCTCGCGCTCGCCAACCAGACGGTCGCGGTCGTCGACCTGACCGACGTCGGCCGCCGCCTGCTGGGCCGCAGAATCGACGTGATCCTCGGGCGCGAGATTTTCGATGCGGCTCGCCTGACGATCGACCTCGGTCGGCGGCGGATCGCCGTCGCTCCCGCCGGCGTGACGCCGCCCGGTGTGCGGCTCGAGCTGGTCGCCGAGCACGGCGTCGAGACGGTTCCGGTGCGGATCGAGGACGGCGAGACGGTGCGTGCGACCTTCGACCTCGGCAACGGCTCGCACGTGCTGATCGGTCGCGCCTACGCCGAGCGTGCCGGCCTGCTGACCGACGGCCGCCCGGTCGCGTCCGAACGTGGCGGCGGACTTGGCGGTGAGGTCGCGCGCCAAACCTTCGTGCTGCGATCGCTCGAGCTCGCCGGCCGGCGCTTCGAGTCGGTCCGCGCGGCGATCGATGCGCAGGACACCGCCTCCGCGGTCAACCTCGGCGTATCGTTGCTCAGGCATTTCGTGATCACGACCGACTTCGCCGGTCGCGCCGTCTGGCTGCAGCCGCAGCCGGCCGGCGACCATCTGCGGTGACGCGATGGACGTGATCCGCAGCACCGCGTACCGGCGTATGCCCTGGCGCAACGGCCTCGGCGAAACCGCGGAGATTGCCATCTCGCCCGCCGGGGCCGCGCTCGATCGGTTCGAGTGGCGCATCAGCATGGCGACCATCGCCGCGGCCGGCCCCTTCTCGGCATTCGCCGGGATCGACCGCACGCTGACCGTGCTGAGCGGCGCTGGCTTTCGCCTGGTGCTCGATGGGCAACCGGCCGTCGCGCTGACGCCGCGCTCGCCGCCGCTATCGTTTCGCGGCGAGAGCGAGGCATCCGCGCAGCTGGTCGGTGGACCCGTCACCGACCTGAATGTGATGACGCGCCGCGACCGGTGCTGGCACCGCGTGCGGCGCTGCGCGCCCGGTGCGCGGCTGCCGTTCGAGGCGGCCGCGGCGACGGCCGCCGTGTTCTGCGTGACGGGGCCGGTCAGCGTCGAGGCCGCCGGTGGAGCGCTGGAACTCGGCGCGCTCGACACGCTGCTGATCGACGCGCCGCGGGGAGCGCTGCGCGCCGGCGGCGGCGCCACCGGCAGCCTGCTGCTGATCGAGATCGGGCGGTTGTGACTCGGCGCCGCCGGTCGCGCCGCGAGCCTTACGGCAGCGCGTGCGGTGTCAGCGGCATCACCACGGTCACGCGCGTTCCGGCGCGGGGCCCGGGCTCGATGCGGAAGCTGGCACCGAGCAACCGCGCCCGGTAAGCCATGATCTTGAGGCCGATGCCGTCGGCCGCCGGCGCATCGCCTGGGATGCCGGTGCCGTCGTCGGTGATCGACAGCTCGACAACGCGGCGATCGGATCGCAACGCGATCTTGATGTGCGTGCAACCACTGTGCCGGGCGGCGTTGGTGAGCGCCTCGTAGGCGATCCGGTACAGGTGATCGGCGGCGACGTCCGACACCTGGATGTCGGCTGGGTCCGCGTCGGTGGTGACGTCGACTCGGAGGCGCCGGCCACCCTCGATCGCGAGCCGCTCCAGCGCGGCGCTCAGCGAGCCGCGCTCGATCTGCACGGGCGACAGGCCGCGAGCGATCTCGCGGGTCAGGTCGATCGTGCGATTGATGTGCGCGACGATGTCGGATACCAGCGCGCGAGCGTTGGGCTGGCCCCGGTCGATCGCGCGCTCGAGGCTGCGCGCGAGCAGCGCGATGCCCGTGAGCTCCTGGCCCAGGCCCTCGTGTAGGTCGCCGCTCAGGCGCTGCCGCTCGCGGCTCGCCACGTCGATGACCTCGCGCTCCAGGCGCCGCAGTTCGGTGACGTCGAACGAGCGCAGCGTGGCGCCGATCAGCTGCCCGCCCTCGACGACCGGGGCCGTGCGCATCTCGAAATAGCGCGGCTCCCCCGATGCGTCGGCGAGGCGGGTCGCGAACGACACCGAGCGGCGCTGCCCTATCGCATCGGCGACGGCCGCCTCGAGTGCCGGCCAGGCCTCGGCCGGAACGTCGTCCTGCAGCGCGCCGCCGGCCGCCGGCGTCGGCCCGTTGCCGAACAGGTTGCGATTGGCGAACAGCACGCGCTGCTCGGCGTCGAGCAGCACGAGGGCGTCGGGCGCGTTGCTCGACACGGTGCGCACCAGTGTCTCCTGCCGCCGCAGCGAACGCGCGTGGCGGCGCGTCAGCAACAGCAGGTAGCCGAACAGCGCGCTGACCAGTACTGCCGCGACGGCCAGCGCGACCGACAGGCGCGTCGCGAGGGCGCGCTGGGAGAGCTCCTGGCGCTGGGTCGCCATCCGCTCCTCGAGGCCGCGGTTGGCGGCGAGCAGCTTCTCGGCGTCGGCCGCGGCCTTGAGCACGGCCGCCGTGCGCGCCCGCTGCTCGACGTCCGCGGCCTGCTGAAGCTCGAGCGCGTGGGTCAGGTCACGGTACGCCTCCCGGTCACGCCCCAGTGCACTCAACGCCCGGGCGCGGTCGCGGTACAGCCGCGGCTCCGCCATCGGCAGTATGTCGTGCGCGCGGGGCCCGAGCACCTCGTTGATCTTGGCGAGCGCGGCCGCTGGCCGGCCGCGCCCGAGGTCGATGCGCGCCCGGTAACCCAGCATCAGGGTCGCGAGGTCGCTGCGCTTCGCGTCGGTCAGCTCGTGGTCGCTCGCGCTGCAGACCTTCTCGGCCGCGTCCAGGTCGGGCGCGTCGATCAGTGCCGGGCACAGCGCGACGTTGGCGTACGCGGCGCCCATGCGATCGCCAATCTTCTCCGAGGCGCCGCGCGCCCACTCGAGCGCCGCACGCGCCTCGCGGTAGCGACGCTCCTCGACGAGGATCTGTCCGCGCACGTACATCGCCGCGGCGAGCTGCGACGGCTCGTTGGCCGAGCGCTGGTAGGCGGCGACCTCGTCGATCATGCGCTCGGCGTCGGCGACCAGCCCGCTGCGCCGATACACGGTCGCGAGTCCGATCGCGGCGCGGATCCGCGGCTCCGTCCAGCCACCCGATTCGGCCATCCGGTAGGCTGCGATGCCGTCGGCCGCTGCGAGGTCGAGCTCGAGCAGCTCCGCGTGCGACTCGGCGCGTATCGAGAGAGCACAACTGCGCTCGATCGAGTCGCGTGGGTTGCGGGCGACAATCTCGTTCATCGCATTGATGGCGGCGTCGAGGGCGTCCTTCGTTTCGGCATTGCCATAGTCGCTCAGGACCAGCCGTTCGCGCAGCCGCTCGGTGTCGGTCGATGCCGGAACATGGCGGAGTCGTTCGACGCCGGTGACCGCCGCCGCGTGCGCTTGTTCGCTGCGGCCCTCCTCGCTCCGTGCCTCGGCGATAATCGCGTACAGCTGGGCCTCGGCGAGCGGGTCGCGGCCAGGCGGCAGCGCCTTCAGCCGCGCTTCGGCCTCGGCAATGCCGCGCTCCGGGTCGCCCTCGGCCTGCCGGTCGAGGGCCTGCATCGCCACCGACGGTAGCGGCAGGCAAATGCTCCACGCACCCGGCGGGAACGCGAGCGCAAGAGCCGCCAGCGCGCCGCAATAGCGGCACGCACGACGATCCTGCGGTCGAGCGTTCAGGACCATGGCCAAGCCGGCACCTCGCGTTTAGCCCGGAGACGGTAGCGCCGGCCCCGGGCCCGGTCCATCCGCCGCACCCTTAATCATTGCCGCGCCACCCCGAACGCACGCGGCTATCCTGAGACCTGGTTCACAGGGTCAAGGGGTGCGGCGGTGAGCACGCAGCAGAGTGTGATCAAAATCTGGCAGCGGCTGGCGGTGCTGCCGGGCGGGCGCTGGTTGTTCGCACGGCTGGTCTGCCGCCGGGCACCGTATTTCGCGACGATCCGGCCGGCAATCGCCGAGCTGCGGCGTGGTCGCTGCGAGGTGCGCCTGCGCAAGCGGCGCGCCGTCGAGAATCACATCGGCACGGTCCACGCGATCGCGATCTGCAACCTGGCCGAACTCGCGGCCGGCCTCGCAAGCGACGTGACCGTGCCGGCGACGCACCGCTGGATCCCGAAGGGCATGACCGTCGAGTACCTGCGCAAGGCGGAGACCGACGTGCGTGCGGTGGCGGAGCTCGAGCTCCTGCCGGCGCTCGGCGCGAGCGCCGAGCTGCCGGTGTTCGTGACCGCGTTCGATGCGTCCGGCGAGGCGGTATTCAGGGCCACCATCCGCATGTGGGTCTCGTTCCGGCATTGACCGGCGTGCGGCCGCACTCGCGGCCGGCGCCACGCGGGTCCGGATGCGTCATGGAGCGCCGCGCTGCGGCGGGAAGCCACGCGTACCGGCGGCGGCATGCCAGTGGCAGATCATCTGCCACGCTTCGTCGGCCGTCTCGGCATAGCCGAACAGCTCGCGGTCCTCCGGCTCGATCGTGCCCTCATCGACCAGGTAGTCGAC